>Ga0068714_10006994_pt1 | contig 11203 bp, 9 predicted proteins | sample MTBNYHSulfiMetaG_FD_62988 | JGI IMG/M metagenome (GOLD analysis project Ga0068714, IMG submission 62988) | Enrichment culture microbial communities from rom New York Harbor, USA that are MTBE-degrading - MTBE-NYH (New York Harbor Sulfidogenic)... | ecosystem: Environmental > Aquatic > Marine >... | reverse complement strand
ATCCTCCACCTCCATCTTGTATGGGATTTGCGTAAGAGCCCGACTCACCGAGATCTCCGGCTTCATCCCGATCACCCCATTCTTCGGGCCGGTCATGCCCACGTCGGTGATGAAGGCCGTGCCCCGGGGGAGGATTGTCTCGTCGGCCGTCTGGACGTGGGTGTGAGTCCCGATCACGGCGCTGACCGAGCCGTCCAGATACAGGGATAGAGCCTCTTTCTCTTCCGGCGCTTCGGCGTGGAAGTCCACCACGATCACCCGACTGCGGGAATGGAGCCGTCTGGCTGCCTCCGAGCCCACCGCGAAGGGGCAACGAATGTTGTACATGTGCAGCCGCCCTTGAAGGCTCAATACCGCTACGTCCACGCCCTTGCGGTTGACCACGCAACTGCCGTGCCCGGGCACCCCGAGCGGGTAGTTCTCCGGACGCAGCAGACGGGCATCCGATTCCAGCAGGGGAAGGATCTCCTTCTTCTGCCAGATGTGATTTCCCGAGGTGATGACATCCACTCCGGACTTGAAGAGCCCCTCGGCGAGCTCCGGGGTCAGTCCGAGGCCCTCGGCGGCGTTCTCCCCGTTGGCCACCGCCAGGTCGGCTTTGACCTCCTTTATTATGCTTTGGAGGGTCATGAACACCGCCCGACACCCGGGCTGCCCCACGACGTCGCCCACCACGAGAATTCTGATTCTGCTGATCAGATCGACTCTACCTTCCTAAGCACGCAGCCGAGGCTACTAGAGCTAGCGTGCGTACTCCACGATGCGAGTCTCGCGGATAATGGTTACCTTGATCCGCCCGGGGTACTTCAGCTCCGACTCGATCTTCTTGGCGATACTCTTGGCCAGGACTTTGGCTTGCTCGTCGTCCACCTCGTCGTTGTTCACCATGATCCGCACCTCCCGCCCGGCCTGGATGGCGTACGCCTTGTCCACGCCCGAGAAGCTCTCGGCGATCTTCTCCAGACTCTCCAGCCTCTTCAGGTAGTTGTCCAGAGTCTCGCGGCGCGCCCCGGGGCGAGACGCCGAGATGGCATCCGCGATTTGTACGACGATTGCCTCGAGCCCCGAGGGCTCGACATCGTTGTGATGGGCACCTACCGCGTTGACCACGCTCAGGTCCTCGCCGACTTTACGGGCCAGCTCCATTCCGATCTCCGCGTGGTTGCCCTCGCCGTTGGTCTCCACCCCCTTGCCGATGTCGTGGAGAAGAGCAGCTCGCTTGCAGATCTCCACGTCGGCCCCTACCTCCGCTGCCAGGGCGGCAGCGATCAGGGCCACTTCTTTGGAGTGGGCAAGGACATTCTGCCCGTAGCTCGTACGGAAGTGCAGGCGGCCCAGAGACCGGATGCCTTCGGGAGTCATGTTGTGAATCCCGAGCTCGAAGAGGACCTTCTCACCTTCCTCGTAGATCGTCTGACTGACTTCCTTGGTCACCTTCTGAACGATTTCTTCGATCCGGGCCGGGTGAATCCGCCCGTCGGATATCAGCCGTGCCAGAGAAACCCGGGCGATCTCCTTGCGGATGGGGTCAAAGCAGGAGATTACGACGGCCTCAGGCGTGTCGTCGATGATCACATCCACCCCGGTGAGAGTCTCCAGGGTCCGGATGTTCCGGCCTTCCCGGCCGATGATCCTGCCCTTCATCTCGTCGTTCGGGAGGCTCACCGTGGAAACCGTGACTTCCGAGCTCACGTCGGTCGCGATGCGTTGGATTGTGGACACGAGGATGTCCCGTGCCTTGCGATCCGCGGTGACCTGTGCTTCCTGTTCAATGAGGTTGATCTTGACTTGTGCCTCGTGCAGCGCCTCGTTTTCCAGGCTCTGAACCAGCAGCCGTTTGGCTTCGGCAGCCGTCAGCCCGGAAATGCGCTCCAACTCGGCCGTCCACTTTTCCTGCTCTTTGTCGAGCAGTCTCTCTCTGTCCGCGAGGGCTCTCTCGCGGTTTGCTACGGCTCGTTCCTGCCCTTCCATGGATTCGAGCCGCTTTTCTAGGTTTTCTTCCTTCTGAACTAGACGACGTTCCGTTCGCTGCAGCTCAATGCGACGTTCCCTGGTTTCCCGCTCCAGCTGATTCCTTTCCTTGATCAGCTTGTCCTTGATTTCCAGTAACGCTTCTCTTTTCCTGTCCTCTGCTTCTTTCTGTGCTTCCTGGATTACTCGTTCTGCCTTCTGTTCAGAAGAAGAAAGCTGAAATCTGGCATAGAGCCAGCGAATCAACCAACCTAGAATCAAACCAGCAAGAGGAATAGCTACGTACAACACAATGCGCATGGTATTCCTCCATCTTCTTCTGCCGACTAATGTACCGTTTACTTCGCCGTTTTGTCAAGAATTCTCCACACAGCGTATGAGCATGCATACTAGCGAGGCAGGAACAAAGACGTGGACTAGTATATATCTAGACGATCTATGAGAGCCGCCAGGTCACAGTTCTTCGGATTCGGCAGCCCCAAGTAAAGGTACGAGTCGGTTTCCTCATAGCTGATCGGCACGAAGACCGCAGCCTGCAGGTAGCGAAGGTCCTCCGGGTTGAACTTCCTCGACAGCCAGTGGAGGTTTTCCGGGCGTTCGCGGATGAACACCGCATTCCGTGGAGCCAGATGCTTGTCGAAGAAGTGTTCGCCCCGGGCAAACTCGATGGCGCTCGGTTCGTCGAGGAGACCGACCTTGAAAGCCAATCGCATACGGTCGCCTTCCTTGCGAAAAACCGCGGCGTTCACGGCCCTCAGCTTGCCCGAGAGCTCCACCAGGGACTTCAACCGCTGGGTCACCGTCTTCCTGGCCCCAAAGCCTACCAGGTACCTGTCGTAATCCAGGCCGTTATCGAAGAACTGTATCCGCTTGGCCTTCTGCCTTCCGCCGAGCAGGAGCTCCACTTCTGCGCCCGGCGCTACGCCGATGTCCGTTTCGAGGTCCAGCAGGATATCCTCACCGAACAGCGTACCGATCCCGGACTCCCCTGCCGATGCCCCTTGCTCGGTCCGGGCCGATTCGGCAAGGGCCCTCAGTCCTCTGCCGCCCTTGCCGGCCGCGTACAATTCCTTTTTCACGCGGTAGACCCCGTTTTCCATTACCACGCTGGTTCTGTTCTCGACGATCTTCCGCTCGATCTCCGCCAAAGAGTGAACCTGAATCTTGCCGCTCGCCACCAGAGCCTCGAACTGCCCCGCCTCCCCTTGCTCAGCCTCCGCCCCTGCCGGCCGGGCGGCCGCTGGCGGTCCGATCTCTGCCGGCGCCTCGGCTTCCCCGAGCTCCTCCGGCTCTTCCAGCTCCTCGAGCTCCTCAAGCTCTTCCGCTGCCAGGACCTCCACGACCGGCTCTGCCTTGGGCGAAGGGACCGCTTCCGGGGCCTTGCCGGCGGTCTTCTGCGGCTTTGGTCGCTTCGGAACCTCCTCCGCAGCAAACGGAAGCTCTTCCAGCACTTCCTGAGGCAGCGGAGGGAGTGGAACGATCTCGCGGACTGTTTCCAGCTCCTCCATGGCTGCCGCAGCCTCCGTCGTCCCTTGCAGCGCCTCCGCGGCAGCGGGAGTTGCCGCGGACGCCAACGGCTCCATGCTCCTGAGCTGCTCGGCAACCTCCGCTTCGGCAATTTCCTCGATGGAGTCGCCCCCCTCGACCGCCTCCGGCCCAGGAAACTCCAGGAACTCGGGGGTCTCCTCGACCGCCTCGACCGCCTCGACCTCCTCGATCTCTTCGGCTTCTTCCACGGCCGCGATCTCTTCGACCGCCTCGGCTTCCTCGACCGCCTCGGCCTCCTCGACTTCCTCGACCGCCTCGACTTCCTCGATCTCTTCGGCTTCTTCCACGGCCGCGATCTCTTCGACCGCCTCGGCCTCCTCGATCTCTTCGGCTTCTTCCACGGCCGCGATCTCTTCGACCGCCTCGACTTCCTCCACCGCCTCGACTTCCTCGATCTCTTCGGCTTCTTCCACGGCCGCGATCTCTTCGACCGCCTCGGCCTCCTCGACCGCCTCGACTTCCTCGATCTCTTCGGCTTCTTCCACGGCCGCGATCTCTTCGACCGCCTCGGCCTCCTCGACTTCCTCGACCGCCTCGGCCTCCTGGTTTTCTGCGGCCACCTGGGCAGCCCGAGCCCCGGCGGGAGCTCCTTGCTCGGCTTCTTCAGCCTCGGGAGTCGGGAGCTCGACCACTTCGTCGACCCCGATTTCCTCGATAATGGCCCCGGACCGGAGAGACGGCTGCGCCAAAGCCGGGGACCCGACCGGGGCGGCAACCCGGGCAGCGCCTGCCGGGGCCCCGACCTGGGCCGCCACCGTTATCTGACCGCGGTCCAGAGCCCGCTGGATCATCTCTTCGATCGAACGCAGATCCACGTGCTCTTCCCGGATGTCTTTGAGCTTGGCCTCGATGACGGCGATGATCTCGTCCCAGCTCTTGTCGATCATGCCGTCGAGCTCCTTTTCGCGCTCGGCGGGGATACGACCTATGCCGCGCTTGATCCGTGTCTTCAGCTCTACCCTTCCCGCGACCAGCTCATTGTGCCAGCGCTGCCACTCGATCCGCTCCTTGCCCTCGATGAACTCCTGCAGAACCTCGAGCTGGAAGCGCTTCACCCGCTGTGCGAGAACCAACGTGGGATCCTGACGCAGGTTGAATACCAGGAACACGACCAGGAACGCCGTCAGGAAAACAGCGGCCAGCAGAATTCCCCGCATCAGGGGCTGCAGCTCAAAGGTCGAGTGCGGCAGCATCAGGCTTATGTAGCCGAAGCTTCCGGCACGACGGCTCAGGACGACGAACCTTGCCTCCTCACCTTCGCTGGAGCCCAGGATGACCGTTTCGGCCCCCGGGACCTCCGCCTCCCCCTCCCACAGGGGCACGACCGCGGCCGCTACTACCTCGTGGCCACGCGCAGGGGGATTCACCACCACCCCGAGACGGTCGACCAGCAGGAGCCCACGGAAGTCCAGGTCAGGCCTGCTCAGCAGGGCATCGGACAGCTGGGATCTGGAAACGTAGAAGACGATCGCTCCGGCGCCCGTCGCGGAGGACAGCGGAAAGGCGTAGACGAAACGGCCCCGCGGTGCGTCGATGATCAACCCCGGAGGAGAGCCCTGCGCAATCCGGAAACTCTCCGGGGCGATCGAAGTGTCGACGTCCGGCAGGTCGTTGTACTTCCTTTGGGTGGGGCTCGCCGCCGCGAGGTCCCCGTCCACCGTGCTGTAGTGTATCTTCCTGCCCTCTTCACCAAGAATCCGCACTGCCTCGATGTACGTGAAGTCCTCGAGGAGCTTTCCGAAGTAGTTCTCCCGGGTGAAGATGTCCTGCTGGCTCTGGTTTGCCCGAAACGCCGAAGCCACGAAGGGCTGCCGCGCCGCTTCCGAAAAGCGTTCGATGTTCCTTTGGTGGTGCTCTTCGATGACCCCCGCGTACCGATCGAGCTCCACTCCGCGCTCGCCGATGACCCGAGGCTGGAAAAACGCCGTTTCCAGCACCGAGAAGAATCCCGTGAAGGATACCACGGCAAAAGCCCCGAAGACGAGTAGTGCGATGAGAAGACTTATGGTAATCTTCAGGCTCTGCCGCATGAGACGATACTGCTCCCTGGCGCCCTGTGCTACACTTGTTTCCTCATCATAATATATATCGGCTTTGCTGAAGCCCCCAATAGCCGTCAGCCGAGGAAAAAAAACAGGCTCCAGTTGGCCGCCACGAAGGCTGCGGCGACCACAATTCCGATGGTCTGCGGCCCTGCCGTCCCCCGGGGCCTCTGCAAGGTTTCCCGCGTTAGCACGGACTCGAACAGCTCATCCAGACGCAACAGCAGCCCCCTCCCCGGGACCCGCCGTGGTTCTTCGAGCATGTGGTTGAGATAGGCCAGGGTGGTCGATGCGTACAACCCGAGCACCCCAGGCAGGACAACGGACCGGCGGACCGAGAGTCTCGAAAGGAGCATCAGCCCCACCAGCGTCAGCCCCTTGAGCAGCCCGGTCGAGAGGGCTCCTTGGGTAACCACCAGGGGTCCCCACTCTACGAGTACTCTGCCGAAAGGAGTCACGAGGTTGAAGAGCACGGTCGAGAAAAGGAGAATCAGCACGGTCCGGAGAAGCCTGAGTCCCCCTCTTGTTCCGCTCAGAACCACGAGGAGGCAGAAGACGGCTACCTGCCCGGCTTTCACGTCGATGCGTCGCTGAAGCAGGAACGCCGGGACCGTCGCCATGCCCGAGATGAACAGCAACGGGGGAGACACCGCCCGTTCCAGCCAGGTGCCCCCCCCGTTTGCTCGTCTTCTCACAACAGGCTGTCGTCTCGGCTTGGGTCAGCTTTCCTCGCTGCTCTCGGCTTCCGGCGCCTGCTCCTTGTCCGCCGGAACCTTCTCCGCCGCAGCCTGCGCCCCCGTGGTAGACTTCGCAGGGCCTGCCGGCTTCTTCGCCTTGGCTGCCGGCTCGGCCTCTCCCGCCGCGGCTTTCGCCGTGCCCGCAGCAGTTGCCTTGGTCGGTGACTTCTTGGATTTGGGCTTCGCGGCGGAGGACCCCTTGGCCGATGCGCTTCGGGTCTTGGCCGCCCTGGAACCCTTCTCCTCCTTGGCAGGCTTCTCATCGGAGGCTTCCTGGACGTCCGCGCCTGCCTTGCCCGGCTCCGCCTCGGCTTTGGCGGGTTCCTTCTTGCGTCGCCGAGGAGCCGCCTCAGCCCGTTCCACCAGCTCCAGGAGCACCATCTCGGAGGCGTCTCCATACCGCTGACCCAGCTTCAGAATGCGGGTGTATCCGCCCGGACGAGTCTTGAAACGGGGGGCGATATCGGTGAACAGCTTGGCCACGATAGCCTTGTCCCGTATTCTCCTGGCAATGATCCGGCGGTTGTGCACCGAGTCCGTGCGAGCCCGACTGATCATCTTCTCCGCTACCCGGCGAATCTCCTTGGCCTTTGGCTTGGTGGTCCTGATGCGCTCGTACTTGAACAAGGCTGTCGCCATGCTCCGGTACAGAGCCTGACGGTGACTGACATTCCTGCTGAGTTTGTTGAAGCCGATCCTATGTTTCATCGGACGATTCCTCTACTCCTTCGTCTATCGGCTCTTCGGCGTCCTCGTCCGCCTCCGCGGCCTTCACTTCCAGGGATGCCATTTTCTTGAGAACGCTGTAGTCCTTCATCCCAAGGGAGAGGTTCCGGTCCCTCAGCTTCTCCTTGATCTCCTGGAGGGACTTCTTGCCGAAATTGCGGGTCTTGGCGATCTCCTCTTCGGTTCTCCGGGTCAGATCGCCGATGGTGCGGATATTGGCGTTGCGCAAGCAGTTGCTCGAGCGGACGGAGAGCTCCAACTCCTCCACCGGTGTGTCGAGCAGCGTTCTCACCCGGGCCTCCTCTTCGTCGAGCTCGCCGTTGTCTTCTGATGCTTCCTCGTCGAAATTGATGAAGATCGTCAGGTGGTCTTTTGCAATCTTGGCGGCCTCGGCCAGAGCATCCTCGGGGGCCATCGTTCCGTCGGTCCAGACCTCGAGGATCAGCTTGTCGTAATCGGTACGCTGCCCCACCCGGGTGTTCTCCACGACGTACTTCACCTTTTTCACCGGCGAAAACACCGCGTCCACCGGTATGGTTCCGACGACCTCGATGTACTTCTCGCTGCGCTCCGAGGGCACGTATCCCCTGCCCAGATCGATCTGGATCTCCAGCTCGAGGTTGGCCTTTTCCATGAGCGTTGCGATCGGCAGCTCCCGGTTGATGATGGTCAGGGTATCATCTGTCTGCAGGTCGGCTGCGGCGAGCGTCTTGGGCCCCTTGGCGGCCACGACGATGACCTTCTCTTCCTCGCCGTTGGGGATCAGCAACTTGACCTGCTTGAGGTTGTTGATGATATCCGGGGTGTCCTCGGCCACATGGGGGATCGCTTCGTACTCGCTGGTGATGACCTTGGGCGTGCCGTCGTCTGCGTAGCTGGTAATCCTGATAGCCGTAATGGCGTAACCCTGAATGGACGACAACAGGATTCGACGCAGAGTGTTGCCCATGGTCACCCCGTAGCCTCTCTCGAAGGGATAGGCTATGAACCTGCCGTAGTTCTTGTCCGCCTCGGCGTGCTCGAAGGTGATTCCCTTGGGTCGCTTGAACCCTTTCAGTAGGTTTTTTCTTGCCATGCTTACTCCTTACTTAGAGTAAAGCTCGACGATCAGCTGCTCCTGCACGTCGGCGAGATCGGTTATGTCGGCTCGCCGCGGGACGGCTCGCACCTTCCCCCACATGCGATCAGCATCGACCTCCAACCAGGGCACGACCCCCGAGCGGGAATACTCCTTGAGCGCCTCTTTCACGCCCGTCATCTTCTTGCTGTTCTCGCGAACCTCGATCTCATCTTCTTCCTTGACCAGGTACGAGGGGATCGTCACGCGCCGCCCGTTGACGTGAACGTGCCCGTGAGACACCAGCTGCCTGGCCTGCTTTCTCGAACCGGCGAAATGCATCCGGTAGACCATGTTGTCCAGGCGTCGCTCGAGCATGACGATCAGAGCCTCGCCGGTAATCCCCTTTGCGCGGGAAGCCTTCTCGAAGAAGAGCCGGAACTGCTTCTCCAGCATTCCGTACATCCGCTTGACCTTCTGCTTCTCCCGGAGCTGTATTCCATAGTCCGAGACCTTCTTCGGCCGCGAACGCATGCTGCGTCCCGGTTTGCCGCGCCGCTTGGTGATCGGGCACTTGTCGCTCTTGCAGCGCTCGCCCTTCAGATACAGTTTAACCTCTTCGGCTCGACAAAGTCGGCACTGAGGACCAACGTAACGTCCCATTCAATCCTCCACCCGTTTATACCCGGCGCTTCTTCTGCGGCCGGCAACCATTGTGCGGAATCGGAGTGACATCCTGGATCGCCCGCACCCTCAGGCCCAGGGCGCCCAGCGCGCGAATCGCCGACTCTCCCCCCACTCCGGGGCCCTTGACGTAGACGTTGACTTCGGCGAGACCGAACTCCTTGGCCTTGCTCGCCGCCGCCTCGGCCGTGGTCTGGGCTGCGTACGGGGTCGACTTCTTGGCGCCCCTGAAACCCAAGGACCCGGCCGACGCCCAGGAGATCGCATTTCCCATCCGGTCCGTCACGGTCACTATCGTATTGTTGAAGGTGGCTTGAATGTAGACATTCCCTTCAGCAATGTTTTTCTTCTTCTCTCGTTTTCCCTTGCTCTTTGCCACGTTCTATTGCCTCCCTGCGACGTCCACGTCGCTGGCGATCCGCCGGTTGAGCCGGCTCGGCCTACTTGGCCCGCCGCTTTCCGGCGACGGTCTTCCGCTTTCCCTTGCGAGTACGCGCGTTGGTCCGGGTCCGCTGTCCGCGCACAGGCAGTCCTTTGCGATGTCGCAAACCCCGGTAGCAGCCGATATCCATGAGCCGCTTGATGTTCAGCGACACTTCGGTTCGCAGGCGCCCTTCGACCTTGTAGTCGTTCTCGATGATCTTCCGCAGAGTGTTGATCTCCTCGGAAGAAAGATCGTTGAGGCGTCTGTTGGGATCTATCCCGGCGGATTCGCAGATCGCGCCCGCCGAGGACCGGCCGAGACCAAAGATGTACGTAAGCGCGATGTCGACATGTTTGTTCGGCAGATCGACTCCTGCAATTCGGGCCATGCTTTGCTCCTACCTTTGCCGCTGCTTGTGCTTGGGGTTCTGACAGATAATGCGCACAACGCCCCTGCGGCGAATGATCTTGCACTTGTCGCAGATGGGTTTGACGCTGACTCTCACCTTCATGATGCTCCTCCTCACTGCTTCCGAGGCTACAGGTACCGCGACCGAATCCTGCCCTTGCGCACGATTCCATCCTGGTGATGCATGCGCAGGTGAGCCTCTATCTGGCTCATCAAATCAAGATCCACACCCACCATGATAAGGAGTGAGGTCCCTCCCATCAGAAGAGCCACGTCCTGCGGAAAATTGAACCAGGTCTGGACGATCGTAGGAATCACGGCTATGAACGCCAGGAACAGAGATCCAGGCAGGATGATCCGGTTGAGTATGCGCGTGAAGTACTCTTCCATTTTTTCCGAGCGTATTCCCGGGATCGAGCCGCCGTTCTCCCGTATGTTCTTCGATATCTCCACCGGATTCAGCGTCACCTGGGTGTAGAAGTAGGCGAAAAAGATGATCAGCAGGGTGTACGCCACCACGTAGGGCACTCCATTCGGGCGCAGCCAGGACGCAAACCGGGACAGCCAGTCCACCCGGGCGCCCAGGTTCTGTGCGATCTGAAGCGGAAACACCAGAATCGACGAAGCGAAGATCACGGGGATGACCCCTGACGGATTGATCTTGAAGGGCAGGTACGTGTTCTGAGCCCCGTAGATCTTGCGCCCGATCACCCGCTTGGCGTAGTGAACGGGTATCTTCCGCTGTCCCTGTTGCTCGTAAACCACCAGAGCTACCACCACCACGAACATCACCAGCACCACGATCACGAAGACCGGGTTGAGCTCACGCCGCTGCACCTGCTCCACGATGGAGTAGATCGCGTAGGGAATTCTCGTGACGATCCCGGCGAAAATCAGGAGCGATATCCCGTTCCCGACACCCCGTTGAGTTATCTGCTCCCCCATCCACATCAGAAACACCGTGCCCGCGGTCACAGTCAGCAGAGCGATCAGCGTATACGCCAGCCTGCTGATCGTTATGGCGTCCGGGACGCTGTCGATGTAGTTGGTTACCGCGAATCCCTGGACGAGGCACACCGCAACCGTCCCTATCCGGGTGTAGCGGTGAATCTTCTTGCGCCCTCCCTCCTCCTCCTGGATCTTCTTGAGCTTGGGGAACACCAGGGTCAGGAGCTGCATGATGATAGACATCGAGATGTAGGGCATGATCCCGAGCATGAAGATCGAGAAGTTCTTGAAGGCCCCGCCGGCGAAGAAATCCAGATAGTCGGTGATCCCGACGGTGCCCGCAGCCTCCTGCGCGGTCATGTAGATCTTGAGGGCGTTGATGTTCACTCCCGGAATCGGTATGTTCGCCCCCAGCCGGAAAATCAGGAGCATGAAGATGGTGAAAATGATGCGATCGCGCAGGTCCTTGACCCGGAATATGTTGACGAGGGGGTTGGTCGCCATGCTTACTGTTCCTTACGCGCCTCTGGATCACTACGCACCTGCGGTGCGTCTGGCACCTGCGGTGCGTCTGGCACCTGCGGTGCGTCTGGCACCTGCGGTGCGTCTGGCACCTGCGGTGCGTCTGGCACCTGCGGTGCGTCTGGCACCTGCGGTG
>Ga0068714_10006992_pt1 | contig 11207 bp, 7 predicted proteins | sample MTBNYHSulfiMetaG_FD_62988 | JGI IMG/M metagenome (GOLD analysis project Ga0068714, IMG submission 62988) | Enrichment culture microbial communities from rom New York Harbor, USA that are MTBE-degrading - MTBE-NYH (New York Harbor Sulfidogenic)... | ecosystem: Environmental > Aquatic > Marine >... | reverse complement strand
TACGCCACAAGGTGTTGGGGCTCTCGTTGCTCATCGGGTTGGTGGCAGCTCTGCTGGGTTTGTCTTTTGCGCGCACGATCACCGTTCCGTTGCAACGCCTGGTTCGAGGTGCTGAGGCGTTTGCTCGCGGGGAGCTTGATTACCGGGTTGGACTGCAGTCACGCGATGAGCTCGGGCAGCTCTCCCGCTCGTTCGATAGCATGGCGGGCGAACTCGATGCGCGGATGGCTGAACTGCGCGTGCTCAACGATGCCGTGGAGTCCTCTATCAGCGCGATGGCACTTTCCGATCTGGAAGGCAGGCTCACGTACGTCAACCGTGCGTTTCTGCAGCAGTGGGGCTACGAGAATGAGGACGAGGTGCTCGGCCAATCAGCGGTGACGCTTTGGCGTGACCCGGCAGAGGCGGAATTGGTCGTCTCCGCCCTGGAAGAGCACGGGTTTTGGATGGGCGAGTTCAGTGCCAGGCGCCGCGATGGCACGCCGATCGACGCACAGCTTTCCGTAAACGTCGTGACCGATGCGAGCGGGGTGCCCATTTGTACATCGGCCGCGTTTGCCGATATCACCGCAAGGAAGCGATTGGAAGCTGAATTGCGTGCTCATCGTGACGAGCTGGAACAACTCGTCGCAGAGCGCACCGCAGCCCTGCGTGAGAGCGAGATGGTTATGCGGACGGTAATCGACGCCACGAACGATTCGATCGTGTTGCTTGATCGGGAGGGCGTTGTCCTGACCTCCAACGAAGCGTTTGCCCGCAGTCTGGGTCTGGAGGTGGCGGAGCTCGTCGGGCAGTGCGTCTACGGCTTGCTGCCGCCCGCCCTGGCCCGTGACAGACAGGAGCGGGTGCAGCGCGTGCTCGCGTCGGGAGAACGCGATCGTTTCGAGGACGAGCGTGCCGGAAAGGTGCTCGATAACAGTCTCCATCCGGTGTGCGATGCGCAGGGACGCATCAGCGGTGTTGCCGCGTTTGGCCGGGATATTACCGCCCGTAAGCGAGCCGAGGAGGCACTCAGCGAGAAAGAGATGCTCTACCGTACGCTGGCGGAATCGTCGCCTGATATGATCTTCACGATCGACCGTGAGTACCGCGTCGAATACGCCAACCCGGCTGCCGCGCAGATGTTCGGTAGACAGCCGGAGAACCTCATCGGCCTCTCGTTGGACAACCTGTTCCCGCCGCAGTCCTTGCAGCGCCAGGTCGAGTCCTTGCGTACGGTGTTCGAAACCGGACAAGCGATCTATCTGGAAGACGCGGTCATTTTCCCCGAAGTCGAGATGTGGCTTGACACGCGGTTGGTTCCCCTCGCAGACCAGAGCGAAGAGGTTAGCGGTGTTATGGGGATCTCGCGCGATATCACCGCTCGTAAGCGGTCCGAGGAGGACCTGAAACGTCTCGCTGCCGATCTGCGCCGCACCAATGCCGACCTGGAACGAATGGCCGCCGATCTGGCGCGCTCCAACGCCGATCTGGAGCAGTTTGCGTACGTGTCATCCCACGACCTGCAGGAACCTTTACGGATGGTGTCGAGTTACGTACAACTTCTGGCGCGGCGCTACCGCGAGCAGCTCGATGACGATGCCGAGGAGTTTATCGACTATGCGGTGGAAGGTGCCAACCGGATGCAGACACTGATCAGTGCGTTGCTGGCGTATTCCCGCGTTGGTAAGAAAGGGCGACCGTTCGAACGCCAGGACAGCAATATCATTTTGCATGAGGCTCTGGATAATCTGCGGATGGCTGTTCAGGATTCCAATGCAACCATCACGCACGATGTGTTGCCCGCCGTTACCTGTGATGGACCCCAGTTGGGCCAGGTGTTTCAGAACTTGATTGCCAATGCGCTCAAGTTCCGTGGCGATGCGCGACCGATTATCCACGTCAGTGCGCGACGCCACGAAAATGAATGGATGTTTTGTGTGAAAGACAACGGGATCGGTATCGATCCGCAGTATGCCGAGAGGATTTTTGTGATTTTCCAGCGTTTGCACGCTCGTGAGGAGTATGCTGGGACGGGGATCGGGCTGGCGATATGCAAGCGGATCATTGAGCGGCATGGTGGGCGGATCTGGGTACAATCACAGGAGGGTGAGGGATCGGAATTCTACTTCACGATTCCGGATTTTGAGGGAGGAAGCGAACATGAATAAACCGCTGAGGACCGTAGAAATTCTGCTGGTTGAGGACAACCCCGGCGATGTGCGGCTGACCCAGGAGGCACTCAGAGAAAGTAAGCTGGTCAATCACTTAAGCGTGACCCGAGACGGGGTCGAGGCGATGGCGTTCCTGCGGCGGGAAGGCGAATATGCCGCTGCGCCTCGTCCCGACTTGATTCTGCTCGATCTCAATCTGCCACGCAAGGATGGCCGCGAAGTTCTGCAGGAGATCAAGGAGGACACGTCACTCCGGCGCATTCCGGTCGCGGTGCTGACGATGTCCGATGCCGAAGAAGACATTGTGAAGACCTACAATCTCCATGCGAATTGTTATATTCGAAAGCCGTTGGACATCGACCAGTTTGTCAAGGTCGTGAAATCGGTCGAGAATTTCTGGTTCGTGATTGTGACCTTACCTCCAGGTGAGGATTGAGGGAGCCATAGGACCTCTGAAGATTTCCTGAACTGCTTGCAGCGCGCCACCGTCACCGGTCAGCTGGATTACCGCAAGTGATCTGGCGTTGAAAAATGCGCTGCTGTGGCCGGATGTCGCTGGTGTTCTTGATTCCACTGTGGACGAGAGCGGATGTAGGCGAGATGATGCCATCCGGAGGCGGTAAGCAGTACGGCGAGGTCAGGAGAAGAATTGCTTTGAAAGAAACGGTTTCGTGCATCAGGGTCTTGCTTATTGAGGACAACCCGGGCGATGTCCGTCTGGTGGAACTCATGTTGGCCGATGCCGGGATGGCGCAGTCTTCTGCGCAGAAATTCGAGATGACACACGCGGGAACGCTTGCCGCCGGATTGGAGCAATTGCGCCTGGGTGAATTCGATGTCGTCCTGTTGGACCTGTCACTCCCCGACAGCCACGGGATCGACACGTTCAACGCGGTTTGCTGCCACGCGTCCGACGTCCCCTGCCTGTTGATGACCGGTTTGGACGACGCTGATCTGGCGGTTCGTGTCATGCAGGCCGGGGCACAGGACTACCTGACGAAGGGGAATTTCGATGGTGCCTTGTTGGGACGTGCGATCCGTTACGCGATCGAACGGCATCGCCTGCGGAGTCGCCTTGAAAACACACTGGCTGCGCTGCAGGCCAGTGAAGCGCGTTTCCGTACGATCATCGAACAGAACGTCGATGGCGTCATTATCGTAGATGACCTGGGAACAATCTGTTTCGCCAACCCTGCCGCAGAAAAACTGTTCGGGCGCAATCTGGAGGATCTCGACGGCGCATCTTTCGGGCTACCAGTTAACAAGAACGTGCTCTCAGAGATCGAGATTGTCCGTCCTGAAGAGGGTATTGTCACCGTCGAATTGCGCTGGGTAGAAATCGAGTGGGAGGGGCGGCCCGCTCACCTGGTCTCGCTGCGCGATATCAGCAATCGGAAACGTCTGGAATCGCAGCTCATTCAGTCGCGCAAAATGGAGACGGTGGGCCGTTTAGCCGGCGGAGTGGCTCACGAGTTCAACAACCTCCTGACCTCCATGATCGGTTATGGAAGCCTGGCACGCGATGCACTGGAAGCGGGAGATCCTGTCCGGACAGACATCGAAGCGGTGCTGCACAGTGCGGACCGAGCCGCCGAAATCACCCAACAACTGCTGACTTTTTCGCGTCATCAGGGGAATCTGGCTGTTACGGACGATGTCGATCTCAATCGTCTGCTTAGCGGCATCGAGCAAATGCTCAGACGATTGGTGGGGCGCAGAGTCGAAGTAACCCTGCAGCTGGGCTCCGATCTGGGCGTTGTGCGGGCCGATCCGGATCAGATCGAGCAGGCACTACTCAACCTGGTAACCAATGCACTCGATGCCATGCCTCAAGGTGGGAAGCTCACAATTGAGACTGCCAACGTCGTACTGGATCGGGAAATCGAGCAGGATCTGCCGGACGGCGCCTCCGGGGATTACGTCATGCTGGCGGTTAGCGATACCGGTGTCGGGATGACGACCGAGGTGAAATCCCATCTGTTTGAACCTTTCTTCACTACCAAGGATGTGGGACAGGGCACCGGACTGGGTCTGTCTATCGTGTATGGTATCGTCAGACGGTTCGGCGGGCATGTTCGGGCATACAGCGAGCCAGGCCGGGGGACAATTTTCAAGATCTATCTCCCACGATTGGGCGGCAAGGCCGCTTCCACAGCGCAACCGCGCGCCGAAGTATCGCACGGTGACGAGACAGTCTTGCTCGTCGATGACGAACCAGTCTTCCGTGAGTTTGCCGGACGTGCTCTACGTCAACACGGCTACACCGTGTTGGAAGCAGGAGACGCACGTGAAGCGTTGGATATGGTTCTGGGTTATGATGGGTGCATTGATCTCATTGTCACCGATATTGTTATGCCTGGGATGGATGGTATGGAATTGGCGCGGGAGGTGCGCAAGCTCTGTCCCGGCATGAAGTTCCTCTTTGTTTCCGGATATACAGAGGATACAGCAAAGTGTGGCGGTCTCTTAGCCAGCGGTGAAGAATTCCTGGAAAAGCCCTTCATCATGTCGATGTTGTGCCACAAAGTCCGGAATATTCTGAAGGGGTAGGCCGGTTCGTTAGCGGTGGTTTGCCGTGCGACGATACACTGATTCCATGTATTCTAACCGCATCATCGCCGAACGGAAGCAAATCACGCTGGAGTTCTCCTGTGAAGAGGCTCCGCCTCCAGTTGAGGTTGACGCAGTCAAGTCAGACCTTTCACCTGGGATATGTGTGCAAACGAACAGGGCAGCGAGGTATTTCTCTCCTGCCCTGTTCGTTTGCCCAGATACACCACAATTCGTGAATTTTAAGCTTTGACTATTGACACCGGGCGCGAATATATGCTAAAATAGGTTTACTTAGTTGCTGGCCTTACCAGTGAACAAGCTTCACGAGTAGCTGGCGGGTGACCACGACCTGCCGATTTCGATATCCCATACGTTCTTACCACCCATATTGCGTCGCGGAGCATCACCAATGGAGATGACCAACGTGCTGTTTGACGCCCTCAAGAACGAGAAGTTCGCGGAAAAGATCGCCCAGCGGATTATGCAGATCATCGGGTCCGGCGAGCTGCGCCCGGGCGACGTTTTGCCATCCGAACGTGAGTTGGCGAACAGCTTCCAGGTGAGCCGTGCGGTCGTGCGCGAGGCTTTGGGCATGTTGGCAGTGCGCGGTCTGGTGACGATTCATCAGGGCAAGCCTACGTTGGTCAGCGATGTTTCCCAATGGAACACGTTGGACCCCAAGGTGTTGTTGCTCCTGCGCAATGCCAGCACGTTTCACGAGCTGATGGAGCTGCGCGTCATGGTGGAACCTGAAGCAGCCGCCCTGGCTGCCGAGCGCGCTACCGCCGAAGAGATTGCCAACCTGTATCCCCTGCTTGACCCTTCGCACAACGTATCTATGGAAAAACACGTCGAAGCGGATACGGCATTCCATCATGGTATTGTCCGTGCTACCCACAACGCCGTATTGCTCATCGTCATGTCTTCCGTCAATGACCTGTTGCGTGAAAACCGCCGGCTTACCTTCCAGGCTCCGGGGATGATCGCAGAAGCCGCCAGTTGGCACCAGGTCATCCTGGACGCACTCGCGCGCCACGATGCGGAAGGCGCCCGTCAGGCCATGCTCTCACATCTCAAACAGGTGGACGAAGCCCTCGAAGCCTTTGAACAAACGCACCCAGGTATGGATAACAGCGCCTGGTTCCCGGAATTGGTTTGACCCGCAGAGCTGAATGGAAAAAGGGGAGAGGATCAACGTGTCTGAACAGGAACCGCTTCTGAGTGTAAGAGGAATCATCAAACGATTTGGACGCGCCCAGGTGTTGACGGATATCGATCTGGACCTGTATCCGGGCGAAATCCACGCGCTGGTCGGCGAAAACGGAGCAGGGAAATCGACACTGACTAAAATCGTCAGTGGGTTGTACCCGCCAGACGGCGGTCAGATCATCCTCGAAGGCAAGCCGATCACGGTCCCGTCGCCGGCGGCCGCCCAACACATGGGGATCGCGCTGATTCACCAGGAACCGCTCAGCTTTCCCGACCTGGATGTGGCGGAGAACATCTTCATCGGACGGCAGCAACGCCGCGGTATCGCCATCGACTGGGCGAAAATGTACACCGAAGCGCAACGCTTGCTCGATGATCTTGGGGTCGCCATCGATCCGCGGAGGCGAGTGCGTGGTCTGTCCATCGCCGATCAGCAAATGGTCGAGATGGCGAGTGCCCTCTCGCTGAATGCGCGCATGTTGATTATGGACGAGCCGACAGCAGCACTCACGCCGAGCGAAGTGGCGGATCTGTTCATCATCATGCGGCGGTTGCGCGATCAAGGTACATCGATCCTGTTCATCAGTCACCGGCTGGAAGAAGTATTCGAGATCGCGGACAAGATCTCCGTGCTGCGTGACGGCGAGATGGTGGGCCAAGTGCAGCCGGCCGCGAGCAGCCGCGAGGAAATCGTCCGGATGATGGTTGGACGCCCCCTCAGTGCGCTGTTCGAGAAAGAACAGATGGCCGAGTTCGGTGAGCCACGGCTGGAGGTCCGGAACCTGACGACGCGCGGTTTGTTCTACGACATTTCTTTTCAGGTCAGAAGCGGTGAGATCTTGTGCCTTGCCGGTCTCGTCGGTGCACGGCGGACGGAAGTCGCCCGTGCGATCTTCGGTATCGATCCACCCAGCAGCGGCGAGATCTGGATAGACGGCCGGCGTGTGCAGGTACCCAACCCGAAAATCGCTGTGCAGCTGGGAATGGCATACGTTCCGGAGGATCGCCAGAAGCATGGTTTGCTGCTGCCGATGCGCATCGATCAGAACATGACGCTGCCAGTCCTGCAAGAAGTCAGCCGGTTGGGCTGGCTGAACACCAGCATGGAGGGGCAGCTGGCGCGTGATTGGCAGGGTAAACTGGACATCCGCATGCGCGGTCCCGACCAGAGTGCCTGGGAACTGTCCGGCGGGAACCAGCAGAAGGTCGTCCTCTCTAAGTGGCTGCTGACCGGGCCGAAGATACTCATTCTGGACGAACCCACGCGTGGCGTCGACATCGGGGCCAAAGCGGAGGTGCACCACCTGATGAGCGAACTGGCTCATCAGGGCATCGCCATACTGATGATCTCGTCCGAACTACCCGAAGTCCTCGCGATGAGCGATCGCATTTTGGTCATGCGCGAAGGACACATGATGGGCGAGTTCAGCCGAGATGAAGCAACCCAGGAAAAAGTGATGGCCGCGGCAGTCGGCCAGATTCAGCTGGAGGCATGACCATGACGAGTCAAGCGCAGACCATGAATACGAGCAGACCCTCCAACGTCGCCACCATTCTGGCTAAATTCCGAGAAACGGGCATCCTGATCTTTCTGGCCGTCCTGGTGATCATCGCGACGCTGGTCGAGCGGCGCTTCTTTTCTTTACATAATTTCGAGAACATCTTGCTGGACATATCCATTCTGGCGATTGTCGCAGCTGGTGAGACCATGGTGATCATCAGCCGCAACATCGATATTTCGGTAGGATCATCGCTAGGATTGTGTGCCATCGTCGTGGGGTTGATGTTCAAGTTCAACCCCGGCGTCCCGATCATCGTTGGATTGTTCCTGGGCGTGTTGTTGGGCGCGGTGTTGGGCTCGGTCAATGGCACACTGGTGACGCAGTTCCGTGTTCCCCCGCTCATTGCCACCTTGGGCACGTTGAGTATCTACCGCGGGTTGGTGTTTTTGAGCAGCGGCGGGCGTCAGGTTGACCCTAACGACATCCCCCCCGACTTGATTGCGATGGCACGGGTGGGGCCGCTGGGGATCCCGTGGATCGTTATCGTCGCTCTGCTGATATCCGTGCTGGTGGGGCTGTTCCTGCGCTATACCCATCTCGGACGCGATATCTACGCTGTCGGAGGGAATCCGGTCGCCGCTCGTCTACGCGGCATCGGCGTCAATCGGGTCGTGTTCCTTACCTATCTGTTCGCCGGAGCCTTGGCAGGTCTGGCGGGCGTGCTGTACGCGGGTCGTTACGGTACGGTCAACCCGGCCGATGCCGGCGTCGGCTTTGAGTTGACGGTCATTGCTGCCACAGTCATCGGCGGCACGAACATCCTCGGCGGCTCGGGCACCATTCTGGGTACCGTTTTGGGTTCATTGCTGCTGGGCGTTCTCGGCAACGTCTTGGCAATCACCAACGTGTCGGGTTTCTATCAAAAGTTCGCACAGGGATTGGTCATTCTCCTGGCGGTCATTATTGATGCCATCATCCACAACCAGTTGCAGAGCAGGAGGTAGCAGTGCGGTTGGCTGCTACCCATCTAATCCCGTCCTCAATGCGGGTTGGAGACAAGAGAAGGAGTGAGTAACGGTGGCTGTTTCTTCAATGGCTCAAAATAAAACGGAAAAGGTCTCGTCGCTGCGGCGTCTGCTCGCCCGTCGCGAGGTGATCACGTTCGCGCTTCTAATCGTCGCTTTCTTCATCAGCTCGCGGCTGTCTCCGTACTTCCTCGACATTCACTATATCTTCGATGCGACCTCCCTCTACACAGAAATCGGCGTGATGGCGTTGGCGATGACTTTCGTGATTATCAGTGGCAATATCGATCTGTCGATCGCATCGATGCTGGCCGTGACGGCCGTCTCGTTTGGTCTGTTGTATACGCGCCTCGGCATTCCGATCCCGCTGGCCATTCTGCTCGCGCTCATCATGGGTGCCGTTCTCGGGATGATCAACGGATTGATCGTTACCCGCTTCAAGCTGCCGCCGATGATCGTAACGGTGGGCACGCTGGCGCTATACCGCGGGCTGGGACAGATTTTCCTGGGTGACCACGCCGTGACGGGTTTCCCTGAATCCTTCTATGGGCTGGATATGCGTTACGTGGGTAATAGTCCCGTTCCCATTCCATTGGTTATATTCCTGGTTCTGGCAGTGATTTTCGGTCTGGTTCTCCACAAAACCAGTTTCGGGCGCATGGTGTATGCCGTGGGAACCAATCAGGAGGCCGCCCGTTTTTCGGGAATTGCGGTGGACCGCGTCAAGATCGTCTGCTTCATGCTGTCGGGGCTGATGGCTGCTCTGGGTGCCATCATGATGAGCTCTCGTCTGGCCAGCGCACGCTACGATATGGCAAACGGTTGGGAACTGGACGTCATCACTGCGGTGGTGTTGGGAGGAACCGATATTGATGGCGGGCAGGGCAGCATCTTGGGTACCGTGCTGGCGTTGTTCCTGATTGGTGTCCTGCGCAGTGGGATGGGCCTGGCGAACATCAAAATCGAGTACCAATTGGTCGTGATCGGCTCTCTGCTCATCATGTCGATCATCATACCCAATATTGTCCGTCGTCTGAGACAAATGTAATCGGATGTACGGGAAAACTGGCGTTCAACCACGTGAAAGGAGGGAGAAACCGGGGAGAGTAAGAGCAAAATGACACGCGTTCCTAGCCATTCTGGTCGTTGCATTGTTTTGGCTGACCCGATGTATGTTGAATCACAAAAGGAGGAAGTCTGAATCATGTCACACAAGGTCTTGCTCGTCCTATCAGTCGTGGCTCTATTTGCGCTGCTCGTCGTGCCCGCATACGCAACCACACCGGAACCCGAAGAAGATGTTGCCGTCGAGGGCGTCGAGATGACCGTGACAGAACCGATTACGGTTAGTGCGACGGTCGCGGAACCGTTGAGGATCGTCTACATCCCGAAAAATACCGGCAACCCCTATTTCGATTCGATCATCAATGGGTTCACGAAGGCTTCCGAGGAGCTGGGCTACGAATTCACGACAGTGGCTCCTTCCACTGCCGAAGGTACTGGCCAGATTCCGTTCATCAAGGAGCAGGTGCAGCGCGGTGTACATGCTATCGCGATCTCGCCGAATGACCCGGATGCCGTAGTGCCGGCTTTGAAGCAGGCCATGGGCAAAGGCATCCGCGTGGTCTGCGTCAACTCCGATATGAACAAGGAAGGGCGCGAAGTCGCCGTCCTGCCGATGGACTTCGAGATCACCGGCAGCAGCCAGGTCGAGCTGTTGGGTTCCGTCATCGACTACGAAGGTGAAATCGCCATCCTGAGTGCGACCACAACCGCTCCCGATCAGAACTACTGGATCGAAGGGATGAAAGAAGCGCTGAAGGATCCGAAGTATGCCAAGATGAATCTGGTCAAGATTGCGTACGGCGACGATGACCCGCAGAAGAGTTTGACCGAAGCCGAGGCATTGCTGACCGGCTTCCCGAATTTGCGCGGGATCATTTCACCGACCACAGTGGGCGTTGCTGCTGCGGCGCAGGCTGTCGAGACTGCCGGTGCCGCCGACCGCGTTCAGGTCGTCGGCCTGGGGACACCCAACCAGATGCGGCGCTTCCTGAAAAACAACACGATCACCAAGTTCGCACTGTGGAGCCCGTACGATGAAGGTTATCTCTCCGGGTATATGATCTACGGAATGTTGACCGGGCAGGTCGAGCCGGAAGAGGGTGGGCTGTTCAACGTGCCCAACCTCGGCGAACGTGAGTTCCTCGCGGACAACGTTGTCATCACTGGCCCGCCGACTGTCTTCACGGTGGACAACATCGACAACTTCGATTTCTAGATCGTCAGGTTCCTGTCTGTAGCAGCTTACAGTGTGCCCGCTGCCGTCCAGGTGGCGGGCACTTTATCTCTTCAGGTGGAACGTTTGTGGCCTTTTGACAAAATTCTCCGGGTTCCTATAATAGAGGTACGACTGACGCCCTTGCCCGATCGCTGTTTCGGGTCCTACCGGTACGATACTCCTGCAGGTCTCAGCTTATATTGGGGGAGCGTGATATGCGAGCACAGCGAGTTTTGCTACGAAACGTTGCGAAGCTGGGTGTGCTTTTTTGTCGGCGCTTGGCAGGTGCTTACGGTGGGAAAGGACGGCTTGGGGTTCATCGAATTCCACAGATGAGTAAGGAGGCTCGAATGAAAGGACGAATGCTGTATGTGTTGCTGGTACTGCTGCTGGCGGTGTCGATCGTGGGGCCGGCGGTGGCACAGGAGCCTGCCGGAGATCCCGTGCGGGTCGGTGTGGCGACTGAGGTAACGGGCAAGGCGGC
>Ga0068714_10006991_pt1 | contig 11207 bp, 22 predicted proteins | sample MTBNYHSulfiMetaG_FD_62988 | JGI IMG/M metagenome (GOLD analysis project Ga0068714, IMG submission 62988) | Enrichment culture microbial communities from rom New York Harbor, USA that are MTBE-degrading - MTBE-NYH (New York Harbor Sulfidogenic)... | ecosystem: Environmental > Aquatic > Marine >... | reverse complement strand
CCGGTCCATCGCTCCGGTATCCAGCCGCCCGGTGACCAGGTGGGTATAAGCCCGCTCCAGCGGCGACCGCGTCCGGCTGTTATCAATACAGTACCGGTATTCCCGGCTGACGGCGTCCCGCCTCACGTCAAAGGCATCGTCCACCCGGGACGCCCCCCTGACGGCAATATCCTCCGGCAGGTAATGGTTCAACCCTTTCACATAAGCCTCCGGCGGCAGCCCTGCCCCTGCCCGGAAGCTGACCACCTGCCCGCGGGCGTGAACACCGCTGTCCGTCCGGCTGGCGGCCAGCACCCTTATCCTGGTGCCGGTCAGCTTAAATAACGCCTCTTCCAGCTCTCCCTGGATGGTGGGTTCCCCGGCCTGTAACTGGAAGCCGCAGTACCTGGTGCCGTCGTAGGCCACTTTCAGTACCGTCTTGACTGTGCTTCCGGTTACCAACCCCTCACCACCGTGCCGGCGGCAGTCTTACTCCACCAGACTGAGCACGACCAGCGGCGCCCCGTCACCCGGCCTGGCCCCCAGCTTGACGATACGGGTATAGCCGCCGGGGCGCCCGGCGTAGCGCGGCGCCAGCTCTTTAAAGACCTTATCCGCCACCTGCTTTTCATACAGGAAAGCCAGCGCCTGGCGGTAGCAGTGTAACCCCCCCGTTTTACCCAGGCTGATTATTTTTTCCGCCTGGCCGCGCACCGCCTTGGCTTTCGCCTCGGTCGTGGTTATCTTTTCATATCTGAGAAGGTCGGTGACCAGGTTGCGGTACAGCGCCATGCGGTGCCCGCTGCTCCGGTTCAGTTTTTTCCCGGCTATTTTATGTTTCATGCTCGTCTTTCCGTCAGGTGATGATATTTCGGGTGTTTATCTTACCGCGGTCTACCCCGCCTCTTCCTCTGCCGGGGTTTCTTCGTCCGGTTTGGCTTCATGGTCAGGAGCCGGGTTTAAGGACAGCCCCAGGGTCTGGAGCCGCTCCTCGATTTCCTGGAATGACTTCTGCCCGAAATTACGCAGCTTGAGCAGCTCCTTGGCGCCCTTGGCGACCAGCTCCCCCACGGTGCTGATATTGCTGCGCCGGAGGCAGTTCATGGTGCGCACGGACAAATCAAGCTGCTCCACCGGCATGTTGAATTTCTCGTCGGGAATAGACAGGCGGATGAGCCGCTCCTCCTCCTTCATCTGGGAGAGCTTGGTATATTCCACGAACGGGGAGAGCTGCTCTATCAGGATGCCGGCGGCGCGGCTGACCGCGTCCACCGGCGCCACGGTGCCGTCCGTCCACACCTCCAGCAGCAGCCGTTCCCGGCTGAGCTCCTGGCCGATATGGGTGGGCGCAATACTGAAGTTCACCTTGCGCACCGGGCTGAAAATGGCGTCGACCGGTATCGTCCCCACCGGCATGTCGTCGGTTGACTGCGCCATGCGGTAGCCGGCGCCCAGCTCCACGTTGAACTCAACGTTCAGCCGGGCTTCCGGGGAGTTGAGCGTAATCAGCCCCAGCTCCGGGTTGGCTATCTCAAAATCAATGGAGGGCTTGATGTCCGCGGCGCCGAAACGCCCCTCCCCCTGTACCGCCAGGGTAAGGACGCCAGCCTTGCCGGAGACGGGTTTCAGCCTCAGGGCTTTCACGTTAAGCAGGAGCTCGGTGACGTCTTCCTTGGCGTCAGGGATAACCGAGAACTCATGCTGTATCCCTTCAATCCTCACCTGGGTTACCGCCGCGCCGGTAAGGTAGCCCAGCAGTACCCGGCGCAGAGAGTTGCCGATGGTGACGCCAAACCCCTTCTCCAGCGGCTCCGCCTGAAAACGGCCGAAATTGCCGGTGCTCTCCACGCATTCAATATTGGGGACTAATAACGCAGACAAAAGGTTACCTCCTTGATGGACCGCCTAGCGTGAGTAATACTCCACAATTGCTTTCCCGTCAAACCTGGCGTCAACATCCTGCGGCGTGGGCAGGGACAGCACCCGGCCCACCATCGCTTTCCGGTCCAGGACGAGCCAGTCGGGCAGGGCCTTGGACTCAATGGCTGCCGCCGCCTGCTGGTAGTATTCCGTCTTGGTGCTGCCTTCACGCCAGCTGATGATATCCTCTTCTTTGACCAGGCAGGAAGGCACGTTGGTCTTCTGCTGGTTGAGCATGATATGACCGTGCCGTACCAGCTGGCGCGCCTGGGCGCGGGAGTCGGCGAAGCCGAGGCGATAGACCACGTTGTCCAGCCGCCTCTCCAGCAGCACCACCAGGTTGTCGCTGGTGACGCCGGCCTGTCTCTCCGCCGTCTTGAAAGTTTTCAAAAATTGCCTTTCCATCGTGCCGTAGCTGTAGCGGGCCTTCTGCTTTTGCCGCAGCTGATAGCCGCGGTCGGAAATCTTGGGCCGCCGGCGGCTCACCTGCTGCCCCGGTGGTTTGGGCCTGCGGTCAACGGCACATTTCGGGGTGAAACAGCGGCTTCCCTTGAGGAAGAGCTTCTCACCACTGCGCCGGCACAGCCGGCAGACTGCTTCTGTATATCTCGCCATAATATTCCTCTATTATACCCGTCTCTTTTTCGGTGGGCGGCAGCCGGCATGCGCAATGGGGGTCACGTCTCGGATGCCGGTAATGTACAGCCCGGAACTCTGCAGCGAACGGATGGCCGCCTCCCGCCCGCTGCCCGGCCCCTTAACGAACACCTCTATCTGGCGCAGGCCGTGCACCATGGCTTTTCGCGCCGCGTCGCGCGCCGCAATCTGTGCCGCATAGGGAGTGCCTTTTCTTGAGCCCTTGTAGCCGGCGGTCCCGGAGCTTCCCCAGGCGATGGTATTGCCCGTGGGGTCGGTCAGGGTGACCATCGTATTGTTAAAGCTGGACTGTATATAGGCACGGCCGGCGACAATAGACTTGCGCTCGCGTCTTTTCGTTCTGGTTTTTTTCTTGGGTGGCACGCTGAACTCCTTTGCCCGGCTTTAATTATTTCTTGGCCATGCCGCGCTTCTGCCCGCGGCCGGCTACCGTCTTGCGGCTGCCGCGCTTGGTGCGGGCGTTGGTGCGCGTCCTCTGCCCGTGGGCGGGCAGGTTGTAGCGGTGCCGCAGGCCGCGGTAACTGCCGATTTCTATCAGCCGCTTGATGTTGAAGTTGACCTCTTTTCGCAGGTCTCCTTCCACATGGTACTGCTTGTCAATCACCTCGCGGAGCTGGTTGACCTCTTCTTCGGTCAGGTCGTTTACCCTGGTCTCCGGGTTGATTCTGGTCTGCCCGATAATCTGCCGGCTCCGGGAAGGGCCGATGCCGTAAATGTATTGCAGTGAGACCCAGACCTGTTTATTGCCCGGTATATCAATTCCCGAGATACGTGGCATGGGCTATCTCCTCATTTCCATAATATGTCATCAACACCGCTAACCCTGGCGCTGCTTATGCCTGGGGTTGTCACAGATAATCCTGAGGACGCCGCGGCGCCTGACCACCTTGCACTTGTCACATCTCACTTTTACTGAAGCCCTGACTTTCATGCTCCGCCCTCCGCTTATTTCAGCCGGTAGGTAATTCTACCGCGGTTCAGGTCATAAGGTGAAAGCTCAATGAGCACCTTATCCCCGGGTAATATTCTAATATAATGCACCCTGATTTTTCCAGAGATATGGGCCAGCACCTGGTGCCCGTTAGGCAGGTCCACGCGGAACATGGCATTGGGCAAGGCTTCCACCACGGTGCCTTCAACTTCAATCGCCTCTTTCTTAGGCATGAGCCCTCTCGGTCAGCACTTCCGCCGCGGCGTCGGTAATGACGATGGTGTGCTCAAAATGCGCGGAAAGACCGCCGTCAGCGGTGCGTACCGTCCAGTGGTCATCATCAACCCTGGTCTGCCAGCCGCCGGCATTGAGCATCGGCTCCAGGGCGAGAGCCATCCCTTTCTTCAACACCGGCCCGGTAGCGGGCAGGCCGAAGTTAGGCACCTGGGGGTCCTCATGCATGTCCCGCCCGATGCCGTGCCCGGTATATTCTCTGACCACCGCGAACCCCTTGGCCTCCGCGTAGCCCTGGATGGCGGCGGAGATATCCCCCAGCCTGGCGCCGGAGATGGCGGCGTTGATGCCGGCCTGCAGGGCGCCTTCGGTGGCAGCAATCAGCCGGCGGGCCAGCGGGCTGATATCGCCGATGCCGACGGTCAGGGCGGAATCTCCCTGGAAACCGCGGTAAATGGCGCCGAAATCAAGAGAGACGATATCCCCTTCCCGTATCACCCGCTCCCCGGGAATGCCGTGGACGATTTCGTCATTAACCGACACGCAGACACAGGCGGGATAGCCGTGATAGCCCTTGAAGGAGGAGCGCGCCCCGCGCCTGGCCAGCTCCCGCTCGGCGATGGTATTCAGCTCTCTGGTCTTCATTCCCGGTCTTACCTGTCGGCTCATTATTTCCAGTATTTCGGCGACAATTCTACCGGCTTGCCGCATCAGGGCAATCTCTTCGGCAGATTTGATAATTATACTCATACTGATGCAAACTTTCCATCTTTCAGGGCGGCGATGATGCGCCGGCTGACCTCGGCGGCGCTGCCGGTGCCGTCCACCGTCAGCAGCTTGCCCGCCTGCCGGTAGTAGTCAATCACCGGCGCGGTCTCGGCAAAATACACCTGGAGGCGCTTTTTTACCGTGTCTCTCCGGTCATCCGGGCGCTGGTACAGCTCGCCGCCGCAGCGGTCGCACCTGCCCGCCACCCGGGGGGGCGAGTCCACCTCATGGTAGGGGGACTGGCAGTTGCGGCAGACCCAGCGCCCGCTGAGCCTGCGCAGCAGCTCCTCCTCCGGCACCTTGATATAGACCACCCGGTCAATCGCCCGGGACTGCTTTTGCAGGGTGCGGTCCAATGCCCCGGCCTGTGCCAGGTTGCGGGGAAAACCGTCCAGGATGACACCGGAACCGGTGTCCGGCGCGGCCATCCTGTCCTCAAGCATCCTGATGGTTATCTCATCCGGCACCAGCAGCCCTTTCTCCATGTAGGCCTGCGCCTGCTTGCCCAACTCCGTCCCCCTGGCGAGCGCCTGCCGGAACAAATCACCGGTGGCGATGCTCACCGCCCCCGTCTCCCGCGCGATGACGGCGGCCTGAGTTCCTTTACCGGCTCCGGGGGCACCCAGCAATACAATATACACCGGCACCTCTATTTGATAAACCCTTCATAGCGGCGCATGACCAGCTGCGCCTCAAGCTGCTTCATGGTATCCAGCACCACGCCCACCACGATAATCAGTCCCAGACTGGATATCTGTATCGCCTGGATATTGGTCAGCGTCCGGGCAACGAACGGCATGATGCCGATGCCGGCCAGGAAAAGGGCCCCCGCCCAGGTGATGCGGTTGATGACGCCGTTGAGATAGGTAGCCGTATTTTTGCCGGGCCGGATGCCGGGGATGAAGCCCCCCTGGCGCTGCAGCGTCCCGGGCAGGTCCTGCTGCTGGAAGATGATTGTCGTGTAGAAGAAGGTAAAGCCTATCGTCAGGAAGAAATAGAGCAGCCAGTAGACCAGCCCCTCGGGCAGGGGGGCGCTGGGGCTGAAGAGGTTATAAATGGTATCCGCGAAGCCCGGCTGCAGGGGGTTGACGAAATAGCTGGCCACGATGCCCGGGAAAATGACGATGGACATGGCGAAGATAAGCGGTATCATGCCGGAGCTGTTCACCCTCAGCGGTATGTGGGTGGAGCCGGACTGCCGGTACATGCGCCCGCTGCGGAAGACGCTGCGGGCATACTGTACCGGTATGCGGCGGTGCGCTTCCGTGAAAATGACGATGACGACAATGGTGACCAGCACCATCAGCAGATAGAGGGCCAGCCCCACCAGATTGCTTTTCACCAGGAAGCTCTGCCCGACGATTTCCGGCAGCCCGGCGACAATGCCGCCGAAGATAATGATTGATATGCCGTTGCCGATGCCGTACTCGGTAATCAGCTCGCCAATCCAGACCAGGAAGACCGTGCCGGCAATCAGCGAGACTATCATGGCGAACATGGTCAGGGTGCTGGCGCTGCTCACCACGCCCTGGTGCTGCAAATAGACGAGCTGCCCGTAGCCCTGCAGACCCGCCAGCGGCACGGTGAGCCAGTGGGTAATCAGGTTGATTTTCGCCTGGCCGGACTCCCCTTCCTGGGAGAGGGCCTGCAGCCTGGGGATAAGCGGCACCAGCAGCATCATGATAATGGAGGAGGTGATGTACGGGTAAACGCCCATCGATGCCACGCTGAGCCGGCGCATGGCGCCGCCGCTGAACAGGTCAAACATCCCCAGCAGGGCGTTGCTCTCAAACAGCTGTTGCAGCGCTGAGAGGTCAACGCCGGGCAGCGGCACGTGGGCGATAAAGCGGAAGACCACCAGCAGGCCGAGCGTGACCAGGATGCGTGTTCTCAGGTCAGGCAGGCTGAAGGCATCGACCATCGCCTGGAGCAGCCGGGGTTTAGTCGATCGGGGCCGCAAGTTCCACCTCCTCTGCCTTGCCACCAGCCGCCTCAATCTTTGCCCTGGCTGAGGCGGAAAACTTGTGAGCGCGTACGGTGAGAGCGCGGTCCATCTCCCCGCCGGCCAGCACCTTCACCGGGCGGAGCGCTGACTTGATCAGCCCGGCGGCCGCCAGCTTTTCCGGGGTTACCTCGCTCCCGGCCGCGAAGACGCTGAGCCGGTCAAGGTTGACCGTGTCATATTCCGAGCGGAAAATATTGGTAAAACCGCGCTTGCGCGGTAAACGCTTGATCAGCGGCAGCTGCCCGCCCTCAAAACCGGGGCGCGTGCGGCAGCCGGAGCGGGCTTTTTGCCCCTTTTGCCCCCTTCCGGAGTAGGTGCCGTGCCCGCTGGCGTTACCCCTGCCGACCCGCTTCCGGTCACGCCGGGAGCCCGGGGCAGGGGAAAGATTATGCTGACTTGTCACTGGCTTCCTCCACCTCCAGGAGATGTCTGACCTTGTTAATCATCCCGCGTAACGACTGCGAGTCCTGGTGTACCACGCTCTCGTGCAGGCGGTGCAGCCCGAGCGACCGCAGGGTCCGGCGCTGGCTTGCCTCGTAGCCGATGCCGCTTTTGACCAGGGTGATGCGCAGCTTAGCCACCGCTGGCCTCCTCTCCGGAGGCCGGGGCAGCCTGTCCCCGGCGGCGGGCTATTTCTGACCTGGGCTGCTTGAGCCGGCTTAAGGCGAGTACGGTCGCCTTGGCGACATTGATGCGGTTTGACGACCCCAGCGATTTCGCCAGGATATCTTTCACCCCGCAGGCTTCCAGCACCGCCCGCGCGCTGCCCCCGGCGATGACGCCGGTGCCCGGCGAGGCCGGCTTGAGCAGCACCCTGGCGGCACCGAAGTTGGTGGTGATTTCGTAGGGAATAGTGGTCCCCTGCAGCGGTATCTTTATCAGGTTTTTCCGGGCTTTGGCGCCGCCCTTGCTGATGGCGGTGGCTACCTCTTTGGCCTTGCCGATGCCCAGCCCCACATGCCCCGCGCCGTCGCCGCTGACCACCAGAGCGCTGAAACTGAGGCTTTTGCCCCCCTTCATCACCTTGGCGACGCGGTTGATGTATATCAGATTGTCGTTGAGGTTCAATTCGGTTGGGTCAATCTTGCTCAATGGTTGCTTCATCAGACCTGGCACGACCTCTCTTAGAACTCAAGCCCGCCCTTGCGGGCGCCTTCGGCGAGGGCTTTCACCCGGCCGTGGTATTGAAAACCGCCGCGGTCAAAGGTGACCTTCTTCACGCCCTGGCCGATGGCTTTTTGCGCCAGCAACTGGCCCACCGCCTCCGCGCTGCCGGTCTTGTTTTTACCGTTGGTCCCGGTTTTCAGTTCCGGGTCAAGGGTGGAGGCGGCCGCCAGCGTATGCCCTTTCCGGTCGTCAATCACCTGGGCGTAAATGTGGTTCAGGCTGCGGTAAACGCACAGGCGGGGCCGCTCGGCGGTGCCTTTGACCCGGAGCCTTACCCGGTAATGTCTTCTGATCCGTGCTTTTCTGGGGTCCATTTTCGTCATAGCTAACTCTTACCTATCGCCTTCCCGGCTTTGCCCGGTTTCAGGTGAACCGGCTCATTAACGTATCTGATGCCTTTGCCCTTGTAGGCGTCGGGCGGGCGGACGGCGCGGATTTCCGCGGCCATCTGCCCCACCGCCTCTTTACTGGCGCCGCTGACTTTTATCCGGGTGGCGGTCTCCGCAATGAGGGAAACGCCGGGCGGGGGCGTGATTTCTACCGTATGCGAGAAACCGACGCGCAGCACCAGCTTCTCCCCGGTCTTTTCCGCCCGGTAGCCCACCCCGACGATGTCCAGGCTCCTTTCGTGCAGTGCCGTTACCCCCTGCACCATGTTGGCCAGGAGCGTCCGGGTCAGCCCGTGCAGTGACCGGTGGCTTTTACTGTCGCTGGGGCGGGATACCGTCAGCACATTATCTTCCAGCCGCACCGACATCTCCGGGCTGAAGTCACGGCTCAACTCCCCTTTCGGGCCGGCGACCGTAACCCGGTTACCTTCAATTTTCACCTGTACCCCGGGGGGTACCGGTACTGGCATCCGTCCTATTCTAGACATAACTCTCCCCGACTATCCTTCCGGCCCTGTTTACCAGACATAGCACAGCAGCTCGCCGCCGATGCCCTGCTGCCAGGCCTGGCGCCCGGTGCGCACGCCCTCCGGCGTGGAGACAATCGCCAGCCCCAGGCCGCCGTAAACGCGGGGGATCTCCCGCTTCTGGACATACACCCTGACGCCGGGTTTGCTCATACGCCGCAGCCCGGAGATGGCCGGCTCTTTGTTTTCATAGTATTTCAGGCGGATTTTGATTATCCGCCCCGGTTTACCGCGGACCACCTCGTAGTCAGCGATAAACCCTTCCTCTTTGAGGATTTTCACGATAGCCAGTTTCATCCGGGAAGCGGGCACGGCTACCGTCTCGTGCCGCGCCATGATGGCGTTGCGCATCCGGGTGAGCATATCGGCGATGGGGTCAGTAACCGTCATTTCTCTTCCCTGTCCTTTAATAATTACCAGCTTGACTTTTTCACGCCGGGTATCTGCCCCTCCAGGGCCAAATGGCGGAAGCAGATGCGGCACATCCCGAATTGGCGCATGTAGGCGCGGGAGCGGCCGCATAGCCGGCAGCGGTTGGTGTTCTGCACCTTATATTTTGCCGGTCTCTGTGATTTTAAGATATTTGACTTCTTGGCCATCCGTCCTCCCTAGTCTCTGGCAAAGGGCATGCCCAGTAATTCCAGCAGGTAGCGGGCTTCTTCATCATTGCCGGCGGTGGTGACGATGCAAATTTCCAGCCCGCGCACTTTATCTACCTTGTCATAGTCGATTTCCGGAAAGATAATCTGCTCCTTGATGCCCAGGGTATAGTTCCCCCGGCCGTCAAAGGCATCGGGGGAGACCCCCTGAAAGTCCTGTATGCGGGGCAGGACCGCGCCGACCAGCTTCTCAAAAAAGTGGAACATGCGCTCCCCCCGCAGGGTCACTTTCATGCCCACGGACATCCCCTCGCGCAGCTTGAAGGCGGCGATTGATTTCTTACTGCGGGTGATGATGGGCTGCTGCCCGCTGATGGCCTTCAGGTCAGCGGCGGCTGCCTCCAGGACTTTGGCGTTCTGGATGGCTTCGCCCAGCCCGATGTTGAGGACAATCTTCACCAGGCGTGGCACCCGCATGACGTTGTCATAGCCGCAGCGCTCCATCAGCCCCGGGATTACTTCTTTCCGGTATTTTTCCTTGAGCATCGTCATTTTAGTCAATCACCTCGCCGCAGGCGCGGCAGAACCTTACCTTTTTCCCGTTTTCCAGGAAGCGGAAACCGATGCGGGCAGGGTGATTGCACTTGTTGCAGAGCAGCATAGTGTTGGATATGTGGATGGGCGCTTCCAGGTCAATCACCCCCGCCTGGTGCACCTGCGCCTTGGCGCGGGAGTGCTTCTTGATAAAGTTGACCCCCTCCACCAGCACTCGCTGTTTTTTGGGGTAAACAAAGCGTACCTTACCCTTTTTGCCCTTGTCTTTACCCGCGATTATCAAAACGTTATCGTTCTTTCTGATATTCATTGGGGCGTCCTTACCAGACTTCCGGCGCCAGAGAGATTATCTTGGTATAGTTTTTCTCTCTCAGCTCCCGCGCCACCGGCCCGAAGATGCGGGTGCCTTTGGGGTTGTTCTTTTCCGAGAGAATCACCGCGGCGCTGTCATCAAATTTGATATACGAGCCGTCGGGACGGCGGTAGGGCTGGGTGGTGCGGACCACCACCGCCCGCACCACTTCCCCCTTCTTGGCGGAGGCGCCGGGGATGGCCTTTTTCACCGAGGCCACCACGATGTCCCCCACCCTGGCGTAGCGCTTCCGGGTGCCGCCGGGGAGGTTGATGCACATGATTTCACGGGCGCCGGTGTTATCCGCTACTTTCAGTCGGCTGTAGGTCTGAATCATTTTCCTTCCTCAGTTCCAGGGCGATTTCTTTCGGCTGAATCTCGGCTACCTGCCCCCTGGTGATTATTTCCGCCACGCGCCAGTGTTTCTCTTTGGAGAGGGGCCTGGTTTCCACGAGGCGGACGATATCCCCCGGGCGGCACTGGTTCTGCTCATCATGGGCCTTGTATTTGGCCGTTCTCCTGACGGTCTTTTTATACAGCGGGTGGGTGTGGGAGCTCTCTACGGAGACCACCACCGTCTTGTCCATTTTATGGCTGACCACGCGGCCGGTCTTCTTCTTCTGCATTGCTGCCATTGGCTACAACCTACCTTATCCCCAGTTCTCTTTCCCGCATCACGGTATTGATACGGGCGATTTTTCTCCTGACCCGCGGTAGCTCGCGGTGGTTGACCAGCTGCTTGGTGACCAGGCGGAAGCGGAGGTTGAACAGTTCCTGGTGCGCCTCATCAAGCTGCTTGGCGAGCTCTTCAGGGCTCAGGGCTCGGAGTTCCTTAACCTTAGCCGTCAACTTTTGCCAGCTCCTTTATCTCAGCTTCGGTACCGGTGGTCTGGCCGGCCTCCCGGGTGAGAAATCTGGTCTTGATGGGGAATTTGTGCGCCGCCAGGCGCATGGCTTCCTGGGCAATCTTCTCCCCCACGCCGCCCAGCTCATAGATGATTCTCCCGTTCTTCACCACAGCCACCCAGTGGTCCGGAGCGCCTTTGCCGCCGCCTTGGCGGGTCTCCGCGGGCTTTTTGGTCACCGGCTTGTCCGGGAAGACGCGTATCCATACCTTGCCGCCG
>Ga0068714_10006990_pt1 | contig 11210 bp, 11 predicted proteins | sample MTBNYHSulfiMetaG_FD_62988 | JGI IMG/M metagenome (GOLD analysis project Ga0068714, IMG submission 62988) | Enrichment culture microbial communities from rom New York Harbor, USA that are MTBE-degrading - MTBE-NYH (New York Harbor Sulfidogenic)... | ecosystem: Environmental > Aquatic > Marine >... | reverse complement strand
CTGGTGGTCTCCGAGAGGCGCGGCGACGTCCACCGCATCCCGCTCGTCGGGCGCGGGGCAGGCCTGCGCCTCGGCGTCGCCGAGCACCTCGGCTCGCTGCCGCGGCTCGCCAAGAGCAAGAAGGGCAAGCGCAAGGGCTGGGAGGGACTGGCCCTCCTGCCTGCCCGCTTCGCCCCCGGCCGCAGGGAGTGCCTGGTCGCCGTCCACGAGGCCCGCCCGCGGATGGTGGGGCTGTTCGCTCATCCCTCGCTCGACGTCATCGCCCTGCTCGACCCCCCGGCGGGCGCCGACGAGCTCTCGGACCTCTCCGACGTGGCCGTCGACCCAGGCAGCGGCCGCCTGGTGCTCCTGTCCGACGAGTCGCAGCGGATCGTCCTGGCGCAGCTCGAGACCAGCAACCGTCTCGTCACCGTCGGCGGGGTCGACCTGCCCCTCGAGCGCCGCGAAAAGCCCGAGGGGGTCGACGTCGACCCCCGGGGCTCGCTCTGGGTGGTGTGCGACGGGACCGGCCGCCTCCTCGAGCTCGATCTCCCCGAGTAGCGACCCTCGCGGCTCGGGCATCACAGGGCGTACGATGCAAGGCCTTCCCGCCCGCAGGGGTGGCCCCCCTCACCGCCGCGGGCACCGCAATTCCTGATTGCCGTGCACCGTGCCGCCAAGGGGGCATTCAGGAGTGCAAGACGTACTGGGCGCGGCACACGTCGACGCGGCATCCCCCGGCGCCTCCCGGTTGCTCCTCACCCTCGACCCTACCACCCATAGTGCCAGAGTGTCGGCCCTGGCACCCATCCTCTCGCCTCAGCCGCGGATCGTGCTCGCAAGGCCGACACGCGCCAACAATCACGTTTTCGCTGGGCCTGGCACCGGAATCTCGATGTCGATGTCTTCCGGAGCGATCCACACCACCTTCCCGTCCCGAAGCCCGGCGATCGGGTTCCCGGCACGCTTGTGGTCGAGCAGCGCACGGCGAATCGCTCGCACCACCGCACGTTCGATGGCGAGATGATCGAAGTCGGCCGTGGCGGCCGCCGTCTCATGGGGTTGGGACATCTCCGACCTCCTTGTAGTACCGCCACAGATCCGGGGCGACCACCGTCGTCGCGCCTTCACCGGGCTGGCTCCGGGCGACCTCGATCGCTCGCTCGAGGCCAGAGTTGTCATAGAACCACCAGCGGTCGGCAAGCGGCCTGTACAGTCCGAAGAAGTTCCTCAAGCCCCGAACGAACCGTCGCCGAATATCGCCTTCCTCGACGTGGTGCCCTCCGAGCCTCACTCGTTCGGCAACCCGGGCGACCGCGATGTCGCTCGTTTGTAGCGCGACGAAGAAGAGCAGGAAATCGTACCCGTCGGCCCGTAGGCGTCCGATCCAATCCGCGAACGTCCGTGACGCAAGGGTCGTCTCGAAGGCGAAGGACTCGCGACGTGCCGCGAGCGCATGCACTCGTTCCAGCATCACTCGCCCCGCGGTGAACGACACCGAGGCGGGGGAGAAGCCGTCGAGGCCCTCCGCGATCCTGTCCGCGTTGACATACCGCTCAATCGACAGGTGCTCTGCCAGAAGGTGGGGTGCGATCGTCGTCTTCCCAGCACCATTCGGCCCACCCAAGAGAAGAACCCTCGGGGCAATGTGGTTGAACACAGATGCTGCGTCTCCGCTCACGACCGGAGGATAGCACCCCGAACTGGTGCGGAAACAACGGTGCAAGGTGCGAGGTGCCTATAGGCCCAACGAAGACGTGATTCGACACCCTCCGACGGCCGACCCCGGAGGCAGTCCTCCTCTCGCCTCAGCCGCGGCTCGTCCTCGCAAGGCCGACACGCACCAACAATCACGTTTTCGTTGGGCCTGGCACCGCACCGGAGGTGCGCACCCAGATCGTGAGGACCGCCCTGGAGCACCCGTCGTGGGGGTGCGCGCGGGTGGCGCGCCGGCTCGCGGAGGAGGGGTCGCCGGTGAGCCCCGCGGCGGTGCAGAAGGTCCTGGTGGCGAAGGGGCTCGGCACCATCGGCGAGCGCTGCCTCGAGCTCGAGACCCGTCCTGGTCTGACGGCGGAGCAGCGGGCCGCGGTCACCCGGCGCAACCCCCGCTTCCGCCACCGGGGCGAGGTGCCCGACCGGCCGGGGATCGTGGCGGTGGACCGGGCGCCGCTGGATACCTACGCCCCCGGTCGCGGCCTCGAGCTACTGGTCGCGGTCGACCTCTACTCGTGCCACGGCTGGGCAGGCGTGACGACGGACCCGCGGCCGGAGGCGGCGGCGCGCTGGCTCGCCGGGACCGTGGTCACGGAGTGCCGGGTCCTGGCGGGCAGAGGGCGCGGCGTGGGGGTGGTCGCTCCGGCGCGGATGGCGCTGGAGACCGGGGCGCCCGGCGAGATCCTCGCCCGTGCGGGCGCGTCGGTCGGCAGGGGCCCGCGAGACGGCCGGCGTCGCCACGGGTTCGTGGCGCTGCTGCTCGACCTGCTCCGCGAGGGGGTGCTGGGGTTGCTGCCGGACGAGGAGTGGGCCACGGCGGGCTTAGATCGGCTGCGCGACGAGCTCACGGGCTGGGTCGCGCTGTACAACAGCGGCTGCAGGGTGCTGGGCTTCCCCAACCTCGGTCTCACCCCCGCCGAGCGGTTGCAGCGGTGCCGCCAGCAAGGGGGCGAGCACAGGAGGCGGACGGCGCCGGCGGGCGACACCACCGTGAGGCTGGTGATCGCCATCGCGGAGCCCGGCACCGACCAGGCGCACCGGCGCCACAACCTCCCGGCCTGCGTGCTGGAGGAGCTGAGGAGCCGGCTGCACGCGGGGCGGTGGATGGAACGCGAGGGGTGTAAGGTCGCCGAGGTGCGCGAGCGGGGCCGCTGGCTCGCGCGCTCGTTGACGACCATGCGGCGCAGCGGGGGGTCGGTGGCGGACCTCGCCGCCGACCTGGGCGTGGCGCCGGGGCAGGTGCTGCTGGTGGCCGACGACGCCGGCCTGCCGCTGGGCCAGGTGCAGCTGCGGCCGAGCGGGGTCGCCGCCCCTCACAAGGGGCTGCGGGACGTGCTCGGCACCCTGGGCGTCACGTCGCCGCGGCTGCTGCTGGGCGTCGGCCCCCTCGAGCGGGGCGAGGACGTGGGTCGCTACGTGCGGGAGCGGTTCCCGGCGGAGCAGGAGCCGCGCGTGGCACGGGTGGTCGCGCTCGCCGCCGACGCCGTCGAGGCGATCCTGCGCGAGGGGGTGCAGAAGGCGCTGAGGCGGTACAACCTGGCGCGGGTGGGGTGAGCGGGTCGGCGAAGCGCGCGATGCGGGCCGGAGGCTCGGGGAGTGGGTTCTCGTGCGGCGTACGAGGCGGGCCTGGAGGCCCGCGGTCCTCGGGAGGACGGTCTGGTGCCCGGGGTGTAATGGATCACGTTATCCGTTATACTCCTGGGCGTGATCGCCTCGTTCGCCGACGCGGGCACCGAGGACCTGTTTCACGGGCGCGACACCAAGGCCGCACGACACGCCTGTCCCGTCGAGCTGTGGGGGGTGGCGCGCCGAAAGCTCGACCAGCTCAACGTCGCCACCCGGCTCGACACGCTCCGGGTGCCGCCGGGCAACCGCCTCGAGGCGTTGAAGGGCACCCGGGGCGGGCAGCACAGCATCCGCGTCAACGACCGGCTCCGTGTCTGCTTCCGCTGGACCGAGGTCGGCGCCGAGGAGGTCGAGGTGGTGGACTACCACTAGGAGGAGCCATGCTTCGTGTTCCCACCGATCGTGAGCCGACCCACCCGGGCGAAATGCTGCGGGCGGAGTTCCTCGAGCCGTTGGGTCTGACCCAGCGCGAGCTGGCCGCGCGCCTGGGGGTCTCTTACCCTCGGGTGAGCGAGCTCGTCCACGGCCGCCGCAGCATGACCCCGGACACCGCACTGCGGCTGGAGCGGCTGCTGGGAGTCGAGGCGCAGTTCTGGCTCAACCTGCAGCTGGTCTGGGACCTGTATCACGCCCGTCGCTCCCCGCAGGCCGAGGACATCCGCCGTGTCGAACGCCTGCCGGCGATGCGCGAGGTGTCGTAGCGGGGGGACCGACGCGCGCCGGAGCGCGCACCGCTCGATCGCAGCGCGCCGGGTCACTCGCGGGGGCGGGTCCCAGTGCAACGTACGATGCGGGCCGGAGGCCCGCGGTCCCTGGGGCGATCCCCTCGGGACGTACGAGGCAGGCCGGAAGCCCGCGTCTCGGCTTGACGCGCGCTCTCCATGTGGTTACATTGTTAGTGGAGGTGACCACAATGCAGCGCACGGTGGGCGCGAGGGAGCTGAAGACCCGGCTGGGCACCTACCTGCGGCAGGTGATGGCCGGCGCCACCCTGCTGGTGACCGAGCGCGGCCGGCCGGTCGCCGAGCTTCGGCCCGTGAAGGACGGGGTCGGGGACGACCGAGCAGACCTCGCCGCCCTGGTCAGCTCCGGCGTGCTCTCCGGTGGCGGAGCGGACCTTGCGCCGTTCCTCCCTCTCAGGTCGCGCGCGGGGGGTCTTGCGGACGAGGTCCTGCGCGGTCGTGAGGACCGCCTGTGATCCTCTACCTGGACGCCAGCGCCCTCGCCAAACGCTATGTCCGCGAGGAGGGCAGCGACGTCGTTGCCCGCCACCTCGCGCTCACACCGTGCGTCGTCTCCCGGTGGTCGGAGGTGGAGATCGTGTCGGCACTCGCCCGGAGGTGCCGCGAGGGCGCGTTCCCCCCAGCCGAACGGGACCGCGCCGCGGACACACTACGTTCCGACCTGCTGTCGCTCCACGTGGTCGAGGTCACCCCGGCGGTGACCAGGATCGCGACCGAGCTCCTCCGGCGCCACCCCCTGCGCGCCGGGGACGCCGTCCAGCTGGCGTCGGCGGTATACCTCCGGGACCTCCTCACGGCACCGGTCGCGTTCCTCGCGTTCGACGACCGGCTGACCCGGGCCGCCACCTCCGAGGGTCTCGAGCCCCCGGAGGACCCACTCCCCGGCTGACTCGGGCGATCTCCACCAGCCACTCTCGCCGAGGGCGTCTCCCCCGGAGCGCGTCGTGTCGCTCGTTGGGGGTGGGGTCCCCGTGCGACGTACGAGGCGGGCCTGGAGGCCCGCGGTCCTCGCAACGTCCTCCCTGAGGAACGCGGGGGGCTCGCTCGCAGGGGTGAGGTTCTCGTGCAACTCACGATGCGGGCCGGAGGCCCGCGGTCCTCGGGAGGGTCTTCGTGGGACGTACGATGCGGGCCGGAGGCCCGCGGGGTTGGGGTCCTCGTGCGACGTACGATGCGGGCCGGAGGCCCGCGGTCCCTGGGAGGGTCCCCGTGGGGCGCACGAGGCGGGCCGGAGGCCCGCGGTCCTCGGGGCGTCTTCCCGGAGCGCTTCAGGTCTTGAAGATCTCCTGGCGGCGGAGCTCCTTGATGCGGTCGCGCAGGCGGGCGGCCTCCTCGAACTCGAGGGACTTGGCGGCTGAGCGCATCCGCTTCTCGAGCTCGGCGACGAGGGCGTGGAGGGAAACGGGGTCGAGGTCGTCGTCGGCCCTCGGCTCGGCGACCTTGAAGCCGCGCCGGCCAGGGCCGTAGTAGTCGAGCTCGGCCAGGGCCACCAGCGGGTTGGCCACGTCCTTGACGATGGAGCGGGGCTCGATCCCGTGCTCGAGGTTGTACTGCCGCTGCCGCTCGCGCCGCCGGGTGGTCTCGGCGATCGCCCGCTCCATCGAACCGGTCACCCGGTCGGCGTAGAGGATGGCGCGGCCGTTGAGGTTGCGGGCGGCGCGGCCGACGGTCTGGATCAGGGACGTCTCGGAGCGCAGGAAGCCCTCCTGGTCCGCGTCCAGGATCGCCACCAGCGACACCTCCGGCAGGTCGAGGCCCTCGCGCAGGAGGTTGATCCCCACCAGGACGTCGAACTCCCCCCGCCGCAGGTCGGCGAGGATGGCGGTCCGCTCGAGGGTGTCGACCTCCGAGTGGAGGTAGCGGACCCTCACCCCCACCTCGGCGAGGTAGCCGGAGAGGTCCTCCGCCATCCGCTTGGTCAAGGTGGTCACCAGGACGCGCTCGCCGCGGGCCGTCACCTGGCGGATCTCGGCCAGCAGGTCGTCCACCTGGTTGCGGGCCGGGCGCACCTCCACCTCGGGGTCGATCAGGCCGGTGGGGCGGATCAGCTGCTCCACCACCTCGCCGCCGGAGCGCTCGAGCTCGAAGGCGGCCGGGGTCGCCGACACGAAGATCACCTGGTGGAGCCGCCCCTCGAACTCGTCGAAGGTCAGCGGGCGGTTGTCGAGGGCGGAGGGGAGCCGGAACCCGAAGTTCACCAGGGTCTGCTTGCGCGAGCGGTCGCCGTGGTACATGCCGCCCACCTGCGGCACGGTGACGTGGGACTCGTCGACAACACAAAGAAAATCGCGGGGAAAGTAGTCGAGCAGGGTCGGCGGCGGCTCGCCGGGCTGTCGCCCGGTGAGGTGGCGGGAGTAGTTCTCGATCCCCTGGCAGTAGCCGAGCTCGGTGAGCATCTCGAGGTCGAACTGGGTCCGCTGCGCCAGCCGCTGCGCCTCCAGCAGCTTGCCGGCGGCCTTGAGGTCCGCCAGCCGCTGGTCGAGCTCGAGGCGGATGCCGTCGAGGGCGGCCAGCAGCTGCTCGCGGGGGGTGACGTAGTGGGTGCGGGGGTAGAGCGGAAGCCGCGACAGCTCCTCCACCACCCTGCCCCTGACCGGCTCGATCCGCTGCACCCTCTCCACCTCGTCGCCGAAGAAGGAGACCCGGACCGCGGTCTCGTCGTAGGCGGGCCAGATCTCGAGCACGTCGCCGCGCAGCCGGAACACGCCGGGGGCGAGGTCGAGGCTGGTGCGCTCGTACTGCATCCGGGCGAGCTGGCGCAGGACCTCCTCGAGGTGCAGCTCCGCCCCCACCTCGAACAGCTGCAGCATGCCGTAGTAGGCCTCCGGCGAGCCGAGGCCGTAGATGCAGCTGACGGAGGCGACGATGACCACGTCCCGGCGCTCGAACAGGGAGCGGGTGGCGGACAGCCGGAGGCGGTCGATCTCCTCGTTGATCGAGGTCTCCTTCTCGATGTAGGTGTCACTGGAGGGGACGTACGCCTCCGGCTGGTAGTAGTCGTAGTAGGAGACGAAGTACTCCACCGCGTTGTGGGGGAAGAAGGCGCGCAGCTCCTGGTACAGCTGCGCCGCCAGGGTCTTGTTGTGGGACAGGACCAGGGTGGGGCGGTTGACCGCCTCCACCACCCGGGCGATGGTGAAGGTCTTGCCGGAGCCGGTCACCCCCAACAGGGTCTGGTACGCGACCCCCTCCTCGAGGCCGCGAACCAGGCGCGACACCGCCTCGACCTGGTCGCCGGCGGCGGCGAAGGGCGCCTCGAGAACGAATGGGGCGTCCACGGCTCAACCCGCAGCGGGGGGTGGCGGCGACGGCGTGGGCGCCGGCGGCGTCGCCACCTCCGCCTCGCCGCCGTCGAGGAAGCGGTTGAGCTCCGCCACCTCGGCGACCGTCAGCCGGCCGTCCTCGAGGGCGTCGGAGGCACGGGACAGGAACCCACCGATCACCCGACCCTCCACGAAACCCCGGCGCAACTGGTCGTCGAGGAGGGCGAGGTTGCGCTCGGTCCGCTCCCGCTCCAGTCGCGGCAGGTCGGTGGGGAGCCGCTCGAGCAGGCGCGCGCAGGCCCGCCGGGCGACGCCGTCGAGGCCCCGCTCCACCACCCGCGTGCTGGCGAACAGGAAGAGCATCAGCACCATGACCCCGGCGGCGCCGGCGTAGACCATCCACCGGCTGCAGCCGCGCTGGCCCGCTCCCGATGCCGCGTCCCAGCTCGCCACCAACCCTCCGATCGCGCCCGGCCCCCGGCTCAGCGCCCGTTGCCGACGAGCTTCACGAACTCGGCGACGATCTCCGGGTCCCACCAGCCGCGGGACGACTCCCGCTCGAGCAGGGCGAGCGCGTCGGCCGCGCTCAGGGCCTGCCGGTAGGTGCGCTCGTTGGTCACCGCGTCGAACACGTCGGTGACCTGGAAGACCCTCGCCAGGAACGGGATCTCCCGCCCCTTGAGGCCGTCGGGGTAGCCGCTGCCGTCGAGCTTCTCGTGGTGGTGCCGGATGATCGGCAGGACCGGCCGCAGGGAGCGCAGCGGGGCGCAGATCTCGACCCCGATCTCGACGTGCCGGCGCATGACCTTCCACTCCGCCTCGTCCAGCGTCCCCGGCTTGAGCAGGACCGCGTCGGGGATCCCCACCTTGCCGAGGTCGTGGAGGTACGCCCCCCGCTTGAGGGCCTTGAGGGCGTCCTCGTCGAGCCCCAGACGCTCGCCGAGCTCCACCGCCATCCGCGCCAGCCGGTCGCAGTGGTCTCCGGTCCCGGCATCGCGGGCCTCCACCGCGCGGGCGATGGAGAACACCAGTTCCTCGGCCGAGTCCAGCTCCTCGGTCAGTCGCCGGAACTGGACCAGGTTGCGGACCCGCACCTCGAGCTCGGTCAGCTCGCACGGCTTGCTCAGGAAGTCGGTCGCCCCGGCCTCCAGCCCGGCGATGCGCGGCTCCCGCCCGCCGTGGCCGGTGAGGAAAACCACCGGGATCAGCCGGGTCTGGGGGTCTCGCTTGAGCTGGCGGCAGACCTCGTAGCCGTCCATCGCCGGCATGACCACGTCGAGCAGGATCACGTCCGGGGCCTGCTCTCGGGCCAGGGCGATCGCGGCGGGGCCGTCCTCGGCCTGCCACACGGTGTAACCGAGGGTGCCGAGCGCCTCGGCGATGGCCTCGAGGGCGTCCGGGTCGTCATCGACCGCCAGCACGTCGCCGCGGATCTCGGCCATCTCCCGAGGAGTCTATCGGGATCTCGCCCTCCGGTCCAGGAGGGGACGGCAGGAGGGCGTTGTGCAGTTCGCCCGTCGCTGCCGCTGCCCCTGCCGCTGGGGCTGCCGCTGCCCCTGACGCTGTCGCTGTCGCTGCCGCTGCCGCTGCCCCTGACGCTGCCCCTGACGCTGCCCCTGACGCTGCCGCTGTTCCTGACGCTGCCGCTGTCAGAGCCGCTTCTGCGACGCGGACGCCTCCATCGGACAGCGACCGCCGCGAATGCCCACGTCGCCACGGTCCCGGCTGTCAGCGGACAGCTCCCGCCCTCCCGCCCACCCCGCACCGGCAGGTGAGGTCCCGGGGTCAGTACCGCAGCATGGCGGCGATCGAGCCCTGCTCCTTGAGCGTCTCGGCGGCCGGGCCGTCGACCACCTCGACGTCGCCGCCCGCCTCGATCACCGCCTGGCTCAGGCGGTCCACCAGCCCCGCCACCGGCTGCATCTCACCGCCGCACAGGAGGCACTGCCCCTTCGGACGCACGGCGTAGCACCCGCAGCTCGAGCACTCCCCCCCCTCCGCCCTGAAGCCCTTGGCGTAGATGAGCTTCCACACCCGGTCCCGGTTCGCGACCTCCACCACCTGCTCGAGACCGGCGACCGCCCGGCCACCCTCGTGGAGCTCGGCCAGGACCCCCTGCACCAGCTCCACCTCCTGGGCCCGCTCGAGGGTGAACTGGACCTCGAGCGTTCGCTCGAGGACCTCGCGGGAGGAGGCCGTCACCGGCATCGCCACGGTGTCCACCAGCTTGCCGTGGAGCCGTCGGGGCAGCATCCGGGTCACCTGCAGGGCCGCCTCGCGGGGGCCGGCCACGACGAGCCGATCGTAGGGAGCGCGAAGGGACAGGTCGTGGAGGGCGTCCACCACCCGCTTGGCGTGCACCGCCACCTCCTGGTCGTGGTGCCGCTGCTGCCGCTTCTGCGACCAGATCTGGTCCCGGGCGGTGGTGTGGGTGCGCTGACTGACGGTCGAAAACAGGTCGGTGTGCTCGGTGACCTCCCCCAAGTAGACGGTAAACAGCCGCGCCCGCTGCTGGTCGGTGAGCACCACGCCGTAGCGCTCGTGCTCGTCCATCACCTCCACCACCGGGCGCAGGAACGCCCCCCGCCGCCAGTGGGCGGACGAGGGCAACGCCACGCTGGCCGAGTGGACCTCGGCCAGCCCCGCCTCCTCGTGAACCACCGCCACCGCCGTCTTGCCCTGCGGCTCCAGGCCCTCGAGCAGGCCGAGGGCGCGGGCCGCGGCGGCGCGCAGGCGCTCGTCCTCCGGGAACCGGCCGCGGAGCTCCTTGACCAGGGCTTCGGCCTGGACCAGGAAGCCCTGGTTGCGGTTCGCCCGCTTGTTCTGGTCGATGTCCACGTAGAGGGTCAGGGTGGGGGTCTCCTGCTGGGTCAGGCAGTAGAGCCGACTCAGGACGCCTCGTCCGAGCATGCGAACCTCCCTTCCAACGTCTACCTTCAACTATAACCTCGCGCGCAACCCTCCCCCGGTCCCGGAGAGAGCTGTCGGCTTTCAGCGGCCAGCTCTCAGCCTCCCCCGCCCACCCGGAAAGCAAAGGCGCGAAGGCGCAAAGGCGCAGGGGAGGGGCGCAGAGCCGCCACCCCTCCAAGGCGGAGACTCAGAACCACCCGCCCGCCCGGTTAACGCAGAGACGCGGAGACGCGGAGGGCGCAACCGTTCTTGAAGGCCCGAGGATCATCCCGATGAACGGAGTGACAGAGCGCGAGGGAGGGGCGACGCCCCGACGACGGTGGTGCCTCCGCAGGGACCGATCCCCCCGCTCTCTGCGTTGCTCTCGGCTCAGGAATCGCTGCGTACTGGCAGGGTTCTCACCGCAGGCCCCACACAACTTCCAAGTTCGCAGTGGAATGCGCGTCAGCCCACCTGTCATCCCGAACGCGACCCCGAGCGAACGCGAGGGGGAGTGGAGGGATCTGCCCCAGCGGAGGGAGCACCTTCGTTGAGGCAGATCCCTCGTCGCTTCGCTCCTCGGGATGACATGATGGAAAGCTTCTCGGGATGACATGATGGGGAGCTCCTCGGGATGACATGATGGAAAGCTCCTCGGGATGACACGTCGTTTGGGTGCTTCCCCTTGCGCCTTTGCGCCTTCGCGCCTTTGCGTTTTTCCCCTCTGGGGCGCCGGCCGAGTCGAGGCCCTGCGGTTGCGGGCTCGGTCGTTCTCAGGGCTCAGGGGCTTTGCCGCCGCAGCGCGTCCAGCAGCAGGGCTGCGGCCACGCCGACGTTGAGGGACTCGACGCCGCGCGCGAGGGGGATCGTGACCGCGCCGTCCGCGAGCTCCCGGGCCTCGTCGCTCACCCCGCACCCCTCGGCCCCGACGACGACCACAGTCGGCCGCCGGGGCCGCCAGTCCCCCACCGCGAGGCCGGCGGTGTCCGCCACCCAC
>Ga0068714_10006989_pt1 | contig 11211 bp, 12 predicted proteins | sample MTBNYHSulfiMetaG_FD_62988 | JGI IMG/M metagenome (GOLD analysis project Ga0068714, IMG submission 62988) | Enrichment culture microbial communities from rom New York Harbor, USA that are MTBE-degrading - MTBE-NYH (New York Harbor Sulfidogenic)... | ecosystem: Environmental > Aquatic > Marine >... | reverse complement strand
GACCAACTTTGTAATAGCCAGGCCGAAACCACACCCGATGGACAAACGCGAGGAGCCGATCGTTTCTGTGATTATACCTGCCCGCAATGAGGCTCAAAACATTCCCGACATACTGAGGCGAACACCGGAAATGGGCAAGGGAACTGAAATGATCTTTGTGGAAGGCCATTCCAAAGATAATACCTACGAGGTCATAGAAAAAGAGATTGCCGAACATTCTGAACGCTGCTGCAAAGTTTTTCGCCAAGAGGGCAAAGGCAAAGGAGATGCGGTCCGACTTGGTTTTGCACGGGCAGAAGGTGATATCCTGATGATATTGGATGCAGACCTGACTGTTCCTCCGGAATATCTGCCCAGGTTTTATGAGGCCATCTGCTCCGGTAAGGCGGAATTCGTGAACGGGGTGCGCCTAGTTTATCCCATGGAAGATGAAGCCATGCGATACTTCAACCTGTTGGGGAACAAGTTCTTTAGCTTTGTCTTTACCTGGCTCCTGGGGCAACCCATTAAAGACACTCTTTGCGGTACTAAGGTGCTGTCTAGAGAGAACTACTTGAAGGTAGCCAAAAACCGAGGCTATTTCGGCAGGCTTGACCCTTTTGGTGATTTTGACCTTATTTTTGGAGCAACCAAACTGAACCTGAAGATTGTCGATCTTCCAGTACGTTATCGGAGACGATTTTATGGCTCGACTAACATTCAACGCTGGCAACATGGTTGGCTGCTTCTAAAAATGGCTTTCTTAGCTGCCAGGCGGATGAAATTTGTGTAGACTCTTATAGTCAAAACTTCGACCCTGACTGAAGCATCCTCTCGGAAAGGGTTGGAAGAAGTTGATTCGATCATCATATGAATCTTTCCCCGAGTCATCCGAAAACGACGTTTCTCAGGAAGGTCTCTGTGGAATTGTAAGCATATGACAATACCAGCTCAACAGTAATGAAAAAAGAGAAGGTTTTATGGAACGAGGAGGTCAACCGGAGCTCGAATTAGCTCACGCCAGACGTCTACTCAATGCAGGCGCCGGGGATGTTTGGGGATGGAACTCGCCGGCAGGAAAGCAAAGGGTTGAGTATCGAGCGCGCTGGCTCACAAAAGTCTGCTCTCTCAAATCCGGCGTCAATGTCCTAGAGTGTGGTTGCGGTACCGGTATATTTACAAAACATCTTGGCAAAACAGGGGCGAATATCACTGCCGTGGATATCTCCTTCGATCTACTGGAAGAAGCCAGGAAATCTTGTTCGCTGCCGAATGTGACCTTCACTCAGTTAAATTTGGAGAATCCGAGAGAATTGCCGGACGGACACTTCGATGTTCTTTGCGGAGTGTCGGTGTTACATCACCTCATGCTGCCTAAAGCGCTCATCGCTCTCAGGGACAAACTCAGGAGTAACGCCCGGTTTGCTTTTTCAGAACCAAACCTGCTTAATCCTATCAACAGGTACATCATTTTCAGCAGCGATCCGGCGAAGAGGCGCAAGCATGGCACCAGTCTTTCAGAAATGGCTTTCTTCCCGGAAGAATTGCGCACTTTATTCGAAAAATCGGGGTTTGAAGTGCGCAAGTTGGAACACCGGGATTTTTTACATCCCAGCGTGCCAAGGAATTTGATCTCAATTGTCAGGGCACTTCAATTTTTTGCCGAAAGGACTCCAATCCTGTGTCGTTGGAGTGGCTCTCTGTGGATTTCTGGTGTTAAGCGGTAGGTTGCCAGGGTTGCATCAACAAGAAGAAGATTGAATTCGTATAAAGTAAAATGATGTCCACTGATCTTCAATCATTAAAGTTGCTGCCGGCAAAATACTACCTCGGCCATAAGAAATCCGATCCGATCAGCTTCTACTACTGGCCCGTTCTTGGGCGGATGTATCGGCGTCGAGTCGAGTTCTGCCTGGCGCAGTGCACGGGAGGAGAACGCATCCTGGAAGTAGGTTTTGGCTCAGGTGTGACGTTCCTCAATCTAAATACAAAATATAGTGAAATTCACGGAATAGATCTGACATCAAAGGCTGATACCGTTCAGACCATGTTTGAAGCGCGCAACATAAAAACTTTGCTGCTGAACGGAAATGTACTCGATTTGCCCTACAGGGATAAAGTGTTTGATTCTGTCTTGCTGATCAGCATCCTGGAACATCTCGAGCCCGATGACCTCGAAAAAGCATTTCGTGAAATTCGGAGGGTTCTCAAACACGGAGGGCAAGTTGTCTACGGTGTACCGGTGGAGAGGCCATTCATGGCACTGATGTTCCTGTGCCTAGGGTATGATATTCGTAAATATCACTTTTCAACGGAGCAACAAGTAGGTGCTTCAGCCCGCAAGATTTTTGGGCAAGGCCAGATTATGGACATGAAGAGCCCCTGCGGAAGCGTCTATCAGGTGGGTTCATTTGTTAAGAAGTGAGTGTTTGCGCAACAATGCTGACGGTCCATACCGCAAATGTTCGGAGCTCCCCCATGGAAACACTTGAGCAATCGCAGACCATGAAGGTGCGATCATTTTTGCCCATTATCATTTTATCTCTCCTTTTACATCTGGTCATCAATGGACAAAGAATTTCGCATCGAGAGTTCTGGCTGGATGAAGCCACCACCTACATTTTAGCTACGCAGCCTTTGCCGGACGCTGTTCGGCTTGCGGTAGAGGCTCATGCCCAACCACCTCTGTATTATGTTATGGTTCATTTTTTTGCCGAATTCTCAGATTCCGAATTGTCTCTACGAGGTTTTTCCTGGCTCGTTTTCGCCTTTTTGATTGCTTCGAGCCCTTTCTTGCTGCGCACCCTGAACCCCTTAGCCGTGCTGGTTTTCGGAGTGGTGGTTGCTACATCGGATGTCACTTTTTTCGCTGCTCGGGAATTCCGGCCCTATGCCCTAGCGGCACTCACCACTTTTGTCGCCACCATGCTGTTTCTTGATCTGCTGAAGAGACCAGGCTGGAAATATTCAGTTTTGTACGGACTGTCAGCCGTATTGATGCTTTATTCGCTGGCGTTTTGCGTCTGGCCGTTTACCTGCCATTGGCTCTACTGCTTTGCTTTAGTAATCATCGCGGTCAAGAATTGGGGATGGAAGAAAGGTATTTCGACTTATGTTGCGCCCATTGCAGTTTTGATCTTGGTAACCATCGCCTATCTCCCCTATCTCATAACGGTGACCCACCTACAGGGCCATGTGGGGAAGCCCAGTCTATCGGGATCGCTGCTGGAAATGCTAAGCCCGCTCAATTATGCCAGCGGCATTGGCTGGCTCACTCGGTTGTCGCTTCCCTGGAATCCCTTGGCGATTCCATCGCACTCAGTGGCTAATTGGGTTCCGGACGTATGGGATGTAGCGTTTTCCTGGAATTCCCTAGTCGTTTTATCGAGCGCGGTATTGTCCTGTCTAAGCGGCTATGCCCTGTGGATTCTGGCCCAGCGCAGAGATCCGGTTATTATCCTTTGGCTGTTGCTGATCGTTGGACAAGTCGCATTTTGCCGAGGTTTTCTTCACGGAAGGAGCTTTTGGGCGAGCAGGTATTTAACGCCCGCATTCCCCGCAGTTGCCTATCTCGTAGCACTGAGTGTGCACTGCTTGACCCGAGATCGCTGGCAGAGGCTTATTAAAGTGTCGGGAGTTGGTATACTGGTGGTGATACTGGCCTTGTCCCCGAGGTTCTTTGACGGGCTTTCCGAACCGCTCCCCATCGGCCTCTGGCGTGGCCTGCACAGCGACATCGATAATTTCAACGGGGGGAAAGCGATTTTCTTTGATGTGGGATGGGAAGGAGCCCCGTTCGAATACGAGATTCGACATGATCGGGACATCAAAGTATACACCAATCGGGCAAAAACCGGTTGGGGAGCCACGGGACAAAGGCTATCCTGCCAATATGTGGAGGCGTCTGCCCGGCGCATTTCCGAGAAGGCCCAACACATCTTTTATCATGTCGATCTCAAAAAACGCGGATCGAATGTGTATCAGGATTGCTTCCAACCTCTGGTGCTCAGCACCGGATTCCGTTGGAACTATTTTAAGCCTGTGCCCGGACACATTTCCCCCAACGCCACAGTTTTTGGTTTCTCTGCTGAACGGAGTTTCCAATGAAATGAAGGTGTATCTGACTCGTTTCGGTTGGGGACATCGCCGCTATCTCTGTGGCAGCAAGCAGTTTGTCGAATTATCAACTATGTCTCCCATCACTCGATTATCCGCAGATTAGAGCGCAATCGTGCTAAACAATTACTGCAGAATGAGCCAAGTTCAACTCTTGACAGATAGCTACCATTTTCATACTTTCTTTTTCTAAAATCAACTCCTATCACCTTTCTCGAATCAACTGACAACATGCTTGCGCTCCACCAATGCTTAGAATCCGAAAATACGGAGGTATTTAAATGTTATCATATGAAGAAGACATCAAAAAATTCAAAGAGGCGCTGGAGCTTGCCCCCGGCAATGCCGAAATATGGTGCAGTTGGGGATTGGCTTTGATGGAGCTTCAAAAGATCGATGAAGCTCTGGAGAAATTTGAGAAGGCTGCGGCCCTCAATCCCGATCTTGCCTCCGCCTGGTACGGCTGGGGACTTGCATTGCTGGTATCCGGGCAGCGGGAAGCGGCAGCCGAGAAGCTCAAAAAAGCAATGGAATTGGACCCGGACAGCAACAAAGAGTTATAAGTTCAGAACACCCGGAAGCCGGAGGAAGCGCTTAATCTGCTTATTAGCCTGATGAAGAGCGATCACCAAACAAGCGTGAGGATACCGATCGGACCGGATTTCGACTTCCACCTTCTGTCCTCTGTCCCCTGCCTTTTGCCCCAAAGGAGCCTGTCATGTCCATGTATTTTTTGGATGAAACCGACGATTGGCCGGAATATCAAACCATCAAGGATGAAATTCAGCAGCTGGATGTGAAGTTGAACGAGCTCCAAAAAGAGTTGCAGGAACTGGAGCCCGCACTCCGATCCGACCCCCCAAACCATGCTCTGAAAGCCAGAGCAGATGCGCTCCGGGAGCAGCTCCAGGAGATCCAGCAAAAGCTCGATGAATCCCTTAGCATGTACCGCTAGGAGCTTGTCCGAGAATGCCTCTTTTGTCATTTCGAACGGAGCGCAGCATAGTGAGAAATCTGTAAAATCAGCCATTTGCAAGCACAAGATTTCTCGCTTTCGGCTCAAAATGACAGTTCTCGGACAAGCTCCTAGGCCGCCCTCAGCCGGCAACCGGATGATATTCTTAAACGCCCCTTCCAATAGAAATGCGTCGTTTTAGCTTATGGCATGGAGCGGTCATCTTCCCCTGCATTCTCTCCTTGCGCCTCGGTACCTCTTGTTCCGTCACCCCCCGCGGATGCAACCCGAGTTTTCGGCGGCGCACAACCCCCCATAATTGGCTCATGCGCAGCCCCAAAATTGGCGGGGACGCAACCCCATAATCGACGGGGACGCAACCCCGCCCTACCGGCCGCCGTTAATGCGGCCCTAACCGCGATGGATCAGGGTAGGGCGGGGTTGCGTCCCCGCCAAAAATTATGCATGGAAATTCCCGCTCTCGAGGCCTGTGAATGCCGTCAGCTCGCCATCGGCCACATAGTCGGAGTACAGGGTCTCGGCTGCCGAGCTCAATTGCTGCTTTCTATCTACCGGTAAAACGGGCGGCTCCGTGTGTCCAAGATCCGCGCGAAGCTGCTGCAAGGCGGTTTCAATGACAGCCAGTCGGTCTGCAGGTGCCAGTTTTTTCAAATTTTCCAATATCTCTCTCTTGGACATACCACCTCTCATATTTTCAGGTTTCATGGCTCGGGCTACATGGTGCCCGCTTTTCTTATTCGCCTGCCTCTTCGAGCGCCGGTCCCATTCTTACACTCGGCCATTTGGATGCTCTTCTATTTATAAATCAGCTGATGGGCTGCAGCCAACCGCTTCCGGACCTCGCTTCCTCGCCAGGCACAGCAGAAGTAAAACCTGCCGTTGGAAGAAAGAAACGCCACCTCGATCCCTTTGCCCGCAAGATAGCGCAGCAGTTCGGTGGTGAGCTGGTTGTTTCCGAAAATCAAAATCCTTTTCAGATCGACAATGGGAATTTCCTCGACGATCTTGCCTTCTTTTTTCAGCACAATCCCGTTGGAGCGCCGCTTCAGCTGAAGGCCGTTATCGGTGACATCGATGGTCTGCATGGCTGCCGGTCAGCCTTTCTTGCAGTTCCGCCTCCAACAGGCACAGGACCAGGAAGGGATAGCTTCGCGGCGGAACATTGAGCACAGGTGTTACTTTGCTAAGCGCAGCACAACGGCGAGGGCACCGGAGATCTGCTCCATGGATTGATCAAAGAGTCTTCCCAACTTGCGTACGAATCTTTCCCGAGACACTGAGCGCACTTGAAATGTGTCCGCGACAGAGCTCTTATCCAAACCGTTTCCAATGCGGGCTCCACACGGATCATCCAGGGCGCAATCCGGTACTGGATGTTGTTCTATTTATAAAGCAATTGGTTATCTGCAGCCAACATCTTCCGACCTCACTCCATTGCTAAGCACCGCGGAACCGAACCTGCCGCTGGACGAAAAAAACGCGACCTCGATCCCCTTGCTCGCAAGACAGCGGATTATAGAGCAGACTGTATTTTTTCGTGCTCCAACGCTTTCCTAATGACCGTCTCCTCCAGTCGAGAAAGCAACTGTCACCCCTTGCGATGCAAACATTGCCCTTGGGCAAATTCTAAGAAGAATTGATATCAATATTAACTGGATCGCTTCCAATCGCTGAGTTTGCTCTGCCATCGGAATTGTGACGCCGCGGTTTCATGTACTGTATCTCTTTGTTCACTTCCGTGCTCGCCAATAGCACTCTAGCGCTCATCGATTTAGTGCCGCCAGCGAAATCCGCGATCATTTCTGCATGCGGAATACCAGGCTGGCTTGCTTTGTCGCCGATGGTGTAGTTGATTCTTTGGCCGCTGTTGATATACAAATATGCCACGTGATTTCTCATGGAGATGATGCATTGAAAACCAATCTATCTTACCCTTGCGGGCGATGCAGATTCAAGCGGCTGAGTTGAATCACTTATTCCTAGCGGCCTCATCAAACCGGACAAAAGGTTGAGAGAGTACATGGCTTTCGATCAGCAGCCCGATGTAGTTCAGCCGCACTCTTAAGCATTGAGTTGCTCCAAGCTCTTGTCTGCCTTGTCTGTTACGATTGCCGCTCTGGCAACAAAATGAGAATGATGAAGATAAAGTCAGAAACCTCACAAACCAGGTACCTGCCATTCGGGCGGCAGATGATCTGGCAAAGGAGCACTGATTCTGCGGACGGCCTCCCAGCATTCCTCCTTTTTGCACCACTCCGTCACATTGCGGCTGCCAGCTGATGTGGTAATGGCATCATTGATCTCGTGAGACCAGGATCGGAGCAGGCTCTCAAGCTCACTCGAGATCTTCTGATTGTCCCAAACCTGTCGTAGGTTCGTGCTGGGCCCACTCCTGCAGGCGAGATATGCAATCAGGTAGGTAACGATGTTCGCCTTGTAGGCCGGAAACTCCTCCTGTCTAACAATACGCGTAGTATGCTTGAAAAGAATCGCCTTTGCGATGAGCTCCCGGTACCAGGTTTCGTCAGGTTTCCAGTCTTTGTCGCGCTTTTGGATCTCAATCGTAAAGGCCAGGAAATTCTTCTGGGCTCCACGGCTCACCACATGGGGCAGCTGATCCCAGCTGTTTACGTACTTGGCGAGATCGGTCTTTGTGAATCTGCGCGATGTTGGAGTTCTCTCTTCAAACTTACGCTTTCGCGCCGGCGTTGTCCCTTCACGACTCTTGGCAACCTGATATTGGCCTCGAGCCCTTTCGTAGAACCATCGTCCCTGCTCTCCCGGACACCAGACTGTGGTTGAAAGCCTCTCAATTTCGATGTGGAAGGAGTGGTTGGCAGAAAAATCAGAAACGTCGATCTTGTTTTGGCTGTTTGCATAGAGCGAGATCTTCGGAACAATTTCCTCGAGTTTTTCCGGCTTCAGAAGAGTTGTGATTTTGGCAGGAACGAACACGGCGGAGATATCGGCATTATCCATCCTTTTTGCTCTGTGCAGGGATGCTGTAGTCTGACCGCCATTCACAATCTGGAGTCCTGTTATGGTCTTGATGGCCATCTGCCCATCACCATTGCGAACAACCTGCAGGCTGTCTGCGGTAGCAGAGATTCCGTTGTTGTATGCCATGAAGCGATCCGGCTCCTGCTTCAGGGTATCTCGAATACCTCTGTTGACCTTTCCCTTTGCCTGAAGGAAGGATCTCACATTGAACTCGAGAAGTCGGGGACCGTAATCGTCATAGAGGCGGTAGAGAATCTCCGCGGGCATGATCATCAGGTAAGAAAAATAGTCTTCAGGACTGCGCGGCATGGCAAGGCAGGGAATCGGAGCCCCGAACGTTCTTTCGAAATCAATCTCGATAACATCCCTTGGCAGCCCTGATTGCATGCTCCGGAACAACCGCTCGACATCCCAGATCTCAACTTCGAGTAAAACCGGCAGGCCTTTTACTTTGGCTCTCCGAACATCTTTGATGCGACTCCGGCCGTCAGTCAGGACAAAAACGCGGGCACGAGTCAGTCTGGGTGCAACTTCGTAAATCCTCGAGGCCATCCCAAATGCATCGGAAGCGGTCTCCATTTGCTGATGAAGCCCCTTTCTCGCTGCATCGAAAAACCGGATCGCCTCGTTTGCTGCCCTGGTCATTTCTTCTTTGGAGACATTCGAGGGTTGTTGCAGGTCGAGAAAGATAGCTGCAAACAAGTCCAGCGTGTCGCCATCGTCGTTTACCGCAAAGCCATTCACCCTGAGGGAGCCTCTTGGAGCTCGCCTCTCATAGTGGCAAACCTCGGGATTTTCGACTATGCCCATCTCTGCGAGCTGCTCGAGCACATACTCGACAAATACATTTTCCTTGAAGTCCACCGATCCGTCGCTTTCAGAGCCCCCGCTCGAGCGATCATGGACTTCCGAGCTCATTCTCTGTATGAAATTGAGCAACTCGAGATTTTCGGCCATTTCACCCTTCCAGCATCAGAGCGTGCGCCATCGAGGCATCCATCTCAAAGGGAAGGCATGCAGAGAATTCTATGCTGTAGGAACCGGAGGCGATGCCTCTTCGGACATCAGACGCCCGTATCCGGGGAAAGTCTCCGGCGACTTCAAAGTAATGGATTTCTCGAATCACATATCGTCTACCGGTATAGAGACCCTCATGCATATCCAGGTATCCTGCTTCCATCAGACAATCATTGAACCTGATGACCGTGGAAGCGTCTTCAGTGTTCAAGATGTTTCGTATCTGCTGCACAACCTCCGGCAGAGTCAGGCCGGAAGCACCGCCTGTATCCAGTGTCATGAGACACAGAAGCAGCCGTCGTACTCGAGTCTCATCGAGTTGCGAGAGGCTGGAAATCATTATGCTGCCGGCAGGCAGGACGATTGTACTCTTTACTTCCACAGCGCATCCGGGAAGCTGAAAATCCTGAACACCACCTGTGGGACCCTTCCAGGATTCGACTGCGCCCGCCGCCGGCAGTTGTCCGATTAGGCTGTCTTTAAGGAAACTGAGCTCGGCAAAGAGGCCTGCCTGCTCTTCCGGGCTGAGTCCTTCAGGTCCATACCTCTTCATGAATCCCTGCCAGATTCGGAGCCGGGAAAACAGGGACTGAACAGCTCCCGGCTCCGAAGAAGCCCTTGTCACCGTGTCCGCCACATCCTGACACAGCACCTCGAATACTTCCCGGTAAACCCGATCTGAAAGCAAGAGACAGAAACGAACCCTTCCGTTAGACCCGGGGATCACGATTTCCGGAAAAAGCTCGAACCCTCTCGAAAGGATATTCCACATCAGGCGATACGGCCGATGAGGCAACCTCGATTAAGAGAGCCGGTGTCAGGCCCGGCTGAAGAATCGCAGCACGGATATCATGTATGCCATCCGGAAAAATGCGCCTGGTATGCCAGCCTGGCTGCTGAAGTCGCTCTTCGGCAAGATCCTTCCAGAGGGAGCCGGCCTGACTCATAGCTCTCCCCCGTATTCCTGGCTCCAGTAGATGTTGTTCACTCTATAGGCTACCGTGCGAGCACGTTCACTGGATGGAAAGCTGATTCCAAATCCGATAACCGGGAGATCCTCTTCGATCTGTGCCGTAGAGGGAGAAAGAGGATAAAGCAAAAGCAATCCGGTGCCGGGATCTCGTTGCGCCCTGATCTTGGGCCCCGACGGAGTGGTGGGTATCTCTCTTCGACCGGTCCTGGCTGCGTCCTGCACTGTCTGCATCAAAGCTGTCTGGTAACGGTCAAGATCCAGATCAATCGCTTCATCTCGGGGAGAAAGAAGGCGCCTGATAATGTAGCGCCCCTCGGCCCGTTGTTCTTCTATGGAAAGGCTTCTTTCATTGGGAGAACGGCTTACCAACCGGGTGTCAAGCTCTCCTATCCGGGCATTTTCACCTTCTCCTGAAATGAGAGCTACCGTCCAGCTCTGAAGCTCACCGATACCGGTCTGTCGTTCGATATAATCAGAGAGCAACCGCGCATCAACCTTTTGATTCGTTGGATGCGTAACGAACTGGTTGAGAAACGAGAGAATCTCGGCTGCAGAAACTCCATTCCAGACGCTTGTACCCGTCCATCTGTGCGACCTTCCACCGGGACGCTCACGTTCGGGAGTTGTTTCAGCCGGGGCGCCAAGCCTCCTCAAAAGAACCTCGGCAGTTCGGAAATTCCGCTCAAGGTTTTCTCTATCTCTGTGGAAGACAACGGTTTCAGAGATGGAGCCCGCAAAAGAGAGTTGCAGCTCGATGCCCGTCCTAAGCTTGACTCTGGAAGTGATCATCAACGCCGGGTGCGATTTGACCTTGAGGCCATAGTCTCTCGGCGTCCCACCCACAGCAGCCATATGGTCGAATTCCTGTCTCAGTTCCTCATTGGCCTCGGTGATGTGCTCGAACCACTGGTTAAGCTCAGGCGTGGTGTAAAGACGGCAAAGATCCAGATAGCCGGGGCGGTATCCGAACCAGCGCCCCATCTGCATGAGCGTATCATACATCCGAGAGGCTCTAAGAAAGTAGCTCACTGTGAGGCCTTCAAGGGTAAGGCCACGCGAGAGCTTATCTCCACCGATGGCTATGACGCTCAGGCCGGTTTCTTTGTTGAGCCCATAATCCAGAATGTCTCTGGCCGAGCCGTTGATCTGG
>Ga0068714_10006988_pt1 | contig 11214 bp, 8 predicted proteins | sample MTBNYHSulfiMetaG_FD_62988 | JGI IMG/M metagenome (GOLD analysis project Ga0068714, IMG submission 62988) | Enrichment culture microbial communities from rom New York Harbor, USA that are MTBE-degrading - MTBE-NYH (New York Harbor Sulfidogenic)... | ecosystem: Environmental > Aquatic > Marine >... | reverse complement strand
ACGGTTGTCGAGGGAGCCGAGGAGCTCCGGCACAAGGAGAGCGACCGTCTGGCCGCGGTGGCCCGACTGCTCGCGGCGGTGGGGGGACGGCTGGAGGTCAGGGCGGACGGGTTCGCAATCCAGGGCCCGCAGGAGCTGTCCCCGGGAACCGTGGATGCACAGGGGGATCATCGCCTGGCCATGGCCGCCGCTGTGCTTGGAGCGGGGATTGCCGGAGGGGTGCGCGTCCAGGGCTTCGAGGCCGCTGCTGTCTCCTACCCGGATTTCGTCGCCGACTACAGGGCGTTAGGGGGGGAAGTAGAGTGAGCGATTCCCAGAAGGGCGGCGCCGACGGCCCCATGGTCTTTCGGTTCGGGGGGTTCGAATCTCGGGTCGTGTTCGCCGGGGGGCCGGCCGTTGCCGCCTCCGCCCCGACCGGTTTCGCCCTGTTCGTGGTCGATGCAAACCTTCTGCACCTCCGTCGGCGGGAGCTGGCAGCGCCGGCGGGCGCGGAGGTGGCCACAGTTGCCCCGGGGGAAGACAGCAAGTCCTGGGAAGGGGCTCGGGAAATCCTGCAGACTGCGGTCAAGCAGCGCCTCGATCGAGACGGCACGATCGTTGGAATCGGCGGAGGGGTCGTCTGCGACCTGGCGGCCTTCTGCGCCTCCGTGTACATGCGCGGGTGCGGCCTCGTTCTCGTGCCCACCTCCCTGCTGGCCATGGTCGATGCCGCTCTGGGGGGCAAGACGGGGCTCAATTTCGAAGGGTTCAAGAACCTGGTGGGCAGCTTCTATCCTGCGGGGGAGATCCGAATCTGGATCGAGGCCCTCAGCAGCCTGCCGGAGCGGGAGCTCCTGTCAGGGCTGGCGGAGGCCGTCAAGACCGCGCTTCTGGGCGACCGGGATCTGATTGCCCTCCTGGAGCAGAACCGGCGGGGGCTGCTTTCCCGCCAGCCGGAGCTGCTCGGCGAGGTTGTGCGCCGCTGCCTGGCGGTCAAGGGCCGGATAGTCGAGGAGGACTTCCGGGAAAGCGGGCGCAGGGCGATTCTGAACCTGGGGCACACCTTCGCCCACGCGCTGGAGGCGGTAGCCGGCCTGGGTGCCTGGAGTCACGGCGAAGCGGTTGCCTGGGGCCTGGCTCGAGCGGCCCGACTGGGCGTCCTGCTCGGGGTGACGCCCCGAGAGCACGCGGAGCGAACCGTCGAGCTCCTGGGGGCGTACGGCTACAGGACCCGAGCCGATGCGGGGGTGGCGCCGGAGCTGCTGGTCGCGGCCATGCGGGCCGACAAGAAGCGACGGGGCGGCAGACTGCGACTTGTGCTCCAGCGGGGAATCGGGGATACTGTGGTCCAGGCGGTCGAGGAGGCTCTGATACTGAGAAGCCTCGAAGACGGTTGAGAGACCCGGACGGTTAAGAAAGCCGAATGAAGATCACCAAGAACATCTACCAGCGATACGCCAAGGCGTTCGAGCCCGGGCAGGTCATCTTCAAGGAAGGGGAGCAGGGCAGGGAGCTGTTCATCATCATCGAGGGGGAGGTCGAGATCCGCAAGCGCACCTCCGCCAACACCGCCAAGACCCTGATCACGTTTCACAAGGGGGACATCTTCGGCGAGATGGCCATCGTCGAGGGCAAGCCCCGATCGGCCACCGCCATAGCAGTGACATCCTGCCGGATGCTCGTGATGAACGAGGCCCTCCTGGACTCGATGCTGGAGAACAACCCCGACTTTGCCAAGAAGATGATCCGCATCCTATCGGAGCGCATCCGCAAGGCCAATGCCCTGATCCAGAATTTGACCTACACCAACCGGCAGAACCAGGTCATGGGGGGCCTGAGGCAGTACGCCCAGGAGAAGGGGATTTCCACCTTCAAGGGCCACCGGGTCAACGTGGCCGAGTTCCTCGAATGGGCCCGCTCCCACCTCGGCATTCAGGACAGGGAAATCATGGGCACGCTTCAGGAGTTCCTGAAGAACAAGGTGGTCGAGCAGTCGGCTCTGGGCAAGGGCGAAATCCTGGTCAACCTCAGCCGCATGGTCGTGTAGGACCTGAGCACGGGGAACCCCGGGCCGGGCTACAGTTCCTCCAGCGCGCGAGCCAGCTCCCGGTACGCCCGGTTGATCTCCTGGGCGGGCTTGAGCGCCGCCTCGGGAGCATCGGCCAGGGTCTCCAGGCTGTACAGGCTCTCGTTGAGGGCGGTTATGTAGTTGCGCGTGCCCCTGAACCAGTAATTGCCCTGTCCGTCGGTGTGCAGGGCCAGGAAGCCCAGGCGCTTCTGCTTCTTCTTGAGGCGACAAACCCTGAGCAGGTCCCCGAGCCGAGCGGCCAGCTCGTCGTAGCCCTCCGGCAGCTGGATGGTGCGTCCGCCGGTCTGCTCGAGGATGCCGCCCTCTAGATCGACCTTCGGCAACAGGCGCAGGATGGTGGACAGGCGCATGCCGCCGAACAGCTCGTAATCCTGGTACAGGACCTTGCCCTTGAGCTTGTGGTAGTTCGACAGAATGCGCAGGTCCCGGCTGGCGGCGACCGGGCGGATCCTGTCCCAGGGCAGGATGACCGTCTTTTTCTTGCCCTTTTCCACCCGGATGTCGAAGAGCTCCCGGCCGATCTTGACGAAATCGGTTCCCTCCCGCCGCCTTGGCCTTCCGGGCGTCTCGAGGGGCTCGCCGCGTCCCTTGGCCTTGCCTTCGCCGCCCAGCTGGCGGTCCAGGAGCGGGTGGATGCGCTCAAGCCAGGAGCGCTTGAGGGGCGAGACCGAGTGTGCCCACATCCGGCTGGTGCGGACGATCTCCCCCGCTACGATGTAAAACGGGTCCTCCCGGAACATGACCGAGCCTGGATGGATCTGGATCCGTCCCGCCGTCAGGGTCCGGTAGATCCCCCGGCCCGAGCGCACGCAGACGAACTGGATCAGCCCGCGGGCCGCGGCGCATAGATAGTCCGACAGCTCGCCCCCGGAGCCGATCGGAATGCCCTGCTCGGCCAGGATTTCTTCCAGCTGGCGCTCGATGTTCGTGATCTCCCCCAGGGTCCGTTCGTCCAGGTAGTTGCGCCGGCAGAAGCCTTCCCGATCTTTGCTCTTGCGGAAGGCCCGAAAGACCTTCAGGTAGGACACGAAGTCCCCCAGGGGGTCCCGGAAGGAGTGGTGGGCCTTGCGCGCTTCCAGCTCTTCTCCCGGGGGCAGCACGAAGGGGCTTCGGGCCGAGAGAAAGGCGGCGGCGATCAGGATCTCCTCGAGCACGCCTGGGTAGTGGCGAATCGACTCCACGATCATCCGGGCCAGGCGCGGGAGGATCGGGAATGCGAGCATCTGTTCCCCGATGGAGGTCAGGGCGCGACGCTCGTCCAGGGCGTCCAGGAGCTTCAGGGTCTCGATGGCGCTCAGGATCCCTTCCCGGCCGGGCTGTGAGATGAAGTCGAAACGCTCGAAGTCCTGGATTCCCAACTCCGCCATGCGCAGCACCACCTCCGAGAGATCCGTCCGCAGGATTTCCTCGGTCGTGTACAGGGGCCGGGAATCGAAATCCTGCCTGCTGTAGAGGCGGTAGCAGACCCCCGGTCGGGTGCGGCCGGCCCGGCCGCGGCGCTGGTTGGCGGAAGCCTTGGACACCGGGACCTCTACGAGGGAGGAGGTGAAGTTCCGGTTGTTGTAGTAGTTCATCTTGGCCCGGCCGCTGTCGATGACCGTCGTGATCCCGTCGATGGTCACGCTCGTCTCCGCGATGTTCGTGGCCACCACGACCTTCCGCCTGCCCGGGTAGTCCTCGAAGACCCGCTCCTGTTCCTCCGAGGAAAGCCGGGAGTAGAGGGGAAGGATTTCCAGCCGCCGGGCCACCGGCAGGCTCTGCAGCGCGGTGATGCAGTTCCGGATCGACCCTTCGCCGGGAAGGAAGACCAGGATGTCCCCGCCGCCGGCAGCCTCCGGGGGCGGTTCTTGCCCCTGGTGCGCGCTGGCTGCCCCGCCCTGTCCGCTCTCGATGCGGTAGACGATCCGGGCGATCTGTTCGAGCAGGGCGTCGGGGCTGGATTCCGACTTGGGGGGATCGTAGATCATCCTGACCGGGTAGGGTTCTGTCTGGATGTTCACGATCGGGCACTCGTCGAAGTATTCCGAAAACACCTCGGCGTTGATCGTGGCCGAGGAGACCACGACCTTGAACTCCCGGCGGTTCTCGAGCACCCGCTTGAGCAGCCCGAGGATGAAGTCGATGTTGAGGCTGCGCTCGTGGGCCTCGTCGACCATCATCACCTTGTATCGGGACAGGGTGGGGTCCGCCTTCATCTCCTGGAGAAGGATCCCGTCGGTCATGATCTTGATCCGGGTGGTGGGGTCGGTGCGATCCTCGAAGCGCATCTTGTAGCCCACCACGCTCGGTATCGACACTCCCCGCTGCCGGGCGATGAACTCGCACACCGAAACGGCGGCGATCCTGCGGGGCTGGGTGACCCCGATCATGGAGCCCGCGCCGTGACCGGCGGCGGCGTACCCCGCGTCGAATAGGATCTGTGGGATCTGGGTGGTCTTGCCGGAGCCCGTGGGGCTTTCCACCACGATGACCTGGTGATCCTGGAGGGCGCTCAGGATTCGCTGCTTCTGCTGGTAGACCGGAAGCTCGAGGGGGTTCACCCAGGTATTGTACGCAGAAAAGGGGGGCGGGGCAACGGCAGTCCCCGGTGTGCTGCGGATTGCCCTTCAACGGGGGGTCGTCCTATAATAGAAAGAGATGAGCAGTCCCAGGCAGATGCCGCCGTTTTTCCACAGACACGAGCGCGCGGAGGAAGAGCTCAGGGATTTCGTGGCTTCGCTCCCCGTGCTCCGCCCAAGGGAGATCCAGACCCGGCTGCGCGATCGTGGCTACGTGGGGCAGGAGGGGGCGCTCAAGGCAGTAGCCCTGTGGGCGTATCGCCACATCTCCCGGCTGCGTCAGATCCACCTGGGCGGCGTCAGCCGCGACAGCCTGCCGCCCAAGAATAACATGCTCTTCGTGGGTCCGACCGGCTGCGGCAAGACCTTTCTGGTGGAGATCCTGTTCCGGGAGGTCCTGCGGCTCCCGACAGTGATCGTGGACATCACCGCCTACTCGGAAACCGGCTACGTGGGGCAAGACGTCTCGACCATTCTCACCCGGCTGTTCTACGCCGCCGAGTTCAGCCCCGCCCTGACCGGGGTCGGGGTCATCTGTCTCGATGAGTTCGACAAGATCGCTTCCGGGCAGAACAGCGCGGTGTTCGCCGGCGCGGGCACGACCAAGGACGTGTCGGGTCTCGGGGTCCAACGGGAGCTGCTCAAGATGCTCGAGTCCGCCGAGCTGCCGGTGCCCGCGGAGATCACGCACGGCGAGTACGCTCCCAAGATGATGATCTCGACCCGGGACGTGGTGTTCATCGGCTCGGGGGCCTTCAGCGGCCTCAAGGGCCTGATCGAGCGCAGCGGTGCCGAGCACATCGGCTTTGGCCGGGAACCCCTGGCCGGGGATCCGGAGAGGATCGCCGTGTCCTACACGGCCGAAGAGATGGAGGTCATCCGGTATTTCCAGAGCTACGGCTTTCTGCCCGAGCTCATCGGGCGATTCCAGCGGATCGTTCCCTTCAGGGCCCTGGAGCGCGACGAGCTGGCCTCGATCCTCCGGGAGACGGTGCTGCAGCAGTACCGCAACGAGTTCCGCCTCGAGGGGATCACTCTGAACGTGGAGGAGGCTGTCCTGGGGCGCATCGTCGAGAGGAGCCTGCGCATGGAGACCGGCGCGCGGGGCATCGACGCTGCTTTCATCCGGTACCTGGAGGATGCCGCCTTCGAGGCCTACTCCCGCGAGGGTACCAAACGCGTGGAGATTGCCCTCAGGGGGGGCGAAGTGGTGTTTGCCGTCACGTGAGCGGGGCGGCGGTGGAGGCGGCCGACGGCTCCGACATCATGGAGCTCGTGCGCTGGCAGGTCGCGATGGGGCCTCGCTTTCCGGGTTCCAGGGCTCACCGGCTGCTGCGCTCGGAGCTGGGCGCCCGGCTCGAGCGCTACGCCCGACGGGTGGTGCGGCAGGAGTTTTCCGTGGCTCTGCCCGGCCGTAGAGCCGCCTGCACGAACCTGATCGGGAGTTTTCCCGGGAGCCGGGGCTGCCGGTCTCCGCGGAACGCTCTCCTGTTGGGCAGCCACTTCGACACCCGGCCGCAGGCCGACCGGGAAGCCGAGCCCGCCCGCCGCAGGCGGCCGATCCCCGGGGCCAACGATGGGGGCTCAGGCACGGCCGTGCTGCTTCACCTGCTGCCGTTCCTGGCGGAGGGGCGGCACGAGCGGGACGTGACTGTGGTGTTCTTCGATGCCGAGGACGTAGGGGATATCGGCGGCAACCCTTTTGCCCTGGGGGCACGGAGGTTCGTGGAGGAGGCCCCGGTGGAGCTGCCCCGGGAGGCGATCGTTCTGGACATGGTCGGCGGCCGGGGTTTGAGACTGGACGTGGACGCTCACATTCTGCATCACCCGCCGAGCCTGGAGCTGACCCGGCGCCTGTTCGGGCTGGGGCAGGGGGTGGGGGCCGAAGCCTTCGGGGCCTGGGAGAAGCTGCGCTACATCATCAGCGATCAGTACCCGTTCATGGCTGCAGGGGTCGCCGCCTGCCTGCTCATCGACCTCGACTACCCTCAGTGGCACACCCAGGAGGATCTCCCCGAGGCAATGGCTGCGGAGAGCCTGGCTACGGTCGCAGGAGTCTTGCGGCGGTTTCTGCTGCTGCCTGCACCGTGAGCCCGTCGCAGGTTTCGCGGGTGCGCAGATCGCGAAGGTTGCAGAGGCCGCTGGCCGCTTCGGCTTCACCGTGGAACAGGGCCAGGGGGATGCCACGGCGCTCAGCGTACTTGAGCTGGACCGAGAGCTTCCTGGCGGATGGGTAGACCTCGGCGGCCAGCCCCCGGGAGCGCAGCTCGGTGGCCAGGCGGTGGTAGGCTGCGATCAGGGTGTCGTCGAGACACAGTACCAGGACGTCGGGGGCCGCCTGGGCTGCTGGCAGGACCCCGAGCTCCTCCAGGGCCGAGAGCAGGCGATCCAGGCCGATCGAGGACCCCACGCCGGGAAGCTGCTCCTTCGTGTACAGGGATGCCAGGTCGTTGTAGCGCCCTCCGGAGCAGACGGAGCCGATCCCGGGGAGGTCGTCGAGAAATGTCTCGTAAACGACTCCGGTGTAGTAGTCCAGCCCCCGGGTGATCGAGGGGTCCAGTCGGACCACATCCCCCAGCCCCGCCTCGACGACGCAGGCCTGAATCTCCGTGAGCCTGCGCAGCGCACTGGAGTCCCGGGGCACGGCGGCGGCCAGTTTGTCCAGGGTTGCCTGGCTCGAGCCCCCCGCCTCCACGAAGCTCAGGATCGCGGCGGCTCGCTCGGCTCCGGCCAGCTTGGCCAGCATGGCATCCACCTTCTCCCTGCCGAGCTTGCCGAGCTTGTCGATGGCACGGAGCACCTCGAGGTAGGCCGATTGCAGACCCATCGAGCCCAGGAACTGGTTGAACAGCTCGCGGTGGGAGAGGTGGATGTGGAAGTGCTGCACGCCGAGAGCCCGTATGGCCTCGTGCATGACCGCCAGGATCTCGAAATCGGCCGAAGGTGAGTCGACCCCGACGATGTCGAAGTCGATCTGGATGAACTCCCGGTAGCGTCCGCGCTGGGTGTTCTCCCCCCGCCAGACCTTAGCCATGTGGTAGCGCTTGAAGGGTAGGTACAGCTCCTGGACGTGGGCGGCCATGAAGCGGGCAAAGGGCACGGTCAGGTCGAAGCGCAGCGCCACGTCCCTCTGACCGTGGTCCAGGAAACGATACACCTGCTTGTCCGTCTCTCCGCCGCCCTTGCCGAGGAGGATTTCGGCGTATTCCAGGGCAGGGGTATCGATAGGCACAAAGCCGGCGCGGCGGAACACCCGGGCGAGATTGCCCTGGATTTCCTCTTTGAGAAGCTCCTGCTGGGGCAGGGAATCCCGGAATCCCCGCAAGGTCCTGGGCTCGATGATTTCTCCCATAAGGCATGCTCAAGGTAGCCCCCGGGGCTCGGGAGTGTCAAGGCGCAGTGCCCCTGTCAGGTGCGACCCCTTGACGGCGGCAGTGGCGATTCCCATAATACTGTTCTCAGGCGTCCCTTAGACTCTACAACTCACGTGAGGATCGGAAGCACAACTTGCTCGCTCGATACGGAACCTCGCCCGACGGCAAGCCGGTCAAGAAAGCAGACATCTACACCGCGGAGGAGCACGGCATCGATCCGGCCTGCATCGACCGCGACGCCCGCAGGATCATCGACCGGCTCAAGAGGGCGGGACACAGGGCCTTTGTGGTCGGCGGGGCGGTTCGGGATCTCCTGACCGGCCGGAAGCCCAAGGACTTCGACATCGCCACGGACGCAGTGCCCCGGCGCATCCGTAAGCTGTTCCGACACTCCCGGGTCATCGGCCGGAGGTTCAGGATCGTGCACGTATACGTGCCCCGCGGTTCGGAGCGCAGAGTTTTCGAGGTCACCACCTTCCGCTCCGGGCTGGCCGAAGGGGGGAACAACGTTTACGGAGCCATGGAAGAGGACGTCTGGCGTCGGGACTTCAGCCTCAACGCTCTGTTCTACTGTCCGGACGAGCAGATCATCATCGACTACGTGGGCGGGGTCAAGGACATCAGGGAGCGGCGGCTGCGCACACTGGCACCTACGGAAGCCTCCTTCCTGGAAGACCCCGTGCGGATGCTCCGGGGCATCAAGTACTCGGTGTTCACCGGCTTCGCGATCCCGGGGGCGATCACTGCGGTCATCAAGAAGCACCGAAATCATCTGGCCACCTGCTCGATGGCCCGCCTCACGGAGGAAGTCTACAAGATCCTGGCCTGCGGCGAGTCGGCCGAGATCTTCAGCAGGATCTACCAGCTGGGTCTCCTGGAGGTCTTTCTGCCCGCCCTGGAGCGGCGTCTCCGGACCGTGGGCAAGCGCCAGTCCGACGCGGTTATCCGGGAGAACCTGGGGGCGCTGGACGCGCGGACGCGCACCGGTCGAGCGCCGGAGCCCAGCCGGGGCGCCATGCTGGGGTACTTGATGAAGCCGATCATGCAGGAGTGGCAGGAGCCGGGTCCCGACGATGACCGGGAGGAATCGCTGCAGCTCTTTCTGCGGGAGGCGGTCCTGCCACTGCTGCCCTCCCGCCGTGAGCTCACTCAGGCGGCCCGGCGTCTCCTGCGCCGCAGGTAGCTCTCCCCGGGGCGGTCGGGCGCGACCTCGACTTCTATCGCATGACCTCGATACGCTTGAGCAGGGAATCGACCTTGTCCCCGAAGGCCCCGGGGTCGAGCTCCCTGGCCCGCTGCAGGTAGTCGACCGCCAGCGTGTAGTCCTGATCGGCGAAGGCGTTCACGCCCAGGGCGTAGTGGGCCAGGCCCGGGTCCACGCCCAGCCGCTGAGCTTCGAGGTAGTAGCCGGCGGCCCGGTCGTACGCCTTGTTCTGGTAGGCGATCAGCCCCAGGTAGTAGGAGGGAATGTAGCTGTCCCTCCGCATCTCCAGCGCGTTGAGAAAGAGCTCTTCTGCCTCGTCGAGGGCGTCGCGACCGTAACTTGCTACACCTTCCCGTACCAGGTCGTTGAATGTTCTCAGGGAGAGGATGTAGGCGGAGAGGGCCTGCTGCAGCTCGCCTGAAGAGATCCAGGAGAAGGCCTTCTCCTGAACCCGTTTCGAGTTCTCCGGCACCGTGGCCTCGGGGTCCAGGGTGGACAGGGCGTCCCAGAGAATGCGGTTGTACCGTCGGTCCGGACTTTCCAGCAGAAAATGGACGAGCCCCCAGGCTGCGGGATAGAAGATCTCGATGTTGGCCTCTGCGGCGTCCCGATTGAGAAGGAGAAGGTCCTCGACGCTGAACCGGGCAGACAGCTGCGAGTCCCGCAGGATCGCCTTGAAGGAGTCCAGCCAGGCGAGGTTCGGAGTCAGGACAAAACGGCTGCCTTCCGCGTCGTAGCGGGAGGCCTCGAGGTACGTAGCCATCCCCTCCTCGAGCCACAGCGGGGCGCCGGGGACGCGGCTGTTCAGCAACTGGATGAAACCGTAGTGCAGCAGGGAAGAATCGAACTCCTCGGGCTCGCGCTGGAAGCCAACCATCTCGCTCCGCCCGGGGTCGTTGTACGAGATGAACACGAAGTCCGAGCGCGTTTCGGAGACGAGCCCCATGAGGTACCGGTCGTAGTCGTTCTTGCTCCGGAAGATCCGCACCCGCAGTGGTAAGGGCAGGTCGCTCGAGCTGAAGCGCAGGTACTCGTTGTAGAGCCCCATGGCGGCCTCCATCTTGCGGCCGATGTCGCCGGCGAAGGTGGAGCCAACGTCCGAGACGACCCGGTAGTGCCTCGTCGAGGCGCTGAAGAAGGAGGGTTCCTGAGCGGCCGCGCCCACGGCCGCGAGGAGTAGAACCGTCGCCCACAGGATCCGACGAAGGTGTGCTCGTTTCATGACTGCCCCCCAAGGGGTTTCATCATACCCGCAGGCCTCCGAAGTGTCAAATCCGAGTTTGCAGGCGTGTTCGCCCGGATCCGGAACGGGGTGTCTGACAGGTGTTCGAGGAGTTTCGGCGGGCGCCGTCGTTCCGGGCTTCAGCTCTCCCGGCGGGGGGAGCCCTCTGCCGGGGTCGAGTCTCCGCCAGCAGGGTCTCCGCCAGCAGGGTCTCCGCCAGCAGGCTGGCGGGCGGATCGCCTTCCGGCTGTACGCCGCCCTCTGAACCGCCGTGGGGAACGCTCCAGGAGCAGGGCGAAGGAGCGGAAACCCGGGATGTCCTCCATGATGATCTTGATCGAGGTGGTCATGGGCACCGCCAGGAGAACCCCCGGGGCTCCCCACAGCCAGCCCCAGAAAAACAGCGCGACGAAGACCATGGGAATCGAGATCTTGAGGCGCATCCCGACGAGGCTGGGCTCCAGGACCTGGGCCATCACGTTCTGGATGGCCATCAGACTGACGAAGATCCAGAGGGTCGTGATCCAGTTCCCGAACTGGATGATCGACAGGAGCAGGGGGATGACCACGGCGATGAACGAGCCCAGGTAGGGGATGAAATTAAGCAGGAAGGTCAGGAAGCCGATGATGACCGCGAACTCCAGGTGAAACAGGCTCAGGATCACGCCCGTGCCCAGCCCCACCAGTGCGCTCACGAGGCTCTTGATCCCGATGTACTTGCGGAGGTCGCTGTCGATCTTCTGGAGCGCTCGTCCGATCTTCTTGGCCTCCGGGCGGGGAAAGCTCCG
>Ga0068714_10006987_pt1 | contig 11215 bp, 9 predicted proteins | sample MTBNYHSulfiMetaG_FD_62988 | JGI IMG/M metagenome (GOLD analysis project Ga0068714, IMG submission 62988) | Enrichment culture microbial communities from rom New York Harbor, USA that are MTBE-degrading - MTBE-NYH (New York Harbor Sulfidogenic)... | ecosystem: Environmental > Aquatic > Marine >... | reverse complement strand
ATTCGAGTCCCTCACACTTCTTGCGTCGGCCGTCTTTGTCTTTATGGCCGTCATCCTTCCAGTTGGTTTTAAAGGCTTCCTCGGTAGTAAACACGAAAATGCAATCCTGCTCCTTCCAATCTCTGCAACAGTATTGCACCGTGGCTTCCTGAACAAACCTCACGTCCTTCGTCTCGAAATCCGAGACAAAATACGTGCAGGGAAGGTAGTCGTTCGTACCCAAGAAGGAAACATAGGCGTTGGCCATGATCACACCCCATATCTTCTGAATGCCTGGTGACGGAAAGCATGGGTGATGCGCACCGTTCCGTCTCCATCGTGTTCTTCTACAGCGTTACGCTGCGTGGTCGAATACACAGGGACCAGACCTTGTTCGAAGGCAAATTGCACCGTCAGGTAACAGGCTCCAAAGTCGCCCTGAACGAGTATGAAATCTCCCGCTTTGCCGTTGGATGAAATCCAGTCGTGCACGGGCCGGATATAGCCCGCGATTTCGACCAAGTCCGGCGGCACGAAACTCCAAAGGTTTTGGAGGTCAGGCGGAAGAGACACAATTTCATTGACGCCGAGCGAGCCGTACGCTTCGTTCCGCTGATGTGAGGTGAGTTCGTGGTTGAACACGAGTAGCAGGTTCCGGGACATTCGCAATTCTCCGTCTGTGGAAGAAAGACAAATGGATGGATAGAGTCTTAGTTACTATCTTTCGTTTTCGGATACATGTGTACTTTGTCACGGCTCCACTTTAATAATCTTGAAGGCGTTTCCCACCTCTTCGACCATCACCGTAACTCTCACAGGCTTCCGCTTCTTTTTCTTGGCCGTAAGAGTGTCCTTGAGGGGCTCGGGCAGTACATCCGCTTCGAGGCATGTCGCTTTCTTGCCCTGCCAGGTCGCTATCAACATGCGGCTACCCGGATCCCAAGTCAGCAAGGCCTCCTCCCATGTTTCCACCACCGTTTGGATCGCGCTTGACGGGGGCTTCGCCGCACGATGCATCCGGAGCTTCGCATCGGAGGCCTTGAGTGAGAGCGTCTGCTGCGCTTCCGGGCTCTCGTCGCCCGACTCTAGCATAAAACGGCCGTGGCCGATGGCGGTCTTTGCGCCAAGCCCGTGCTCCTCCAGCGCGGACCGCACGGCCTCCACCAGCAACTCTTGCTTGAAAAGCGGGTTCCGTGATAGGTCACGATTGATCAGCATCCGGAAGGCGAACCTCGCCCGCGCACCTTTGCCGTCGAGAAGCGGATCTATGGCCCAGAACTTCTGCGGGTTCGGCTGTTGGTCCTCGGTGGGTCCTCTCGAGCCCTGGTAGTAGTCGGCATAATGGCAGGTCATGATCTCCGCTTTCAGTTTAGGCATCGCCAGGGGATAGGCGTCCAGGAAGATCACCCCTCCACGCTGCGACACCCTTTCGCCGCCTGTACCGAATACCCCCGTTGAAAGTTCGGAAAGGGATCCTACGCGTACCTCTTCCCCAAACTTCTTTGCCGCACCCTCATCATCGTAGAGTCGGTTCATTTCGTTTACAAGGAACGCCAGTCGCACCACTCCTTTTATGCTGCTCGCCGGGATGGCGGGAACACCGGAAGTCCAGTCGAATCGGAATCCCTTTTCCGTGGGATGCTCGTTTCCCAGCCCTATCACCAGGGGTGTTTGGAGGGCCGCCTCTTGGCGAATGCAGTCGTACCCCAAGGATCTGAAGGCCGCTATCGCCTCTTCCTGCAGCCTGTGCTTGCGTTCGAGGGCGCGCTCCGCAGCGGCTTTGTCCCACACTGCCCTGGTTCCGAACGCTGTTACTTGCCCTGTGTTGAAAAGTTCGATGGATACAGGCAGGTTGTCGAGGAGGGTTAGACCCGGTTCCCTCCCTTTCTTAGCTAGATCCGTCGGACATTTGTAAGGCTCTTCGGACGAACCCCCCTTCACGTAGAACCACTTCTGGAAGTACAGCCCGAAATTGAACGCACCCGTGGGCAGGAGCCCGATGGCTTCATGGACAGCCCTGCAGACAGGGCGCATCGCGTTCTCTGGTACATTGTTCATGGTTACCCTCACGAGAAGATCCCTGCGTTCGCGTATCGCTTAACCCATTCCAGGAGAGCCAATGCCTCCTCCTGCGCGTGGAGGTAATCCGCCTGGGATATCTCCGAAACTGTTTTCAGGGTCGACCGGCGATTGGCGGCCTTAAGAATACCCCTTTCCACGAGCCACGACTGCATGATGTCAAAGGCTTCAATATGTTTGTCCCCCTCCTTGATCTTCCCGTCACCGGTTCCTTTGGCGAGAAGAAACGCCAGAGTCTGTCCGAAGCCGTTCTGGAGGATCATAGCCGGCAAACCGGACACCAGTTTTCCAAAGGAATTGCGGTCGCCTTTCGGTTGGCCCACCTGTTCCAGCGCAAAGGCGGATCGTTGTTGGGCGAGTGACCGGCTCATCACACACCTCCCTCCTCTTTTTGAGTCGAAACCCATCGAACGCTCATGATTCCTCGGCCCAGCGTCACATCGCCCCCTATTTGAACGTGGGTGGAGATAGCGGTTGTGACACAATCCATGATAGCCTCCGGAGCAAGAGCCCCATCGCCTGTCCGTTCTTGACCGAAGAACACGAGAAAATAAAGCACCGAATCCGCGGGTAGAAGCTCTTGGTAACGCAGGGAGCCGTCTTTTGCCGTGCCTTTATCCATATCGATCGCAATCTGTGGTTGCACCTCGGTTGCCGTGCGCACGAGAAAAGAAAAGTGCTCATCCGATACGACCAGCAAGCGTGTGATTTCGGGAGCCAATTTCCGCATCGTCCCGCTGAGCGGAGTCTCAAGCTCGGTTTCCTGCGTGCGTACGGCCAGATCCTCCAATACCACATCTCGTTTGGAAACGCCGACAACCGGGATACAGGAGTCTTCTTTCGGCTCCGGCAGTGAAACCGGAAGTTCGACACGGCAAAGGACGAGATCCCTTCCGAGTCTTTTCAGCACGGACGGGCAAGTGACCCACACGAAGGGAGCAACATTGGATCGCACGGGGAAAGCCAGGAGGCGAGCGTCGGAAATCGAGATGGCGCCCGCCTGGCCGGAGGCGTCTTGGCCGGTTTCCGCTTTGCCGAACACCCGATCGGTGAGCTCATTGGCTTGGCTCTCAATATTCCGGCAGGCTGCGCCATTGGCCAAATAGAACCGATGGAACCAGTCGCGGAGGGCGCCTTTGACGCCCGACGCCTGAACATGGGGCCAGCCTGTATGGCGCTCCCTCTGAATGGGAAGATCCACCGCCCCGATGGCCTGGCCCGAACCTGCGTGTAATGGGGATAGCGCATACAACATGCAAAGACGGGCCTTATCCTTGGGAAACATGGTAACCTCCTGCTCTAAAGTCTGATGAAGCCAAAGGGAACTTCTTCCGATGCGTCCACCCGTACAACCGTACCTGTGGGAAAGTACCCCTTTGTCGGTTTATGAAATCGTTGCATCATGTCCCAACCTCCAATGCGCAGGAGCCGTCCGGACACGCGGGGATGTGCATCCCAACCATTCCGCGCGAGCTCTGTGGACGGCACGGGGGACAAGGCCATGATCCAAGGTGAGTCGCCATCAATGCGGGTGGGTCCTTCCGCCTCCAACTGATAACGCGCCACGCGCAGCTCGCCACCCAGTTGCACGATACCTTCCGGATCGAGGTAATCAGGAACAAGGGGTTCGGACAATCCCACGGCCATCCCAACTTTCGGGGCAAGGCGGTAATGTGAAGCCGAATAGAGATGGCCGTGCTTTACCTTCCTGGTGCTGGACTCCAACGCGATGCCGAACCGAATCTCGGTACCGGCGAGCAAGTCGGAACTTATGAGAGCGCAGGAATCCGGCCGAAGCGTGTTCAGATCGTTCAAGTCTTCGCACAAGTTTAGTTGGAACGGATGTTCCTGCCCATGTTTCAGTGTTTCCGCAGTTACCCAGAGACCGCTCAGGCTCTTCATATCCACCGCCAAAGGATTGACTACCCATGCCACATCAGACACGGTCCCCGCGAAGCCCAGCTCTTTGGCTCCTTGCGGGAGTTGTCCCGCCACGCAAACGGCTACCTCCCTGCTTTCCGACAGATTATCCATCTCCGCGACGAACCAGTGCGCCGGGGCAGGATAGATCCACCTTCTATTGGCAGGGTCCAGATCCACCCGGAAAATCGGACCGAGGACTTCAAACCCCGGCTTATCGGGCGTGCCGAGCAATGGGAAATCATCGAGGATCGAAGGGGAAGGTCCGCCCCGCATGACAAAGTGCTCCGGTTTGATGCCCCGTTGCTGTAAAATAGCTGTCCTCAGGGCCCCCATGAACGTGGACGGCATCGGAGGAAAGATGGAGCGAACCTCGTGGCTTTCGCCCGCGACCATGGGCTCGTTTCCCCTGAAAAACAGCGTATCCAGCGGGTCAATGACCAGCCATTGCTTCACCGCATCCATGTGTTTCCTCCCGATAGCGTTTGGGCCCGAGCCAGGCATTCGCCAACGAAGGCGGCCATGGGAAGTGCTTCTGTCTCTATGGTCAAGGCATCATTTCCTGGCGTCTTATGCACGATCACAGAGGCTAGTTGCTCGGCAACGCGCGTCCTTTCCGTCTCGTCGTCTTCCACTCGGGATCGCTCCAGCTGGTTCGAAAGGAACCGAACCAGTTCCTCGGGACATCGCCGCGCCATAGCCTCGAGTCCAGGCTTCAACTCATCGAGCCTATAAGCAAGAGAGCGGCTCATGCCTCGATTCTTCGGCCGCCCCAGGGCCGAAGCGAGAGCCAAGAACTGGTCTATCACCGTGATTCGGTTTGCGGCATCGAGGGAGAGACTCAGTTGCAGCTCCCTGGGCGGTGCATCCTCCCACCGCGTGACAAACCGCCGGGCTCCTCCGGCCCTCCTGTCCACCTCAAGGGCGAGAGCATTACGTTTCCCTCTCGTTTTGGCCAGATTATCCAAAACCCCGTGAGCTTGCCGGATGGCTGCGGAGAGGGGTTTCTTGTGATGGACAATCAGGATACCCGCTGAAATTGAGATCTCTGTTCCACTCCCCAAATGCACGGCCAATCGCCCGGTGTCTGGAACCCAAGCAGCGGATACACTTGTCGGCGTTGCTTGCGCCGAGGGTGGAATAAGTACAAATCCCTGGACATACCATCGGGCTATCTCGACAGCCGCCTGTATCGCCGAAGATACAGGCAGTACGGCACAAACATCATCACCGCCGGCGTAGACCAGATGCCCCCGTTGCCTGCCCACAATGCGAGGTACGGTCTGGAGTGAGAAGTCGCCGAGGGACTCCGAGATAGCGGCGTGAACCGCAGGTGAAACCAAGCGCGCCTGGGACATCGAGCCGGCCCAAAAGTCTCGATAGGTCTTGTCAAAGCCGGGGTTCGAAAGCAGAGCTGTGACGTGAGGATGCAACACTGTTTGCCATTTGGCTGATATGGTCTGGCCGTTGACCAGGCGACCCATGCGGTCTCCGTCCATCAGCAATATCGCGAGGTATTTGTCGCCCTCCCGAATAGGATCGCCCGCCATTTCCATGGCCTTAATCGTGTAATCCAAGATGGGGAGTTCCTCCGAGGGAACGTCGTTGACTTGTGGCGTGGCGTCTCCCGCAGCCGCGCTGGAATCCCGATCGTGCACCACCTGGGCCAACTTCTGTCGCCAGTCTTTCGGGCATTGCTCGGAAAAGCCTTTCCGTTCAACTCTGTCCAACCAGTCGGAAAGGGCGACTTCCGTGGTGGATGGAAAGGGCCGATCTCCAGCAAAGAAAGGCGCCAGCGGATGGTCTTTGTCGGCTGATTTTCGAAGGACACTGTAGGCCAATCGCTTGATTAAAGCGGGAGCGGACAGTCGCTCAGTCGCTTTGAAGTCGGATTTCGCCCCCCAGCTCTCTCTCAGCTTGGTCCAAAACGGATCCGCACTTGGAGGCGGGTTCTTGTCTCTCTTACTTTTCCACTCAAAATGAAGCACTTCCAAGTCCCCATGGAGGTCGCACTTGATGCCCGGTTCCTCGGGGCGCTGATCCGTCCGTCGGGTCTTGCCAGCTGACAGAAGCGTCTGGGTCAGGGCATGTGTCAGGACATACAGGGAACCTTCTTCAGTCGGCCGAAAGGGGAGCTTCTTGGCTTTCTCTCTGAACTTCGAAGGCGCTTCCCAAATCGACTCGGCCAGCAGTTTCCGCGCCGTTTTTTCCGTGTTCTCATTTAGGAGAGGACAGGCGGCCCATCTGAAATCCCAGAAAGTCTCCATCTGCCGTATCGCCTGTTTTGAAAGGCAGCGGTCCTTTGCACCAATGGTTCTCTCTATGGCCTCTATAACGCGTTCGCCCAGATCGATCCATGCTCCCAGAATTCGCGTGCGGATCTTGTCCGCAAAGGAATCCTCCTGACCCGTCGGGAGCAGGCAGACGAATTTGTTAGGGAAGGAGGCAACCTTTGGATCCCCCCAACCTGCGCCGTCTTGCCAGAGCCAGTGAAGACCCAACTCTCTCGACAGAAGCCGATCCACCATGGGCTGTCCCTGCAAACTTGGGTACAGAACATGGTCGGAGCCCAAACCGTACATGACTTCACGAATGCCTTCAAAGCACAACCAGGAAAGGATCAAGGAGCCCGTCCAATAGTCGCGGAGTTTACGCGCTCGAGCGATGAAATCCTGGACGGGTGTGATGGTGTACACGAGGACACTGGCCCGGTTTGAGGCCGACAGGTCAAAACACGTGCTCAGCGCCGAAACCAGCGAGCAGTGCTGCCAGATGCTGTGATCCGGGACCCGGGTGTCGGCGGGAATACGGTACCACGCACCGCCAAGAGTCTCCTCTTCCTCCGCCAACCTCCTGCGCAGGACGTGATGCACATAGTAAAAGCGCGCCGCTGCGAAGCTCGCAGGGTCGTTTCGAAATCGGTCTGATAGACCCTCTCCGGGGTGTTTGCCCAGATCGGTGTTTATGATTTCGTGGATTTTGCGAGTTATTGCGCCGACGTCACATGCCTTCCCAAATCGAAGTCTAAGAGGCTGCCCCTCTCCCGTTGGATGAGTCAGGACCGGCGCCGTGCTGAAGTCAACCGCGCCGTTCTTGGTCGGATCCGGGCTGTATCCCGGAAGCTGGGCTCGGTCCATACCGGCGGCGATATGATCGGCCATCCTGTATGCATTCTCGTCCGGTGATGGCAGATCACCCAAGACTTGCAGCAAATGACTCCTTCTGTCCTCATGGCCGGGAATCCGTAAGGCTTTGTCCGGCGGATCGTGAAGATAGAACGAGAGCTTTCTATTCCAGTAATCCGCTTCGAGTCTAAAACCATGGGTGTTCATAGGCACTCCTCGTAATGCGCACGCGCCAGCAGCGCGTCGAGTTTCTTGTGCACTTTCTTCCAGACCCTTATCTGGTCGATCTGATCTCGCCGTATCATGTTGGCGCTATGACGGTGGGGCACGTGGAGAACAATCCCCCACCAGCGGGAGCCGCCTTTTTGCCGGACGACAAAGCGCAGGGGAGAGGAATGGCGTGCGTCTTTCTTCCAACCTCCGCTGTGATGGGTCAAGGGGACTCCCAACAGGTGTCGTTCCGATGGCTTTTCATTTCCACCTGGATTGAGAGCGTCGATACCTTCCACTGTGGACGCCCGGACTCTGATGTACGCTTCTGATAGATCGCGCATCGCCTCCTCCCACGAACGCTTTTCCTCGGTCTTCCATAGCAGGGGACCTTTCGAGTCACGTCCCAGGCGATTAGGATAATCCACACCTTTTGCGAAAGGCTCTTCCCAATCTCCAGTGCATGTATCAAGCAAGCGCGGCGTCCAACCGAGAGATACAAGGTCGGTGCTGGTTTCGAAGCTTCCCCAACCGTTCCTGCAACGTGCGCCGATCGCTCCAAAGGCCTGAATCAACGCGAGGATGGATTTGACCTCCTTTTCGTAGCTGGCCGGGTACTGAATGCGCCATTGGAAGTCTGAGTTTGCAGGGAAATAGGATCGAGTCACCTGCTTATCTTTCATCAACCCCATACCCCCCAAGTATAGAAGGGGATGAATTCCGGCCGACCTCCTCACCTCGGGGTGCGTCACAGACTTGAGGTTTCCACCTAACGCCTCCGCGACTGGCTTGCCTTTCCCCACGATCTGGAGTTGAAGAGGACTTTTTGCGGACTCGCTCTCTTCAAGATCTCCGGCGAATCCGAAGAGCGCGCGCTCTCTTTTTCGTAGCTCAGTTGGTTCCGGTAAGTCATTTTGTGTTACCCGCCACCAGTAGCGAAGGAGGGCCTTGAACGGCGCGCAGCGCCACTCCGCGTTTTTCTGGTCCGCTCCTCCCAGGAAGAGGGGCGTTACGGTCTTACAGTCCAAGACCACCGTCTTTCCCTTAAAGTAGCGCTCAAAGCCCATCGACTATGCTCCCTTCTGCTGTTCTCGCTTTCCTGCTCACCCAGAAACGTGGCAACAAGATAAGCTGGTTCTATCAAATCCAGCAAGCACGGCAACGTTGCCGTCTCAATAGATGACCTTGATGCGGCTCCGGTCCATTCGAACGCCGTATCGCTTGTTCGGTGGGACGCCGGAGGATGAAATTTCCAGATCTTTGACCGCATAGGGACCGAATCGCTCGATGAGGTCCCTCCTGATCTTGGACTTGTAGGAATTGAAGTTCTCCGGACTGAGCGCCGTTATGCCGGAATCGCTCATACTTTCCTGGACCCGCCCCCTGGACAGCTTCCGATACAGGTCGCCGATGCGCTGCTGCTGTTCGAAAACCTGCTGTATGTCCAGGAAGCACCCGGTGCAATCCCGGCAGTCCGGATGATCCATTCGGCATTCCTTCTTGAGCTGTATGAAACAGGCGTACAAGGCCAGGCGCGCGGGCGTGAGGTCCAGTTCCACGCCCCTGTAAATGAGCTTGTTCCGGCAGAGATCCACGACGAGGTGTCGTTCCTCCTCCCGGATAAGGGAAAGCATGAGCGTGGCCGGATCCATGGGTTCCTTCAGGTATTCTTCCGACAGGCGATCCCGAATCGAGACAAAGGGCAGGTGCGCCAGATGGATTTCCGCATACCGCGTGCTCTTATACATGGGCCGGCCTTGCTCGTCCCGGAGTTCGATCATCTCCTCCTCGCGGGGTGGGAAAAAGAAGTTGGGATTGCTTTCGAATTCAGGGGACACCAGCACGTGATAGACCCGGTCTTGAGGCCTGCCATACATCTGCACCGCCAAGGCCAGACAGGAACTCATGGTCTTGCGGCCCCCGGCCACGGAGAAGAAGACCGTGGTGTCCGGGTCCCGGGTGAAACGGAACGTCCATCTAAGGCACAGTTCGAGGAGCCTTTCGTTGTCGGATTCCGACACGATGTCGCTGAGTTCCACTCCGTGTCCGTTGGAAACCACGTGGATGTTTCCGTAGGTAAATTGAATGGACGAGGGATCGATTTCATAATCATGAAGGTACTTGGCGAACGGACCTGTTTCAGGGATCAAGAGACTGGAAAAGATCCGCTCCTTGCCCTCCCGCGTGGTGATGACGTGGACGGCGTCCACTCTCCTGCCGGTCTGGTGGAGCGCGTACAATGTTTCGGTGATCACCTGAGGGCTGAGGCCGCAGACGGCGAGGAGGACGTATTTCATGTTCATTCCTCCGTGATGAGTCGGATCTTACCCAGTCCAAAGGTGGTGGCCTTGCCGAGATGCACCTTTTCGCAATATTGAAGCAATGGAAGGTATTCACCGAGATCGCCCCTGTACGTGACGCGCCCGGTGATCCCTCCCATGAGCATGGAACGTTCCTGTCGGTTGGAATAGCGCTCCCAGTCGCACCAGGAAAGATGGGAATCCAGGGCCTGCACCTTTTGCGCCCGCTCGACGAGGCCTCGGTAATCCAGTTCCGGTTCCCCATCGCCGAAACGGGCGTTCAGTGTGGAGACGCGGCGAAGCGCGGCCCGGACCAGGACGTGGAAGGGCAGTTCCTGCTGATACTGGTTGTTGAATTTGACCCGGAGCGGTGTCTCGAGAATCAGGGTCGTGTCCGACGGATGCGCCGCTCTCCGGTCCCGGGGCTCAAGGCGAAGTTGCTCGGCGGACCCGGTTTGCAGGCGTTTCGTCTCCTCCCTATAAATCTCGTCGCCGCCCGATGTGATGGAAACGAGTTTGAAGGAGGCGCGTTTTCCGTTCACGCGCCTGCCGACGCCGATGGTTCCCATTTGTTCGAAGGCGTATACAAAATAGGGGAGCTGCTCGTTGACATCCCCCAAAAGGATGAGTCCGAAATCAAAGGGGCTTCCCGGCTGAAACCGGGTCTCGGCGGTGAGCGGTGGTTCGATGACGAAGGGATGGGGCGGAGAAGGCTTGCTCTTTGAATCGTCCTGGGCGGCGCTTTGCGCCTCGTCCTCGAACACGATGGAGTAGACGCATCGGGTTCGCAAGAGACACTCAGGGCATTTCTGCCTTTTGAGGGCGCAGACGACCCTTTTCAGGGCAACCCCGAAAACTCCCCTAAATGTGGAACCCTTGAAAGGGGGAAGAAGGGCTTTGTCCTCCAATATGGAATGAAATTGATACCGACCATACAGCATTGACAACTCCAATAAAATAGAGTTTGCGTGGCTCGGATGCAGGCAACATTGATCTATCTGTTCTATTTGGCACAACAGAGAACATGGCAAATACCCTAATAAAGGCGGGGCCCGTATTTCGTTGGACGGCTTTTTCGGCAAGCCGCCCTGCCTGTTAACCTTTATACGCCTACCAGGGATGATTGTAAACAGCGGCAACGTTGCTATCTCTTTTTATTACAAAGGCGGAAAGATTAGCGCATATTAGCTGTGCCTTATGTCGATTCCTGGAGTTAGACCCCACGCTCCTCGCATTTCACGATTCCATGCCGATGTCTCCTCCACTTCACCCGGCTCTCGCAAGCCTCACAAAAACCCGCTTTTCAAACTACCCAAAAAAAAGGTATGTTTGCTGACGGTATCCATAAGATTTTGAGCAAAGCTCCAAATGCTCCGACGTTTTTCACAAATAGTGGGAGTTCTCGGAACAACGCTCGAATTTACGGCTCAAACCCGGCATCGAGAACGGAACCGGCAACGATTCACAAGGTCGAAACAAGCCGCCGGTTGTCAGGGGAAGCCTCCTGCGCAGGCCTATCATCTGTTTCCGGACAACCCCTGACTCCGGCCCGGACACCGGAGCGGCGCACCCGCTCAAAAAGTTTTGGAAAGGATCCGGGGA
>Ga0068714_10006986_pt1 | contig 11216 bp, 8 predicted proteins | sample MTBNYHSulfiMetaG_FD_62988 | JGI IMG/M metagenome (GOLD analysis project Ga0068714, IMG submission 62988) | Enrichment culture microbial communities from rom New York Harbor, USA that are MTBE-degrading - MTBE-NYH (New York Harbor Sulfidogenic)... | ecosystem: Environmental > Aquatic > Marine >... | reverse complement strand
AGGATGTCGGAGACAATGCGAATCGTGTAAGGGAATTCCTCTTCGGGCGGCAGCACTGAGGCGATGGCCCGCTCGGCCAGCGCGCCATGGCCGATTTCCCGGCGCCCGGGGCCCCGGATAGGCCGGCTCTCGCCCACGCAGAAGGGCGGGAAATTGTAGTGCAGCATAAAGCGTTTCTTCGCTTCGCCGAGCAGGGTGTCAATGCGCTGTTCGTCGGAGGTCGTTCCCAGGGTCGTCGCCGCCAGGGACTGGGTCTGACCCCGGGTAAAGAGCGCGCTGCCGTGAACCTTGGGCAGCAGGTCAATTTCGATACTGATGGGGCGGACCTCGTCCAGCGCGCGCCCATCCACGCGGCGACTGTCCCGCACGATGATCCCGCGAACGATTTCCTTCTCCAGCTTTTCCATCAAGTCTTTGATCTCGCCCGCTTTCTCGGGGTCGTCTTCTTCGCCAGCGTACTGCTCGATGACCGAGTCCACCAAGGCCTCCATAGCCCGGTTGCGTTCACTCTTGTCGGCCTCCAAGGCCGCCTGCCGGACTTGCTCGGCGTACTTCCCGCGCAGCTCCTTCAGAAGGGATTCATTCACAGAAGGGGCTTCGAAGGCGATCTTCTGCACGTTGCATTTCCGGATCAGCTCGTCCACGAGGTCGACCACCTGCCGGATGATCTCCTGGGCCAGGTCGAGCGCCTCCAGGATCACCTCCTCGGGTTCCTCTTTGGCCCCGCCTTCCACCATCAGAATCGCCCCCCGGCTCCCGGCCACCACCAGATTCAGCGTGCTTTGCTCCAATTCCTCGTAAGAGGGGTTGATGACCATCTTGCCGGCGATGCGGCCGATGCGCACGGCGCCCAGCGGCCCGTTCCAGGGGATCGGCGAAATCGCCAAGGCGGCAAAAGCGCCGATCATGCTGATGATATCCGGGTCATTCGTTTCGTCGGCGGAAAGGACGCTGACCATAATCTGGATATCGTCCCGGTAGCCCTCCGGAAACAGGGGCCGCACCGGGCGATCCACCTGCCGCATCGTCAGGATCTCTTTCTCGCTCGGCCGCCCCTCGCGTTTGAAATAACCGCCGGGAATCCGCCCGGCCGAATAGGTCTTCTCCCGGTAATCCACCGTCAGCGGGAAGAAGTCAATCCCCGCGCGGGGTTTGTCCCTCACCGCGGTGGCTAAAATCATCGAATCCCCATAGCGCACCGTAACAGCGCCATGGGCTTGCTTCGCGACCCGCCCCGTCTCCAACAGAAGGGTGCGGCCCGCGATCTCGCGTTGAACTTGTATAATCATTATTCCTCCAATCGTCGTTGGCGTCCGGCTTCCCGCCGGTCCGCCTGCTGGATGCTTCGGGTACCCTGGATGGATTCGAAACCGCCTCTATTTTCTCAATCCGAGCCGGGTGACCACCTCTTGATACCGCTCCCGCTCATTATCTTTCAGGTAATTGAGCAGACTGCGGCGCTTGCCGACCAGTTTCAGCAATCCCCGCCGGGAGTGGTGGTCCTTCTTGTGCGTCTTGAAGTGCTCGGTGAGATTATTAATCCGCTCAGAGAGGATGGCGATCTGAACTTCCGGGGAACCGGTATCCTTCTCGTGCAGACGATAGTTCTCAATGAGCTCCTGCTTTTTCTCCGCCGTAATGGACAACGCTTGCTCACCTCCTTTCTTTGGATACGTTCTTGTCAGTCTTTATTCAGGCTATGGGAATCTCGCTGGATTCCGCCAAAACTTTGACCGGTTGAAGCACCGGGCGACCGCCGGCGGGCCTCGCGAGTGCTTCGGTATCAAGGCCTGCTTCCGCCAGGGCGAAAAGCCTGCCCCCGGGGGCGTGCAGCCGCACCAGCTGCCCGGCCTTGAAAGGCCGATCCCAGCTGTGGAGCTGCTCGCGGGCAATCGCCTGCCCTTGAATCACCCGGCGCGCCGCGCCCGGTTGCAGCACCACCGCCGGATAGCGCGACAGCGCCTCATCCATGCTTCGAAGGCGGCGCTGAATCGCTTCCCGGCCGGCCAGCTCCGACAGCGGCGCGGCATCCTCCAGCGTAAAGCTGCCGCAGCGGGTGCGCACCAGAGCGCTCATCGCGCCGCCGGAGCCGAGCACCTGCCCCAAGTCGTGGCACAGGGTGCGAATGTAGGTTCCCTTCGAACAGTGGACCCGGAAGGCGACGTAGGGCAGCCGAAGCGAGCTCAACTCCAGCTGCCAGATTGTCACCGGCCGCGGCGGCCGCTCGACGACCACCCCCTGCCGTGCCAACTCGTACAAGCGCCGGCCCTGATGGTGCTTGGCCGAGACCATCGGCGGCACCTGCATCAGCGGCCCCACAAACCGGCTGAAAACCGCCTCGACCCGGGCCTGGTCGATCGCCTCCACTTCCCGGGTTTCCACCACTCGGCCGGTGATGTCCTGGGAATCGGTCACCCGCCCCAGAAGCATTTCTACCTCGTACTCCTTGTCCTCGGCCAGGAGAAACTGGGCGATCTTCGTCGCCCGGCCCAGGCAAAGAGGAAGCACGCCGGTGGCCATCGGATCGAGCGTGCCGGTATGGCCGACGCGCCGCATCCGAGCGGCCCGCCGAATCCGATCCACCACGTCGTGCGAGGTCATTCCCGCGGGTTTATCCACCGTCAACACTCCGTGCAGCATCACTCTTCCTCGCGCGGTTCGGTCGACGGAAGACCGCCCTCGGTTTTCAACTGCTCGAGGGTTTCGAAGATATGCTGGGCATAATCGAGCCGGTCATCGTACTCAAAGGCCAGCTCGGGAATGAACTTGATGCGCACGCGCTGTCCCAACAGATGGCGCACCCGCCCCCGCGCTCCCTGCAACCCCTCCAAGCTGTCTTGGCGCGCCTCCGCCGAGCCGTGCACGTGATAATACACCCGGGCATGCTTCAGGTCGGCGCTGGTGCTGACGCCGGTCACGGTCACCAATTGCAGCCGGGGATCGCTCAGCTCGGTCAGCACAATTTTGCTGATCTCCTGCCGCAGCAGCTCGTTGACCTGAAACATTCTTCGGTCCGACATGGCCCCCGCGCTCCTTTCGCCCGCTCACAGAAACTCCCGGGCCTCTTCCAAAACATCCACATCCGCCTGTCGGCCGATCACTTTCACCACTTCGGTAAACACCTGATCGATATACGCGGCATCGCCGCCCACCATGGCCACCCCGAGGTCAATCCGCTGCCACAGGTCCTGGCTGCCCACCTCCGCGACCGAGACGTTGAACTTGCCGCGAATGCGCTGCTTCAGGCTCTGCAAGTACCGGCGCTTGTGTTTGAGCGAGCCGGAGGCCGGCACGTGCAACGCCACTCGGAGAAGTCCCACCTTCATGAGTGTGCCGCCCCTTCGCCGGGACAGAGCGAGCTTCCCTCTACCCCTCCAGCGTCTGCTTGACCTCTTCGAGCTCGTAACACTCGATGATGTCGCCCGGCTTGATATCGCTGAATCGGCTGACGCCCAGGCCGCATTCAAAACCCGTCGCGACCTCCTTGACGTCCTCTTTGAAGCGCCGCAGGGAATCGAGCTTCCCTTCGTGGATGACCACGTCGTCGCGAAGAATCCGGATGCGGCCGTTGCGCAACAGCTTGCCGGCGGTGACGTACCCGCCGAGCACGATGCCTTGCCGGTCGGCGCGAAACACCTCCCGGACTTCGCAGCGCCCCAGAGAGCGCTCCCGGAATTTCGACTCGAGCATGCCTTCCATCGCGTTGCGAATGTCCGCGATGGCATCGTAAATCACCCGGTAGGTGCGGATGTTGACGTTCTCCTGCTTGGCCAGCTCGGTCACCTCGGGATTGGGCCGCACATTGAAGCCGAGAATCAGCGCATTGCTGGCCGAGGCCAGCATCACGTCCGATTCCGACACGGTGCCGACCCCGCTGTGGATCACGCTGATCTTGACCTTGTCCGAGGGCAGCTTGTCCAGCGCGTCACAGATGGCGCCGACCGAGCCTTGAACGTCCGCCCGGACAATCAGGTTCAGCTCCTTGATCAGCCCTTCCGTGATTTGCGAGTGCAGGTCTTCCAGAGACACATGGCGGATCTTGCGCAGATCCCGCACGCGCTCGATCTGTTGCAGCTTCAGGCTCAGCTGGCGCGCCCCCCGCTCGTCGGCCACCACGATGAACGGATCGCCCGCGACCGGCACGCCGTCAATGCCGAGCACCTCGACCGGCGTCGAAGGGGTTGCTTCCTCGACGTATTCGCCCAGGTCGTTGACCAGGGCGCGGACCTTGCCGCTGTAAACGCCGGTGACGAAACTCTCGCCGATTCGCAGGGTCCCCTGCTGGACCAGCACGGTCGCCACCGGCCCCCGGCCCGGGTCCAGCTTCGCCTCGATAATCGTGCCCCGGCCCCGGCACTGGGGATTGGCTTTCAATTCGAGCACTTCCGCTTCCAGGAGCAAGACTTCCATCAGTTGATCGATGCCGGTGCGCTGCAGAGCGGAGATCTCGACCACCGGGACTTTTCCACCCCACTCTTCCGGGGTCAGATTCTGCTCGCTCAGTTGGGTTTTGATCCGCGCCGGGTTGGCTCCCGGCAAGTCAATTTTATTGATAGCCACCACGATGGGCACCCCCGCCGCCCGCGCGTGGTGAATCGCTTCCACCGTCTGGGGCATGACGCCATCGTCCGCCGCCACGACCAGGACCACGATGTCGGTCACCATCGCGCCCCGCGCCCGCATCGCGGTGAAGGCCTCGTGACCGGGCGTATCGAGAAACACCACCCGGCCCCCGGGCAGCGTTACATCGTAAGCCCCGATGTGCTGCGTAATGCCGCCAGCCTCGCTGGCCACGACGTCGGAATCCCGCACCGCGTCGAGCAGCTTCGTCTTACCATGATCGACGTGCCCCATGATCGTGACCACCGGCGGACGCGGCCGCAAATCCTCCGGCCGCTGCTCTTCCTGTCCACCAAAGAGGCTCTGATCGTCCAGCAGCGAACCCTCGCGGACCTCGAAGCCGTACTCCTGGCAGATGATGTCCACCGATTCCCGGTCCAGGCGCTGGTTCTTGGCGGCAAAGACGCCCAACTCCATCAGCTTCGCAATCAGTTCATTGACCGGCACGCGCATCCCTTCCGCCAGGTCGGCGACCGTGGTCGCTTCGTTAATGGTGATGATGCGGCTTTGTTCTTCCTGGAGCCTTTGCTCTTCCAAGAGCTGTTGCTCGCGCCGCCGCTTCTGTTCCAGGCGGATGGCCTTGCGCTTGCGTCCTCTGCCGGACGCTCGGGGGCGCCCTCCTCGCGGATACGCTCCCGGAGGGCGTCTCGGGGTGGCGCTCCAAGGCCGGGTTGCCGGCCCCCGGCCCGCTTCGGAACCGGCGAGGGTGTGAAGCCCGTCGGTGATGACCTCGCGGGTCTCATCCTTTTCCCGACCCTTTTCCCGGTGGGGGCGCCGGCGCGCTCCCTTCTCGGGTTTCTTCTCCTCAGGCACGCGCTCCTTGGGACGGCGCCCTTTCTTCTTGCCAGCGCCCTCCTCTTCAACGGGAATCACCGGCGGTACAGCCGGCTCGATTACCTTCACCTCAGGGGTTTCCTGCTCACGAGGCTCCACTTTGGGAGCGGCCTTCGGAGGTTTCCGCTCCCGCTTGACCGGCTCCTCAATGACCTGAATCGTAATCTCCGGCTCTGGTTCTTTCACCGGGGGCTTCATGGCGCGCTGCCGCCGCGCCAGCTTCCGCTTGATAAACATCTGCTCGACGCGCGACTTGCGATCCCCCATTCCTCCGGAAGGCCGGGGGGCAACCCCCGATCGGCCCACCCCCGCAGGGCGTCGAAACTGGCTCGGATGCTGGGGAGCCCGTCGGGGCGGCGGCTTCGGAGCCGCCTTTCGAGGCTTGGATGGGGCGGCCGGGGGCTCCGGCGAGGGAGCGGCGCTCCTGGGCGCCTTCTTGGCGGCGCCCTTCAAGTGCTTTTCGACTTTGGCAACCTGCTCGGGGTCAACGCTCGAGGCGTGGGTCTTCGCGTCGATGCCTAAGGCCTCCAGGTGACCGATCAGCTCCTTGCTCGTCAAGCCCAGTTGTTTTGCCAGTTCATAAACCCTCATATATCGCTCCCTTGCCGCCGGCCGACTCCGCTCGATTCTCCATCTTTCTCTTTCGTCGTTCTCTTCGCGCTCGGTTCCACCCGGGCCTTGCTCCACTCGTCGATACAGCTAAGCCCCCCGGGAGAACCGATTCAAATCCCTTCAGCCCTGCGCCGCTAAAGCGCCGGGGCCGGCTCCTCTTCCGAATCCTCTTCCGTCGGAAGTTCTTCCTGGCCGGCTTCTTCCTCCTCCTGCTCCAGCATCTCGGTATACAGGCGCCGCGCTTCCTCGACAATCTTCTCGGCCTTCTTCGCGCCGATGCCTTCGACCGTCTGCAATGCCTCCACGCCCAGCTCCAGGATGTCCTCATAGGAGAAGAAGCCTTGTTCCATTAACAGATCGGCCAGTTGCTCTCCCACTCCCGGAATCGCCTGCAGCTGCGCCTTGGCCTGTTGCTCGTTTTCCTGCAACTCGCTTTCGGACAGGATGTCAATTTCCACGCCGGTCAGCTCCGAGGCGAGCCGCACATTCAGCCCGCCCTTGCCGATGGCCAGCGACAGTTGGTCGTCCCGGACCACCAGCAAGGCGCTGCGACCATCCGGGCTCAGATCAACGCTGACGATCTCGGCCGGCTTCAGCGAATTGGCCACAAACCGGCGCTTCTCGTCGCTGTACTCCACGATATCAATGCGCTCGCCCCGCAGCTCCTGCACCACCATTTGCACCCGCGAGCCTTTCATGCCGACACAAGCGCCGACCGGATCCACGTTGGAATCGGACGAGGAGACTGCGATCTTCGAGCGCCGGCCCGCTTCCCGCGCCACCAGCCGGATCGTCACCAGCCCCTCGGCCACTTCGGGCACCGCCTGCTCGAACAGCTTGACCAGCAACTTCGGGTCGCGCCGTGAGAGAATGATCTGCGGCTCCTTCGTCGAGCGCTGCACGTCCAGGATATACGCCTTGATCCTTTCGCCCACGCGGTAGCGCTCCCCGAAAGCCTGCTCCTTGAACGGCAAGACCGCTTCCGAGATCCCCAGGTCCACGATCACGTTTCCTCGCTCGTAGCGCTGCACCGATCCCGAGACCAGGTCCCCGATGCGGTTCTTGTACCGGCCGTAGACCATCTCGCGCTCGGCCTCCCGCAGCCGCTGGGTCACCACCTGCTTGGCGCTCTGCGCGGCGATGCGGCCGAAATCCGGCGGGGTCACGTCCATTTCGATCTCGTCCCCGATTTCAGCCCCGGCTCTGAACTGCTGGGCATCCTCCAGCGAAATCTGGGTTGTCTCGTCCTGCACCTCTTCCACCACCACCTTGGAGGCAAACACTCGAAACGCGCCGCCTTCGCCATCCATGCTCGCCCGGCTGACGTTAACCCCGGGCCCCAGCATCTTCTTCGAAGCGGAGACCATCGCGGCCTCCACCGCTTCCACCAAAACCTCCGGGGAGATATTGCGCTCGTTGCCGATACGCTCGATAATCTCCATGACCGTATCTCTCATTGTCCTGCACCTCGGGTCCTAACACCCTGCTGAACGCCCGCAGACAGCCGGCGCAGAGCCGCAGCCCGCCGGGCGAGCGGCCCACAAAGAAAAAAGTGGGGCCGCTTCCCCACTTCTGATAAAGAAGTTACCAGAGAAATGCCCCGAACGCAAGGGATATTTTTTCCGCAGCCGCCAGGGAGGCCCAAAACCGCTGCGAGCCATCCTCCCTGAATCTATAACCTTCTGATAAACAATAAGTTACGGGAAACCCCGCCCCGCGCTGGATGAAGCTCCCGAGGCCCGGTTCTATAACACACGCTCGGCCCCAAGTCTCGCCGCTCCCTCTTCCGCTGGACGTGAGCCGGGGCGCCCGGTTGTCTTGAACCTCGGAATCGATTATAAGGAAGCGCGGCTGGATCCTTCCCAGAAGCCCCAGAGTGAGCCTTTTTCGATGCCGAGGAGACAAATGCCCGGCCCGGTCCGCCCCGTTCGCGCGAAATCCGCCGAAGATGTCTCGGAGGCCGAAACGCTTCGCCGCCTGAGCCGCATGGAACGCTTCAACCGCTGGCTGTGGAGTAAGATCGAACCCTGGATCGGCCAGGAAGTCCTCGAGATCGGCTGTGGACTGGGGAACTTCACCCCCTTCTTCTCCGGTTGCAAGCGGGTTGTGGGCATCGATCCAAGCGAGGAACACCTGCGAGAGTTCCGGCAGCGCCACCCGCAGCTGGGGGCGGTCGAGCTCCATCCCCTGGACGCCGGAGATCCCCGGCTGGTCGAGCTGGGGGCGGAACGCTTCGACACCGTGGTGTGCCTCAACGTCCTCGAGCATGTCGAGCATCACGAGCAGGCGCTGCGCTCTTTCCACCGGCTCCTGAGACCGGGAGGACACTTGGCCCTGCTGGTGCCCGCTTTTCCAGCGCTCTTCGGCACGTTGGACCTGAACGGTCCTCACTACCGCCGATACACGCGCCGGGGGCTGCGGGAGCTGCTCGAGCGGCACTCGTTTGAGCTGGTCCGGATGCAGTATTTCAATCTTTTCGGGATCCCCGGCTGGTGGTTCTGCGGCAAGATCCTGCGGCGGCCGATTCTCCCGGCCGGCGGCCTGGGGCTGTACGAGAGACTGATGCCGCTGTTTCGCCGCATCGAGGACTGGAGCGGCCCTCCCGTGGGGCTGTCCATTATTGCAATCGCCCGCAAACCGGTTTAGCATTCCCGGTCTGCGCCGGAGGGTAGGCCACGCGAGCCGAGCGTGGCCCGGGGTGGAAAGGCACAGGAAGCGCGTTGGGGTCCGCCTCGGCTCGGCGGACCTACAGTGCCTGCGAACCGGTGGAATCAGGTCTGCTTCGGAGGGTAGGCCACGCGAGCCGAGCGTGGCCGAGGAAGAACCGAAATGAATCAAGGGAATCAGGTCTGCGTCTGATGGCTGCAATGCTCTCCATCATTATCCCGGCTTACAACGAAGAAGCGTCCATCGCAAGGACGCTCGAGGAAGCTGTGGCGTCGCTTCCGCAGATCGCGCAAGAGGCCGGCCTGGAGGCCGTTGAAGTCATCGTGGTGGATGATGGTTCGCGCGACAAGACCGGCGAGCGAGTCAGAGAGTTCCTCCAGAAGACGGGTGGGCAAGCGCCGGTGCGACTGGTGGAGCATCCCGCCAATCGGGGCTATGGCGCAGCGATTAAGACCGGCTTTGCCGCCGCGCGCGGCGACTTGCTCGGCTTTATGGATGCGGACGGTACTTGCGAACCGGCCACCCTGGGCGCATTGTGCCGCGCGGTGGAGGAGCAGCAGGCCGACGTGGCCCTCGGCTCCCGCATGGGGCAGCCCGGCAGTGGTATGCCCCTGTCCCGCAAGGTGGGCAACCGGCTGTTCGCCGGACTGCTCAGTCTGATCAGCGCCAGTCGGGTGAGCGATTCCGCCAGCGGCCTGCGCGTCTTGCGCCGCAGCGCCCTGCCGCTGCTGTCCCCTCTGCCCGACGGCTTGCACTTCACCCCCGCCATGAGCGCCCGGGCGGTGCTCGACCCGAATCTGAAGATTGTCGAGCTGCCGATGGCCTATCACGAGCGCACCGGGAAGTCGAAGCTGGGACTCCTGCGCGATGGCGTCCGCTTCCTTGCGGTCATCCTCGAAATCGCCCTGACCTACAAACCGCTTCGATTTTTCGGCGCGCTGGGCGTGCTGTTTCTCCTGGCCGCCCTGGGCTATGCGATCTACCCCGTCGCCTACTATCTCCGGCACGGGCAACTGTTGGAGTGGATGATTTACCGGCTGTTGGCCATCACCGCGTTTTCGGTCGCCGGGCTGAACCTGTTGGCCATCGGGCTGCTGGCCAACGGTGTCGTGCGCTCGTTTCAGCGGCTGCACCGCTCGGCGGTCAGCGGCGTGTCGCCCGCCCCGCTGCCCGCTCGCCGGTGGCAGCGAACACTGCTCAACTGGCTTCCGGCCGCCGGGCTGCTGCTGGGGCTTTTCGGCGTCGGAATCAATGCCGGGGTGCTTCGCGAATACCTCTCGACCGGGCACATCACCCGCCACTGGACCTACCCGGTCACGGGCGCCTTCTTCGTCCTGACCGGATTGCAGCTGTTCTCCTTCGGCGTCATCCACCGAATCTTCGCCGCCCTGCAGGATAAAGTGGAGTTCCTCTTTTCCTCGGAGCAGGAATAGCAGCCGCCAGGCATTCGGCTATGCGCCTCGGTCGCTCGGTGCAGGACAGTGCGGCCCTCCAGGTTTATCATTGAGAGCCGGCAGGAACGCGATAGAGAACCGCGCGCCCGCTTCGCAGCAGCGGCACAAAGCCCGCCTCCTCCAGGCCGGCCGACGCGCTGGGCGAGAGCCGGACCGTTCCTCCAAGGACCACGTGGGTGAAGCCCCCCTGTTGCAGCGCGGCCTTCAGCTCCTCCGCCGAATAATCCTCTTTATCCAGGCGGTCGTGGACAGGGTGATAGCCGAACTTCACATGGGAAACATAGGGGCGACGCGCCGGATAACCGACACCTAAGATCAGGCTGTCGGCCGGCAGCGCCTCGTTGACGAAGCGAATCAAGGCGCGATTGTCAAACTTCCGCTGCAGGTAGCGCTCCTGGTTCTCCTGGCCCAGAACCGGCCAGGGGCTTTCGCCGAGATCGCTGTATGTGTTGCTCACGTGGTAAACATAGCTGGCCAGTAGCACCGCTGTGATCGCCAGCGGCAGCCCGACCTCAAGCCCGCGCGCAAAGCCCTTCGAGGCGGCCATCGAGGCAAACCACCTCGCCACGCGCAGATAACCGGCGGCCACCAGCAGGCACAAGGCCAAGTAGGCCGGCATCATAAAGCGGCCATCCAGATTGCCGGTGCCGAAAATCCAAAAAAGATACACCAGGGCAAAGAACAGCCCCAGAAACAAATGAACGAAATGCTGCTTGCTCGCTGCTTCCTTTCCAGAGTTCGCCAGCCGCATCAGGAGAAGAAGAAACAAAAGCACAAGCGCCAGGTTGATCAGCAGCGTACCGCTATTGACAGGCAGAAGGGTTATCTTCTGAAAGAAGAGATCAACAAAAGACCCCCAGCGGGTGTAGTGAGGCGCGTGATCGCGGATGAACTGCTCAGCGGCCAGCTGGTATGGGTCTACGAGACCGAAGCGCTCGTTGAAAAAGGGGTAGACTGGGTTGCCGGTCCAGACCCGGTTGCGCGCCAGCCAGGGGCTGACCAGGACAAGCCCCCCTAAGCCGATGACCC
>Ga0068714_10006985_pt1 | contig 11216 bp, 11 predicted proteins | sample MTBNYHSulfiMetaG_FD_62988 | JGI IMG/M metagenome (GOLD analysis project Ga0068714, IMG submission 62988) | Enrichment culture microbial communities from rom New York Harbor, USA that are MTBE-degrading - MTBE-NYH (New York Harbor Sulfidogenic)... | ecosystem: Environmental > Aquatic > Marine >... | reverse complement strand
CACTACCTTGCCACAGGAGTAACAAACAGTGTTTTCCGTGCTGTGTCCGGGAACATTGCCCAGGTAAACAAAGCGTAATCCAGCCTTTTTGCCGATATCGTAAGCCTTTTCCAAGGTTGCTATCGGCGTCGGGGGCAAATGCATCAAGTTATGGTGCGGATAGAACCTGGTCACATGCCATGGCGTCAGTTCACCCAGTTCATCCCGCATCCAATCAGCGATACCGTGTAGTTGCTCTTCGTCGTCATTCATCGTCGGGATTATGTTAGTTATCACTTCAACATGCATACCCCACTTTTGCTGCGCCCGTTTAGCCACCTCCAGAATACCACGCCATCTTGGTATTTTGGCCAGGTCTCGGTACAAAACATCAGAGAAGCCTTTGATATCAACCCTCCAGGCATCAAGATAAGGCCCGATGGTATCCAGAGCCTCAGGCGTTAGATAACCATTGGTCACATAACCCGTATAAAGGCCGTCCTCTTTGGCCAGTTTTGCCGAATCCAATGTATACTCAAACCAGATGCTCGGCTCGTTATACGTCCAGGTAATACCGCCACAATTACGCTGCTTTGCCAACCTCACAGCTCCCTCTGGTGGTATTAGGTGTGATTCATCTGTAATCTCGGCTGGCTCCTCGATACAAGAAATCTGCCAGTTCTGACAATGTTTGCAATGGAAGTTGCATCCCCAGGTGCCCAGAGACAAAGCCAGGCTTGCCGAAAAAAAATGGAACAGAGGTTTCTTCTCAATCGGGTCAACTGCTACCGAGGAGACTTGAGCATAATTAAGGACATGCAGGACGCCGCCATCATTGCGGCGAACCCGACAAACACCGAATTTACCCGGTCCAATAACACAACGCCACTGACAGACATTACAGCGTACCCTGGAGTCAGGGAGCTTTTCATAAAGCAAAGCCTCTCTCATCAGCCAGCACCCTAATCTCATTATAGCACACACCCAATCAATAGAAATTCCAAATTCTTTATGCTTTGGTCATTAGTATTTTGGCATCTGGATTTGCTGTAAGATATGCAGAGACAAGTGTCCAAACCTGAGCAAACCTATGGACAAGGTTCCAGACTTCGTTTACAATGAGCTGGAAAATAACCTCAAAGGGGTAGCCATGATTCTAGAACTCAACGAAGAGCAGAAGATACTTCAGAAAAACGCCCGTGACTTCATGGAACGCGAAATAATCCCCATTGCCGATGAATACGACCGCAAATATCATCCAATTCCCAAAGATGTAGCTCTAGGACTACTGAAGAAGCTACTCCCTCTCGGCTATGTGGGCTCAACTTTGCCTCCGGATTATGGCGGCCAGAACCTGGACCTTATCTCATATGCCGTCCTCGGCGAGGAGCTTGCCCGCGCCTATGTCAGCCTGGGCATGATTGTGCTGATGCAGGACGGCGGTGTGCTGCCTATATTAGTTGAACACGGCACCCCTGAACAAAAGGCAAAATACATACCGAAGATAATGTCTCTTGAAAAAATTACCTGCTTCTGCCTGACCGAACCTGATGTCGGCTCCGGAGCCCGAGATTTAAAGACATCGGCCGTACTTGACGGAGACCACTATATACTCAACGGCACCAAAACATGGATAACCAACGGCGGCATCGCTGACCTGGCAGTCGTCTTCGCCTCTACTGATAGAAGTAAAGGAGCTAGAGGCATTTCCTGCTTGCTTGTCGATAAGGAGGAGTCACCATTCACCGCTAGCGAACTGCCCAAAATGGGCTGCCGCTCTTGCCCCACATCAGAGTTGAGTTTCGAGGATTGCCGCGTGCCCAAGGGCAATATAATAGGCACACCAGGTAGCGCCTACCTGCTGGCACTGGGTGAGCTTTGCAAGCTTCGAGTCGCCGTGGGCATAGGAGCCATAGGCTTAGCCCAGGCTGCTCTTGACGCTGCCATCAATTACGCCCGTGAGCGGAAGCAATTCGGTCGCCCCATCGGTAGCTTTCAGCTCGTTCAGGAAATGATAGCTGACATGGCCATCCTGACCGATGCCGCCCGCCTCATCTGCCACCGAGCTTTATATCTTCTAGGCAAAGGGCAAATCCCATTTAAAGAAGCCTCCATGGCAAAAGCCTACAGCACCGAAATTGCCGTTGAGGTGACATCCAAAGCCATCCAGGTCCACGGCGCCTACGGTATCTCCGAGGAATATCCCATGGAGCGCTATTTCCGCGATGCCCGCACGCTTACTTTCCCCGATGGCGCTACACAAATCCAAAAACTAATCATCGGCCGCGAGATGCTTGGCATATCAGCCTTCGTCTAAGGCCCTGTATAAAACCATGCTGATTATCGGCATAACGGGCAACTTCGGCACCGGCAAGACCACCGTATCTAAGATGCTGGCTGAACTCGGTGCTGTAACTATCAGCGCAGACGAATTGGGTCATGAATTTCTACAACCCAATACCCAGACCTACACGAAGATACTGGCAGCCTTCGGTAAATCTATACTAAAGCCCGACGGTGAAATAGACCGCAGCAAGCTGGGCAGACTGGTCTTCGCCGACGCCGCAGCATTGAAAAAGCTCAACCAGATAATGCACCCTCGCATATACGAGATAGTCAGGCAAAAAATAACAGAGGAATCTCAAAAGTCAGGTGTTCAGGTAGTAGTTATAGAAGCTGCCCTGCTCATCGAGGCTGGCTGGATACCGTTGTTAGACCAGCTCTGGGTGACCATAGCACCGGAAGCCACGATTGTGAGACGTCTGAAAAGCTCGAGAGGGCTCAGCGAAGAGCAGGTCCTGGCTCGCCTCCACACTCAGATGCCTCAAGAAGAAAAGGCGAAGCAGGCTAATGTGGTCATTGACACCGACTGCCCCATTGATGAGCTCAGGTCTAAAGTATCAGAGCTATGGCACAGACTTCCCGTAGGTACAGACTAGCCCCGCTACCACTCCCAAGTCAACAGGAATGCAAAGACAATCCCCAATGCGGCTCCGGCGGCAACCTCAAATTTGGTATGCCCTATAAGCTCTCGCAGACGTTGCCGAAACGCTGGATTCCCCTTAAAGAGTTCTTCCAATATGCGATTGAGCATTGTGGACTGGGTACTTACAGTCTGCCTCACACCAGCAGCGTCATACATCACCAGGAGGGCAAAAAAGGCGGCAATGGCGAAAACAGCCGAGCCCACACCGTAAACTATGGCTATCGTTGTAGCCAGTGCGCAGACCAGCGTAGCATGTGAACTGGGCATGCCGCCCATAGTAGTCAGGTAGGATAAATTCAAACGCTTATCTTGTATTGACACAATTATAACCTTCAGCAACTGTGCCACACACCAGGCAGCCGCAGGCACCCATAACGCCTTATTGCTCAAAACTGCTTCCAAAATGCTCTCCTTCCAAGCGATGTATCTGCCATTCAGGTTTGCTGAAAACTCTATATTATAACATAGAGGTTACCACTGTTCTTATGGATTGGTCTACTTTTATCACAGTGGGGTTTAATCTGAGCGAGATTCTCGGCTGCGCTTAGAACTTCAAAAAAGAAGGCTCTTAATAATGAGGAGCGAGATGAAACATGGCGAGGCTTCAGTCCCGCCTCAAGTTAGCACATTAAAGCAAATACAATGCACCCAGGCAGAGAAGCAGAGATACAAACACATAGCCACTGAGAATAGCGATAAGTTCCTTAGTCATCATTTGCCTCTTTTCGCTTGCCCCTTTCAAAAGGCAAGCAGTTAAACTACGAACAGTATAACTATGGGGTGTTACCGCAGTTTTGCCTCTATGTAAAACCTTTGTAAAATCAGAGGCAGGTTACCGAAGCCAGAAGTCCGCTGAAGCTAGCTTTTCTCAGTGTCAGCTTGTTGAAGAGATTCATAGACATCGATACTGCCTACATCAAACCATGTCTCACTGAAGGTATAAGCATAGACTTCGTCTGTTTCTACAAGGTGAGAAATGAAGTTGCCCAGATTGTCCCTCTTGCCCCGGGCAAAGCATTGAAACAGGAGAGGGAATATCCGGGTTGGGAAAATGTAGCAGGCAATAGCAATGAGACTCGACTTAGGCTGCGCTGGTTTCTCCACAAGCTCGGTTATCCTGTGCCCGTCTAGCTGAACAACACCGTATTGGCTGGCCTTATTTCTATCGCCGACATCATAAACTGCTGTCAGGGCATTCTCTCCATTATAAGCAGCAATGAAGCGGCGCAGGTCGAACTCAAAATAGTTGTCGCTGGCTATGACCAACAGGTCATCAGAGATGTTTTTGGCTCTAATCCAATAATCCAGAGAGCCTACGGCACCGAATGCCTGCTCTTCGGTGAAGATCGGCTCGACACACAGGGTCACTTTCCTACCTATAGTACCTTGCCAGCGGCGAAAATCTGCCTCGAATTTCTTGTTAATATTAACCAGGATATCTACATCCTGAGGAATCTTGCCTACAATGTGGCTTATTAACGCTTTGCCTTTGTACTCGAGAAGCGCTTTCGCTTTGGTGAGAGTCAACGGATAGAGCCTTGTCCCGAAGCCGCTAGCCAGTATTAAAGCTTTCATTCAACCAAGCTTAAACTATTAGGAGGCTTAACCTAACATGACCTAACATGACCTCACTTGACGCCTGACGCCTCGCCGTACAGTCGTTCCTTCCAGCGAACACCCAGGCCAACTACTTCCCGCCAACCACCATAAAGGCCAACTGCGCAAAGGAATGAAAACCCGAGCGGATGTAAGAAAGTCGAAAGAAGTGATTGTCTAAAGTGATGGTCCACCACCCAGCGCATAAATATGACCATGGCTACCTGGAAAACAACGATGAATCGCCAATCTGTGGGAGCCGCCACCGAAAAATAGGCATTCCAGAGCCAGTAGAAAGGGGCCAAATAGAACACAAAGCCGGCAGCTAACAGTCCGACCAATGCTACCGGAGATAACGCCGCCACTGAATACATCCACTTTACAAACCCCGCCCAAATTGACCCCACATCTCGGTACATACGACAATAGAACACTGTAGATAAATCAATAGCGATATGCCGCCCGCCATGCCGAACTGTCTCATATCCCAGCCACACGTCCTCCAGTATCCTGTCCTGAACCGCCATGTGTCCACCAATACGCCAGTAATCCTCTCTGGGAAAGAGGAGAAATTGGCCGATAGCCAGCGATGGCTTCGACCCTTTGGAACGATGCAGCCACCAAAATGGCAGCCAGCTCATGAGAACAAAGTACATCAATGGCATGGCTATTTTCTCAGGAAGAGACTCAGCCATCTGGCGAGGAAAGCCAGACAGCAGGGAAGATTTGAGTTCAAGAGCCAGAGACAGTGTGCTGCGCAGCATATGCGGGGCATGTGTGGTGTCAGCATCAATAAATAGAAGCCAGGAACCTCTGGCTTTTTCGGCAAGCTGGTAGCAGGCAAAAGGCTTACCTGCCCAGCCATCAGGAAGCGGCGCACCCTTTATCAGCCTGATACGGTCATCCCTGGCCGCCATTGCTTCAACAAGTTCAGCTGTGCGGTCCTCGGAATTATCGTCTAGAACCACTATCTCAAACTTTGGGTAATCCTGTATACGCAATGACCTCAAGCAAGCTTCTATATTTTCCTCTTCGTTGCGGGCGGGAATAAGCACCGAAACTAGAGGCGCCGGTTCGGGTATCTTACTATTAATATCCGGCCTCCTCAGCGACCGCAAATTAAGGATAAGATTAATGGCTATGATAACCAGCAAGACAGCAATCACCATTTGATACAACATTATCTCAATCCTTCTATTGGTGACCTAGTTTGCCGCTTTCCTTTCTCGTAACCAAGTAATGAGCTTTCCCCTGAATTTTGGTATAGTTCTCAAATCGTCAAAATGCTTTATCACCAGTATTGCTATCACACATAGCATAAACACCGGTTCTAATGATACCCCTCTTGTAACCACCAAGTAAATCAATGTGCCTGCTGTGCCGAACATCACCCGCCAGCCATCAACATCAATTAAGAGAAAACCCAACAACATGAATACAACAAGTGAAAAGAAAATGTCAAGTTGCGGTAGACCTAACAGGACACCTCCCATCACTGCCAGAGCCTTGCCTCCGTCGAACCGCAGTATCGGAGTGAAAGCGTGACCCAATATGGCACTCAGCCCTATTGCCAGTACCATAAATTGAGGTAACTCAAAATAAGAATGTGCTAAAAATACGAAGGGAATGCCCTTGCCTATATCAAGAAACATAGCCAGAACGAACGCCTTTCGGCCTCCGGCACGGAAAACATTAACCGCTCCAGGATTACCGTCTCCGTAGTTTCTTATTTCCTTACCTAACAGCCACTTCCCCACCCACAATGAAAAAGGACAGGCACCAAGGCAAAAAGCCAGCACCGCAAGTGATACAAAATAAATTATCTCCACTCTACAGATGCCCCCTAGCCAAATACACAGATTTTACCTCGTATTACAAAGTACAGCATAACCCATAGACCCCTTCCTGTCAATAGGTCTCTCCACTATGCTGTTTTTTTCAGCAACTGCCCTACAATCTGCGCGGCATCCCGAACAAATTTGGCACAAAGGGTATCACGGAGCTTATTATCCACAAAAGTTTTCAAGCCATCTGGAGTGCTTAAATCACAGCCGAGCAATTCCCGGCATACAATCGAGCCATTAATAGACTTAAACCCGTCCACAAACTCCTTGACGAGCCTGTTGGTCTCCTCGTGTGACTGCGTATCCTGAACCATTGTCCGACCATATTTAAGGCCTATAACCATAAAAGCTCCGGTCACGGCTCCGCACGTCTCCCCCATACGGCCCATTCCGCCTCCAAAAGCGGCACTGACTTTCAATGCAGCTTCGCGGTCCAGGCCAAATTGTTCGGCGTATGCCGAAAGCACCGCCTGCGAGCACATAAATCCCTCGTCAAAGCAGGAAACAGCTTTTTCTACATCACTCATATCTCAAATCCTTCTGGCCGTCTTACTTGAGTCCTATCGGCCCTTATCCTTGGTTTTGGGGGTATCATAGCTTCGCAGGGCACTTTCGTTTGGCATAACCCACACCCCAAGTAGCTACCGATATAACCTTCTTCCCTTCCCAACTCCTTGAGTATCTCCTTCTGCCTGGCGAATAGGAACTCCCGGCACTTGTTCTTATCATGCCCCTGCTCACTGATAGCACCTGCCGGACACCGCTCGGCACAACGTATGCACGACCCGTCACTGTAAAAGAGGCAGTTAGCTGAATGGTCTTTATATACTCTGGTTGTGGCTGGGATTTCGGCGTCGGTCACCACGCTGCCGCAGCGCATAGCCATTCCCTTAGGCGTAATGAAGCCATCGTTAAGGCTGAAGGTCCCCAAACCAGCAGCATAGGCGATATGCCTCTGTGACCAGTTAGCCACAAAGCCGCTGGGCAAATTCTTCAACTTATAGAAATCAGCCAGCTCCGGAGCTACGGCCTGATGACCTACACCTTCCAGTAGAGATACCACGTAACGCGATAGCTCATTTATGAAGTCCTGACCATGCCAGCGCGTGTGGTTCCACCTCAGTGAAGGGACCGCAGTTTCTTTGCGCAAGCTCAGCCGCGTCTGGTAAGTAACAGGCAGGACAAAAGAGACTACGCTCACCCCGAATGGGCGCTCCTGGCTGCTTCCTTTAGACTCAAGGTGTTTTTCCAGAGCCTCACGAGGAGTAAGGTGGAAATCTCCTATTATCGCCTTATAATTTTGAAAGATGGCGTCATCGCCATCGGCAAAACCAATCAGTGGCTCATCGAAAATGCAGCCGCCGCCGAAGGACTCAAAGCGGTTGCCCGGACTTGCAGACACATACTCTTTAATCGCTTTCTCCAAAAACGCAGCCGGGCCTGCCTCAACCAGCCCTCGATTTACGCTACTCACCGCCAAATAGCCTCTGCGGGTTTTTCACCATGAGGGTATTAATCCTGTCCTCGCTGACTCCTGCCTCCTTGAGAGCCGGGATAATGTTATTGAACACATGGACATAAGACCAGTTAGCCAGAAGCGGTTTGGCAGCATCCGAAAACTCATAGGGGCGGCCCAGCCAGTACGCCCAGCAATCCTGAGAAAGCATAATTCTGTCGGCATAGCCAATGCCAATCAGAGCAATCAGGCAAGCCTTCCTCAGTTCGTCAGGGAAAAGGATGTCAATGCCCAGCCGGTCGAAAGCTATACTCACTCCCTTTCCCAGAACGGAAAGATGATATTTCAGGTCGGCATTACCGCACATGTGCCCGACAACCACACGCTTGGGGTCTGCCCCCTCAGAAATGAGCAGGTCAGCCTGCTCCGGTCCCATGGTTCCTGCCTCTGTATGGGTGATTATAGGCACGCCGGTCTCCTTCTGTGCCCTGGCTGCCGCCTTAAGTACCTTCTCCTCATAAGAACTTATTCTGGCATGTCCCGTAGCTACCTTGATTACACCTGCCTTCACTCCGGTACTGCCTATGCCCTGCGTAATCTCCCTAACAAGTGTCTCGCACAATTCATTAGTGATATCATACGTCTGGCTGCGAAATTTGAAGTAGCCGGCCTTACCGAATTTCTCCGTGTAAAAGCCTGTAGCGCAGATGATATTTATACCCAGCCTCTCGGAGACGATCTTCTGCAGCTCTACATCCCTGCCCATATCGCTGGCAGTAGCATCAACCAGCGTCTTCAAGCCGTAGCCCTTTGTTGCTTCCTTCAAAGCTTCCACACAAGCCGTGGCGGCTGCTTCACGGTCATAGGGCGGAGCCAGCGCATCGCAGTCCCACCCCAGATAAGCAAAAACCAGATGCTCGTGCACCAGGGTCATGCCAAGCTCATCCGCAGAAATCTCACCAAGCACAGTATTAACTTTAGCCATGAAATTCCCTCTTTTCTTCTTGTGTTCGGCTTAAAGTGGCCGCCAGACTTCAGACTCGCCCAACCCAATCATCTGGCGACCTTAAAAGCTCACCGCTTTGCCAGCGATTATAACATAGAATATCGCAGTTTGCCTGAGGCAGTTACAAGGCTCAGCCTGCTTATTTTGCCAACACAAACACGATGGCTAAACCTTTCCTGACTCCTCACCGTTATAAAAAGATAGAAATATTAATAGCTGTGCAGTATAATCTTAATTAAAGGAGGGCATGAAAAATGAAAATTTTCAGAGGTAGTTTAGCTATAGCTTTGGCCGTGCTGTTTGCGGTGACCATGTTGGGCAGCGGTTGCGCTGCTCCCCAGGCACCACCACCACCACCACCACCTACGCCCAAACCTAACCTGACGCCGGTAATTTCAAGCATAACTGCCAATCCGGCAGAAATCATCTATGGAGAAGGCTCGATAATTACCTGCATTGCCACTGACCCTGATTATGACCCAATGAAATATAGCTGGTCAGCCAGTGAGGGCACCATCACCGGGACGGGCAGAGAAGTAACCTGGGTAGCGCCAGATAAGGCTGGGGATTTTAAAATAGCAGTCACCCTGAGCGACAGCAGAGGCGGTCAAACAACAGGCAACGTGATGGTTACTGTTTTAGCACCCACAAAGACGGTAACCATCAACCCGGTTGCTTCAGAAACGGGCACAGTAGATCGGACAAATGCCACAGACTATTCCAGAACCTGGGCTGGAGATGATGCTCAGAATATGGGCTATCGTGCTTTCTGGAGCTTCGATATTTCAAGCCTGGCAGGTAAAACTATACAGACCGCCAACTTGAAATTCACGACGGGCAAAATATATGGCGACCCTTTCTGGTACCACCCCGGCGTAGGGCTTGGTGCGTTATGGCTGTGGAAGACCACCCATGGTGCCAGTCTACCAGAATTCAGCTATGTCGGTTCCATGATAACAAACACTGGCCCTATTTTTGAACAGCCGGCCGTCGTAGATGTGACCACAGAAATAAGGCTGCTAACTTCACACAAAGTTCGCCGCTTTCAAGTGGAAACCCTGTTCGATAGGGTAAGCAATGGCAACAATCTCACTGAAGGGGTTGAATGGTCATCGGTCATTCTTGAGGTTACTTATTCAGTCAAGTGACACAGGTGCTTTTTTACCAAAGAAATATTAGCTAGCTTACTGGCCACCAAAAAACAAGCATCTGCCCGATAGTAAATGCAGGCATCTGCTAACGTAGAGCTGACCGATTCAGCCACCACTGGACAAACGAGCATGTCTGTTCAGTTAGACGTGTGGTTATTCGCCCAAGCCAAAGCCCTCAGAGTAAATTGCATCACCCCCTAAGGCAAAAGATAAGCCACTGTTTGACACGTCTGCAAAGCAAATGCACAATAAAACTATGTCTCCGGTAGCGTCATAAGGCTCCACTTGCTTGATTACTACTAAGGCAAATAATGGGAGTAAAACTGGAATGTCAGTATTAGCAACATGGGTTGGAAGGACGAGGCAAATTTACAGAAGGGACGGGCTCATATCTACCCTCAGAATGGCACTTACATTTCCGATTAGACTCTTTTTTAGATACCAAACCTACTATCTGGTCCAGTTTGTGCCACAGGATTTCTCGGATGCCCAAAAGACAGATTTCATACCCGATGTCGACAACCTGAGCTTCAAGATACTATCCACAAATCAAGATGCTGACGAACTAGAATCTGATGGCTTCAAATTTCGCTCACATATCTGGAACGGCAGAGAACGATTAGACAAAGGAGCAATAGCCACATGCACTTTTGTTGGCAGGGAAATCGCCCACATGGTGTGGATAGCACTAAACGCAGAAGCTATGAAAAGTCTGTACCAACCTCCCTTCCAAGTTTATTTCACCAAGAATGAGGCAGCTATAGCGGACGGTTGGACTACTCCAAAATACAGAAAGATGGGGCTAGCTCCATATGGTTTTCCTAAGAGATTGGAGTTCTTTAAGGCCATAGGCGTCTCAAGAGTCCGTGCTGTGATACTAACTAATAATACTGCCTCTCTAAGGTGGGCCACAAGGGCCGGTTACAGGATCTATGCGAAGGGACGCTACCTAAAACTCCTGCGGCGGAAGTTCTGGAAAGAAAAGCGTCTGGATGCACAAAATGTAAAGAGGATCCTACACAGTCTTCAGCACTCCACCTGCGGCATGACTTCAAAGGTATCCCCTAGAACAACTGCAGCAGCTTATCCAAGGTAAACATAGCCTGCACCTGAAGTCGATAAGTAAGCGTCCGGCAACAAAAGGCAATCTCGAATGCCAAACTTATAGTCGAGGTGTCCCAGCATCCGTGGCTGATAA
>Ga0068714_10006984_pt1 | contig 11217 bp, 17 predicted proteins | sample MTBNYHSulfiMetaG_FD_62988 | JGI IMG/M metagenome (GOLD analysis project Ga0068714, IMG submission 62988) | Enrichment culture microbial communities from rom New York Harbor, USA that are MTBE-degrading - MTBE-NYH (New York Harbor Sulfidogenic)... | ecosystem: Environmental > Aquatic > Marine >... | reverse complement strand
GCTTCGACCCTTTGGATTGCTCCGCGGGCCGCCCGCTCCACTACCTGCTGAACGAGCAATTACCAGGGTAACCTCCTTTCAGATTACAAGATCAGCCAGGCTTAGCCTGGCGCACCAAAGGCGCAAAGGACGCGAAGAGGGGTTTCTTTTGTTGGTTGATTTTTATCCTTGAAGAGAGAGCAAGGATCAAAATACCAAAGCCCTGCGGGCGATTAAGGGGGCAGATTGTTTACCATTCGTTTGATGCCGTTTTTCATTAGCGTTACGTTCCAGTTCAGCAGAAAGCCAAGTTTTAGGTCGGTAAGCTTGAGATACGTGAGGAGTTGGGCCTCATGGATTGGAAGAAATCCCTCCACAGTTTTGTTTTCTATAATCACGGCCTTATTGACCATCATGTCGATTCGAAAGCCCATATCGATAGTCACATTATCATATTTTACAGGGATTGGCACTTCACAGTCAACAGTTAAGTTTTGTTTTTCAAGGTCGTGGGCCAGGCATCGTTGGTAGACGGATTCGAGCAGGCCGGGTCCAAGCGCTTTGTGTACTTTAATGGCGCAGTGGACAATATTTTTGGCTATTTCTTCGATGTCTGGCATTTGGGAACCGAGGTTATCGATCAGAGATCATCTTGGCGTTCCTTGCGTCTTGAGCGTAGCGGGCCGGTTACGGTTTTGGATGAACCGCAAAGGAGCGAAGGACGCGAAGGGTATTTGAGCCAATTTAAGACGTCAAATCGATTTTTATTCCCGCCTTTGACCAACTCCTGAAAAGTCGATCAACCCATTTTGCCAACCTTGATTTGCCGCATTGCCTCGTTTTTTCCACCTATTCGTCGGTAGACGGAAGGCACCCGTCCTTCAAACACTGGACAAAGTGTGATATTTTTTCAGGGGGAATCATTTATTCGGCATTTGCGGTAATTTAATATTGACATTAAATGACGAACATGTTAAAAGTTAGCTCAAAATAAGAGGGTTGCCATGAAAAAAGCGACTAAAAATGTAAAGGTTGAATTGCTCCAACACCCCTCCGATTTCTTTAACCCCCTCGATAGGAGCCAGGTAAAATATGAAATGCTTAGAGCCCACTCTCTTGACGGCCATTTCATCACCAAACTCTGCAAAGAATTCGGCTATTCAAGGGAATCTTTTTACCTGGCATTAGAAGCCTTTCGGAAAGAAGGCATGGCCGGTCTTGTCGATAAACCTAAGGGCAAGACAAAGCCTGATAAGGTCACCCCGGAAATTGTCGGATACGTCATCTATCAAAGAGCTAAATTCGGTCTGTCGGGAGCGGCAATCGCTAAAGAGATCTTCAGAGAATTTAACCTCAAACTCCATAAACGGACCGTTGAGAGAATTCTTGGTTATTACGGCATCTTAGATCGTTAAAGGACACGGCTTGAGAAATCTGGCCTCATTCGCTATCAGTACGGTCATAAGAAAGCTCAACCACATCCATGTTCATATCAATTCCAAATACAACCAACCTTTCCCCAAGCCCCGGTGTTTTTGGTTGTCAGAGTATGCTTATAAACGGCGATACATCAAAATCTTTCCGAGCCGTAGACTCTACAAGCCGGAGGCCATCCTGATGGCCGTATTGCCGGCGGTCTGTCCCGGTTTGTCACTTCCCTGGCAGGCTTCTCCTTTGTTCGATCCATTGTTGCACATAAATACAAGCCGTTGGGATGTGCCTACGACCCGGGATCATCAAAGCTGGGAGCTCAAAGACGAACCCGGGTCTTCTCTCTTTCCCATTGCCATTAAATCAATGCTTTCTCCATCAATTTCATATTTCAAAAAACTATTCAATGGCATTTTTTTTGAAGCATCAATTAGCTCAATCCCCACAATCGTACCTTCGGACGTTACATCGATATTAATTCCCTCTTCAATTTCAACAACAGCCTCAGGTTCTTGAGTCGAAAGCTCAATATAAAGTGCGTCCACTTCTTTATCATAACTTACTTTCATCTTTTCTCCTCCTTTTGAAGGGATAAGCACTGATAATAACACAGATTTTACGCATAACAGGTGAAGGCTGAAAACCTAAATGTAAAAGCTGAAAGCATAAAAGGAAACTTCGAAGCCCGCTTCAACATGACCTTTCGTCAGAAAAGTTGAACACTTCATCGAAAAAAGCCTCCTTGTTCAGAGAAGTCTGCCATTTTCTGTGCCTCCGCACACTTTCGAGCTTTTTTCTCTCGGGATAGCCAAAAACCGGATCGCATCGTATTTCCCAAGTTCGCGAGAAAGAATTTCTATTCCCCTTTTCAAAAGGTCGTTTTCTCGAATGGATTTTGTCATTTTCATTTCAATCCCTCCCTTTCGCAGAATGCCACTGGATTTCCGGCCCAAATTACCAAATCCATCTTGCTGCGCCTTCTGCATAACCTGTCATCACAGGCGACAAAACGCGGTATTGAAGTCGGACCTCAGCAAAGCACTGGAATGCCTGCAATACCCAGGAAAAGAAACCCGTTTGTTTACCCCTTAGAGCCCGCTCTTCGGGACAAAGAACCGGGTTCTAAGAAAAACCAATGGGTCACTTGTTTTTCCCCGCAATCACATGCTTAAATTTCAGGACGGCAAAATTGAGTTCTATAGTTGTCTCGGTATCAGTCGTTTGGAGGTCGTCTTCCAGGAGTTCAGCAATCAGTTCCCCGCTTTTCTGCATGAGAGCCTTCTGATCAGCCTTGTCTTGAACAACCGATAGCTCCTGAATGCTTCTTGACAATTTTCTGAGTCTTGAAAAAGTCTAAATGATTGCAAAAGTCGCTTCTGTGGCCTGTTTGGTTTTCAAAATCGTAGCAATCATGTACAGGCCCTTTTCAGTGAATGCCTTCGGCACTGCCCTTGTCTTTGCAAATTTTGATGGTCTCGTAAAAAGTGATATCTCTCACAAAGCTCTCAGAGAACACGGAGCTAATCTATTTAAAATATTAAAGATATCTTTGCGTGCTTTGCGTCTTTGCGCGAAATTTTGACTTTTTGCGAATGCATCAAATTTTGTGGTCGAAAATTTCGACCGCAAATCCTCGAACTCTCCTCTACTAAGCTCAAACATATAATCACCAGGAAACTTATCAGGATTATTCTTTACGGCCTCGTTGACTCGTTTTGTCTCAACCTTGTAAAGCTCAGCGAGATCGCTATCGAGCAAAACAGTTTGGCCGCGCAACTCAACAATCATGTCCTTTAGTTTCTCAAATTTGGCAACTGCGCTCATATCAATTCATCCTTTTCATACTGCTTTTGAGCGACCTGACCCATCACCTCATCCCAATCCATTGGGTTGATAACTGTTCCGGGGCGCTTTACAGTCAGATTCGTTTCTGTGCCGACTTCCCCTTTCACAATCGGTCTTGCCGCCACAATACTCTTTCGGGCAATGGGTTTGTTTTTGAGTTCGGATGGCGACGGCTTTTTTATGCCATTACCCATGGCCTTTTCAACATTCCGTATGCCGTCCACCATGGCTTTCAATTCATGCGGTTCCAGAGATGCCCGGTGGTCCGGGCCAGGCAGATTCCGGTCCAGGGTGAAGTGCTTTTCGATGACCGTGGCGCCGAGGGCCGTAGCAGCTATGGGGATTTCAATTCCGAGCGTATGGTCGGAATAACCAACTGAAACCCCAGGGAAGGCGTTCTTAATGGTCAGCATTGCCCGCAGGTTGACATCTTCAAAGGGCGTCGGGTATTCGGTGTTGCAATGGAGCACGGTTATGTTCTCGATGGCCGTACCGGATCCGGTCAGCGCGTCCAGGGCATCCTCGATTTCCCCCAGATCGGCCATGCCTGTAGACAAAATCAGCCTTTTGCTCAAAGCGCCAAGCTTTCTGAGATAAGGAAGGTTGGTGATTTCGCCGGAGGGAATCTTGAAGATTTCCAATCCCAGGTTATTCAGCAGATCTATACTATCCAGATCGAACGGGGTCGATAAAAACAAAATCCCCCTGTCCTTGCAATGCCTGAATAGCCTCTTATGTGCCTCTTCATCCAGTTCCAGCTTCTTCACCATCTCCAGTTGGGATTCCGCAGCACCAGTGGTGGCCTTTTGGTAGTCGGCCTTTGGGGCTGTTGTGGAGATGACCTTTTCGGACTTGAAGGTCTGGAATTTGATCGCATCGGCCCCGGCCTCAGCAGCGATACCTACCATCTTGAGAGCCCGTTCGAGGCTGCCGTCGTGATTGACCCCCGCTTCGGCGATTATGAAGGTATGCGGCGGATAGCTCAAAGGCATAAGCTGAAAGCTCAAAGCGGTTTGCAGATTGCGCAGATGAAAGAACAGAACTGAAAGCCTGAAGTTGGCCGCTGGTAGATCATAGATAGAACGTCAGAGATAGAAGCTCAAAGCTGAAAGGGGTTGGGGTATTCAGCGGATAATGCTTCTGGGGGGTAAGTCACCATCAACTTTGGCTCCACAATTAATAAATGATTCTTCCCCTACCTCAATATAACCTATCGTAACAGCGTTACTACCGAAGAAGGTGCCAGTCTTGACTCTAACACCGCCGTTCACAACAGCAGCAGTCGCAATATGGCAGTGGTCCTCAATCACCGCGTCATGCTCCACAAGGGCCTTGGTGTTGATGATGCAGTTTCTGCCGATCCGGGCGTCAGCGTTGACCAAGGCCTGATGCATGATGATGGTGCCTTCTCCAAGGTCGGCATGGAGTGATACATAAGCCAGTGGAGACTGGACTGTTGGAAACTGTGCTCCGAGGATCCTCAATTCATGAAAAAGCTCGATGCGTCTGGCAGGGGACTTGATCTGGCCGAGGGTGATCAGGACATTGGGGCAGGTTTTGAGCAAGGTTGGCAGGTTCGCGTCTGTGCCAATAATGGGGTAGCCGAGCACCTTTTCCCCGACCTTCTCAGATTTGTCCACGATTCCTGCAATCTGATATTTCCCCTCCTGCTCGATCACATCGATGCAGGATTTACAGTGTCCACCGCCGCCAATCAGGAGAATCTTTAGTTTCATAATCAGTATGAACCGCGAAGGCGCCAAGCACGCTAAGGAGGTTGATTGTTGCGTTTTTCTGATTCTGGAGGAGGTATTCAGAATCAGAACAGGCCAAGCCCTACTGGGCGGAAGTCCGTTATTCGGTAGTAGCCTTTAGACAAAAAATACCTGTGTTTTGAAAATCTTGTGTGAACATTTTTAATTGGGGCTGTTAGGCCGCCTTAAGATATAGTTAAATCTTCAAAAGGTGGTTTTGCCCAAACCGGGTCAGGAATGTCCACGGTGGTCATTTCGGCGCCAGACTCAAAAGGCACTTCAGTATCCAGCATATCTTCAGCGCCAACTCGTAAAGATTCGATAAGTTCCCCCTTTGTTTTCTCCTGTGCATTTACTCCGGGCAGATCAATAAGCCATCCAATCCACCATTCACCAGACTTTTTTATAACTGCTCTATATTTCATATTGTCACCTCACAAAAGGTATATCCAAATCATTACATATTTTCCTCGCTAATTCATCAATAACTTCATTATGTCTCGGGACCTCTGTTTTCAATCTTCCTCTTTGATAGATACTATGCCTGCTGCCCTCCCGCAACAAGAATCCGTTATATTGCTTGATATGTCTTATAAGTTGTTTTCTTTTCATACCCTCACACTGCTCGGGATATTGACAAGCCTGTCTTCGAGCCATTCAGCATTATCAATGGAAGTCGCGTGACAATTGCGGTACATAGCGAGACGATTCATTAAGGTCCACACCGGGCGTGTCTGTACGCCCGAGGCGTTGCTTGCTTCGAGGAAGGCATCCCGTTCTTTTCGATCCTCTAAAATAATAGCGTTGAGACAGTAATTGGATTCCGCATTTTAAAACTTTGTTATCTTTCTTGCCTTCTGTAAGTTATTTTTCCCGCCTGGGCGTAGGTCCCTCCGATCATACAGGGTGTTTCTTCTGAGTTTTTTACAGAAGGTAACGAAGGGGACGAAGAATACATGAATTTGTTACGATGAGTTATAGCGTCGATAACTTCGTTTGCTTCTGGGAGAATCCGGTTGATCCTGTCTAATTGAAGGGTTTCTTGACAGGATTTACAGGATTCACGGGATTCATTTTTCTGAGCCAATTTCCAGATGAAATTGGCTCAACGAAATCCGCCATTCGGCGGAAGAAGTACAACAAATTCTGATCAAGCATATCATGTTGACCCTGTCAGAGTAATGTTGAAAGTCTACTTGGTATTCGGGAGCATCAGATAGCCGGTTTCAACCAAATAACCGAGGATTTTCATGGCCCCTTGCTGGGGGGACAAGTTGCCTGTCTCGATTCTAAGTTCCGGGCGCTCAACCCGGTCATCCAGATGGTGCAGCCTCTTTGCTGGAGCAGATCTTCGCGAACCTGACGATTGACATGACCTTCGTGCCATGTGATGTTGTTCGCTCTTATTTCCATTGGGTAAAATCCTTTATTTCTTTTAGACAGGATTTGCGGGATTGAAAGGATTCATTTTTCTGAGTCAATTTCCAGATGAAATTGCCTCAACGAAATCCGCATGGAGCGGACGGAAAATCAGGTTAATCTTGTTGGTCCTGTCTAACTGAGGTCCTTTTTGACAGGTTTTACCCCTGAAATGAGCTTCGCTCTTCATTGGTATGAATTTAGCTGGGCATGCGGGTTAGGGGGACCAAAAGGGCTTCCTAAGAAAAGGGTACTACGACAGTCTCTTGATTATCCGTTTCGAAAGATTATCTCCTATCGATTCCTTCCTTTTCAAATTGCAACTTCCATTAACTGGAAAGGTTCAGCCTCCGGGACCAAGCCTTCATTGATATCATTATAGATCTCTGCTAGATTTTCTTTCAATTCATCCAAGGTTCTACCCTGGCTTTCATAATCCGGGTATTCTTGAATATGGCCGATATACCAATCATTCTTCTTTTTATAGATCATATTGAACTCCATAATTATCTCCTTTGGTGCTGAGGGGTCTCAATGGGGGAATGTTGGTGCTTTTGGTGAACCAGATCTCATTTCCGAGGCAATTTCCAGATGAAATTGCCTCAAAACCATCCGCCATTCGGCGGAGGGAAAGGTCTGCCTAATCTTGTTGATCCTGTCTAATTGAAGGGTTTTTTGACAGGATTGACAGGATTTGCGGGATTCATTGTTCTGAGTCAATTTCCAGGCGAAATTGCCTCAACGAAATCCGCCTGGAGTGGACGGAAAATCAGGTTAATCCTGTTGGTCCTGTCTAAAATTCTTTCTGTATTTTCGTCTCACTTCCACTCCTGTAGGACCGAAGTTGATGAGGAGGCCAATTTCTTTTCTCAACCCGTTCAGATAATTGACGAGTTGAACCTCATGCACCTTTGAAAGATTCTCAACGGATTTGAGTTCCACGACGATTTCGTCTTCGACCAGCAGGTCAACGCAGAAATCACCTATTATTTGGTTATCATAGTGGACTTTTAAGGGTTTTTCCGATTCAGCCCGCAATCCAGCTTTGTCAAGTTCAATGAACAAGGCTTTGTGGTAGACGCTTTCGAGGAAACCGAAGCCAAGGGTGTTGAACACTTTGTATGCGCTGGCGATGATTTTGTGGGTTAGCTCCTCGTGTTTCATTGTTTCCAGTTAGGATTGACAGGATTAATCGGATGTTTTTTGTTGTTTCGGCCTTTTCTTCAGGAAAGGGGCAAATGATCCTGTTCATCCTGTCTAATTGAAGGGTTTTTTGACAGGATTTACAGGATTCACGGGATTCATTTTTCTGAGTCAATTTCCAGGCGAAATTGCCTCAACGAAATCCACCATTCGGCGGAGGGGAGGTAATCCTGGGAGCATCCGGGAAACGTAGCAGCATTAAAGCCACCGTTCGCCAAAGGCGATGAGGTTTTGACCCTTTCTTCAGAAAAGGGTCAAATGATCTTGTTCATCCTGTTCATCCTGTCTAATTGAAGGGTTTTTTGACAGGATTTACAGGATTCACGGGATTCATTGTTTACGGCTGCCGTATGGCCACGTTGGCGCCGCTTGCTATATTGACATCCTCTCTAAGGGTGACTGTCGGCGCTGTAAAGGTAACGGTGGCCCCGGATTCAATGATCACGCCCGGACCGATGGTGAGGGATGTGGCATTGCTGCATGAACAGGTGTAACCTGCCGGATAGGTTACATTGGTAATCACGCCGCTGCCAGGGCAGGGAGGGCACGGCGGTAACGTGGTGGTCGTGGTGGTCGTGGTAGGCGTTGTCGTGGTCGTTGTCGTGGTCGATCCACCCGATATCTGGATCACGCTTACAGCATAATGGGTCATGCCATCATAGGATCCCCCCCAGGTCATTGAATGGTCGCTGTAGTCCCAGGTATCGTGGATATAGATGGTCGATCCCGTATCGTTATAGCCATACCCTAACATGGTGTGGCCCGTTACATGAATGAGCACAGGCCGGCCGGCATCGATTTCGGTTTTAAAGTTGGCAAAGGTAAACCCTTTTGTGTTACCACCATAGCCGTAAATGTACTGGTTGTAATTTGTGACAACCGTGTACCCCCTTGATTCGACAAAATCACGCATGCCGTGACAACCGTCACGCTTATCCGGCTCACACCCCGTATAATTATAGAGGGGACTCCCATCGGCATAGTAGTAGAATCTTGTGGAACCATCCGTGTTATCAAGGTTGGACTGGTTGGTCCCCATGTAATCGCCGGTGCATTCGCCATAGGTATGTTCCGTCCAGTTTCCAATAAAGGGGTCGGACGCTGAACTCCCGTATTTTACCCAGTAATCGTCAACGTGTCCCTTTATGGCCCGCCCATCCAGGCCCAGACGCGTGGCGCTGAGGGGGCACAGCGCCCTTGTCTCGCCGTTGATGACAACCGTACCCCATACCGCATTGGTCATGGGAAACACGCCGCCACCCACGGGACCCGTATACATGTTGGCATAACCGGCATTGTCATAATGGCCGAACATCATGGCCGCCGAGGTGGCCGAACATCCAAAACACCAGGTCATTGCAGGCACATTGGCAATGGAATTGGTTCCGGCTTCGGGGCGGGGTTCAGGCACGAGGGCCACCTCGCGGCTAAAACCTGAGGGTGGACTCGGCCGACTCGGAACAATAACCTCGTCAATGGTCTTTCCATCCTCGACAAATCTGTTTACGACATACGGGTTGGGTGAGCGGATGCCGTACTGATTTAGCGGGATCTGCGCATCGTCTGCTTCATCTGCAACGGCGGGGGCGATAAAGATAAAAGAGGCTAACAGGCACACAGCAAAACACCAAAAACCTTTTCTCAATTTCCTGGTCATGATCCACCTCCCATTTATAAGTTTCGATGGCTTGCCCTTATTACTAAGGTAATGAATTGTGCTTCAGATTCCGCATGGGAAGCGCTGGCAAAAAGAAGTGAGTTTTTGGCGCCTCGGTTAAATACGTTGCGCTGTGGTTCCACCAATTTAACGGGGCACGGCTGATGACATAGATTTCACGGTGCTGTATTGTTGAGGGTAAGAAGGTCGCCCTATTATGCAGCAGACACCCGAATCTTCTCTCCACGTACGGTGATGATAGCGCCCTTCTCCAATTGGACCCCATAACGCTCGATCACGGTGTGCATCAGTTCAATGCGTCTATCCCATCTTACAGAGGGCAATCTCACAATTCCGCAATGCACTTCGCCGCCTCTGAACACAAGCCGGCCGAAATCGGTATCAATAGTAACCAATATCCTGTTTTCTAAAACCGCCCTTTGAAGCAAGGCCCGATCTCCTGGATCAGACCCCAGTGATACGGCATAAAGCGCGTCATGACCGTCACTGTTCAGCCACTCCGCTAACCTACGACCTGCACATCGATCCACAAGGAACTTCATTCATTGAAACCCGATTCACAATGCTAATGAACGCCCGCCCCCACGCTGTCCAGTGAATCGTGGGCGATAACGGCATGCGCATATGCGAGGCAGGCTTGAACATCATCGGCTTCCAGACCCGGGTAATCATCGAGCAATTCCTGGACAGAAGCGCCCTGGGCAAGAAGACTCATAATCATTTCAACGGAAATCCGCATCCCCCGGATGATTGGCTTTCCGGAAAATATCTCAGGATTCGTGGTAATCCTCTTCAAAAGTCGTTCTTCAGCCATTTTTCATAACTCCTTGTACGTAGAAACACTGTTGCAGCCCACTTATTGGTGCTGGAGGACATTGGCAGAGGACGTTTTATACTGAGAGAGCAACATTAGAGATGGCTCAGCCTCTTGTGTGTTGAACATGTTACGCCAGCACCTTCTTTTTGCGCTCGGTTCGGGTGCACTCCAGTTGAGGCACCTGGCTGAAGCCGTTGAATCGGAGGGAGGCGCGAACCCGCTTCAGCAGCTCGCCACGGGTGATGGCGCCCTGTGTCTCCCGGACATGCTTTGAGAAATAGTATGTGAAGGCGCCATGGTAATACCCTTTGATACAGGCATCGGCCGAGGTCTGGTTGTCTTTGCACCCGGCAAAAAGGACATGGGTCATGGGGTTGCGGCCCTTCGCCAGTTTCCGAACCGGCAAATCGTCATCATCCACACGGGCCAGGATGTCGGCCGGCGGTTTCAGGAATCTGGGTTTAAAGGAGAGTTCCTGCGGCAGGCTTTCGATGCCCCGGGCCTCGCGCGTGCCGGTGCCGGAATGACAGCAGTCCAGGATAACCTCGAGATTTATCCCCTTGGGCAGCCGGCCGAACAGTGCCGCCAGTTCATCGTCCACAATAAACGTGCCGTCCCAATCCATATCATGGGGGCAGAGGATCTCATCGAGGTGATCCTTGAGTTCATCCCCGTCCCTGTCCCTGATCTGGGAGCCGTGCCCTGAGAAGTGGAACAGCAGCCGGTCACCGGTCTTTGCCTTGGCGACGAGCCATTCCAGCCTTTTGATGATGTTTGCTTTAGTGGCCCGGGCATCGACCACCAGGCGGATGTCCCGGACCTCAAAGTCAAAGTATTTGAGGAGGATGTCACGGATATTGGTCACGTCGTTGACGCATCCGTTGAGGTCTGATCCGGGGATTCGATACCTGTTGATACCCACCAATAGCGCTCGCTGAGACATAAGTTTACCTCGCTTCACTGGGGCCGGTTTTTCGACAGGATTTACAGGATTGACGGGATTCTTTTTTCTGAGTCAATTTCCAGGCGAAATTGCCTCAACGAAATCCACCATTCGGCGGAGGGGAGGTAATCCTGGGAGCATCCGGGAA
>Ga0068714_10006983_pt1 | contig 11218 bp, 8 predicted proteins | sample MTBNYHSulfiMetaG_FD_62988 | JGI IMG/M metagenome (GOLD analysis project Ga0068714, IMG submission 62988) | Enrichment culture microbial communities from rom New York Harbor, USA that are MTBE-degrading - MTBE-NYH (New York Harbor Sulfidogenic)... | ecosystem: Environmental > Aquatic > Marine >... | reverse complement strand
AGCCTTCACCTGTTGAGTGAATTGACAACAGGGAATACTATTGCATGATTTACTTAAATAATCAACTAGTTACATACTTATTTCTGCCAAGCGATAGTGAACATTTCACGGATTCAGGTTTACAAGAATTCATTGCACTTGCTCTTAGAGGGCCAATTCACGAAAAGCAATAATAGACGCCCCATGGGCGCTGTATCCTATGATCGTCCGGGGGATCGAAAGACGGAAGATATTCCGGTCCGATTATGATCGGATGACCGCCACCGAGATTGCCGGGAGGCTCAAGATCACTCACCGGCGGCCGGTCATTCGTCGAAACGGGGTGAAATAATTGAAAAAGAAGTTCGATTCAGTTTGATTGGAGAATAAAAGTATAAGGGCATGGACGTCCCCATTGTTGGCACTGATTTTGTAGGTACTGTCCCGATCGCTGCCGTAGCAGCCGTTCGGGAACCGCTTTAGGCCAAAATAGTCAACAATGAAACAACGTCCCTGTTGGTCACGAATTTTACTTGGAATGATGGCTTTCGCTCAGGTTCCGTCTCCACCCTACCGGCGGACCCAGCAAAGAGAAGACATCAATAACCCCCTGGACCATCTAACAAAACTGTTGCGGTAGATTTCACGGGTGATATAACAACCGTAATCAAGCTTGTTATTACCGCCGGCAACCCATCTCCAGGCAGGTCCGATGAAACCCGCCTATCCGGATGCCCGAAGAAGAGGAAATACCGGAAACAGAGGAGACAGCCCCCGAGCCCGAGCCTGCAGCAAAGCCGGAGGAAGCCGCTGTCGGGCACAAGGTGCCTTTAGCCCGGAAGCTCCGACCTATCACTGATTATCAGGGAAAATACGCGGAACAGGTTTCGCCGCTTTACGATTTTATCTTTCATTCCATACTGGGGGGCAAATCCCAGTATGCAACACAAATCCAGAATCTTACCTACACACTGCTCAACGGCATGGAAGATCTGGCGGTCATCGATTGGAGCAAACGTACCTCCACCCATGCTGAAGTGCGTCTTTTCCTGAAGAAACTGGTAAAGCTCTTTTCCATAGATGAAATTGAAGAGAGCTCCATTGACCGGATTGTTGAATGGCTGGAAAAGCGCATCCCCGGGGGTGAGGCATGAAAGAAAACAACGAAATAATCCTCTACAGCACCCCTGAAGGCGACAAAAAAGTCGGCGTGCTATTTCACGACGAGAATTTCTGGCTGACCCAGAAAGCGCTGGCCGGGCTTTTCAATGTAAAGGTGCCGGCCGTCAGCAAACACCTGAAAAACATCTTTGACTCCGGCGAACTGGATGAGGATTCAGTTGTTTCCATTTTGGAAACAACTGCCGCTGACGGCAAGAACTATAAAACCAAATATTACAACCTCGATGCCATCATTGCCGTGGGATACCGGGTCAACAGCTATCAGGCCACCCAGTTCCGCATCTGGGCGACCCAAACCTTGAAGGAGTTCATCATCAAGGGCTTTGTGCTGGATGATGAACGGCTCAAACAGGGAAAGCATTTCGGCAGGGATTATTTCGATGAGCTTCTGGAACGGATTCGTGAAATCCGGGCCAGTGAGCGCCGTTTTTACCAAAAAATTACCGATATCTACGCGCTTTCGGCAGATTATGATAAAGACGCTCCCATTACCCAGGAATTTTTCGCTACGGTGCAGAATAAGCTGCACTGGGCTATTAGCGAAAAAACCGCTGCTGAAATCGTCTATGACTCGGCGGATGCCGAAAAAATGCACATGGGGCTGACAAGCTGGAAGCAGGCGCCCGACGGGAAAATCCTGAAATCCGATGTCTCTGTTGCCAAGAATTACCTGAGCGAGGCGCACATCAGGGAATTGAACCGGATTGTGACAGCCTACCTCGACCTTGCCGAAAACCGGGCCGAACGGCAGATTGTCATGAAGATGGAAGACTGGGTTGAGTTTCTCCACCGCTTTCTGGAGCTTTCCAACTACCCGATTCTCGAGGATAAAGGAAAGGTAAGTGCGTTGGAGGCAAAATTGAAAGCCGAACAGGAATACGAAGTATACAGAAAGAAACAGGACCGGGAGTTTGTCTCGGACTTTGACCGGGAAATAAAGCGCATTCAGGGTATACAAGAGGGCGACGATGAATAAAACCTCAGAAACCACCCTCGAACAAACCGCCCTCGATTGGTTTGAATCCCTTGGCTGGCAGACTGCCTTCGGCCCCGACATAAGCCCCGACGGTCCGGCCTGTGAACGCCAGGATTACGACCAGGCCGTCTTGAATGGCAGGCTTCAGATCGCGCTTGAAAACATCAATCCGAACATCCCGCCGGATGCCGTTGGCGAGGCTGTCAGGAAAATCACGCGGACCGAATCACCCAGCCTGATCGAGAACAATCGGCGTTTCCACCGAATGCTTACCGACGGCGTGGATGTCTCCTACATGCAGGACGGCCGCGAGGTACACGACAAGGTTTGGCTGCTCGATCTTGAAGACCTGGAAAACAACGACCGGCTCGCCGTTAATCAGTTTACGGTCATCGAGGACCGCAGAAACCGGCGGCCCGACATCGTAATTTTCGTCAATGGCCTGCCCCTGGGCGTGATCGAGCTCAAGAATCCCTCGGATGAGAAGGCCACCATCCGCCATGCCTTCAACCAGCTTCAGACCTACAAAAGCGATATCCCCGGCCTCTTCATCTATAACGAGCTGCTTGTGATTTCCGATGGCCTGGAGGCCCGCGGCGGGACGCTCTCAAGCGGATGGGACCGGTTCATGCCATGGCGCACCATTGACGGCAAGGAAGTCGCCCCACGAGGTTCTGTGGAGCTCGAGGTGCTGCTCAAGGGGGTTTTTGAAAAGCGGCGGTTTCTCGACCTTGTATTGAATTTTGTGGTGTTCGACGATGACGGAGCCGCGATTGCCAAAAAAGCGGCGGCCTATCATCAGTTCCATGCGGTGAACAAAGCGGTTGAATGTGCCTTGTCGGCATGCGGCATCGATGCGGACCCCGGCATGCTGTATGCCCGCTTCCCGGAGCATGACGAGCAGAACCCTTATGATGTGCGCGAGCCGCGGGCCGCTTATGGCTCTGGAACCGAACACTTCGGCCGTCGCCGCATCGGGGTGATCCGGCATACCCAGGGAAGCGGCAAGAGCCTTTTGATGGCGTTCTTCGCAGGTAAGATCATCCGTCATCCGGCCATGGAAAATCCGACTTTGCTGATGATAACCGACCGGAACGACCTGGACGATCAGCTCTTCGGCACGTTTTCATCCTGCCGTGATCTTCTGCGGCAGACACCCGTTCAGGCTGAAAGCCGAGAGCATTTGAAGGAGTTGCTTCAGGTTCCTTCAGGCGGGGTGGTTTTTACGACGATTCAGAAATTTCTGCCTGACGGAAAGGGCCGGCAATACCCCGAACTATCCACTCGTCGGAATATCGTGGTCATTGCCGATGAAGCGCACCGCAGTCAGTATGACTTCATCGACGGATTTGCGCGCCACATGCACGACGCTCTGCCGAATGCGTCCTTCATTGGGTTTACGGGTACGCCCATCGAACGTGACGACCGCAGCACGCCGGCGGTCTTCGGCGACTACATCGATAAATACGACATCCTGCGGGCGGTCGAGGACGGCGCTACTGTTCCCATCTTTTACGAAGGAAGACTGGCAAAGATCGATTTGCGGGAAGAGGAAAAGCCGACAATCGACCCGGAGTTTGAAGAGATCACCGAGGGGGAGGAAGAGTCCTACAAGCAGAAGCTGCGCACCAAGTGGGCCGCTCTTGAAGCGATGGTCGGCACGGAAAAGCGAATCGCGCTCGTTGCGGAAGACCTCGTGAACCATTTTGAAGACCGCCTGCAAGTATTAGACGGCAAGGCCATGGTTGTCTGCATGAGCCGTCGAATCTGTGTGGACATGTACAACGCCATCGTGAAGCTACGACCTGATTGGCATAGCGATGACGACGACAAGGGTGTGTTGAAGATCGTCATGTCCGGTTCCGCATCGGACCGCGCTGAATGGCAGCCTCATATTCGCAGCAAGCCGCGACGTGAGGCCCTGGCCAAGAGGTTCAAAGACCCGGCCGATCCTATGAAGGTGGTGATCGTGCGGGATATGTGGTTGACCGGGTTCGACTGCCCGTCGCTGCATACGATGTACGTCGACAAGCCGATGCGGGGACACGGTCTGATGCAGGCGATAGCCCGGGTCAACCGGGTGTTCAAAGATAAGCCGGGCGGACTGGTCGTTGACTACCTCGGCCTTGCGGACCAGTTGAAACGGGCTCTTGCGGACTACACCGAAGCAGGTGGCCGCGGCAAGGCGGCGATCAATCAGGAAGAAGCCGTTGCGGTGATGCTGGAGAAGTTCGAAATCGTCGTCTCCATGTTCCATGGTTTTGATTACGCCTCTCTTCTTAAAGCAGAACCGTCGAAGCGTATTGCCGGCATTGCGGCCGCCATGGAACACATCCTTCAGCTGGAGGATGGCAAGAAGCGCTATCTGGCAGAGGTGACTGCTCTGTCCAAGGCGTTTGCCCTCGCTGTTCCGCATGAGGAAGCTCTTAAAATTCGTGATGAAGTGGGATTCTTTCAAGAGGTCCGCGCCGGGCTGGCGAAGGCAACGGTTGAAGGCGAAGGCAAGAGCCCCGAAGAGATGGATACCGCTATCCGCCAGCTGATATCGCGGGCCGTAGCCTCGGAAGAGGTCATCGACATTTTCGCCGCGGCCGGATTAAAGAAACCGGATATCTCGATTCTCTCGGACGACTTCCTCCAGGAAGTGCGGCAGCTTCCTCACCGGAACCTCGCGGTGGAATTGCTGAGAAAACTCCTGAACGATGAGATCAAGACAAACTCCCGCAAAAACGTGGTCCAGGCGCGGTCTTTTGCAGAGATGCTGGAGATTGCCATACGAAAATACCAGAACCGGGCGATTGAGGCCGCGCAGGTGATCGAGGAACTGATCAAATTGGCCAAGCAAATGCTCGAGGCTCAGCAGCGTGGCGAAAACCTTGGCATGAGCGATGATGAAATCGCCTTCTACGATGCGCTTGAGGTTAACGACAGTGCGGTCAAGGTTTTGGGGGATGAAACGCTGAAGACGATTGCGCGCGAACTGGTTGAAGCGGTCAGGCGGAGCGTAACCATAGACTGGACTGTTCGCGAAAATGCCCGCGCCCAGATTCGCGTGATCGTGAAACGGATTCTGCGCAAGTACGGGTATCCCCCCGACAAGCAGGAAAAACCAACTCAAACCGTTCTGGAGCAGGCGGAAGTTCTCTGTAAAGAGTGGGTCGATAGCTGAACCAGGGAGAAACGTAAATTCAGGAAAGGAAGACGGTGTTTTGTTTGCGCGTTTCTTTGTTTCATCATCTATGAAATAGAAACCTCATGGCACGAAAAGCACGCATTGACGCGACCGGTGGGCTGCATCGCATCATCCGCCGAGGGATCGAACGGCGCAACATCTTCCGTGACGATACCGGCGGAAACCGGTTCGTGGATCGCCCGGCGAAACGGCTGCTTGAGACCGTAACGCCCTTATTTTGCCTGGACTTTGATCCCCAACAGAGGTAACAAAGAAACGTGAGATAAGCAGATCGGCGGTCAGCAAGGCCGGCGGCAGAGGCAAACAGATTGCTTCGGAACATGCATCGTCCGTCGAAGAATCGAAACGCACAAAATCAACCCCGTGCCCTACACGCACAGTAGGAAAGGCAATACTGCGACCGAAATAGTGTCCCCGGAAAGGGCGAATCCGGTGATCATCCGACAGTGATTCAGACTCATTTTCGCTTATATCTCTTGAACCGAAGGGCTCAAACATGGAGGAACCGGATGAACTATTCTCTATTGAAAAGAGGCTGGAGTCACGGATTCGTTTTTGCTTCCATTATTTTTCTCTTGGTGTCATTTCGGGCAGGCGCACAAGGCGGAGATGACGGTGCGGCCCGGATCATCTTTTACAATGCCAAGATTTACACCATGGCCGTTGATCCGCCTGTGGCCGAAGCCGTTCTCATCGATGGGAATCGTATCGGAGCCATAGGGAGCAACGAATCGATTGTGGGCATGGCCGATGAGCATACCGAATTGCTCGACATGGAAGGTCGAGCTATGTTCCCTGGTTTCATCGACCCCCACACCCATCTGTTTGAACAGGCCTTCAACGCGGGATATGACCTTGATGAAGTGCAGCAACTCGCTTTGGAAGTAGGTGTCACGTCGGTCGCCGGTATGCACGTTACGCCCGACCAAACCCTGGATTTCATGGAATACGCAGACAATGGCGGGATGCGTCTCCGCTTGTATCTTTACCTCATCTATAACGACAGTTGCGGTGATGTGCAGGGTACCTGGTACGAACAGTATACTCCGGATACGGATATTGCCCCTAAGCTCCGTGTGAATGGAGTGAAAATATTCTCGGAGAAGTCCCTCTGCCTCAGTTCCGACGACCACGAACCTGTTTTCAGCAAGAGGCTCCTCAAATCTTTCACTCCTGAAGGTTTAGCAGAATGGGGGAATACCCGACTTCTTTTTACTCCCAAGGAGCTGAGAAATGTGATTCAGAGAGCCACGGATCATGGATACCAGGTGGCAATCCATGCAATCGGTGATGTGGGCATCAAAACAAGTCTCAAGGCTATTGAATCCGTACTCAAGCGTTCGCGTGATAAGAGAAATCGTATTCGCCACATGGTGCTTCATAACCATTTCTTAACCAACGACCTGCTCTTCCTATATGCCAAAAACAACATCGTCGCTCTCGTTGAGCCGGCTACGACCTGCCAGGCCAATTATTATGCGGACCTCGTAGGAAAACGGAACATGATATTCTTCAAGCGGTGGGAAGGCTTGCTCAAAACGGGGGCTCACGTCGCACTTAACAGCGACTGGCCTGTGGTCCTCCCCCTTCTGAACCCGATGAAAAAACTTGGCGCCATCGTCTCCGGGAAATCCGGGAGCTGCGATTCTTACGTGCGAATTCAAACGGTGGGTGTCTCCCACGGGCTGAAAATGATGACCAGCGAAGCGGCCTACGCTCTACATTGCGATGATGACCTTGGAAGCCTGGAAATCGGAAAGCTGGCCGATCTGGTGGTTCTGTCCGACGATCCCCATGAAGTCGCTGCCGACGAGATCGGGAATATTGAGGTCTTGCTGACGATGATCGACGGAAGAATCGAATTTTACAGGTAAATCGTTCAGGAACCGTGTGGGGGAAAGGGGATATCGACGGAAACCGGTTTGTCGATCGCCCGGCAAACTGCTTGTTGAGATCGTAACGCCCTGTTTTGCCCGGGCTTTGATGCCGAAGGGAGCCGGCAAGGAAACTTGAGTTTAGCGGATCGGCGGCCAGCAAGGCCGGCAGCAAAGGCAAAGGCAAACACATTGCTTCGGATAATGCATCGTCCGTCGAAGAATCGAAACGCACAAAATCAACCCCGACCCCATGCATACAGGCAATCACTCTTCCCGGTCGCTCCTGGTCTTTCGATGATTGCTTCCGTAGCGATCAACAAGGACAACATGTTCAACCGGCCGCCAAGGACGCAACCTCCTTCTTTTTTCTTAACGTCAGGGCATTAAAATGGCAGTACTCGGCGCAAAGACCGCATTCATTACATTCATCGCTGAAATAGACCCGATTGTCGTTTCCGGCCCTGCCTAAATACCGTACCTTAATGAAAGCCTTCAGGGGGTTAAATTCCTTTTGATAGGTAAGGGAGCATATGAGCTGACAAGACAGACAACCGGCGCAGTTTTCAGCATGGCTGATGACCTTTTTGTTTTCAGTACGCATACCTGATTCCTCTCAAATGGCGTTAGTAAAGAAATGGTTCGGTTTGGAAAACGCCTTATCCTCGAACCCATGTCCGCGCTAAATACCCAGGCGGGCACGGATTGCCGGTGGAACTTGTCCGGTCTCGCGATCCCAGCCTCTCTCTTCATAATAATCCGATATCCATTGCTCGACCTGATCCCGGTCCAAGGGAGGATATTCTTTGTCTGCGGCACGGAGAGGTTCTTCGTAGTAACGACCTGCCAGGTGATCATCCATTCGACTGAGCCCATGTTTCAGGTTGAAAGATCGGTGCACGTGCCAGAGATTGGCTCCCGCTTCCAGCATTTCTTGAGGAGTTAATGCAAATCCTGTCAGAGCCTCAAAGATATCCGCATATAGACGAATAGACACTCGCTGGTAGATGGGAAACCGGCAAATGCCCAAACAATCCAGAACGGTGGAAAAGTCCTCACTCCATTTGGCCAATCGACCGGGATGAAATCCTTCGGGTCCTGCCATTACATCCGCTTTTCTATCCGGCGGAACACCGATATTCTCGCAAAAAGAGGCCACCTTTTCCGCGGGGCGAGGCACTGCCGTCACCCCTGTGTTGGAAGGATGTCCCCCACGGGTGTTCGTCATCTGACTGAAAGCCTCGGCGGACATTCGCATACGGGGGTCAAAGATACATCCCAGACCTTTGCTTACCATACCCCAGGACACCGTCTGCGGCGCCAACCGCTGGGCGGCCCGCGGCAGGCCTTCTGCAAGAATACCTCCCAGCCCTTGCCGCCGGCCGATCATTTCGATCAGCTTAAAGACACTGTCGGCATTTCCCCAAGTAAGTTCCAGTCCGCCTGTTTCCTTCGCGGACAGGACGCCTTTTTCATAAAGCTCGAAAGCGTAAGCCAGCACACTTTGAAGGCCATGAGAGTCAAGACCCATGCGAGCGCAGGTTTCAAACGCCTTTAAGGCGTTATCCCAACTCTCCAGGCCCAGGCATGTACCGAATTGGGAAGGAACCAGCAAGCAGGAGACGGGGAAGCTCATTCCGGCATAGGGTCCGTCCTTCAAACGAATAAAATGTTTGCAGCCCACTACGCACGCCTGACAAGCCACTTCTCCCAACTTGAAGCGACCGCGAAAATGGTCCGCAGCGTAAATTTCAGCAAAACGTTCGGGCGGCTTTTCACGCTGATTCTGGTAGGGGAAATTGCCGTACTGAAGAAAATGTTCCAGGCTCATCAGGGTGCCCAGGTCCCGCCAGGCGTCGAAATTCGGATGGGAGCGGACCTCGGCGCTGAGCTGGTTAACCAGATCGAGAAACCTTTTTGCATCTTTGACCTTCACTCCCCGGTTCCCTTTTATTGCAATGGCCTTAAGATTCTTGGAACCGAAGATCGCCCCTACACCGGTCCGGCCAAAGGCCGCATACTTATTTGCTATGACCGCGGCTTCACGGCAAAGATTCTCCCCCGCCGGCCCGATGGCCGCCACCTGATAATCCCTATCCAGTTCCTGCCATATGGCATCCGTGGCTGCCCAAAGATCCCTGCCCCATAATTCCCGGGCGTCCTTGAGCTCTACCCGGTCATTGGTGACAACCAGATAAACAGGATGATCCGCACGCCCGGTGATAACCAAATGGTCGAATCCGGCATTTTTGAGGCCGGCCATCTGTCCGCTTCCTGAACTGCCGATGCCGCCACTGATAGGAGAAAGGGTCCCGAGGCGTGTCTTGCTTCCCGAAGGAACCAAGGTGCCCACAAAAGGCCCAGCCCCAAGCGCCACCACGTTTTGAGGGCTGAAGGGATCGATGCCCGCTGGAATCATCTGATACAGGAGCTTGGAATTAATTCCATCGCCACCGATCAACATGCGTGCATCGGTTTCCCTCAGATCCCTGACCTGGGTTGAACCGTCACTAAGGGAAACCAGGAGAATCTTGCCGCAATATCCACCCGAAAAAGCCATAATGTCACCTTCCTATCCGACGGATTAAGCCTGTGAATTATGGGAGGCGCCTTACCTATTTTTGCTTCCCCCGCGAAAAAAACAGCCAATGACTTGCCGTATAGGACGTCCTCCAATGATGGAGAACCAGTGGAACAAATCGGGGACATTACCTGTTTTTAAAATTCAGAAGAATTCATTGCACTTGATATTAGAGGACGATGCCACGGAAAGCAAGAATAGACGCGCCGGGAACGCTGCATCCTGTGATCGTCAGGCGAATCGAGAGGCGGAAGCTATCCCGGTCCGATGATGACCGGATGAACGCCACCGAGATTGCCGGGAGGCTCAAGATCACTCAACCGTCGGCAAGTCGCTTGTCGGAACGGGGTGAGCAAATAGAAAAAGTGTTGACGGGTCAGGTCTATTCTTGACTGTTATTCCGAAATGATTTGATACATAGCTGTGCTCTATGTCTGCCTATCGAGCCTCACTATGCCTGGTATCACGCGATGGACCACGGGAGCTTGGACGATGGTTATTAGGGAAACGGGGGTTTTGGTATTTCGATCAAGGTGTCCTAAGGGACTTTGCAGATGAAAAATCGGAGAAGCAGCACGCCACTTCCCCGGCCGGCGGAAGCCTCTCGAGATGGGCGTCACCCTTCCGAAAGTGCCCCACCCATATGGACGTGTCCACCAGAACCACGACCGACCTTAAACCGACCTGCGTCGCGGGATGGGCTTCAGATGCTTTTCCGTGCCCCCAAGTTCGGCCGGCCGCTTGCTGCTCTCGCGGGCGATCAACGCTTCCAAGCCAAGCCTCACGAGCGTGGTTTTCTCCCTAATTCCGGTCAACTTGGACGCGTTTTCCAGGAGGTCGTCGTCAATGTTCAGCGTTGTTCTCATGTCTATATATATGCACGATTCATGCATCTTTGCCCATCGGGAAATCGAAGCGAGGCCGGGTTCGTTCTCCCACGAGTCGCCGCCGGTCGGCCGAGATCAGGAACCGCCATACGCCGTTACTTCACGACCCCAAGTTGCTGCATCATTCCATACATGTCATATAGCTCCCAATCCTCTGCTATCCTGCCTCCTTGAAAGCGATTGGTGCATATGACCCTTATCGCTATTTCCTTGCCCGTTGGTGGTATTCCCATAAGGTCGCCTTTGTGAGTTCCGCGACCCATCACCCGGCTTACGACCTTATCTCCTTCACCGAATACATCTTCTATCTCAGCCTTAATATCGGGAAAAGCACTGAAATACAGGCCAAGGAACTGTTTCAAGCCCTCTGCTCCTCGAACTTCCTGGCCGGCTGGACCGTGATAAGCATAATCCGTTGTCACCAAGTCATCTATCATCTCCAACTTTCTGTTGTTAAATACCTCTTCCCAAAATCGACGGATAGTTGCCTTATTCTGCTCTGACATACGTTCCTCCTTTCCGGAAAAGCTTTTGTTGACCCACACT
>Ga0068714_10006980_pt1 | contig 11222 bp, 6 predicted proteins | sample MTBNYHSulfiMetaG_FD_62988 | JGI IMG/M metagenome (GOLD analysis project Ga0068714, IMG submission 62988) | Enrichment culture microbial communities from rom New York Harbor, USA that are MTBE-degrading - MTBE-NYH (New York Harbor Sulfidogenic)... | ecosystem: Environmental > Aquatic > Marine >... | reverse complement strand
GAGGGTATCCACACCGTAAGTCACGATCTTATTGTCCGGACTTATCGAAATCCCGACAAGACTGTAATAATCATAACCGGAAGACATTTCATTCACATTCAGCATTATTTCTTCCTTGCTTTCGAGACTCCCTTTTTTCCTGCAGTATATCGGGTATTCCCGGCCTTCTTCAAAGCGTGTATAATAGTAATAACCATTGTATTTATAAGGCACAGAAATATCAGTTTGTTTTATCCTGGCAACAATTTCATCGAAGAGTTTATCGCGTAGTTCTCTGGTATCAGCCATCAGGGTTTCAAAATATGCATTTTCCTTTTCCAGGTATTTGATCACTTCAGGATTTTCGCGTTCGCGCAACCAGTAATAGTCGTCAATCCTGGTGTGTCCGTGAATGGTCAATTCCTTGGGGATTTTTTTTGCTACAGGGGATTTCATGCTGATTATATTTTTACAGGAACTTCCATAAATTATAAAGAAGAATGCCGATAACTCGGTTAAGATTTTTAAGAAATTAATTTTTTCATGCTTCAGGGTTATATGTGCATCTGATTTCAGGATATGACTGATTCAAAACAGACTTTGTTTGTTTGGACATTTGATGCAGTCCTGCATAGCTGTTATCTCAGGATAATGAAACTTATATTTGTCATATATATTATTCAGACCGGTAAAAATGTCAAAGCAAACCTTTTCTGCCTATAAAAGGTATGAAGACCGGGGTTTTTTCTGCATAATCGGTGAAATCCTTTCTTCCTTCATATTTTCTTTCAAGCATGGGAACTCCGGATACATAACGGAGCAATAATGTCATGACAAGCGGACTGATCAGAGCCGGTAAATCGCTCATTCCTGATACAGCATAGATCCCGATTCCCCACCATAGAAGGGCTTCTCCGAAATAATTAGGGTGACGCGTATATTTCCAAAGGCCTGTTGTTATTATTTTACCCTTATTATTTTGTTTTTGTCGGAAAGCGGTTAACTGATAATCCCCGACCGTTTCAATAAGGAAACCTGCAATGAATAAGGCGATTCCAATGAATCCTGTTAATCTTATCGATTCATTATTTGTTGTAAAGGTCAGGATTAGCGGAAAGGAAATTATGAACATTATCAATCCCTGGAACATGAAGATCTTGTAAAAAGCTATCCAGGGTTCTTTATTCCCCCAGCTCTGCCGCCAGGATGCATAACGGAAATCTTCTGGTTTACCCTTATTCCTGTTATAAATATGTATTGTAAGTCGTAAACCCCATAAAAGGATCATGAAAACTAAAATAACAGTACGGGGATAAATATCTTTCGTAGCTATTAAAAGTATTGTGGCTATGACAATAAATCCGGATCCCCATCCGATATCAATTATGGAATTATTCTTCAAAATACGGGCAACCAGATAAAATAAAACCATGTAGGTGAAGATGGTTATCCCCGCTACTAGAAAAATATTCATAAGGTAACTTATTCTGTCATTAAAGCTATGGCAACGCTTCCTTTGCCGGCATTAAGGCCTACAACAGGAGAAATATTTATAACCGAAAGAGGAGACATACCCGTAAGCTGCTGCATCTGTTTGTTAAATAATTCCGTATTATCAAAAGCATCTGCATGAAGGATCACATAATTTCTGACTGGATTTTCATCAATGACATTCCTGATATGTTGTATTACTTTTTTCATATTGCCTTTCTGACTAAAGGCTTTGTCGAATAAAACCGATCCCCCTTCCTTATCAAGCGAAATGATAGGTTTCATGTTCAGGAGATTTCCAATAAATCCTTTCATTTTACTCACTCTTCCTCCCCTGATCATATTCTTGAGGTTTTTTACGCTGACGAATATTTTCGTTTTAAGTTTCCAGGATTCTGCCATATTGATTATTTCATCATGATCAATCCCTGATTCTATCGCCTGTGCAATTCTCAGTGTCAGAAGGCCCAGTGAACCGGAAACATGATTTGAATTTATAACACCGATTTTCTTCCCTGTTTCTTTCGAAATTCTTTCGGCAGCCCGGATACTGCTTCTCATTGTGCCACTGAATTTTCCTGAGAGATGAACAGCTATGATTGAATCATATGTACTTGCAAGGTGTGAGAAGAGATTGTTGAAACTTGCCTCATTGGGTTGACTTGTGGAGGGAAATTGTTTATCCGTTTCAACCATTCGGTAAAACTGATCAGGCTGGATCGTTATTTTATCGAGATACTGATTATCGCCAAAATGTATATTCAGCGGGACTACATATATCTGGTAATGCTCTATGAGTTCAACGGGAAGGTCACAGGTTGAATCGGTGACAAGGGCGATCTTGTACTTCCTGTTATATACTGCCTCATGCTGTTTTTTCATATCATCAGCTTTCTGGTAAGAGATGGTTCCGAAATCCCTCAGTTTCTCAAACAACAGGTGAGGATGATCTGTATGGATATGCAACCGCATCATCTTTTCCGAGCCGGCAATTACCAGTGAATCTCCCATACCTCTCACAGTTTCAGTGAGTTTTGATCTGTCAATGAATGAAGAACGTATCAAGGCTTCTGAACAGTAACGAAAATTAAGTTCTTCATTGTCAATATGATCAAGACTGGTTAATTCAATCTCAGCACGAGAGGCGAGAATTTCCTGTTGGTTAAAAGCTTTTTTAAAGCCTTCAATAATACCTTCCAGGAACAACACAAATCCTTTGGCTCCGGCATCCACTACATTGGCCAATGATAATGCCTTCAGTTTTCCGGTCGTTTCAGCCAGGGATTTCAATGCAACCTGATAAGAATGTCTGAATAGCTTACTGAAATCGTCAATTCTTTCCTTCTGGTTGTATATAAACTCAGCCCATTCCCTGATGACCGTCAGCATTGTGCCTTCGACGGGAGTTGCCACAGCCTTGTATATATAGTCAACAGATCTGCTGATGACATCGGCGAATTTTTCAATGCTCATGTTTGAATCGTTACCGGTTTCCACGCTTACTCCATATAGAAATTGGGCAAAAATGACACCTGAGTTTCCACGTGCTCCGTTCAATGCTGCCAGAGCAATCGCATCAGCAGTGACCTTAAATGAGTTATCAGGCCGGGCATTATCAATCACCGCCCTGAACGTGGATGCGAGATTGGTCCCTGTATCTGAGTCAGGAACCGGAAATACATTAATCCTGTTAAGTAATTTCTGATTCTCAAGGATTTTGTTTGCCCCTGAAATAAATATCTGGTAAAAAAGATCCCCTCCCAGCCATTTTATTTTTTCGTCTGATGTCATAAATCCTTTTTTATAATGAAAGACATTTTATAGTGCCTGCCCGAATTTAAATCTAAATCATTGAATATCAATTTAAAATCATTCCCAGGCCCGGAACTGATTCAGCAAATTTAGAATAATCTGTGAAATAAACACTATGGGCTAGAAAATATGATCATTTTTTTGAAGGGAATACAGGTTCCAGTCTGCGGTAGGCAGTCTCCAGTCCTCAGTCGGTAGTCGGCAGTCTGCGGTCTGCGATCTGAGGTCGGCATTTTGAGGTTCGATTTCCAAATCGCGGGTACTCGTGGTTAATTTTTGATAATAATAATAAATAAATGGTGAGAACAGCAAATTTTTTACCACTGAGTTCCACTGAGAAAAGAAAGACCTGCCTGACGGCAGGCAGAGAACCACAGAGAAAAAAACCTGATTCATCCAAAATTGGCACGAAAACTATAAACTCTAAGTACTCTAATCACTCTAATCACTCTAGTCACTTTGAATATCTAATATCGAACACCGAATATCGAATGAAGTGAAAATCTGAAAAAGCTTAGGAGAATATATCTTCATAACTTCTTCCATTGGCATCCCGACAAGCCGGGATTGTTCGCAATCAGGTTTCGCTTCCTTCGCTCACCGAATCCGCCAGCCGGCGGAGAAGGTGTGACAGGTTCGCAAAACCTGTTGCTCTTGAACAACCTGTCCCGCTCCAGCGGGATTAGCACATTAGCACAACCTGTCCCGTTCCAGCGAGATTAGCACATTAGCACATTGGCACATTGGCACATTGGCATATTGGCACATTGGCATATTGGCACATTATTGTTCAACATTCTTCATGCTCAGCTGTATTCTCTTCCTGACCATATCCACCTCGAGGACCTTCACTTTTACATGCTGATGCAGTTTTACGATCTCATTCGGATCCTTCACAAACCTGTTGGCCAGCTGGGAAATATGCACCAGCCCGTCCTGTTTAACTCCAATATCCACAAAAGCTCCGAAATTGGTTATATTGGTGATGATTCCCGGAAGGACCATACCCTGTTTAAGGTCTGATACAGAAAAAACGTCTCTTGAGAATTCAAAAAATTCAATTTTCGAACGGGGATCCCTTCCCGGCCTGGCCAGTTCTTCCATGATATCCCTAAGTGTCGGTAAACCGGTTGTTTCTGTTATATATTTACGGATATCTATTTTTGATTGTAATTCCTTACTTTTAATAAGTTCTCCGACAGTGCATTTAAGATCATCGGCCATTTTATAGACCACATGGTAACTTTCCGGGTGTACGGCAGAATTATCGAGGGGATGGACCGGATTGACGATCCGCAGAAATCCTGCAGCCTGTTCAAATGCTTTTACTCCCATTCGCGGTACGTGCAGCAATTCCTTTCTCTGTTGAAAGGGACCCTTCTCTCTCCGGTATTCAAAGATATTCCGAGCCAGGTTAGGACCCAGTCCTGAGACATAGGTAAGAAGATGCATGCTCGCTGTATTGACATTGACCCCCACCAGATTCACGCAGCTTTCAACCACCTGATCGAGACTTTCCTTCAGTTTATTCTGATCTACATCATGCTGATATTGACCTACACCAATAGATTTCGGGTCGATTTTCACCAGCTCAGCAAGAGGGTCCATTAATCTTCGACCAATCGAAACAGATCCTCTCACTGTGACATCATATTGAGGAAATTCATCCCTGGCAGTCCTGGATGCTGAATAAACAGATGCTCCGGCTTCGCTGACTATATACACCCGGATATCTCGGCTGAAACGGATCTTTTTCACGAAATGCTCTGTTTCACGGCTTGCTGTACCATTTCCGATAGCAATGGCCTCAATTTTATATTGCTCTGTAAGACTGCTGATCTTTTTTGCGGCGGTTAATGTATCGTTTTCAGGTGGATGAGGATAGATGGTTTCATTGTGTAACAGGTTTCCCTGTTTATCCAGGCATACTATCTTACACCCGGTTTTAAAACCCGGATCAACAGCAAGAACCGACTTCTGTCCGAGCGGAGGCGCCAGTAATAACTGACGCAGATTTTCCTGGAAGACCCTGATGGCTTCAACATCCGCTTTTTCCTTATATTTGACTTTAAATTCATTCTCAATGGATGGAAACAGCAGGCGTTTATAAGAATCTTTAATGGCTGTTTCCACCTGCTTGGATGATTCTTTGTTTCCCTTCAGGAACATCATATTCAGTGCTTCAATTACTTTATCTTCATCCGTTGAGATACTGAGTTTCAACATCCCCTCATCCTCACCTCGCCGCATGGCAAGCATCCTGTGAGAGGGACATTTTTTCAGGGATTCACTCCAATCATAATAATCGGCAAACTTAATACCTTCTGCTTCTTTTCCTTTTATAATATGGGAACTTATAATTGCATCACGCTCAAAAAATTTCCTTATTAAATTTCTTGCTGAGGTGTCCTCATTAATACCTTCGGCAATGATATCACGTGCACCCTGTAAGGCTTCATCAATATCAGGAACTTTTTCATTTATGAATTCTTCAGCCTTCTTATAAATATTATCATCACTCTGGCTGAAGATAATATCCGCCAGAGGTTCAAGGCCTTTATTTCTGGCTATGCTGGCTCGCGTTTTCTTTTTTGGTTTGAATGGAAGATATATATCCTCAAGTTCGGTCATATTTGTGCACGATTCAACTTTTTCTTTCAGTTCGGGAGTGAGCTTTCCCTGTTCTTCAATTGAATTCAGGATGGCACTCCTGCGCTTATCCAGTTCCTTCAGCCGGTTCAGCTTATCTTTTATAGCCGTAATCTGTACTTCATCCATGTTGCCGGTCATCTCTTTCCTGTAACGGCTGATGAACGGGATGGTGGCTCCCTCCTCGAGGAGATCAACAGTTTGTGCTACTTCTTTCAGGCCCAGATTCATCTGAGCAGAAATTATCTTAATAAAATCAATCATAACTATATTTTAATATGAACTAAAAGAATTAAAAAATTGACTCATTAATAAAATTCGATATTTATGTTGTGAACTCACCGGTTTTTACAGCCGGGATAAAAATCAGATCCCCGGACGAATAGGTTCCGGGATGATTAATTTTCACCAGGTGGGATTTATCAATCCAGAAACATACATAATCCATCTGATCAAGCATCTTATAGATCTGCAGCCGGTTTTCATCCGATGTTTCAATCTGGATGACCGGCAGGAACCGGGAGATCAATCCAGCCATCTCAGGAATAACTTCAGTTTCATAACCTTCAATATCACATTTTATATAATCGAGTTTTTCCAGTTCTCTGAAAAGCATCCCGGGATTGCGCATCTCAGCTTCAGTGATGTAACAGCAATCATTTGACTTCTGATCATTAATGACATGAGTCCTTCCATGGCTGAGATATTTTACTGGCCTTGGTATTCCCATCTGTATTTTTACATCGTTTTCTTTTCCCAGGGCATAAGGCATGATCTCAACATTGTTGAATTTTCCCGTATTTCTGGTCAGGATAGTATTGAAGAGGGAAACAGGTTCCACTGCATATACTTTTCCTTTCTCCCCGGTCAATGAAGCAAAAATGTAAGAATAATATCCGAGGTTTGCCCCTATATCGATTATTATATCCCCTTCCTTTACCAGTTTTTTTACAAAATAATGACATGAATAAGACTTGTTACGTCTGAGAAGTCCGGCACGGAAAGCGACAAAGAAGAGCCTGCTCACGAGCACCAAATAATTCTCCAGTCCCAGAAGGCGGAATAAAAGTTTTTTCAGGATGTTCATATTAATACAAAATCATTATTAATTGAGTGATCAACATGATAAGACAAATGTAATTTTTCTTTTTTTATCATTGGACATCCAATATGAAGTTTAATCGATGTCTCGTCAGGGTTTTATATTAACTTTGCGGTAATGTATATAAAGTTGTGATTTACCCCGGTAATTTTGAATTCAAGACGGGCTTCGACCGCATAAGGGAGCATGTTAAATCCTTTTGTCTTTATGAACCCGGACGAAAAGTCATAGATGATCTGCAACTACTGCAAAATCTGAATGACATTACTGAATGTCTTAATCAGGTTGAAGAGTTCAGGCAGATCGTCAGTGAAGGGATTGATTTTCCCGTTGATCATTTCATTGATTTATCAGGGTCTTTTCATAAAGCACGCATTGATGGGACATTCCTCGAGGAAGATGAGGTACTTAATCTACGCCTGTTTCTGGAATCTATCCGGAATATCTTGTCTTTTCTGAGAAGAGATGACAAGCACCGCTTTCCTGCACTGAAGCTTCTCGCAAGGGATGTAAAGTTTTATCCGGCAGTTCTCGACAGGATAAACCATATACTGAACAAGAACGGGAAATTAAAGGATAATGCTTCAAAGGAACTGGAGAATATCAGGAAGGAGATATCAGGAAAACAGACTGCCATCAACAGGAAACTGAATAATATACTCCGCAGGGCACAATCGGAAGGCTGGGTGGAGGAAGATGCAATTCTTGCCATACGTAACGGCAGGCCGGTAATACCGGTACCTGCAAATTACAAGAGACGTATACACGGATATATACATGATGAATCAGGAACTGGAAAAACAGTATACATTGAACCTGCAGAAGTGCTTGAGACCAATAATGAGCTTCGTGAACTTGAGATCGCTGAGCGTAAAGAAATTATCAGGATCCTTGTTGATTTTACCCGTTTTCTGAGGAATTACCTGTATGAACTGCAGTATGACCATGATTTTATGGCTAGCATTGATTCATGCAGGGCAAGGGCCTTGTTTGCCCTTTCTGTCAATGCGATACTCCCTCAGGTATCTGCTCAGCCGGGGATTTTATGGCATAATGCTTATCATCCAATCCTGTTGCTAACCTTTCGTGCGGCAGGAAAAGAGAAGGAAGTTATACCCCTCGATATTGAACTTAATCAAAGAAACCGGATACTTGTGATTTCAGGGCCCAATGCAGGTGGAAAATCTGTTTGCCTGCAGACAGTCGGTCTTCTTCAGTATATGCTTCAGTGTGGATTCCTTGTGCCGGTCAGTGAGGATTCAAAATTCGGAATTTTTAATGATTTCTTTATTGATATGGGTGATGAACAGTCTATCGATAATGATCTGAGCACCTATAGTTCTCATCTGCAGAACATGAAGTTCCTGATAAGAAGTGCAAACAGTAAGACCCTTGCACTCATCGATGAGTTTGGTTCCGGAACTGAACCAATGATTGGCGGGGCGATCGCAGAGACTGTTCTCGGGAGGGTGAATGATCTTGGCTGTTTTGGAGTGGTGACCACACATTATACCAACCTGAAGCATTTTGCTGCATCAGCTGAGGGGATCATTAACGGTGCAATGCTTTTTGATACACAAAAGATCCAGCCACTCTTCAAATTGGCCATAGGTCGGCCTGGAAGTTCATTTGCTTTCGAGATCGCCAGGAAAATAGGCCTCCCGGAAGATATACTCAATATGGCCAAAGAAAGAGCAGGTCAGGATAATATTGAATTCGACAAACACCTTCGTGATATCCTCAGAGATAAGAAATACTGGGAAATCAAACGTCAGAAAATAAGAATTTCCGAGAAGCGCCTGGCTGAGCTTGTCGAGAAATATGATAATGAACTTAATGACACTGAACGGCTCAGAAAAAAGATCCTGCTAGAAGCGAAACAAAAAGCGGATGAATTGCTTGCAAGCACAAACAAGCAAATAGAGAATACAATCAGGGAGATCAGGGAAGCTGAGGCTGAAAAGGAAAAAACCCGCATTGCCAGACAGAAACTGGAAGAGTTTAAACAGGAAGTTACGAAGGCGGAAGATATCAAACAGGATGATCTTAAAAGAAAATTTGAGGAACTGAGAGTACGCGAACGTGTCCTTGAAAAAAAACATATCTTGATTAAGAAAACTTCTTCAAGGCCCAATCTTAAAGACGATACAGTAATACATCCGGGAGATTATGTGGTCATGAAAGGACAGGAAACTCCCGGTGAAGTCATCGAAATAACCGGAAAGAAATATTCCGTTGCATTCGGTGATATTCAAACTCGTGTTAAACTGGAGCAGATAGAGAAAATTTCAAGAGAAAGGTACAGGGAACTTTCCGGTCCCCGTAAAAGCAGGATTGATCTGGGCGACTGGAATATAGGATTGAGGAAGCTCAACTTCAGGGCAGATATTGACCTGAGAGGAAAAAGGGCAAATGAAGCTGTCCAGATGCTGACTGAGTTCATTGATGAGGCAGTAATGGTGCAGGTGCGTGATCTGAGGATACTGCACGGTAAAGGAAATGGTATACTCAGGGAGTTGATCCGTCAGCAACTGAAAGCAAACAACATTGTGGAATGGTTCGGAGATGAACATGCCGACAGGGGAGGAAGCGGGATTACCCTGGTAAAACTGGATATTTAAAAAATGCAGATACAAATACTCATATATTCACCTATTATATCTCCCCGACTTGATTATTGCGTCCGCTATATCTTTAATGAAATTTTAGGATTGGAACCGGAGATCACTTCTTCTCTCGAGGATTTTAAAATGTTTACAGGTCCGAAAATAAATTATTCAAAAGTGGATGTAGATTCATCCCTGAAAATTACTCCTTCCGGTTTGCTGTTTGAAAACATTATAATGAAACAGTTGATAGGAATAGGTTCCTGGGAAAAGCTGCCCGTTTTTTTTATAACAAGCCATAAACAGGAAATAAATTTTGATCTTTTCTCAGCGGTTTTCTATATGCTAAGCAGATATGAAGAATATCTGCCATATGCTCCTGATGAATACGGTCGTTTTCAGGGAATCACCTCGCTTGCTTTCAGGAATGGATTTCTTGAAATTCCCGTGGTGGATCAGTGGATAAATAAACTGGGATCATTGCTGGCAGGGAAATTTCCCGGACTTGTAACCGGCAGAAAGGAATTCGACTGGTTAAGTTCCATTGATGTGGACACTGCATGGGCTTTTCTGAACAGGCATACCTTACATACTGTATTGTCATTGATTAAATCCTGTATTAAAGGAAAAGATTTTGATACCAGGCTGAAGGTTTTGAGGAGAATAGAAATTGATCCTTTTTATACTTTTGATTTTCTTGGCAATATCCATGTGAATGAACCTGAGAAGCTGATGTTCTTCTTTCTCTCCGGCCAGCCTGGTGGTATTGACAGGAATATAAATCCTGAAAATCCAGCCTGGCAGAAACTTGTGAAAGATATTTCGCCCCGTTTCTTAACGGGAATTCATCCCTCCTTTAAAGCATATCATGACTTAAAGATACTCAGGAAAGAGATCCGGACTCTTTCTTCATTAGTTGCAGGACCTGTTTGTCATTCAAGACAGCATTATCTGATGCTCAATTTTCCGTCAACCTACAGGAATCTCCTTGAATCGGGAGTCAGAAATGACTATTCAATGGGTTTTGCCGATCATTGCGGATTTCGTGCAGGGACATCCCGTCCGTTCAACTTTTATGACCTGGAAAAGGAAGAAAAGACCGAATTGCGAATCTGGCCGTTTGCAGTGATGGATCGTACCCTGAAAAATTACATGAAGCTTAAACCTGAAGAATCTGGTAAAAAAATTTATGAACTCATAGAAAAAGTCCATTCTTCGGACGGGATATTCATCTCCCTGTGGCATAATGATGCACTTGGAAATTACGGAGAATGGGAGGGATGGAGAAAGATCTATACAGATATGATAGATTATTTAAGAAATAGAAATTCATGATAAGATATCTGGAATCCGGGAAGATTGATGAAGACAAGTGGGACAGATGCATCGCAAATTCCAGTGCTGATCTTATTTATGCCTGTTCCTGGTATCTTGATCTGGTCTCACCCGGATGGTGTGCATTGATAGAGGATGATTACTCATCAGTCATGCCCCTCCCGGCAAAGAAAAAATACGGGATAAACTACATTATTCAACCTGTTTATACCCAACAACTTGGAGTTTTTACTGCAGGTCAGTGTGGG
>Ga0068714_10006979_pt1 | contig 11222 bp, 11 predicted proteins | sample MTBNYHSulfiMetaG_FD_62988 | JGI IMG/M metagenome (GOLD analysis project Ga0068714, IMG submission 62988) | Enrichment culture microbial communities from rom New York Harbor, USA that are MTBE-degrading - MTBE-NYH (New York Harbor Sulfidogenic)... | ecosystem: Environmental > Aquatic > Marine >... | reverse complement strand
GCGAACGCCACGAGCTTGGCGACCGGAGAAGCGGCGTGGAGCCAGGAGCGCCCCAGCGTCGCCGACGCGTCGATGGACCCGATGTCCATCACAGACCACCCGCCTCGTCGCCGGGGATGGAGCGCCGGTGCTCCGCGAGTGCGCCTACGAACACGAGTGTGGGCCGGACTCGCGCAACGTAGCCGAGCACAAGGGCGGTCACGAGCGCCTCGATCACCCACCCGATCGGCCCGAGCGTGTACACGACGGTGGCGAAGCGCCCGATGGACAGGCCGGCGGTCTCCTCGGCATGCTCGGCTTCGCCGGCTTCCTTACCTTGACCGTGGTCCTCGTCACTCGAGAACAGTCCCACCGAAAAGACGCCCGAAGAAAGCGGGTTTTCGAACCTGAGCTGCTCGGGATCGAGCGCGCCCGTCTCTCGAGCGGTTGCGGCCTCTCCGCCCAGCCACACGATACCCACGAGCGCCGTGGTGGTGATCGCGAGCGTCACGAGGGTCGCGGCTGCGGCCGACAGCCGTACGCGCCCACGCCCGAGTGCCCGCACGAGCGAGTGGAACAGCGCCCACCCGAGCACCATCTCCGCGGTCACGATCAGCGTGTTCAGGCCGATGACCGTGACTCCTCCGTGTCCCAGCATCGCGAGCACGACCGCGACCACGAATGCTGCGATCGCGGACAGGAACGGCCCCAGCAACACGCCGGCGACCACCGTGAGGTTGATGTGGTAGGCGATGGGCACGATCTCGCTCGACATCGCCACGAGCATGAGCGCGCTCACCACGCCGAGGAGTGGTACCTTACGGCGCATATCTGCCCGGCTCGACAGGTGTCCCGCAAGGGCCACTGCCGCGAGTGCGACCGCCCACCCGCCCGCCCACAACCACACCGGCAGTACGCCGTCGGGGATGTGGATGTGCGACATCAGTCATCACCCGCCATCTGCGATGACGACCGGCACGCGGCACACGTGCCGTACAGGACGATCTCGTGTCGGGTCACCTCGAAGCCGTGACCGGCAGCGGTATTCAGCGCGCCGGCGTCGAGCGGGCACTCGATGTACGCTACGGTGCCGCAGCCGGTGCATACCAGGTGGTGGTGGTGTGCGTCGCGCACGCACCGCGCGTACAGGACCGAGCCGTCGCGTTCGCCCACGCGCGCGAGCCAGCCGCTGCCCTCCAGGGCCCCGACGGCCCGGTAGACCGTGGCCACCCCGACGTTCTCGCGCTTCTCGCGCACGGCGCCGCACAGCTCGTCCACGGTGAAGGCACGCCCGAGACGGTCGGCAGTGTCGGCGATCAACTCGCGCTGCGGCGAGACACGGCCTCCTCGGTATGCCTCGGTAAGTCCCATGGGTACCCTCGACTCTTGGTTCGTGCGGCTCACACGCGATGGTGTGGTGATAATCGTTATCACCTGGGACAGAGATGATACCCTTGCCGCGCTCGCGCATCACGCTCCGACCGGACCGGGACAGCCGAGGCATGCGATGGCGGTGGGACAAGGCGTTAGGTAGCATGGACTTCAAGCGGTAAGGGGGACCGGTGAACGTATCGCAGTTGCGTACATTCCTCACAGTGGTCGAGCACGGGTCGTTCTCAGCGGCGGCGCGGGCGCTGAACGTGTCGCAGCCGGCAGTGACCATGCAGATCCAATCGCTCGAAAGCGACCTAGGGGCCACGCTGCTGGACCGTCGGCAGCGCGGAGTCCGGCTCACGGAAGCCGGCCAGGAGCTGCGCCCGATCGCGCAGCGCGTGCTCGATGAGCTCGAAGACGCGCGCGCGCGCATCGAGGCGCTCGAGGACAGGGTGACCGGCAGGCTCTTGCTGGCCGCGAGCACGACTCCCGGGCAGTACGTACTCCCCGGCATCATCGGCGCGTTCCTCGCGCAGTATCCCGAGGTGAGTGCCGCGCTCACGATCGGCGATTCCGCGCAGGTCGTCGACGCGGTCGAGTCCGAGCATGCCGCGCTCGGCGTAGTCGGGGCCCAGCTTAAGGGTGCGCGAGTGGAGTACGAGCGGATCGGCTCGGACGACCTGGTCATCATCGGCCCGCCGAACGACCCGATCGCCACAGGGGACCCTGTGACCATCGAGTCCGTCGCCGAGGCGCCGATCATCATGCGGGAGTTGGGTTCCGGGACCAGGCTGGTGACCGAGCAGATGTTCCGCGCGGCGAGCATCGAGCCCGGCGATCTGCCCGTTGTCATGGAGCTCGGTTCCAGCGAGGCGGTCGTCAACGCCGTGGAAGGCGGCATGGGGATCGGTGTGGTGAGCCGGCTCGTTGCAGAGAAGGCCATCTCGCTTGGCACCGTGGCGGTCGTGCCGCTCAGACGGCCCGAGATGAGCCGTCCGCTATTCGCGGTCATCGGCCGAGGAACCCCTACGCGCGCCGCTCGCGCCTTCCTCGACATGCTGCGCGATCGCATGGAGGACGCCACGCGGCTCGAGACGCCGGCGGGGGGTGCGTGATGGACGACCTGAAGATCGGCGTGCTCACAGTGAGCAATGAATGCGCGCTTCTCGGACAGGATGACGAAATTGGGAAGTCCTTGGTGGAGGCGTGCGAGGACCGCGGGTGGCTCGTGGTCTCGTACCACGTCACCGCGTGTGAGGACGAGGCCGTCGCCGCCTCACTGATCGAGATATGCGATGCCGATGAGGCCGACGTTGTGCTGACCGTAGGCGGCACGGGCATTCGACACGCCGACGTGACACCGGAAGTGACGAGCCGCATGTGCGAGCGCCTCGTACCGGGAGTGGCCGAAACGATGCGGTGCCCACTGCGCGATGACGATGCGCACCTGAGCCTGTGGCGCGGCGTTGCAGGCGTTCGCGGTAACACCCTGATCGTCAATCTGCCTGGCGAGCAATCGCGGGCGCTCGGGTCGTTCGCTGTAGTATCGACGGTACTCCCGGAGGCCGTCGCCCAGCTCAGGGAAGCGCGGTGCACATGAACCTCGACCTGAGGTTTACTCTCTGCAGGCCGATTGCGTGGGTGCCGCGACGATGACCGGCCGTGTGCTGCGCGATTTCGTGGTCTATGGTTTTGACACGACCCATCAAGCGCTCGATGCGGAGAGGGTGATGCTCGAAAGCGGGGTATCGGTCGTTCCGATACCGACTCCTCGCGCCCTCGGTTCGAGCTGTGGCATCGCGATGCGTGTCGAGCCACACGAAGAGGATGCTGCCCGGGAAGCCTTGGCAGCAGCGGGAATCGTTGCGCAGGCGACAACCGTGATCCAGGACGTCTGACCCGGACTCCTCCGAGCTCCAACAAGGCTTCCGAGAAGGGCACTGCTTCTTATTCGTGCGACCTGCAGGTTCGTTGACTTCGACCTGGGCCGCGCCTATCCTATGTAACTACTGTTACGAACGCGCCCAAGGTCTCCGCCGGCAATCCTCGGCACATCAGGCACGTTCAGCTCGGCTGTTTCCGGAAGGGCGACGCGTTTCGGCGTCGAACGCTTACAGTGGCGGACAAGAAGGGTCCGCCCACGGTGTAGGGGGTGGCAACGATAGACTTGCTGCAGATCAATGTCTGGCTCGACGTCGTGTTCACGAGTCTGTACGTCGTGATCATCGTCGTGTTGCCGATCCATTTCCTCGGCAACATTCTTACCGGACGCGCTAAGCGCAGGTTCATCGGGTGGGAGTGGCCGCATCATGAAGGCCCCCCGATCCCCTTCCTGCCGAAATTCATGCACTTCCAGCACGTGACATGCATGATCCTACTGGCCATCTCCGGTCTGTATATCCGCTTCCCGGGTTTCATCTTCGATGGATGGGACAACGCCCGGACATTCATGCGCTGGATCCACTACATCGCCATGATCATCGTCACGATCAACCTGATCATCCGGTTGTGGTACGCGTTCTACTCCAAGCAACGTGACTACCGCGAGTTCGCCATCACCAAGCAAGACATCGTCACTGCGCCGAAGGTGGTGCTGTACTATGTCTTCATCAAGCCGAGCAAGCCGCACCTGAGCAAGTACAACATCATGCAAAAGGCGGTCTACATCGCATTCGCTCCCATGCTCGTCATCCAAGCGTTCAGTGGGTTCGCGCTTGTGACTGCGCCGATCCTGTTCGGCTTCAGCCCGCGCGACGTTCTGGTCGGCTGGTGGCTTGGAGCCCTTGTCGGCTCCACGGACCTTGCCGGTTGGTACATGCGCATGACGCACTACGTGTTCAACTGGCTGTTCATCATCTTCACCACGATCCATGTGTACTTGTCCGTTACAGAGGACTTCCCGGCCTTCCTGAACTTCTTCGGCCTTGGGTTCCTCGATCGGGAGCACGCCGATCATGGCGAGCACGGCGAGGAGCACGGCGGAGAACACGAGCCTGGCGAGGAGCACGGTCATTCACCGTCTCCAGCGTTCACGAAGGCCGACTGAGCTTCACAACAGAGAGGTGTTGAGAGTGGTGCGAATGGGCCTTGGGACAGCCCTGCTGCTGGCATGCGCGCTCGTGTGCGCGCTGCTTTACGCACCCGCTGTTGCTCTGGCCCAGGACTACGACCTCACGTTCACGCTGCCCACCGCCGGCAAGTCGGGCTGCATGGTATGTCATGCGGACCCGAACCTCGGCAGGTTGCAGGGCGACCAGTGGGTGTCGTACTACGTCGAGGGTGGCCCGCTGGACGACGGTCCGCACTCAGCGGTCATGTGCACCGGCTGCCACCTAGATTTCGCGTATAAGTCGCCTCACGAGGTCGACCCCATCGAGTGGGTTCGCACCGCTCGCCTCGCGTGCAAGAACTGCCACCAAGAGCAGTGGACCGCCTACAGCGAGGGCATCCACTCGATCTCGGTGCAGCCCGGCGACGAGTTCACTGAGCTAGACGCGACCAAGCCTCTGTGCGGCGATTGCCACGGGCCGTCCCATGAGATCCTGGCGCTGACCGACAACCCCCAGGGACAGGCCGATCTGCACCGGCGCGGCTACGAGATATGCGGCCGGTGCCACGAAGACTATTGGGACAACTACTACGACTACTACCACGGAGCCGCCTACCAGCGCGGCGCCACCGACGCGCCGGCTTGCTGGGATTGCCACGGCTTCCACGATATGCAGCCTTCCTCGGACAGGGACTCGGCGGTGCACCCCGACAACCTGGAGGAGACATGCTCCCAGTGCCACGACGGGGCCAATGAGGCGTATGTGAGCTATGCGGGACTCGTGCACAGGCGTGCAGACGTCTACGCCGAGAACCCGCTGTACTCGTTCATCAAGGACACGCGCGACAGTATCGAGGGATTTTTCGGGACTATCCGGTCCTGGTTCACCTAGGGAGTCGTCCCCCGGCGACCCGGGAGAGGAAGGGGTACGTGGCTATGGCAGGCAGGACAGGAGGGCGCCTGGGACGGTTGAGCTTCCTCGCGTTGATGGCCGTGGTGGTGGTTGCGCTGACCGCATCCGTCGCAGCCGCACAGACGGTCGAGATCGACGACGAGAAGCTCATCATCGACCTGGGTGGACAGGTGTATTCGGAGAACTGCGATCCGTGTCACGGCAACATCGCGAACACGGACAACTACGCCTCCGAGATCATCTTCCAGCACGGCTACCACCAGCTGATCGCATGTAGCAGCTGCCACAGCCGGTTCCCGCACAGGCCGGAAGGCACCGAGAAGCCCACCATGGGCGGGTGCTTCGACTGCCACGGCCTGCGGCACGGCCCTATGGGCGAGCTGGCGACCGGTGAGTGCGAGGATTGCCACAACACCCCCGTCGACAGGCTGCGTCCGTCTTGGCACACGTTCGACTGGGCCGAGGAGCCGCACGTCAAGCCGGCTGAGCAACGTCTCCAGACCGAGTGCATGATGTGCCACGACGAGCAGTCGTGCGTGGAGTGCCACGAAGAGGAATACGTGGTATGGGAGCCGGAGGATGCTTCCTACACGTTCGACTCCGACACTGGGTGTCTCGCGTGCCACGGCGACGAGAACCTCACCAAGACCTCGGAAGGTCGACCCAAGTCCTTCCAGGTCGTGGGCGTTGACGAGTCGGCGCACCAGGACCTCACGTGCCAGCAGTGCCACATAGACTACAAGTACGAAGAGGGCGCAGACCCCACGCCCATCTGGAACGTCAACGCCGGCTTCGCTTGCCAGGAGTGCCACGAGCACGAAGAGACCAAGAGCGTCTACCTCGACTCGATCCATGGCACGGAGATCGCTGCAGGCAACATGGAGTCCGCAACCTGTGCGTCGTGCCACGGCGGCCACTACATCGCACGCCTTGACACGGACGCCGCTCAGCGGCAGCTGCACGCCGCCGCGTACCGGATCTGTGCGCGGTGCCACCCCGACGAGTACGAAAGCTACGATGACTACTACCACGGCGCGGCGTACAAGCGAGGCGCGTTCGACGCACCTGCGTGCTGGGACTGCCACGGCGCTCACGACACCTTGCCGACATCCGACCCCGAGTCCCTCATGTCCGAGCAGAACCGGGCAGACACGTGCGGCCAAGACGGTTGCCACCGTGGTTCCTCGGCAGACTCGGCGGCGTTCGCCGAGCAGGCGACCGATCTCATCCACCGCAAGGTCGAAGCAGCCGAGGACAACTGGCTCCGGCAGCAAATCGACAAGATAAGGTCGTGGTTCAGCTAAGCGACATACGTGCACGACATGTCTGGGGGGCGGCGGCGGCGCTCGTGCTGGCCGTCGCCTTCCTGCTTGTCGCGCCCACAGGCCTTACCGGACAGGTACCTGACTCGATCGACCTGACCGGCGATGTCGAGGCGATCAACTGCGCTCCGTGTCACCTGCAGCTGGGTGAGTCGAAGAAGCCGGGGCTCATATTCTCACACGGTAATCACCTCGTGGTGAGCTGCACCGCGTGCCACTGGAAGCCTGCCCACGAAGCGGGCGCTACCTACACGCCGCCCATGGAGATCTGCTTCAACTGCCACGGCGTGCAGCACGGTCCGGCCGGAGAGCTGGCTACCGCCCAGTGTGCGGACTGCCACCCGCCATCGTTCAACCTGCGTCCCAGGAGCCACGTGCCCGATTGGGCCGAGGAGCCGCACGCGGTGCGGGCCGGCGAGGACACCAACCAGTGCATGCTGTGCCACGACGCCCCTGCGGACTGCGATGCGTGCCACGAGGACATGAATCTCGACATCGAGCCTGTGTACAACGTGTACCTGGGCATTCTGCCGGTGCAGCCCGAGCGTCCGGCCGTAACCGTGTACCCCACTCAGCCCACGTCCATGGGCCAGTGCATCTACTGCCACCCCGATGTCGACGACTTTCTGCCCGGTCGCGTGATCTTTGCCCACGCCGACCATCTGCGGCGCAATTTCGACTGCGAGGTGTGCCACCCGCGGTTCGGGCACGGCATCGAGGAGATCCGGCGACCCGACATGATGTCGTGCTATCGCTGCCACGGCCTCACCCACTCCGTAGCGGGCTTGGTGGCTACCGAGGAGTGTCTCGCGTGTCACCCCGCCGACTTCGAGCTGATGCCCTCCGACCATACCGAGGAGTTCCGGGTCGGGAAGCACAAGGAGCGCGCGACCGACGAGCCCGAGTACTGTGGTATGTGCCACAAGCCCGAGTTCTGCGTCGAGTGTCACATGGGACGCCGGCCGACCGGTCCGGGTTCGGCGCGCGTCATACCGGCCGATCACACCAAGGTCGAATGGTACAGCCAGCACGGGGGGCTCTACCTGCAACAAGAGGGTTCATGCGGCTCGTGTCACGATTCCGCTTCGTGCAAGCTGTGCCACAAGACGGTCATGCCACACCCGCCCGACTGGCTGCAGAACCATAAACCTGCGGATGACGTCGAGCGCCGGGACTGCAACGTGTGCCACACGAACCGAGACTCGTGCCAGAACTGTCACCACGACAAGGTCAAGCGCGCGGAGCTCATCGAGGAGAACTGCACTCCGTGCCACGACGAGATGAGCCCGAAGCCGGCGACCGACATCAAGCACAAGGGGTTCGCCGAGCACGCCGTGCACTTCACCGTTGTCGAGACGAAGGGCAAGCCGTACAAGTGCTACGACTGCCACGTGTCGTTCGGCACGTCGGCGGCGGCGCAAGCGCTTGCGGCGCAACAGGGCCACGACCTGCGCCTGTGCTACGAGTGCCACGGGGCGCTCGACGTCTACGACAAGAAGATCGCCCCGTATCCGGGGGCGTCGCTGTGCCGCCAGTGTCACAAGGACGTCGGCGTGTGAGTTTGTCCGCGGCCCGCGTCACCGTGCGGCAGCTGCCCCCGCCGCTTTTCAGCAGCTTAGAGGGTTTGTGGAGAAGCTATGTATCGTGTTGACACAATCATCGGCCGACTGTAGGTTCGTATCGCTTGCCATCAGACGGCGGGGTCCGGCCCCGGCAGGCCACCGCCGTGAAGGTTAGGGTAGGGCTCTGAGCGACTCAATGACCGATCCGCATCGCGAAGATGATATCGAGCGCGGCGACGACGCTACTGAAGACGTCGCCGATACCGACGTTGTCGACGATGCCGTCGTTGTCGACGATGCGGAAGTGGCCCCGGTCAAGCCGAAGATCCAACGGGACACCCTCGACACGGTCCTGAGTGCCATAGTGTGGAGCTTGGTGATCGCGATCCTTGTCGTGGGAGGTTGGTTCGGCTATTCGGTGTACTCGGTGCGCCAGGCCGAAGCTGCCGCCACGCCCGCGCTCCGTTTGGTCCAGCAGCTGCGCGATGAGGTCCGTGCGAACCCCAACAACGTGGGCCTCAGGATCCGTTTGGGCGAGGCGCTCGGCGCCGCTGGCCAGTACAACTCGGCGATCGAGCAGTTCGAGAACGCGCTGCGCCTGGACCCGGAGAACGCGCAGGCCTACCTCGACCTTGCCATGATCGGCATCATCACCGAGGACTTCACCGGTGCGCGCCGCTACCTGCTGCGGGTGGTCGAACTCACTGAGAGCGGCGAGTTCGCGGGGGTCGATGATCGCCGGGAGCTCGCTCTGTACAACCTCGGCCTGATCTCCCTAGAGCAGAAGGACTACGAGGATGCAATCGGATACCTCAGGGGTGCGCTGAGGATCCGTCGTGACGCCTCGGACACGTACTACCACCTGGCGCTCGCATTCCAAGGGCTCGAGGAGTACGACGCCGCATACGAACAGCTCGAGATCGCGCTGTCGTTCGACCCGAACTACGCACAGGCCCACTTCCTGATGGGCGAGCTGTACCTGGAGGACGGTGACGAGGTCAACGCGTCGTACCACTTCTACCGGGCTGCTGAAGCCGCCCCAGAGGCCGATCCCCCGCAAGAGGCCCTCGCATCCCTGGGCATGCCGGAGGAGCGTCTCGCGCGCGGCGAAGAGAAGCTGGCCGCGGGTGATGTGGAGGGCGCGCTCACCGAGGCGCTCGTGGCTCGAAACGTGGCTCCCGAGAGCGCTGAAGCTGCGCTGTTCCACGGACGGGTACTTGTGGTCCGGGAGGACTACACGGATGCTGTCGAGGTGCTCGAGGAGGCGCTAGAACTCGCCGGCGGGCAAGATGCCGCCATCCAGACGGAGCTCGACAAAGCACGGGAACTCGCGGGTTCATGACCGCGATCACGGAGGACTGAAGAGTGACGAGACGACAGAAGCGCAAGATCATCATCATCGCCATACTGGCGCTGCTCCTGCTGCTGCTGACCCTCTACTTCCTCTACTTCCGCGCCACCAAGCGACTGGACCTCGACTTCGTGCCTCCGTCGGGGGACGCCATCACTATTCCTCAATACCTGTATTCGATCAGCGGTCCTGACGACAATCGTTTGGGTCGTCCGATCGGCGTGTACGTCGACGACGAGGCCGAAGAGGTCTACGTGTCCGACGTGTCCGCTCGCGACATCTACGTGTTCGACCTTGACGGGGAGTACCAGCGCCAGTTCGGCGGCGCTGAGCTGGTAGTACCGCTCTACATCGCGCAGAACCCGCTTGACGGCAACATCTACGTTTCTGACCGTCGGCAGCGGGCGGTACATATATATACTCCTGAGGGCGAGTACATCGAGGACTTCGACCCCGCGCTGCCCGAAGACGAGATCGCCGCCTTCGCCCCAGAAGGCGTGCAATGGGCGCCTGTGGCGCTGGCGTTCGCGCCGGACGGGACCTTGTACGTCACGGAGATCCTCTCGGGTCACCGCATGCTGATTTTCTCGCCGGAAGGCGAGTTCCAGAAGTCCGTTGGAACTATCGGCCTGGTAAACGATGCCGCCGAGGGGCAGGAGCTGTTCCAGTTCCCGAACTCGGTCAAGGTGCTCGGTGATCAGGTCTGGATCGCTGACAGCAACAACCGTCGTTTCCAAGTGTTCGATTTGGAGGGGACGTTCCGAGACATCGTCGTCACCGGAGGACTCCCGCGGGGTTTCGACTTCCTGAACAGGTCGAACGTGGCGACAGGTTCTGCGGATGCCACATCCACGGACAAAGCGGTCGTTGTTGACACGCTCGCTCACGACGCCACTATTTGGAGTGTCGACGGGAGCAAGCTGCTCACGTTCGGTCAGCGCGGCCTGTTGGAGGGCCAGTTCAGTTACCCGAACGACCTGTCGGTCGGTCCTCGCAACCTCATCTTCATCACGGACAGCGCGAATGCGCGCGTTCAGGTATGGGGTTGGCCCGAGGAGATCTCCCCGGTGCCGCTACCTGAGGTTGCGCAGTACTGGCGCTGGTGCTTCGCGCCGCTGCTCCTGCTGCCGCTGCTCCTGCTGCTGCGTAAGAAGAAGTTCTTCGCCACCAAGGAGTTCGTGGACACCATGCTCGAACTCGAGCTCGTGGAGCATATGCCGGCGCGTCGTCGCAAGTGGCTTGTGACCGAGAACGACTATGAGCTCCTCAAGGACTTCGTCCAAGGAGACATCGACTTGGGCGAGCTACTGAACCCGACCGAGTACTCCGAGTCCGACGTGAGCGCGCTCATGGACCGTATGGAAATCGATCGCGAATCCGCGATCACCATGTCGCTCGCGCAACGCGCCCACGTTTTCTGCAACGAGGACTTGGAACTGCGCCGCCTGGCCAAGACGCTCGAGATCGATGTGGTCGACCACCAGGAATACATGGAGCGCTTCGCGAATAAGAACAAGGACGAAGAAGCTGGACCCACGCAGTCGTCGAGCGAGGGCGGCGACTCCGCGTCGGACATTGAATAAATGAATTAAGTTGAACTCGTGTCCTGTTGACTCTCCGCATGCGAGTCGGTACTCTCTGGAGTGCTGTTGTAACATCTGTTACAAGCCCC
>Ga0068714_10006978_pt1 | contig 11222 bp, 10 predicted proteins | sample MTBNYHSulfiMetaG_FD_62988 | JGI IMG/M metagenome (GOLD analysis project Ga0068714, IMG submission 62988) | Enrichment culture microbial communities from rom New York Harbor, USA that are MTBE-degrading - MTBE-NYH (New York Harbor Sulfidogenic)... | ecosystem: Environmental > Aquatic > Marine >... | reverse complement strand
AGCCGGAGATTAACCAGGTCCAAGAAGGCCATGTCGATTGGGGTCTCGCGAACCAGTGGCGGATTCTTTAATTCCTCCCTTTTTTTTGCTTCGGCCAGATTGGCCTCCTTTTTTGTTTTGAACCAGGTCTCTGTGTACCTGTTCCCCTTTAGGACAAAGTCGTACCTCCATCCCTTCCCTTTTTTGAAATAACAGCCCATAAAGATCCTCCTTACATGGAAAAAACAGAGAACCTCCGAGCTTCGCACCGCCCAACTCCTTCCAGTTTTTATACACCCAGCTGGTGCTTTTCTGGAAAAATTGGGCGACCTCGTCAGGGGTCATTATCCTCTGAGAAGATTTTATGTCAAGTTTTGTTTGAAGCATGGAGCGGCTCTACCGGGATCTGTCAGGTCATGATTATTTTTTGTTTCTCATTGCACAAAATGCCGATCAAAATGGGGATAATTAAGCATTAATCAAAAGTCGCGTACCCTTTCAAATCATTATTAAGCAAAATTCAAGGCATAGTCAACCAAAATTAAGCTAAATTTATAATTTTGACAAAGCAGCAACAAGGGGAAAACTCATGGATTCTACAAATACTAATCTTGCGTGTTCTAGGGGAATTGGGCAGGAATACTTCTATAAAGGATGATTGTTCGGAAGCATCTTCAGGAAACAAAAATTTGCGGTTGCCATGAAATAGGTTAAGATTTGTTCAGAGATTTTGGGGATCAATACTGGAGACTCATATGGAAAAAATACTCGAATGGGAAGTCATTTACAAAATCGAACCGACTTTAACCCAATCAGAAGTGTTTAATGGTTACCAGTTCGAAGTGAAGGATAATTCCACTATATTGAAGCGAACATACACTATCTCCGTAAAGCTTGACGCAAGACGAATAAAATCAAAAACAATTCTCCTGAAAACTCCCGATAATGAAATCATAAATGACAAACAAGAAATACGAAAATTTCTATTAAAACGGATGTTATTCACAAAAGATTTTTCACCGATAAGCATAACTTATGAACCACCCATATTGGCAAATAAAGAGACTCTTAAAGCGGAAGGGTTTGAAACAAGAGTCACCGTACAATCTGCCATCACAATGGGATACTCACTTCTTGATGTTGACAATGATAGCTTTTCTGCATCTGATCAGTTTTGGCAATCAGGGTTCAATGCAACAGTTTCCTTAGAGGATTCAATATTTTTTATCGCTGACTGGATAGAAAAAAGTGTCGCTGAATCAAATGTTATCAATTCATTTATGCTGTTGTGGGTTGCATTCAATTGCCTCTATGAAAAATTTACAACTGTAGTCTGTCCTATGCGAGCAAAAACTCCTGCTATTCATCGAATAGACAAAACACTATACACACTTCTTTCAGACGGTGAAATTTCAGCAGTCCTTAGAAAACAGAACGGAAATATTGATAGATTATTGTCATATGGCTTGCCTGTTGCAGACCGAAATATACTGGATGGAATCACAATTGGGAGAAATACAGAAAAGTTGCTTGTAACAATGGGCCATGTCTATAAAATCAGGAATTACTTGTTTCACCAAGGTTCACTCCATGGTGAAATTGAAAAACAGTCTGAAATTGCATGGGAAATACTTCTTCCTGTGATTACAGCTTTATTGAGAAATCTTGTTCAATATAATTAAAGCTATAAAGAAAATTACTGAAATGAACATCCAAATTCCTCTTACTCTACTCCCCTCCTTTTTATTTGTGGTCATGTGCGTTATGCCAACTGTTATCATCTTATGGATCAACAAAAGGCATACTGCACGAAAGAGATCACCGTTGACCACTGATATGTTGCGGAGTCCGGGAGGATCTTTAAATGAACAAATTAAGGACATCAGTGATGATATAGTATTTAATCTGTTTATGATCCCAATGTTATCTATCGTCTTATATTCGGCATTTCTTACACAGTATTTTTCTTCTGGAAAGCAGCTAAACATTCTCTTGTTGTTCCTTTACACTGCAACACTTGTAGTAGGTAGCGCATTTCTGATTAAGAAAATATCCAAGTTAATGAAACACCGAAATCAACTTCGTCTTGGCTATGATTGTGAATTAGCTGTTGGTCAGGAGTTGACTGATAGGATTAGAGACGGATTCCATCTCTTTCATGACTTTCCGGCTGATGGATTTAACATTGATCATATTCTTGTTGGCCCAACAGGAATTTTTGCTATCGAAACAAAAGGAAGAGCAAAGTTAAGAGTAGCAAAGAAAGAAAATTGGAAATTGGATTATGATGGGAATAAACTTGAGTTTCCAGAATGGACTGAAACAAAACCGCTCCAACAAGCTAAGAGTCAGGCTCAGTGGTTAAGTGGGTGGTTGAGTAAGGCTACAGGAATTTCGCTTAATGTCGCCCCTGTACTTGCTATTCCCGGATGGTGGATAAATAGAACTGCTCCTGGTGGCATGGCTGTTTATAATGGAAAGAATTCTGGATTTCTTGCCAAAGGAAAAGTAATTCTCAATCCCCAGCAAATCAAAGCCGTTGTCCACCAGATCGACCAGAAATGTCGGACAATTGAATCTTCTTCATATAAGTTGGAGAGTAAAAAATCGTAGAAGGGGAGTGACAACCTGTCATTCTGCTAACTACTTACGATATATCCCAACCTGAAGCTTCTCCGTAAACGTAAATATTTCCAGCGGCAATCAATCCTTTTGGGGTTATGATGGAGTCATGGATATAATGGAAATATTGGGCAAGATGAACAGAAATTTGGAACAAATTAGGTTATAAGATTTCTTGATATCCATTCGATAATAAATGATATCAGATTAGGTACAGCCCAATAGACTGGAAACTCGTTGTCATGCATTGCGACATAGAGTAGTTATCAGGAAACTTTATAATAACTTGTTCGGCAGAATAGAACAAAGGATGTCGGAATTGACGGGACATAATCGAGGACAGTATTCGGCAGCACCATCAGCTCTGGGCTACTTCTACCAGTGTCGATATGCGTTACTCGAAGCATTGCGTCGCCTTCCCGAGGGAGAACGGATCTGCATCGGCATTGAGACCCTTGACGATGTGGTGTTCGAGGCTGACGGCTCTGCCGTGGACATTCTGCAGACGAAGCACCATGTCAATGCTGAAGCTACTCTTACGGACGCATCACCGGACCTGTGGAAGACGCTCCGAATCTGGATCGAGGGTCAAGCCGACGGGACAATTCCCAGAGACGCCCAGTTCTTTATGGTAACCACAGCGCTTTGTCCAGATGGGACGGCGGCGGCCTATCTCCGTCCGGAGGGCAGAGACGAAAAGAAGGCGCTTGAACGCCTGGCGGCTACAGCCTCGACCTCAACCAGCGACACGAATGCCCCAGCGTACCGAGCCTTCACGTCGCTCGAAGAAAACGGGCGCTTACGTCTTGCCAAGGCAGTGCTGGTTCTGGATGGGTCACCATCCATTGGACAACTGGATGACCGGCTTCGGCAGGCAGTGTTCTATGCCGTCCAGCGACGCTTCCTGGATTCCTATCTTCAGCGGCTGGAGGGGTGGTGGTACGGGCGGGTTCTGCACCACTTGGTTGACGGCTCTGCAGCTCCGATTCTGGGCGAGGAACTTGAGTCCGAGGCAAATCGGATTCGTGCTCAACTCAGCGATGAGAACCTCCCGGTTGATGATGAAATTATGCGTGCGACGGTTGATGCCAGCGGCTATATGGACAGGCCCTTCGTGGAGCAACTCAATATCATCGGGGTGAATCAAAAACGAGTGCTTCACGCCATCCGAAATTACTACCGCGCGTTCGAGCAGCGTTCCCGTTGGATGCGCGAGGATCTCCTGTACGTTGGTGAGCTCGACCGCTATGAAGAGCGCTTGATCGAGGAGTGGGACCTGCTCTTCCAGCAGATGTGTGACGCCCTCGGGGGCGATGCCGCTGAGGACGAGATAATGCGTGAAGCCCAGATTCTCTACAAATGGGTTGAAACAGGCACGCACAACCCCATCCGACGCGGCGTTACGGAACCTGCAATAGCGCGCGGAACCTACCAGATGCTGGCGGATAACCTGCGGGTGGGTTGGCATCTTGAATTTCGCCAACGACTTCAGGCACTCCTCTCAACTGCGGCGGTGAGTTCATGAAGCCGTGGACCGAACGAACGCGAGAAGAAGCCCACCTTCTGAATCCGTCATTCTGCTGTGTGGCCCTGAGCTCTGCCTGCGCCGGTTTCAGCATACCAAACAACCAGCCACTGCCGTTTGCCTTGGCTTTCATGGTCCTGCCAATCGTCTTGCACAAACATACACGGGAATCCCTGCCTCGCAACACCCGGACGTCCCTTCCGGCCTGGCTGCAGGATCATGCCGATGCCCGAATCGGCTTTTACGAACGTCTCATGGCCCTCAAACCTCACACTCGAGAGGCATTGCGTTATGGTCTCGTTTTCGACTGGATGGCCATGGGAGACTCGGGACTCATTAGGTGCGTGGTCACCGGGAACCAGATCAATCGGGCCATCCGGTCGCTCGACGGTGATGCGCAGGAATGCATATCGCGTGCGCGCTTCCTGGGGAAATGGCTCTGCACCAGTGCATCGACAGAGACATTAATGGCACTTTGGGGGATTCGCCCATGAGTTTTCAGATCAAAGATATTGTCCTCTACTCACACGATGGAGAAATGCGGCGGCTCGAATTCGCACCAGGACGGCTCAACATCATCACAGGATCATCCAAGACCGGGAAGACGGCGCTGATATCCGTGCTTGAGTACTGCTTCGGCTCAACGGAGTGCCACATACCCGCCGGGATCATGCGTCGAGCTGTCGCTTGGGCAGGAGTTAGGTTGGCCGTTTCCGCTGGTGAAGCGTTTATCGCCAGGAGGCTGCCAGACTCAGGGCGAAACTCATCAACAGACGTCTACTACGCTGTCGGGAGCCAGGTTCCCTTGCCACGGGCGGACCAGCTCATGCAAACCACGAACCCCAATACTCTCGAAGGATTGCTCGCGGCGCACGCGGGCATCGGGCAGAACCGCCATGACCCGCCGCCGGGACAAACGCGACAGCCGCTTCAGGCCAGTATTGCCCATGCGCTGATTTATTGCTTCCAGCACCAGACCGAAATCGACAGCAATCGCCACCTCTTTCACAAGCAAAGCGACCAGTGGCTGCCTCAAGCCATCAAGGACACCATCCCGTATTTTCTGGGAGCTGTTGACGATGACTATGTTGCCCGAATGGCCGAGTTACGACGGCTCCGCCGGGAATTGCGGGGAATCGAGCGCAAACTCGCGGAGTACAATGCCGTCAGGGGCGAAGGCTTCACTGTTGCACAAGGCCTGCTTTCCGAAGCGACCGACCTGGGGCTGCGTGCCGGGCTACCCATGCCGGAGTCCTGGGACGCCTCTCTGCAAGCCCTCCGCGATCTGAGCCAAGCGGCCGCCGTACCCGACGAGGAACAGGCAGCCGTCGAGGGCGAAGAGTTCCGCAGATTACAGGCAGAACGGGATGAGTTGACGCAGGAACTGCGGGTAACGAGGGACCAGCTTGAGGCCGCCCGCGCGCTGGCAACAGATCGTCAAGGCTTCTCTCATGAGGCTCATGCCCAGGTTCTCCGCTTGAAGAGTATTGAGCTGTTCGACGCGCAACACGAGGATTCAGGCAGGCATACCGCCTGCCCGCTGTGCCAGCGGGCGTTGCCAGCAGAGGAAGTGGCTCCCTCGATACAAGACATTCAGAACTCACTTGCTCAACTCGAAGCCCAGGTCCGGCATGTGGAAGACCGCGCACCCCAGATGCAGGCCGTCGTTACCGACTTGGAGGAAAAGGAAGCCGAGATCAAGTCGCGTCTCCGGGACAATAAAGAACGACTCGAGGCGATCCAGCGGGAAAACTCCAGGTTGCAGGAGTATAGGGACCAGAACGCGCGTCGGGCACACATACTGGGTAGAATCAGCCTCTACCTGGAGAGTGTTCCACAGCTCGAAGATAACAGCGAGCTGCAGCGACAAGTTAAGGACCTGCAGGCGCAAGTGAACACGCTTGAGGACGAACTGAACGACGACACCGTCGAGGAACGCGTACTGTCGGCACTGTCATACATCGCCCGGGACATGAATGCTTGGGCAGCAGGACTCCAGCTTGAACACGCCGAACTCCCATTGCGCCTTGACCTCCGACGGTTAACCGTGGTTGCAGACGGTGTCGATGGGCATCCAATACCGATGGAGCAAATGGGAAGTGGCGAGAATTGGGTCGGCTACCACCTCATCACGCACTTTGCCCTGCACCGATGGTTCGTGAACCGCAAACGTCCCGTGCCGCGCTTCATCTTCATTGATCAGCCTTCACAGGTCTACTTCCCAGAGGACGAGGACTGGCAGCGCCAGGAGGACGGTGCGTCAGGAATTGGGGAGGATAGGCAGAAGGTTGAACGCATGTACAAACTTGCATTCGATGTCGTCCAGATGTTGGACGGCCAACTCCAGATCATCGTGACCGACCACGCGAACATTAACCAGCAGTGGTTTCAAGACAGTGTGGTTGAAAGATGGAGAGAGGGCGTGAAGCTTGTTCCGCCAGAGTGGGATCATACCTCAAGCGAAGACTAATTCCTGAGCCGTTGGAATTGCCGACCAAGCTCACCGGACGGCAATTCCGCTGTGCTCCATTGCCGCCGGTGAGCTTGGTCGTTGCCTGCATCTATCTTGACAAAATAGGAATTTTTTTCAGGTTAAGCTTCTCTGCGAGTATTCACGGTCAAGATATGCATTAAAGTTCACCGAGAGGAATGACAGTCAACGTATCTCCTTTATAGTGTACTTGAGTTGGGATTGTTGACATGGTCACAACATTGCCATGCCGGATTCAAGTTCACTTATCTTGACTTTCCGGTTCATCCTGCATTTCTTTCAATTCCTGCGGGACAAAATACCGAAACTTTATTTTTTTGCTTAGCCTGGCGGTGAAATCCGAAAAGGCTATTGTTATCTCCATAGCCTCTACCATGAGTTCTGAGCCTTCCTCGTAGGAGATTCCCCCGGGCTCGCCAAGCCTGGTCTTGAAATTAGCATATGCCTGATCAAACTGACGAAGTACGTTGAACATGGTACTGCCGACCGGTGAGTTGATCTTCAATACCCGGGAACCCCGTTCGCGGGCCATGCTGATTTTTCGTTCTATAATTTCTTCCCTGGTTGGCTTTTTTCTCTCTTCTCCCATCGTAAAAACTCCCTTTACACTTTGCCGATGATTCGTGCGTTTTGTTTAATTTTAAACCGCCGCCACAGGTCCAGCATGTAAACTGATCCATAAGGGAATACAGCGGCTATCAAAATAAATATGGAGCAATGAACGGCTACAGGTATGATGCGAGGTAACATTTCCAAATAACCGAAATAGAATTTTTCCGCGTTGATCCCGAAATGCTGTGCTATCGCCCACACCCGTTCCGGTGTGCTCAGTTCAGACAGCAGGTAATAAAAAACGTATATAAAAAAACTCTTAACGATAAGCAGGCTCGCCCTGCCGACAAACAGGGAATTGATTGCCTTGCGGGTGATATTGCCGACGTAATACCTGCTGATATAACTGCATAACAGGGTATTTATGACCACCGGGAGATATGGAACGGAATTCATGATTATTTTGATCAGTAAATCCGGAGAATTGAGGACAAAGGGCAACAGGTAAAAGGAAAAGACTGGAAAAAGCAGGACGAGGAATAACCCTTCTTTAAATCCGCTTAGTGCGCCAATTCTGAAAAAATCCAGCGCCCCTTCCAGGGTCAGGAACTCTGCGGGGATCTCCTGCCCCTGACTCTCGATTACATAAAATTGCTGGATTTCCGAGATAGCACTGATAATATTCCTGGGGCGTGGAACACCACCGCCACCACCAGTTGTAATGATCGTAGCGTTGGGGCTGTAATCACTGCTTTTTTGTCCGTCGGCCATTTTTACTCCTTACCATCCAAGCACGGTTCCACTGATTTGAAATTCTTGAGCAGTCCTGTTTTCTCATTCTCCATCTCAGCTATGGATCCGAAAGCTTCCGCATGGAAGGGCGTGTAATACCCTTGCATTGTTCTGCCCCCTTTCGTGGTAATTGTAAAATATCCTCCGAAATACTGATTTTTTATCAACTCTCTGGCAATCACTTCATGCTCTACCCGCAGATGATACACCACCGTGAACAAGACCTGGCGCATGGTCAGATCGTCAGCAGCCATGGTTGCTATATCCATGGCTCCCGCCTGTTCAGCCTGTTTTCTTGCAACCTCCTCAATGGCTTTGGCCTGAAAATAGACATATCCATCAGGCATGGAAAAGGCCATGAACCGCCTGCCTGCAACTCGGTTAATATAAGGCCTCAGGCTGTCCATAAACGTCTGAGCGTCAAACCAGGCGGAAATATCAATCAGGTTGGGGGCATCTACCTTTTTCTTTACCAAAGATTCATCTGCACCATAAATATCAGCCTGCGCCTGCCAGGCCGCATTTGACCCACTGGTAGATGAGGATTTCTTTGGCACAGGTGCTGAAGAGTGAGAAACAGAGGGCGGATCTTTTGCTTCCTGATCGGCAAGCTGTTCAACAGCAAGTTCAAGTTCCTTTTGTCGGGCAAGCTGATCAGCCTTTTTCAGGGTTTTGCCGAGTAATCCCTCTGCTCGTTTATGGTGCAGCTTGATTGCCATGGAGATTTCATCTTTCCTGGCAAGTTGCTTGAATGATGCGATCTCAGCCAACACACGACCGGCAGCCAGTGGATGTTCCCCCAAACTGTATAGATGTCCCTTGATTGAGGGCAGTTTACCAAGGTCATGCCCCAGGGCGGCGATCAGGGTATCCGGAATAACATGCCTGGCATCATCACCGACCAATAGCTTGATGGTTGCCCGGGCCACGTTCAGGGTGTGCTCCAGCAGGGAGGTTTTCCCAAGCAGTGTGTAGGTGTTGGAGTCCCAGGAGGCCTCCACATCATCAGCTGCGTTGACGACGGAAGAACAATTCCCTTCCTTTTCAAGCAGCAACAATATCTGATAACAAACATCTTTCTGGAGGCCGGCGTTGCGGAACCAGGGTGCCTGGTCAATATGCTTTTTGAAAAATTCGGCAATCCTCTCATTCCTGAACACATAATTTTCTCTTTCAGGCTTGCCCTGTTCTTTTTCGTCGCGCCATATTGGCGCTATCTCGGAAATATGGAGTTCGCCGGTTTTCCTTCCCTTTACCCAGAGCTTGGACAAATCCCCTAAAGTAACCTCCCGCTTGGTGACTCCCCTGTTTTTCCCCGAGCGCAGGACGGACAGGACCAAGACAACCAGGACCCCGGTTAAGCCGAATAAACCTGTATTCACCACATTCATGCCGAAACATCCGGAAATACAACCTTGATCGTCGCATCGGATACCTCCCGAGTGATTCCTCGATACACTCCGGAATAGGTTGTCAGGAAAAATTGCCTGGGCGCCATGTTGAGGACATCGGTGTGCCCGATCCTGACATCTTCCGTCTCCCGGATGGACAGGCCGCCCCCAAGGGAGATAATAGGGCTATAGGTTCGTTTTTCACCAAGATGCCCGGATACATAATTTGCGGTCTTGGCGTCCGGCACCCGCATGAACAGCTTGGTATTGCAGTTGTCGAGAATGGTATTAGCCCGGTCCATGCCGATTTCCGAATAGAGCTGACTGACGGACTGGCAGTATCCGTGGATATAGACCCCGGCCCCACCGGCCTTGGCAAACAAATCCTCAATGCCGTGATACAATACCGATTGAGCCTCATCTATATGGAGGGCCAAAGCGGGATTGACAACCTTGTCGCTGGAATATCTACGGCCAACAAAGGCCTGGACCATGGACACGATAACCTTGCCGGCGGTATAGGCCGCCCGTTTGGTCAGGAGTGATCCCAGCTGCACCACCAGGATGACGCCTTTGCCGGCTTCAAGCCGGTCAATGAAACGGTTTTCATCCGCGTTGCCGATTATTCTGCCCACATTCCCGGAGGTCAGCTCCGTGAGTGCAACGCGCAGGGAACTCGCCACCTTGGAATAATAATCCGCCGGCGTGGACAGGATTTTCTGCATATCCATAGCCAACTGCTGGGACTCAGGGGTATCTATGAAATCGAGCTTTTCCTTGAGCTTCTCCATATCCTGGTGGCTGATATGATTTTTGATGTCATTGAGGTTAAAGGAGGGCCTGCGCCCTGCCTTTTCCGCCAACATGATCAAGGCCTGAACCACCACCAGGGAGACTTCGTAAGCCACCCCGAAGAAATACGGTTCCCTCCCCACTGCTACCCCGGCCGTAATATGGGCGACCAGTTCCTCAATCATGTAATACGAAGACAACGGATCAAGAATGGCGCTGTATTGGGGAAAGACAGGAGTGATCAGCATAAGGTCATTATGCCTGCCCGTTTCAAAGGCCACTTGGACGATTTTCGAGAACAGTTCAATATCTCCTTTGGGGTCAATAGCCACGATGGAATAGCCTTTACGTATGTCCTGCTCAATGATGTTTTCCATGGCCCTGGTCTTGCCCACCCTGGTGGTACCGAAACACCAGGAATGTGCCTTGCGAAAGCTGTCCGGATACCCCAGGGGTATTATCTTGTCCGGACGATCCAGATGAATACCGCTGCCAAGATATGTCCACGGCTCTTGAATCTTCCTTTTCAGGATTGACATCAATTCCTGCAATCCCGGGCCGTCCTGACAACCTTGACCTGGATATGTTCGTTCAACTCGCGAGATGCTGCCAGGATGGCTTTTTTGGGCAGAAATGCACTGGACTCCACAAAACTCTTGAGACCTACAAACCGGGACAGACAATGGATTGTTACATCCCTTTTTTCCACCTGACTTCGCAGTAAATTTTCCACCAGGATTTTGGATACCCGGTCCACGGCGACCTTGATACGAGGAGTGTCTTCCAAGAATACCGGCTCAACCCGCCGCAGGTTAAAAGCCCGCCATTGACCAACCATCAGTTCATTTCGTTCGTGGACCCCAACATGGTTAATCGGGCAGACAGCGATGACCGGGCTTTCCTTTTCAATCTCGATCTCGACATAAAAACCACCGTCCTTCTTTTGTCTAATGATCTTGCCCCATCGCATTTCCTGTTCTATTCGTTTATAGTGCGCAACTTTCTGCAGGCAGGCTGCTTTGCTCAGGTTATTCTCAAGGATTCGTTTGATGGTATTCCAACCCCTCATGGTGGATAA
>Ga0068714_10006977_pt1 | contig 11225 bp, 10 predicted proteins | sample MTBNYHSulfiMetaG_FD_62988 | JGI IMG/M metagenome (GOLD analysis project Ga0068714, IMG submission 62988) | Enrichment culture microbial communities from rom New York Harbor, USA that are MTBE-degrading - MTBE-NYH (New York Harbor Sulfidogenic)... | ecosystem: Environmental > Aquatic > Marine >... | reverse complement strand
AATAAAACCGGAAGGAAATAAATTCATCGATATCAGAGATTTTTTTGATCCATCTTCACCCACATCAGGGATACAGGAAGCTGTTGATCATTTAAAACCTGAAGGCGGAACGGTATTTCTTTCCCCTGGAATTTATAAGATCAGGAAATCTGTGGTTTTATTCTCAGGGGTTTACATTAAAGGAAGTGGAGAACATTCGGTTATAGAGCGTCTGGACACCTGTATACAAAAATCCCTTTTGTCAGCAGGCTACGAAGGCGATACAGAAATACAGGTAAGTGATGCCAACGGATTTTATACAGGGGGCGAGATCACCATCTTCAGCAATACCTTCAGCGGATTTAACTGCACAAGCGCCATTATCGTTGAAGTAAGAGACAGATCACTCAGGTTAGACCGGCCACTGAGAAAAAACTACCTGCCGGAAAACAGGGCGGCAGTGTTGAACTTTTTCCCTGTGTTCACGGCCACCAGGGGATCCGAGAATATCAGGATCGAAAACCTTGTTATTGACGGGAAGATGAAAGCCGGGAGTGATTTCCATGCTGACTTTGTATATTCGGCCATCCACCTCGTGCATGTTTCAAATATCATTATCGATAAAGTGATCATCAGGCACTTTCCCGGCGATGGTTTCAGTGTACAGGGTGGTGTTAATGCATCCGTGACCAACTGCATTGCAGAATACAATCTCGGGAATGGATTCCACCCGGGCACCACATTAAGGGTAAGCACATGGGCTAATAATATTGGAAGATATAATGGTCTCGACGGTCTGTACTTTTGTTTTAATGTCAGATATGCAAACATTTCCGATAATCATTTTTACAACAACAGGAAAAACGGGATCGGCGACCTGGGCAAGGGCGGTCAGGAAGGCGATCAGATGAATGTTGTATCAGGCAATTTTTGTTATAACAATGACCAGTCAGGAATAGAATGTACCACCGGGGGAAATAATATAGTGGCCAATAATATCTGCGAGAATAATTCACAAGCTGAGCCGGGGAAATGGGCTGACATTTCTTTAAAGGACACCCATTCGACCATTATCCAGGGCAATCGCTGCAGTCAAAGTAATCCTTCATCTTCGGACAACAGACCAGATCATGGTATCCTCTTAACCGGAAAATGTGAGGATAATATCATCACAGATAATATACTGACAGGCTATTCCAAAGGTATTTCCGGAGATAACCTGGAAATGAACACTATTAACCGGAACATCATACTTGAGAAACATAAACCTGATGTTCAGAAAGATCAGTAATAAAGCTTTATCCTGATTATTTTTCAATACATAATTCTGATTATTCCAAATTAGGGGAGGGATAATAGCAGGAATGCGCTTGGCCAGGGTGCTCATCTCGGCGCATAAAAAACCCCCAGCGTGAACCGGGGGCTTGAATTATCGGCGAAGTGTGCAGTAATAACTTTTTCGCACTTTTAATTTTATCCCTAACTGTCAGACTATGTCTTGACTATTTCATCTTCTCAAGTTCTTCAAGTGGTACTGGGTTCTGCTTCTTTATTTGTTCTAGCATCTCCAGCATTTTCTCATCTGGGTTAAAAAGTTTCACCATGACATCGGTAACATCAATGAATTCAACCCCTGACCGCTGGTAGACTATATTCCACTTGGAGACAATGATGTCAACGTCAGCCTGTTTTGCAATCTCTGGAATCTTTCCTTCGATTATTCCCAAAATATTATCCACAGGCCAAGTACTGAAGGCCTGTTTGTGAGCCAACTCCTGCGAAGCTTCACCTATGGCCTCCAATTCCTTGACACGTTCCTTATCCCCGGATGCTTCCGCTTCTGCATGTTCGGTCTTTAGGCCTTTGATATAACTTGCGTGCGCTTCTGTATTGTAATATGCGATTGCTATTACACGAGAATCAAATGTACCAACGACTACACTTTTCTTCAGTGTTTGTCCAAAAACAATTCCTGCAAACAGGAGTAGGGCTGTGATAACTAATAATTTTCTCATGTTAAATGAATTTGGGGTTAGACCTATACAAGGTACACCTAACTTTAATGTAAGTCAAGTATTTCGTTGACTTTTAATGGTTTGAATGCGTCAATGTGCCCAGATCATTGTATTATCAATCAATAATCCAATTAGATTATAATAGTCGGTAACCTTTTGGCCAACATTGTTTTACCAGCTCCCGAAGGTCCGATCATGATCATATTGTGTATTCCTTGAACTTTATCACATATTGAACATCTTTCATTTATATTTATTGACCTTGGTACAATATGCTCCCATTCAAGATTCTCTGTATTCCCACAATAAATGCATTTTTTTCTGATTGAACGAATTGCTTATCTTCTCTAAGAATATCAGACCACTTTTTCTCAGATTTTACTAATTCACGAAATGTATTTTTAATGAAACCGTAATCTTTCGATTTAGAATCAAGTCCAAAAGAACTTTTAGCAATTATCTTAGCATACTGATAATAAATCAAATGTCGGATGATTTTTACTTCTCTATCTGGCATATTTTTGAATTTGTGTTATAATATATGATCACATATATAAAATGTAAATAAATTCTTTTAACGTCAGTCTGTGCAATAATTAAGTTTTACTGACTTCAATATGACATTAAAATTACTGCTTTTTTACATGGATTTTTTAATTCTTATCTTACTGGAAATAAGTGTACCTATGGTAAACTTTAGCCTGACGATTTACATTTCCCAAAACCTCACTAATCCTAAGGATGAACTGCATGTGTTCTGTGAAAGGGATGGTTGCAACTTTTCCTTTCCTGGAGGGACATTCCGTTTTACTCGGTAGAACCGGCTGGCTGACCCTGATGCCCCATCCCGAAAAACAGACACGATAAGATTTTAAGGCATATTTCCCCGGTTTCTTTAGAAGCATTCACAGGCAAATATACCGGGTACCATTCCACTTTTTCGGTCTTGTCGAGCGATTGTTTTCCGATGGACGATCCGGATATCATAACCCGTTTGTTTTTTGTTATTTTTGCCTTGCCAAACGACCGGCTTTCAGGATTACAGTTCTGTACTACCATCATGGCTAGCAAAACGGTATCTGCACTCACTTCAATAATTCCGTGATATTCATTGAATTCGGAAAAAATGGCTGTATCTCCCAAAAATCCTTCAATCCGATGGGTTTGTTCCGTCCCTAATGTATTTTCAGTTTGAAATCCGGTATAAATGTTGAACTTCTCTTTCGTCTGATCAGTGTTATGCACTTTCTCCCGGTGGGTGTAAAGAAAATCGCCTGTCTTGGTTTCTCCGTCAAACAATTCTGTAACAAGCGGTTCGGTGATCCTGAAAATACCACCTTCATCCTCGACGGATCTTTCCTGTATCTCAATCCACCTGAGCCGGATTTTGGTTTTCTTACCGTCTGGGAACTGCATGGTTCCTTTCTTCTCCCTGATCACCTTTTGTTCATACGACATGTCAAGGCCCGTAATTTCAGTGAAGAGGGCAGCAAAGATTCTCGAAGCTGATGGTATGGCGAATTCACTCTCCCATCCTTCCCGATAGTCTAACCTGAAAAGGGTATCACCTCCCGCCTCCAGGAGAGCGGTGAAATTTCCTGCATCCCTCCAGGCGCCGCTGATTTTCAGCATGGCACGTTCCGAATCCGGGAAAAGAGAACGGATAAGTTCTTCTTTTTCTTCCGGTGAATCCAGGGTGATCTTCTCATCAGAAGCAGGTAAAGAGCCTAGGGCTTCTTTTACAAGCCTGCCGAAAATCGAACGGAAGTCTTCCGGTGAAAGCCAGCGCCTTGAAGAAAGATAACCGGATGCATCATAATATTCTAGTTCATGGGAAACCTCGTTCGAAAGTACCGTTTGTCCATTTTCCCTGACAATTATGCTCAGCTTCCAGTACATCGCAAAACCGGAGGTCGCCCGTGTGATGAAGGAGAAAATACCAATTTCCGGTCCCTCAGCGGAGATCGTTGCAGGCATTTCCACTTTCTGATTCCCGAAACCGTTAATGATTTTGTATTCCACTTTCTCGGGAAATGAAACATCCCCGGCTTGCAGTTTTTTCATAAGTTCCTGCCGAGTATCGCTGAAAATGGAATCGCTAAGGTCAGGATCAAGAAAATAATGCGGAAACCGGGTTTCATCGGTCCAGCGAAGTTCATGTTTAACCAATACCACCCTGGCATTCTGCCCAATGTTGATCTGAAAAAGAAACAGCGCAGCCGAAATCAGAATCAATGTTTTCATCTTGCTTTTATTTATTGTATGGCTATATGCAAGTTACAACAAATTGCCGACAGATCAGCCCGTTTATTAAAACTTCACCATGTACATTTATTATTACAAAATACTGGGAATATCCAATAATGCCATACAGAAGGATGTAAAAAAAGCCTACCGCAAATTAGCCGGGAAATATCACCCCGATCTTTTTGATATGCTCAGTTTACTCCGGTTTTAGGTGCTCAGTTTGACCGGATTTTCTAGTCAGTCAAGAGCATTATATTATTCAGCGGAGATTTCTTGGAGGGATTTCTAAGGGGATTAAAGGGGTAATTAATTATCCTTTGCTGTTTATTTGAATTGCATATGCTATCTATTTCATATTTTAGGGTAATATCTTTAAGTGAAGGTTTGATATTACTGAGGGTGAGTTACTCGAAAAAAATCAATAGATAACCTATTATTTTTAAAAAATCGCAATAGATAGGTTATATATTCTAATAAATCTATCTCCTAAAATATCTCCCAATATTGATAATGGTTTTTGTCTGATATTTTTGTTAGAATCAGTTGATTACAGAGATTTTGATCTATTCTGAGTTTTTATCTTATAATGAACAGAACCTATTTTGATTTTTCGGATAAAATGTTACATATAGTGCATAATATCAATTCATTACAATTTCAATGATTTGCAAAAGCCGAGATTGTGCTTTTCAAGTCAAGAACAGGCAATAGATTTATTCCATATAATTGAAAAAGAAAATCATACGTTTCATTGACTTCAGCTTTTTACAGTCGTAACTTTAATCAACAAACTGAATCCTGGTATTTTTGTTAAATCTATCAACCTAAACTCAATCAAATGAAAAATATTTTCCTTATTCTACTAATTATTTCTGGAATAATTCTTGTCACTGGTCAGATTTTTATATATTCTGAACTTAACAATCATTAGAATGATAGTCATCCTGAAGCTATTTTTGAACAAGAGGAATCAAAAAAAATAGTTTATGAAAGCAAGACCTATGGTGATGCATATAATAAAAAGTTTGATCAAAATAAATATGTACTTATCAATTTAATTCATAAGCGAAACTTAAGAAGATGAAAAATGAATTTTTTAAATCTCAGAACCTTCATTTTTATTTTAATTACAGGATTGATCTTATCATCCTGCAATAAGGATAAGGATGCGACTACGGATAATATAATTATAGGAACATGGACTGCAGGAATCCCTACCTTCACAGTTATGATTGGCGAGAAAACATTGGAACAATACTTTACTGAGGTATTGGGGTTGTCAACAGTTGAAGCACAGGCTTTATCTGATTATTATACCCAGATGATAACAGAAGATTTTGAAGTTACAGGAGACGAAATTCAAATAAAATCAGATAATACGTATACTGCTAATCTGGGAGGATATCCAGATTCTGGAACATGGAGCTTATCGGCTGACGGCAAAAAGCTAACTATTGATTCCAGTACTGATTCTGATGGTCCTGTAATATTTGATGTCATTGAACTGACTTCAAACAAACTAAAAATCCGCATGGAAATATCCATCAGTGAAGATATTGGTGGTGATGAAACACCGGAATTAATAAATCTCATAGTTGTATATAATTTCACCAAGTAATTTCCAGAATGCATTTTAAATTGTAAAAACCGGTCGCCTTAACCACATTCTACCGGTCATCATATCAATTAATAATTTGTCTGTACATCAAGGAATTAACTCTGAATTCAGGTGGTCAATCGTATTCGGCGAAAAGTGGTCAGGGACACCGGCTTTTCCACATGAATTCATCAATTAACCAAAATCAAAATAAAGTGAAATCAATACCGGGTATTATACTTCTGATTACTTTTATATTCAATTCTGACAGTCAATTAATTGGCCAGGAGAAGGTAAATTTCTCAGCAGGCATAGGTTTCCCTGAATTATTAAATCTGGGCCTAAGATATCAACTCAAGCAAACACAATTCGGGATCAGTTTTGGTTATATGCCGAGCGCTTCTTTTGATAATGATAATAAAATGATTTCAATTGCAGGTGATTTTTATTATCATTTTGGCGGTTTCAGTGAATTCTCCCAAAGACGTCCCTGGTATTTCAGGAGCGGCTTAATATATTGTAATGCAGCAGGCGGTAATGATCTACTATGGTTAAATTGCAGGTTAGGCAGAGATATTAATCTGACCAAGAAAGTTGGATTAAGTATCGATGCCGGAATTGTTTTGGAATTATATAACGAAGAAAAAAGAAATGATCCTCAATCCTATTCTGATACGCCCACCTTTATATTGCCAGGTATTGGAACATGCCTGTTTTACAGGATTGGACATTTGTAAATTAACCTGGTGATCCCAGCCTGTCTTACGGCAGGTAGATTTACAGCTATTTTTTTTTATTTAACTAACCCTGCCGAGCTCTTCGGGGTATTATTAAAATATCACTTTAATATTTTCCCCTCCCCTGTCTGGTATATCATATCCTCATCCCCGATATAGGATCTGTCCCAGATATATCCCATCTCCCTGTCCATCACAAGGGGATATAGATACTGGCCGCCATTCTTATAATTTATTTTCGTGATATCGGTCGGTCCCCAGCCCGGTACCTCAATCTTTACAATGGTACCTGGATATTCTTCACCGGCAATGCCTGTTTCATAATACCCACCAAAAAAGTGAACTCTTGTCTTGTGCACCACAATATCCAGTTCATCAAAGTTGATACCTATCGTAGCGTGCCATGCCGGGGAGGTGATCTGCCTTAATTCAGGTGTTACTACGATCCTGTTGTTATTCCCGAAAAACAAAACCAGATGCATATTATCAAAAAATTCGACTTTTGCATTGTCAAGGGCAACAGGTTCACCGGAAAATTTATCCGTTTTTCCCCCTACCCTGACAGGACCGGTCCAGTCACCTGCCTTCAGTTTCTTTTCCCTGAGTTCATAAAAAAGTTCAGGGTCTGTAAGAGTTCCGATACAAAAATTCGATGCCCCTTTTTTTATCAGTTCATTTGTGATCCAGGTTGCGCCACCGGTGCGGTCACAGCCATCAGCGACCACTACAGGGATTTCTCCGACATTCACAGCCTGCATAACTCTGTCAACTCCTTCTTCGAGGTTATAAATTTTCTTAAAAACGAAATCCTTCCGGTGCCGCCATATAAACTCGTTCATGTCATCAGCAATTCGATTAGCCAGACCGGGATCATTGTTGGTCACAACAAAGATGGATGCTCCGTTATCAGGAACATCGGCATAGGCAAAACCAAAGTTCACAGAAACATACACATCTTTTTCACGGTTTTCCCATCGGCGTGCCCGTTCCATGATCTCCCGGGCCGGGTATCGAATGGTACCCTGGAAAAAACTGGGAGTAATTATGCCCGGCTTCCTTACGGCAACCACGGGCTTGTACGTCCCCTGCAAAGTTCTGATCATCAAGTCAGCCGCACGCTGCCCCATCAGTGTGGCATCATAATGGGGGAAACGTTTCACTGAAAAAACAGCATCAGCGGCATTATCTGCGACGAGCTCAGCATCTTCACAGGCATGAAGGTCGAGGGTTACGGTAATTACAGCATCCTCTCCCACAACCTTACGTACCATTCGTGCAAGTTCAGCTTCTGGCCTGGGAACACCCACAACAGCCATAGAACCATGCAGGGCAAGATGAACTCCATCGAATGGCCCTTTTTTGTTTAAGTCATCAAGCATTTTTTTAGTAAAATACTCCCATACTTCCTTTGAATTCCAGCTTCGTGAAGTAGACCCGAAGGGCATGCCCGCGGGTGATGTTATCCCCACCAGTTCAATCCCTCCATAGGCTTCCATCCGTGCTTCAAAACCACCTGTATACCCCGTGCTTTGACCCAGAAAACTGTCAGAAGCAGGGCCAACGGCCAGCCATGCATCCAAACCGGTTGGTTCCGGACAATATGTACACGTTTCATGGGTGAATGACAATATCCCTATACGATATACCTTTTGCCGAACCGGAATGTTCCTTGAAGATACTCCCTGTGCAAACAGTGGTAGGATAAAATATGCTGTAAGAACAAGGATAATTATTAAACTGAAAAAATGCTTATTGCAAATCGATTGCTTTAAAATTGATTTCATAGCTATATTCAGATAATAAGTAAAGTTAACGCGTTGTGCGATTAAAACAATTTTAATAAATAAAAGTAAATGTTAAAATACAATAATGTTATACATATTCAATTATTTATTAAATCTCCCTGTGTGATCTGGAGATTCTGATTATTAGTAATGTATTTTGCCACAAAAACACGAAGACACCAAATCTCACCAAATCAATTTATTGCATTTTCAATCGCACAATTCGTTAAAATTAACGTGATATATGAAATGAATATTCCAGGATTTTCTTATGGATGACCTCTTGAAAACAAAATCTAAAATTGTGTTGATCCCAACTATAAACTATCGTAACTTTATGGATTAATAACATCAAAAGATCCCTATAAAAGAATAAATAAGTAATATTGACAGCCATGCATCGCAAGCTCCTTTTATCAGCACTGATTTATTTAGTTGTACTGTTTATAATCAGCTCATGTGACCGTTCTAATAATGAGGATGAATCCCCGGTGCCGGAAAATGAATACCTGGTCAGAAAGACCTTTTTAATTTCATATCCTCAAACCCTTGCAAAAGGTATTTTCGAAATAATTGAAGAAAATTTTGATGAAGCAGCCGGGCTCAGTGATGATGTTAAATATGGGTATAGTGTCTACAAAATAGAATATAACACCTGCTATAAGAACGAGGATGTTGTGGCTTCAGGCCTGGTATGTATTCCCATGACATCCGGTCCCATACCATTATTAAGTTTTCAAAACGGTACCAACACACTGCATAAAAATGCACCTTCAGTGGCATATACCGATACGCTTTTTTCACTCATTGAGGCTGTCTCCTCTTATGGATTTATCGTTGCCATGCCCGATTATCTCGGATTCGGAGCTTCAGAAAATATGTATCACCCCTATCTTATTAAGGAACCTACAGTTCAAACTATAACCGACATGTACCGGGCAATAAAGGAAATGATGGAGGATCACCCCTCAATGAGCCTTTCAAAAGATACCTATTTAATGGGGTATTCCCAGGGTGGGTGGGCGACAATGGCTTTGAAGAAGGAAATTGAAACAAATCTCTCAGATGAATTTACGCTGAGAGCTGCTGCCTGCGGGGCTGGTCCGTACGACCTGAGCTTGATCAGCACAGAAATTCTGGCACTGACGACCTATCCCATGCCTTATTTCATGGCTTATGTAATAAATTCATATATCAAATCGGGAGAGATCGATCTTACCTACAGCGATATTTTTAGTCCTGCCTTTTCAGGGAACAACTATATATCAAATCTTTTTGACGGCACAAAAAGCTCTGATGTTATCAATTCACAACTTACCACCACGGTGAGTGATCTTTTTACCTCGGACATAATCAGTAACTTTGCCACCGGGAACAAATATTCCAGCCTGCGTACTGCTTTGACAAACAACAGCGTTACAGCCTGGAAAACTGCCAGTCCTACCCTTATTATACATGGGCTGGGCGATACTTTCGTAACACCCATGGTTTCCAATAATATTTATCTCGATTTTCTGTCAGAAGGCACAGCCGTTGATGTCGTGACGTATTTACCCATACCTGAGCTGGATCACGGGGATGCAGTGATCCCATGGGGACTGCTGTCACTGAAATGGATTCTGACAAAGAAAGGATAAGACTTTCTTTGTGCAGCCTGTTGATTACTGACTTAATTTTTCCCTCAAGAATCATCATCAAACTACCATTCGCACCTGTCCTAACAACTGCTGCCATAAGGTCTGACCAGTGCCTGACTGTAAAGCCCGCGCAGATTGAGCAATTTTTCCCGGTCATGGGTAAACAGACTATCGTTAATTAAATGGAATAATTTTATTACGTGGATATTGTAATATATACAACATGTAATTCGTTATTTTTTTACATCCGGAATCATATACTCATATGGGTCCGGAATAATATGTCCGGTTACACCCGATTTTGCAACCACAGACTATTATTTTATTTCTGCGATAGAAAAAAATATGTTTATCAAAAAAGGAATCATGTTTGTCAAAATAAGATCCTTAATATTGGGGGTTAATACATTTCATGCGGTTATATTAAGAATTCATTTTAAAAGCCTAAACGGTTTAATATGTTCTGAAGCCAGAAAGAAAATATTAAACAAAGATCCTGAGTATGTGAAAATTTATTAATTAACTAAACGATTCAATCAATATAAGAATATGGACCAGATCAATTTAATCAAAAAAGTGGCTAGAGCTTACAATAATTTAGATTACACTGAAATTGAAGAAGTATCATCTGATCAAATTGTATATGAGAATCAAAACATTTTTTTTGCATTGAAGGGTAAAAAACAAGTGACGGGTTACCTGGAAAGAAAATTCAATTCCCTTAAAAATGAGGGGAACTTATTTTACGCTGAGATCGGAGTTGTAAAAGATCAAAATAATACAAGCTTTGAAGATTTAATGTATCCGGAGGGCACACCATGTATTATTGTATCACAGGGAAAAAAAGAAAATAAGGTTGCATTGATCTTGATAGAAGCTGAAAATGAAAAACTTAAACGTATTGATATCTGCACTGTGGCCCCGCACTGGTCGCAGGCTGCAGGAACCAATGAATTTCCGGCATAGGATTGGGAAAATCAGAGTTCCTGACCATTTTTTATCGTATTAAATTGATTATCAATATCTTTATTCAAAAAAAGTACCTCCTGTTAATAAATCCTTTATTTAAATTGTAATTGAACCGGCCGAATAGGATCATGACGTCCGGTTTTTGTATTATGTATTAAATTTGGTCAGCATAATTATTGATCATTTTAACAATATCATCTTTTGGGTATTCTGATACCCACCTGCTTCCATACGTAAGAGATATATTCTATCGGGAAATG
>Ga0068714_10006976_pt1 | contig 11227 bp, 9 predicted proteins | sample MTBNYHSulfiMetaG_FD_62988 | JGI IMG/M metagenome (GOLD analysis project Ga0068714, IMG submission 62988) | Enrichment culture microbial communities from rom New York Harbor, USA that are MTBE-degrading - MTBE-NYH (New York Harbor Sulfidogenic)... | ecosystem: Environmental > Aquatic > Marine >... | reverse complement strand
GCACCGGAGCCTTCACCGGCAGCCACGGGGTGACCGACTTTCACAACCAGACCCCCGGGACCAATCCGGGCAATGAGAACATTACTCAGAACTGGGATCGGGAAAGAATCAAGGCCGAGTTCGTCTGGGAAGCGGCCGACCGGGCCGGCCGGAAATGCATCGTCATGACCTATCCAGGCTCGGCCCCGACCAGGATGAAACACGGCCTGGTGGTCGGCGGCGACGGCTTCCATGTCGGCGAGAGCCGCCAGGGGCTGCCGGGCCTGAACTCGATGTTTTCCGTTTGCGAGGATTTCATCGTTTCCACGGAGATCTTCCCCAACGGCTTTGCCGGCGAGTTCTCCGACGCCGAGGGCTGGACCGGCTTTGAGGACCTGGGCGACGATCCCCAGGAGATGGAGGTCCTGCTCCCCTTCCCCAAGGCCATCCGCAAGCCGTCCCGGACGACCTGGTGGGTCCTGGCTCATGAGGGCGAGGAGGGTTACGACCGGATCACCCTGGCTCAGGCCAAGGACAAGGGGGCCGTGCTGACCACCCTCAAGCCCGGCCAGTGGAGCGAGATGATCTTCCTTTCCCTGAAGTTCGAGGACGGCTCCGAGGAGGAGGTCTTCACCCGGTGCAAGCTGATCGAGCTGAGCCAAGACCTGAGCCGGTTCAAGCTCCTGGTGGGGGCCCTCATCCCCACCCAGGGCTGGCTCTCCTCCCCGGAAAAGACGGCCCCTCCGAGGATCACCAAGGGCTCCATTCACAGCAACGGCGGGATGATCATGGGCATGCTGGGGAGCATTGACCTGGACACCTATGTCGAGATGAACGAGAACCTCTCGACCTGGAACGCCGAGTGCGCCGTGGCCTTGATGGAGCACAACGAGTGGGACCTCTTCTTCATGCACTCCCACCCCATCGACTGGATGTACCACCTGGTCATCACCGACATGATCAGCCCGGACCAGGAAAAAAGGGAGAAGGCCTGGGAGGTGCATCGCCGGATTTACGAGGTTGAAGACCGGATGATAGAGCGGCTCTTGAGCCAGGCCGACAAGGACACCCTGGTGGTGATCGTCTCCGACCACGGGGCCACGCCGGACGGCCCCGTCTTCGATCCCTACCAGGCCCTTGAACCGGCCGGCCTGGCCTTCAAGACCGACGAGCTGACCATGAACAACGAGGTCAGCCCCATCGCCCTGAGCGTCAACAAGCCGGATTACGCCCGCTCCAAGGCCGTGCCCCAGCGGGAGGTCTATGTCTACGTCAACCTCAAGGGCCGGGATCCGGAAGGGATCGTCGAACCGGAGGACTACGAAAAGGTCCAGCGGCAGATCTGCGACGCCCTGCTGACCTACGTCGACCCGGCCACCGGGCGGCGGCCGGTGGCCCTGGCCCTGGCCAAGAAGGATTCGAGAATCCTGGGCCTCTACGGCGAGAACGTGGGGGACGTGGTTTACGCCCTCTATCCCGAGTTCGGGTCCCAGCACGGCCACATGCTGCCCACCGCGGAGCTGGAACCGGGCCGTCTGGCCCCCCTGCTGATTCTGAGCGGCCCCAACATCAAGAAGAACAACAGGATGGAGAGGACCTGCTGGCTCTGGGACATCGTCCCGACCCTCTGCTACCTGACCGGCGTCCCGGTGCCGGAAACGTGCGAGGGGGCGGTTCTCTACCAGGCCTTGAAGGACCCCGGCTTCAAGGACAAGGAGATCGAAAAACTGCAAGAGGGGATCAAACGTTTGCAGGCCGCCATGGCCCGCGACAGCCGCGAGCCCTGGGACCATCACGATTGCGCCTGAAAAAATAGACGAGGCTTCAGGACCTCATCAACGGAGGAGAGGAATCGATGAAAACCATTACCCGAAAAACAATTCTCCTAACCTTGGTCTGCCTCCTGGGCCTGGCCCTGGCCGGGCCCGCTTGGGCCAAGACGGAGCTATCCATGACCACCGTGTACATGAACACCCACCCCACCGTGGTCAACGGCTGGGAGCCCTGGTTCAAGGAGATCGCCCAGCTGACCAAGGGTGAGCTCCAGATATCCTACTTCAACCCCAACACCCTGACCCCGCTCAACGATCACTACAACTCGGCCGTCAACGGAACCATCGGCATCGGGGGCAACGACTGCTCCCGCAACGCCGGCAAGTTCCCCCTGAGCACCGTCCTGGAGCTGCCCGGCCTGGCCCCCAGCGCCGAGTGTGGGGCCCTGGTCTTCACCGAGTTGTACAACCAGTTCCCCGAGCTGCAGAAAGAGTACCAGGACATCAAGATCCTCTGGCTGTGGGCCAGCGCCACCTATCAGCTTCACACCACCAAGAAAGCGGTCAAGTCCGTGGCCGACCTGAAAGGGCTGAAGATCATCACCTGGAACCGGACCTCGGTGGAGATCATCACCGCCCTGGGGGCCAACCCGATCCAGGTGCCGCCCACCGACAGCTACCTGGCCTTGGAGCGGGGCATGGCCGACGGCGTTTTCTGCCCCCTGGCCCCGATCATCTCCTTCAAGATCAGCGAAGCGGTCAAGTTCACCACGGTCTGCGACCTGTTCCTCAACGGTTTCTGGGCCGGCATCGGCTTTAAAACCTTTGAAGGCCTCGGCCCCGAGTCCCAGAAAGCCCTGGTGGAGACCACCGGCGAGAAGATGGCCCGCCGCTGTGGGGTGACCCTCGACGAGGGGGCCGTCAACGACGGTAAAAAGCTGAAGGCCGCTGGTCATACCTTTATCTCCCTCTCGCCTGAGGAGAGGGGCGCCTGGATCGATAAGACCAAGCCCCTCAGGGATAAATGGATCAGCGAGATGGAGGCCAAGGGCTACCAGAACGCCCGGGCCATGGTCGAGGCGGCCTTCAAGCTGAGCGAAAAATACGCCCCCCAAACCGGGCGGGGCTACAAGGAGTAAAAGCAGGCGGGCGGGGCCGATCTCCCGGCCCCGCCCGGCCCAGACGAGGAGTCACTGGTAATGTCAACGGTCGCACCAATATCCCTTGACCGCTCCTGCCTCCCCAAGGAGGCCCGGGGACAGGGCAACTTCCTGGACTCACTGGCCCTGACCCTGGAAAGCGCCCTGGGGCCCCTGACCAAAAGCCTGTTTTGGATCAGCCTGGCCGCCGTGGGCCTGATGTCGCTGCCCATATTCGCCGACGTCCTGGCCAGGTTCACGGTCAGGAGGTCGGTCCCCGGGATCATCGAGCTCGAAGAGTTCCTGATGATCGTCATCGTCTTTTTGGCCCTGGCCCATACCCAGAAAAAAGAAGGGCACATCGTCATCGATCTGTTGACCTGCCGGCTGCCCGGACCGACGGCCAGATTGTTGGAGACGTTCAATCATCTGGTCTGCACCATCTTCTTCGGCCTGGTCACCTGGCGCACCTTCTCGACCATTGCCGACAAGGTTGCAGAATACAGCCCCATGCTCAAGCTGCCGGTCTGGTTTTTCATCGCCCTATCCGGCCTGGGCCTGGCTTTCCTGGCCCTGACCCTTTTTCAACAGCTCCTCAAAAGCCTGGCCGGCAATGTTCGTGACCGGGCCTGGCTCGGCCTCTGCCTGGTTCTGGTGGCGGCGGCGGTGGTCCTGTCCATGCCCTGGTGGATCAAGGCCCTGCCGTGGCAGTTCGGCCGCCTCGGTTACGGCGTCTCGGGCATGGGTTTCATGCTTTTTCTGCTCCTCATCGGCATGCCCATCGGGTTCGCCATGAGCCTGGTCGGCTTCATCGGGCTGGCCGTCGTGGGCCCCAACCTCTCCCCGGCCCTAAACACCCTGGGCGTGGCCCCTTACCACACCACGGCCAGCTTCATCCTGGCCGTGGCCCCGCTGTTCATTCTCATGGGCCTGCTGGCCTCGGAAGCGGGCATCAGCCAGGAGCTGTTCGACACGGCCAACAAGTGGCTGGGGCGCCTGCCCGGTGGGTTGGCCATGGCCTCGGTGGCCGGGTGTGCCGGATTCGCGGCGGTCTGCGGCGACAGCATGGCCACGGCCGTGACCATGGGTTCGGTCTCTCTTCCGGAGATGAAGCGCAAGAGCTACAGCCCGGAGCTGAGCTGCGGGGCCCTGGCCGCGGGCGGAACCCTGGGCATCCTCATTCCGCCCAGCGTGGGATTCATCTTTTACGCCATCGTCACCGAGGAGTCGGTGGGCAAGCTGTTCATCGCCGGCATCGTGCCCGGCCTGCTCCTGGCCCTCCTGTTCATCGTCTGCATCTGGGTAATGGCCAGGATCAGACCCGAGATCGCCCCGGCCGGAGAGGCCTCCAGTTGGCCTGAGAAGTTCGCCTCCCTCAAGGGCGTCATCGGCATGCTCTTCCTGTTCATCCTTATCCTGGGCGGCATCCTGGGCGGAATCTTCAGCCCTACCGAGGGCGGCGGAATCGGGGTGGTGGGGGCCTTCCTGATCATGCTCGTCCGCCGGAAGCTGACCTGGCAAGGCCTGCTGACCGCCTGTGAAAAAACCGTCTTCATCACCGCCAAGCTGTTGATGATCCTCATCGGGGTCGGCATCCTGAGCTATTTCCTGGCCGCCAGCCGTCTGCCCAACGACCTGGCCGCCCTGGTCACCGGAGCCGGTCTCAACCGTTATGTCATCCTGGCCGGGATCATCGGCATCTATATCCTTCTGGGCTGCCTGATGAACGTCATCCCGATGATCCTCCTGACCCTGCCGGCCCTTTTCCCCACGGTCAAGGCCATCGGCTTCGATCCCATCTGGTTCGGGGTGCTGACGGTGATCATCATGGAAATGGGCCAGATCACGCCGCCCATCGGGGTCAACGTCTTCGCCCTGTCCAGCGTGGCCAAGGACGTGCCCATGGGGAGCATCTTCGTGGGGATCGTCCCCTTCTTTATCTGCATGGTCCTGTTGCTGGGAATCCTCATCGCCTTCCCTCCCTTGGCCACCTGGCTGGTGGGGGTCTTTTTCTGATCGAGGAACGGACAGACAAGCGTCAGGACCAAAGGAGAACATGAACGTGAGCGTAAAGGTAAGCCTTACCCGGACGGAGCAAGGGGCCTATTCCATCGATTTAGGCTCCGCGGCCTTGCCCCGGATCACCTACGATCCCATGGCCCTCGCCCCTGAGGTCAGAAAAGAGGAGCACATGGGAGCCCGCCTCCTCCTGGCCGCGGCCATGGCCTGCTATATCAACACCATGTCCGGCGACCTGGCCCGGGGCGGGGCCGGGGCGGCCGAGATCCGGGCCGAGGCGGAGATCCAGAAGGAGCAGGATTCCCAGCTCCGGACGAGATACACCCACATCGAGCTCAGGGTCGAAACCAAGGTCGCCCAGGGGGATGAGCCTGTTTTCGAGTCGGTCCGCCAAAGCCTGCTCCGCGGGTCCCTGGTCACCTACTCCCTGGAGGAGGGGATCGAGTTTGACTACAGCATCGAGAAGGTTTGAGCCGAGGAGGGGCCATGCTTTTTCTGCTCGGTGACACCAACCTGGACCCCCTCAAAGAGTCCCTGGTTCTGGCCGGGGAGGACGACAAGGAGGTCCTCCTGATCAGCGATGCGGTTCACCTCGGCCGGGCGGCCGGGCTGGCCGAGCTGAAGGCCCTGGGCTTGGAAACGGTCTATGCCGAGAAAAAGGCCGTCCAGGATCGGGGGCTGACCCTGCCTGGCGGATGCAAGGTCCTGGACATGGCGGAGGTTTTGGAGCTGATGTTCGATCACCAAAAGATCGTCAATGCTTAGGAGGTAGTGTGGCTACCTTGACCTTGACCCTGCTCTCCGGTGCCGTGGAAAACGAAACCGCCGACTTTGCCCTGCGCCTGGCCCAAAGCGCCCTGGACCAGGGACACCGGATAAATCTTTTCCTTCTCGGCAACGCCTCGTATCTGGCCAACCAGGAGGTTCCCTTCCAGGGGGACAAGGGGCTGACCCCGGAGCTGGCCGCATACATGGACTCCTTTCGACTGACCGGGCGCATCGAAGACCTGGCCAAGGCCGGAGCGGTGATCCACACCTGCCACACCACCGAGTATGCCCGGGGCGTCGAGGGCTGCCCGTACCTGGCCGGGGTCAGCCGGGGCAATGTGGGGGTCTCGTGGACCAAATTCCTGATGACCTCTGATCTGGCCTTGACCCTTGGTTGAGGAGAGCCAACGATGATCAACCATCTGGCCATTGTTATCAGGCATCCCTGGGGCAACGAACGGGCCGTCCTGGGCTTGCGCACGGCCCTGGCCGCCCAGACCGGAGGGTTTGAAGCCAGCCTGGTTCTCCTCGGGGAGGGGGTCTGGAACCTGACCGGAGCCAGGCCGGCCTATTTGGATAAATTGTTCGCTTCCTTTCTGGAGAACGAGGGCGGCCTGTTCTGCCTTGAAAGCGATCTTGAGAGGCGCGGCCTGACCGCCGGGGAGCTGACCCTCCGTCCGCAGACCATGGACCCCGACGATCTGGGGGAGCTGATGGCCCAGGCCGATTCGATCAATCTGTTTTGAGGCCGAAAAGAACCCAAGGCCCCGGGGCTGATTCCGACAAACCCGCCGCGGCCAAGCCGGGCAAGTGGAGATAAGCCCGGCCGCTCCAGGAATCACCGCCGGCTTGTCAGATCCGAGCGATATCGGCCCGGGCACGCTCTCAACGATCTTCCGGCCGGGCCGGCCGCGGGAGGCCCGCCCACTGAGAATCCGTTCCGGCGGGGTTGACATTAAGCAGGGGTTCCGGCCAAACTAACTTCGCCCGTCGCCCGATACCCCGCCTTCATCCGCTTTTCATCCCCCCAACCAGACCCCTGGCCCGGACCGGACCGATAATCCCCAAAACCGAGGGTTCACCGCCAAAACGGCCGACAGGCTCGGACCATTCCCACCGCCCGGGCGAGCTCGATCAACCACCGGGTTTCCGGGCGGTTAAGTCCGACCCTGATCCAGGATCAGTTAACTCCAGACAAAGGAGGACGAAATGAAACCCGACCACTTGTCGCCTTCGGGGCAGCTAATGAGGCTCATTCTCGGGAAATGGTCGGCCAAGCCCATCTACGCCGCGGCCGAGCTGGGCCTGGCCGATATGCTGGCCGAGGGTCCCAAGAGCATTGCCGAGCTGGCTCAAGAGAGCCGGACCCACGGGCCGACCCTTTACCGGGTGATGAGGGCCCTGGCCAGCCTGGGCATCTTCTCCGAGACCGAGGAGGGGCTGTTCGCGCTGACCCCCCTGGCCGAGGGCCTCAAAACCGGGGCCCTGAGGTCCGTGGCCCTGGTGTTCAACTCCGGCTGGAACGACCAGGCCTGGGGATGCCTCTTGGACAGCCTCAAAACAGGGGCCCCGGCCTTTGAGACGGCCCACGGGATGCCGCTCACGGCCTGGCTGGAGCGGAACCCCCGGGCGGCGGAGGTCTTCAACCAGGCCAACGCCGTAAAGGCGGCCGGGTTGCCCCGGGCCATACTGGAGGCCTACGATTTTTCGGAGATCGAGACCCTGGCCGACGTGGGCGGCGGGCTGGGGGTCCTGACGGCCGAGATCCTGCTGGCCAACCCGGCCATGAAGGGGATCGTGGCCGACCTTCCGGCGGTCATCCGGGAGGCCAGAAAGACAATCCGGGCCCGGGGCCTGGAGGGGCGCTGCCGGGCGGTGGAGGTCGATTTCTTCAAGGAGATCCCCTCCGGGGCCGAGGCCTATCTCCTGTCCAACATTCTTCATGACTGGCCGGACGAGGCCTGCCGGAGGATCCTGGCCAACTGCCGCCGGGCCATGAAAAAGGACTCGAGGCTCTTGATCCTGGAGATGGTCGTCCCTCCCGGAAACGAGCCCTCGGTGGCCAAGCTGCTGGATCTGGAGATGCTGGTCATCACCGGCGGCCGGGAGCGGACGGAGGAGGAGTTCAAGGAGCTGCTGGCCTGGTCAGGCTTCCGGCTCTCCAGGATAATCCCCACCAGGGAGGGGATCTGGCTGATGGAAGGGGTTCGAGCCTAGGCCCTGGGAGACGCGGGTAAAAAACCTGCTTCGGTGGGCCCTGCCGCTTTTTCTCCGTTGGCCTTCACCGAATATCCGGGCTAAAGTCCCCCCTGAGGCAGGCCGAGAATCAAGGCCAGGCCGTCGGGCCGGGCCTCTTTATGGAAGACGGGGTGGAGAGCATGCCCGGCTACCTGATCCTGCTCCTGATCCTGGCCGGATGGGGCGGCCTTTCCTTCCTCATCTCGGTCCTCAGCGGATGGCGGCGGATCTCCCGGGACTACGGGTCAAGGGGGCTCCCCCAGGGGGTGAGATTCAGGTTCCAAAGCCTGGGCGGCCGGTACTGGACCAACTACACCGGTTGCATCAACGTGGTGGCGACCAGGCAGGGGCTTCACCTTTCGGTCCTCTTCCTCTTCAGACCGGGCCACCCGCCCCTCTTCCTTCCCTGGACGGACATCTCGGCCGGGGAAACCCGAGCGCCCTTGTTTCGAGGTTATACCCTCCGGCTGGCCAGGTGCCCGGACATCCCCTTGCTGGTGACCGGGCGGCTGGCCAGGAAGATCTCGGACTTCCTGGGAGACTCGAGCCCCTTTCCCGGACCCGCCTGACCGCCCGGCGGGAGCGGACCCTGGCCCCGCCAAGGTCCTGTTTCGGGACCGGGAAAGACCCCGGACCAACTCACCCTTGGGAAGGCTCTTTTCCAGGGGCCGTGCTCTGGTCTGCCCCTGGCGGACGTCGCCCAACTCGGCCGATGAGGCAGGCTCGACCGGAAAAATAAATGGGCTGGCGGCCGCCCTGGGCCCGGGAGAAGCGGCCGGGGCCCGGGGGATCAGGCAGATCATACCTCCCACCGGGACCAACCTGGCCGCCCGAGGGCGGGTCTCACTCAGGGCGGAAGGGGGCGAATCGGTCCCTCCGGGATGAAGGCGGCCTGTTTTTCCTATCCCCAGGGGTGTGGCAAGGCGGTTGCCGCGATGGTAAAAACGACCGGAAGGACCCGCCGGCAAAGGGAAAGGGGGTTGCACCCAACGGCCCAACCCCCTTGATTTTCCTGGTGGGCCGTCAGGGGATCGAACCCCGAACCTACTGATTAAGAGTCAGTTGCTCTGCCAGTTGAGCTAACGGCCCGGCTAAGTTGGGATTTATAACTCCCCTCCGGGCCCCTGTCAAGGGTATTTGGCCCCGGCATTGGGTTGACAGGTCCCCGAGGGTAAGGTATTAAACTCTCTTTAGATAGGTTACTTAAACTCCCATGATGGCTCGTCCTGGTCAGAAGGACTTCTGACCATAAGGAGGATGAAATGAGACTCGGCAAGTGGGCAGGGCTTGCGGTTCTAGTGATGCTCTTGATGGCCGGACCGGCCGCGGCCCAGGACTGGGGCGGCCCGGGCGCCATCTCCATCGGCGGCTTCGGCGGCTGGAGCTTCCCCGTCTCCGGCGACGCCGAGGAGGACGTGGACAACACCGAGTTCGACAACCAGTTCACCGCCGGCGGCGGGATCATGTACCGCTTCCCCTTCGGCTTGGCCCTGGAGGTGGACGCCCAGTACCTGAACTTCGATTACAAGATCAACGGCACCGAGGCCGGCGGGCTGACCCAGGTCCCGGTCATGTTCTGGGTGAGCTATCAGGGCAAGGTGGACATGGGCCTGACCGCCCACGGCGGGGTGGGGGTGGGGGTCAACTTCACCTCCTTTGACGACGACGTGTCCTACCTGGACCAGAACGGCGACCCGGTGGACAAGGTGGATCCGGACACCGGGGTGGTCCTGGGGGTCAAGGGCGGGCTGGACTACTTCTTCACCCCCGAGTTCTCCATCTATCTCGACGGCCGGTTCCTCTACTCCAAGGTCGACTTCCGGGAGAGCTTCCTGGACGTGGACGGGCTGGAGGGGACCTTCAACGGCCACTCCATCTCGGTGGTTTTGGGCCTGAGGTACTGGTTCAACCTGTAGACGGTTTCGGGCCGGGCCTCCCCGGCCGGGCGGAGCAGGGTGCCGCTTTGGCGGCGCCCTGTTTCTTTTTTAATCCCGGGCCGAGGGAGGCCGACCTTGACTCCAAACCCCAAGTCGTTATAATTTATCCCCTTAAGGCAGGTAACCCCAGTGATCTCCAGATTGAAAATCTAGAAAATTCCCCCCTGGGTCATGACCGGATCAACCGCCCCCGATAAAAAGCCCCTCCCAAGACGCCGGCGTTGGCCCTGGATTTTGCTGACCGTTCTTATCCTCCTCGGCCTGGCCGGGGTGGGCGGGGCCTACGCCGCCTTTCTCTACTTCTCCTACGATCTGCCCAAGCTGGACGGGCTCTCCGACTACAAGCCCAAGACCATCTCCAGCTTCTTCGCCGCGGACGGGACGCTCATCGCCGAGTACTACGAGGAGCGGCGGGAGGTGGTCCCCCTCACCCGGATGCCCCCAAACCTGATCAATGCCTTCGTATCCGCCGAGGATGACGACTTCTTCACCCATCCGGGGATTTCGCTGCGATCCTACTTAAGAGCCTTCATCCGCAACCTGGAGGCCGGAAGGATCGTCCAGGGCGGATCGACCATAACCATGCAGGTCTGCAAGTCCTTTCTCCTGACCCCTGAAAAAAGCTACCAGCGGAAGATAAGGGAGGCCATCCTAGCCTACCAAATAACTAAAAAATTCTCTAAAAACGAGATATTATACCTCTACCTCAACCAGATCTACCTGGGCGAGGGGACCTATGGGGTGGAGACGGCCTCCCAGGCCTACTTCGGGAAGTCGGTGGAGGAGCTGACCCTGGCCGAGTGCGCCATGATGGCCGGACTGCCCCAGGCCCCCAGCCGCTACTCCCCCCGGACCAACCCCTCGGCGGCCAGGGAGAGGCAGATCTACGTCCTCAACCGGATGGTCGAGGAGGGCTACCTGACCCCCGGCCAGGCCCAGGAGGCGGCCCGGGAGAAGATCATGGTCCGGGCCAGGCGGCCCACCCATCTCAAGCGGGCCCCCTACTTCTGCGATCACGTCCGGACCCTGATCGAGGCCAAGTACGGCCAGAAGGCCCTCATGGAGGACGGGCTGAAGGTCTACACCACCCTTGATCTGGCCGCCCAGGAGGCGGCCGAGAGAGCCACGGCCAAGGGCCTGAGGGAGCTGGACAAGCGGGAGGGCTACCGGGGACCGCTGGAGAGGCTGGCCCCGGACCAGATCCCGGCCTTCGTGGAACGGCTGGGGGGCCAGGTCTCGGCCATGAGCCAGGGCGAGGTGGTGGCCGGGGTGGTGGAGAAGGTCCTCCCGGACCGGGCCTTTGTCCACCTGGGCGAAGCCCAGGGGGCCCTGGAGCTGAAGCAGATGAGCTGGGCCAGGCGGCCCAACCCGCAGG
>Ga0068714_10006975_pt1 | contig 11227 bp, 11 predicted proteins | sample MTBNYHSulfiMetaG_FD_62988 | JGI IMG/M metagenome (GOLD analysis project Ga0068714, IMG submission 62988) | Enrichment culture microbial communities from rom New York Harbor, USA that are MTBE-degrading - MTBE-NYH (New York Harbor Sulfidogenic)... | ecosystem: Environmental > Aquatic > Marine >... | reverse complement strand
CTCACCCCCAAAACGGAGGAACTAGCGGAAACCGACCCTTAGAACCAATAATCACCCAGGCCCCGAGGGGGGTGAGCCAAGCTCGTGAGAATGGGTGGGCCATGCTGGCGAGAAGTGACAGCCCCGCCGGCTATGGTCGGTTGCTTGGGGTTCGCGATATCTGGATTCACGCGATCAAAGGTCCTTCGAGGTCCACGCTCGCCTTGGCACCATGATGTTCGACCCGCCTTCGCCAGTTGTTTCCGAGGAAGTAGAACCGGAGGCTATCCTCCCCGGAGTCGATCATCTTCAGGAGCTGAAGCCGTAGCCGTGTCCACTGTTCGGCATCCACATTGCATTCAAACACGGAGTTCTGCACCCGCTGGCCGAAATCAAGACAGATCTTGGCGACCTTTCTCAAGCGGCGACGTCCTTCCTCAGAGGACGTCGACACGTCATAGGTTACCAGGACGACCATGATCTTCTACCTCCAGATGAAGGCGGGGTAGGCGTCAAGGTCCCCCCGGATGGTCCTGGCGAGGAGCCTGGCCTGCAGTAGCGGGACCAGCCCGAGCGTCACCTTCTCCCCCAGAAATGGGTGCTCGAGTTCTTCCGCCTTACGCTTCTGGTACTGGGAAAGGACGACCTTGCGGGTGTCGTCGGTCATCGTCACGGCCCCACCCGCCTCGAACCTGAAGCCTCCGGGTCTCACCTGCTGCCGGTTCAGGAGAGAAAGCACGACCCGATCAGCGAGCACGGGCCGGAACTCCTCCATGAGATCGAGCGCGAGGCCAGGCCTTCCGGGTCGGTCGGCGTGCAGGAACCCAACCTGGGGATCGAGTCCAACCTGCTCGCAGGCTGATCGGAAGTCGGCCGAAAGCAGTGAATACACGAAGGAAAGGAGCGCATTCACCGGATCCTTCGGGGGTCGACGCGTTCGTCCGTCGATGCGAAACAACGGTTCTGGATTCGTAACCAATCCGCGGAAGCTCCGGAAGTAATTCCTTGCCGCCTCTCCCTCAATCCCGCGAAGCTGGTTGAGGTCCTGGATGTGGCCAGCCCTCCGGAGGGATCCAGCCAATGCGGCTGCCATCGCCTTCAAGATGCCAGAGGAGTCCCCGTGGTCCCGCGCGGCCCGGAGGATCAGAACCCGGCAGTTGTGGATCTTCGCCTGCACGAAAATCCTCGCGAGCTCAAGGGTTCTCTGTCGATCCTCGGACAGCCGGAAGTGGTCTTTGCGGAGGAGAATGTTGCCCGTAGTGAACCCCTGCACCTTGCCGAGGAATCGGCCGTTTGGAGTCATGAACGTGACGGCAACACCCCTCTCGCCGCAGAGGGCCATGAGGTATGGACTGAACTTCACGTGACCGAAGCAGACGATGGACACCAGCATGTGGATCGGAACGCGAAGGGCCTTGCCTCCATCCTTACGCACAACGACCGCCTCGCCTTCCTTCGACAAGTACGAGCCCTCCGTTGTGACGAAGAGGGTGTTGAGATGGGTCTTCAAGGGTCCTCCGGCACTGTGGAGGCTTCGGAGAATGCTGCGTCAAGGTATTTCGCGACTGACCGCGGACGATTCCTTCCGGGCGGAAGGCAGACGGGGAGCAGGGAACAGCTGTCACACTTCCTCTCCCTTTGTCGCATCGGAGTCCTGCCGGAGGCGATGAGCGCGTGGAGGCTGGTCGCGGTTCGCTCCGTCAGACCTCGAAGCTCCTCCGTGAGACGCACCTTCTCCCGTCTTCTGGTCCTGGCGTAGAAGAGGAATCCTTCGTAGACCTCCGTTCCGAACACCTCCTCGAGACACATTCCTTGGGCGCAGAGCTGCACCTCGTCGGCTCGGTGACTCTTCGGTCGGCCCCTCTTGTATTCGACCGGGACAATCCTCCAACTCCCCTTCTCCCCAGGGAGACTTACCCCGGCGCTCCCACCAGAGGTGGGGTGGAACTCGACCACGTCAGCCTTGCCTGTGAGACCAAGACGCTCCGAACGGAGCGCGATTCCTCTACGCACCCGCAACCCTCCCCGGTCATCAGCCGCCAAAGAGTCTACCACCCGGTGAAGGTCTTTCCCCTCGACGGTGAGGGGATTGTCCAACCAGATTCGCTCAAGGTGGATGAGGGCCGCCTGCCGGTCACAGAAGATCAAGTGTTGCAGCGCGGAAATAGGCAGCAACTCCTCGTCACAACAAGGACGATTCATCCATCATCTCCGGTTCCTCGGGGATCGTCTTCCTGATCCTCCTCGTGAAGGAGTGGCACGGCTCCCTCTCGATCAGCCCCACTGGTGCACCGTGATGCCCACCGGCACCCGGTCGGATGCGATCGAGACCTCGTAGTCCAGGAAGCTCCTGGGTACCTCTACCCCCGGCTTCCGCTGCACGGAAACCGCCTCCAGTAGCTGGTGGGAGGGCGCCTTACCAAGCTGATTGTCGTGTTCGAAGATGACCAGCTTCCGCGTGGCCATGCTTCCCGCTGGACGAGCCGCGGATTGATCGAACTGAAACGCCCCCTGAAGCGCAGCCCAGAGAAGATCCAGGTCCTCGTCACCGAATCCGGTTTGCTCGGCCAGGAAGGGATTCACGAACCCGTGGGCACGGTAGAGCCCGTAGGGCACGGTGAACTTCCTCCCCATGGTCCGTTCCTTCTCGAGATCCCGTTCGTTCGTGACCGAGCTCCGGGTGATGGCGTGCTCCAGCGTCACGATCGGGTCCACCGACCGGGCGAAGGACACCTGCACGGGTCCGCGGACCTGTCCGCAGTTCACTTCCGTGCTCATCACGGCGCCAAAGGTCCTGATGTCGAAGAAATTCGCGCACATGAACTGCGTCAGCTGCCGGGCCTTCTCCAGATCCTTGGGAAGTCTGTTGGCCGGCTTCAATCCCACCGACGCAAAGGCCTCCTCGTGAAGCCGGTTGAGGACCGCGCCATCCGTGAAGTAGATGCGATGAGGGCTCCGATGGTCCCGCACCATGGACACGTAATTCCGGACCTTTCGCTTGAGGCATACATCCGTCACGAGCCCGTGCCCCGTCTCGGGATCGAGTCGAGGGAGGTTTCCGGCATCCGGATCACCGTTGGGGTTTGCGTCCTTGGCGTCGAACAGCAGAACGAAGTCGAAGCGGTTCATCATGCGTCTCCTGCAGAGTCGGTGGGGGAGGCCGGGTTGCGCTTGGTGTAGAAGTCGCTCATCTGGTGGTAGTAACCAATGGCGAAGAGTCCCTGATCGGGCAGCGAGAGGTGGGGCGGGAAGGCCTCGAGAGGGCCGATGATCTCCTGGACCAGCCTCTCCCGATTCACCCGGAGGCCACCCTCCAACTTGGCCAGATGATGTTGGTAGGTGCGAAGGAGCCTGGGGAAGACCGTTCCGGGAGTAGCGGACCCGGAACTGTAGAATGCGTCGCGGATCGTCTTGTTCAGACCCTCTCCGAGGGCGTCCTTCTGGGTCTTCTCGAGCGCCGCGAACAGGCGCCCAAGTCTGTAGGCCGGATCCAGCTTGGCCGGGTCGAGGCTCATGCTCACCTCCCTGTGGAGATTTCGGTTCAGGTGTCCCTTCAGGACACAGCAGCGCGGATAGTTGATGGTGCGATCAGCGTTGATCCGCCGCAGAACAGCGGCAAAGAGCCCCTCCGGATACGGGTGTCCGCCCACGATGGCCCTCATCAATGGCCCAGCGAGAATCGGCGGAATGTCGCGGGCTTCCCTGGCGGTCTGGGCCAGGAGCATCCAGAATGGCGGAAACTCGGGCTCGGCCTTTCGTTTCCCTGACGCCGGGGGAGGGGTGATCCCGATATCTCGGTGATGCCGGCGGAGATTGTCCAGAAGATGGGCCAGGGTTCCCTCCTCGAAGAACCGGACCGAAATGCGTGCCGAATTGGGAGAGAGGCCCAAGAGGAAGAATCGTGCGCCCTCCGGGTCATCTTCCAGAGCCCGGTAGGCGTCCCGACCTTCCCGGAGCGCCCTGAGGAAAGCTTGGAGTCGAAGGCGCTTGCCTTCGTCCTGGGCTTCGCCAGCGTCCAATGCATCAGACCCTTGGGAGGCGAACTCGACGAAGATGTCCTCGGTTGGGGTGGGCCGGTCCGTCCAGAACGCGATTGTGGCATCTCCGACGACGAGTCGGTGTCGTTCCCGCATGGGTCCATCGAGAATGGCGTTGAGAGCAGTGACATAGCGGAATGCTGCCTCCTCGGAGATCGGTGCGTTGTAGCTCTGGCCCTTTCCGTAGGATTCGTAGGCATCCTCATTGAATCCAACGATGGCCCCGCCCGATCCTTGTGCTCCCTTCACACCACGGATCTTGTCGTGAATCCGAGCCAGCGGGGCGATGTCCCCGGTGACCAGGCATTGGCCTTCGGCGCCGGGTGTCGCGCCGCCCAGCTGGCCCTGCCACCACCGACGGACTTCTGGGTCCTGGTGCACGAATGAGGTCCGTCCTTGGATCTGGAAGACGCCGAAGCCGGTGGCAGCCGCGTCCATCAGGACTGGATGCTCCCTTGCAGACCCCGGGTCCCAATGCTCCAAGAATCGGCACACTACGGAATACGCCGCTGAGTCGATTGGATCCTCGAGCTCCAGATGGCGGGCCCGGAACGCCTCGAAGCTCTCCCGGGTCCGCTCCGGCTTCGGGTCGTCCGGCTTGAAACCCAGCATGTATCCGGAGTTGTCCCACAGAAAGCAGGGGTTGATTCCCGATCCTGACGGCTTTGTGCTTCCCGGCACGAGAACCTGCCGGGGCCTGGGGCGTCCCTCGGTTGATTGGCGGGCATCCTCGATTCCGGCGAGTCTCCCTTCGGGGTCGAGGACCAACTTGAATGTGACCTTCTGAAGGCTGTAGCCGGGAGGAGCCACCTGGTATCTGGCGTCCTGGGTGAGCCGTTCGTAGAGGGCGTCGAGCGAATGGAGAATCATGACGCTAGCCCCTCCCCTCGGACAGCGCTGGAATGCGGATGACGCCGTTGCTCATGTGGGCCCGGAAGAAGCGCGGCGTGGCCACGAGGCGCCGACCCTCGTGTGCCTCGATCACAGGCCCTTCGGAGGACTCCTCGTACGCAATGTCGTTCAACATGAATCCAAGGTCCCGCTCCCCAAGCACCTCCTCCGGGGCTGCTGAGAAGTCCTCCACGAGGCGGAAGTGGGCAGGAAACTCTCGGACGCCGAGGTAGGGGTGGTGAAAGAACTGGCCTCTCACGGCCCGACGCTTGAACATCTCCAGGTGCTTCGCCTCGGGGCTGGAGTCCATTCCATCGGCAAGGACCTCCACGTGAGCCCCGATCCCATAGCGGACATCCCTGAGGACCATGGCAGCCCGTTGTTGCCGGAGGTCCGACACAGCGATTCCGAGGTCTCCGGCACCCACTCGCATCGCTGTTTCCACTCCGTTAGGTCCTTTGAGCGGGATCTTCGAGCTGATCTCATTTCGCCGGATGTGAGTGAATCGGATGGGCCGGAGTACATGGATTTCGTCGATGACCCAGCGCATCTCGGGCTTCCAGTAGATCGCCTCCAGGATCCCACGGGCGGCACTGGGAGTCATGACGTCGTAGGAGACCCGCTCCACCTTCATCTCGGGTCGGTTGAAGGCCGCGTAGTCCCCCCAGACCTCAAGCTTGATTCCGAATGCCATGAGCACCCTCCTGATTAGGCGATGAACACTCCCGCAGGGTCTACATCGAGTCTCAATCCGGTCCGTTCCGAGTAATGGACCTCCGGGAAGGATAGGATTGCGTACCGGTCTTGCACGATCTCGAAGGCCCGCGTCATATGTTTCCTCCACACATTCACCGGAACCTGAACGGTGAACCGCTGCAGCCTTCGATGGACCTGGACGGTTGGTCGGAACCAGGGCCGCCTCAGTTCATCGCACAGCGCGCGGCCCTCATTCCCCCAAGGGACGAGTACAGGCTTTCCAGCGTCGTCGATGAGTCGAAAGCGTTCGGCCACGGTCGCGAATCCGAAGAGGAAGGGTAGCTTTGGATTCTGATCGAGACGGAACTCATTGAGGATTCCCTTTGAATCCCACCTGCTCGACTGATCCCAGTAGTACAGGCGGAAGTAGTGCTCGACCGCCTCCAGGGAGAGCGGATCGTTGTGTAATGCGAGCACCTGCCTGGCGTTGCTGGACGTGTCGGCCAGGAACCTCTCGGCGGACGTGTCTTCGGGCTCGAACACCACGGTCCGACCCACGGGAAGCCTTCCGTTTCGATTACAGCGGCCGGCTGCCTGGGCGATGGAGTCCAGGCCAGCCACGCTCCGGTAGACGACGGGGAAGTCGATGTCGACCCCCGCTTCGATGAGCCGGGTCGAGACCACACGGCAGGTGCGTCCACTGCTCAGCCGGGCGCGGATCTTCTCCAACTGTGAGGATCGATGTTGAGGGCACATCAGGGCACTCAGGTGAAAATGCCCATTGCTTTCGCCAAGGAGGTCAGCAAGGTGCAGCGCGTGCTTGCGAGTGTTCACGATGCAGAGGACTCGGTCCTCATCAAGAATGCGGGCGGCGAGTTCCTCATCCTGGAGAATCCCTGCTCTCTGGATGTGGACTCGCTTCAGAGCGCCAAAGAGGCGATCGGGCGCCGGGATGATCTCATGTCCAGGATCCAGCTTCAAGCCGATGGGGAACTCATCACGGTACTGGATGGCTGGCTGCGTGGCCGTGCAAAGGACCACCGTTGTGCCGTAGTTCCTGCGCAGCTCGTCAAGTGCCCTGAGGCAAGGGCTGAGGAAGTCAACGGGAAGGGCCTGCGCCTCATCCAGTATGACTACGGCTTGTGCCAGGTTGTGGAGCTTCCGGCACCGTGAGGTCCGATTGCCGAAGAGGGACTCATAGAATTGGACGCCCGTGGTGACCATCAGGGGCGCGTCCCAGTTCTCAGTGGCAAGGCGGCTCCGGGTGCTTTCTTTGTCGGGATCGAGGTTGCTGTGATGCTCGATGACGGGATCCGGCAGCCCCGACTCGACCAGCGGGGCCATCACCCTTCGAAAGACATCGGCGTTTTGCTCGATGATGCTGGTGAAGGGGACCACATAGACGATGCGCCGCAGCCCGTGCCGAACGGCGTGTTTCAGAGCAAAAGCGAGGGAAGAGAGGGTCTTCCCTCCGCCGGTGGGCACCGTCAGGGAGAATAGGCCGGGCCTGCGCTCGGCGGCCTGGAGACAGGCTCGAAGGACGAGGTCTCGCTGCCGATTCACCTCCGAAGATTCCGAGCCCAGTCGATCGAGGTGATCCTCAAGTGCCCGGCTCATGAGGACCAAGGTGTCTTGGGGCCATTCGGGGCGCTTGCCGGACCTCTCTTCACTCATGAAGGCTTCGGTATCGAGGAAGTCTGCGTCGACCAGGCAGGAGAACAGCATGCGTACGAAGAAGGCTACGGCGAAATGATCCCTGTCCCCGATGGCGGCACGGAGGAAGGCAGGCGGCTTCGGCCGAGATTGGTCCAGGATGGCCTGCGGCGCCGAACGCCAATCCTCCACCGTCTTTCGGAGTCGTTCACCAAGGCAGGCCCGGTCGCTCACGGAATCGAGGAGCCCGCTATGGTGCCCGGAAATGGGAAACGCCAAGAGGTGGCCCAAGACTCCATGGCTGGCGACTGCGTGCTGTGCCCCAGCGGTGGAATGATCAACTCGGATGGCCGCTTCTGCCTGGTGGGGGTCGGGAGAAGTCGCCGCCCGAAGGTAGGTTTGGAATGCATGGGAGTACTTCCCGAGATCGTGCCAATACCCTGCGAGCCGGCCCCAATCCTCTGCTCCGAATGGCGCTGCGAACTCCGCTGCGAGATCTCCCACGGCGTGCAGGTGGTCCTTCAGGGGCTGAGAGCGAGCGCCGTCGTCGCCCTGAGCTGGAATGAGATGCGCGAGCGCTTCCTCACTCTCCCCTGGAGGTAATCTTCCCGAACCTGCGGCGGTGTCGGCAGGCGAATCCATGGATCCCCCCATCTTGTCCAACAGGCTACCTCATGGGCCTTCGAGCGAAGCTCGCCCCGAGTCTCGTGTCTGGCTTGGGGCGCAGTCTTTCCGGGCATTCTTGCCTCCAATCACCGAAACCCGGACATTGGCCACCGACCCCGGCCCTTCCGGCGTCGAGATCAAGTATATCGGCCCCCTCTGACAACGGTTCGGCGGAGAGGAGGGCCCATGGGTGGGTAGGAGGAGCGGGCTCGGGTTGTGTGCTGTCTTCGTGGGACGCTGCATGGGCGAACCTTGATCGCACGATAAGGATCTTCCACAACCTACCATGGGTGACGGCTCCGCGCACTCAGCAGATCCTCGATTCCCGTGTAAGCAGTGATTTCGGGACGTGCCGTACCCGGACAGATGGGGGGCTGACCGGTGGGGGCGTCGCTGAAGGGACTTGGCTGAACGGGCGCATCTCCCGCGGACCTCCGGGATCTCATTCATACAACCATCCCCTTTCCGCCGGCATCTCACTACGGAAGGTGAGAACCCTTCCGTTTCTCGTCGTGAGGGAGCAGCCTCATGCCGTCCATCCGCCCTTTCCGCCGCGAGGCTTCCATCCCAGTGCCAAGACTCATCGCACTCTCGACCCTGGCCGTCGCTCTCTGCACTGGTGGTTGCTCCGCCGACGGACGGGGGAGCCGCCCCGACGCATGGGAGGCTGTGTACGACACCATCGGTGACACCCTGGTGGTCCGAACGGTGTCAGGAAGCGTGTGGGGGGATACCGCCCGCTTGGTACCGGAGGTCTCCATCGGCATGTTCGACGGGCCCGAGGAGTACCTTTTCGGACAGGTCGTCTCCTTGGCCCGTGGGCCCCACGGGTCCATCTACGTCATGGACCAGCAGGTGCCCGCTTTGAGGGTCTACACCCCCGACGGCACCTATCGGGCCACCTTCGGGAGACAGGGTGAGGGGCCTGGGGAGTACAAACGGCCCGACGGGGGTCTGAACGTCCTCTCCGATGGCCGGGTTCTTCTCCGGGACCCCGCCAACGCCCGCATCCAGGTGTACTCCTCCGAGGGGGACCCCTTGGATACCTGGCGGATCCGGGGGAACTTCAACACCTCCCGGAGGATGATCGTGGATCGAAGGGACCGTGCGTACGCCCTGATCCTCCTGGACCCCGAGGCCGATGTTCGGGACTGGACGACGGGCCTGGTGCAGATCCATCCCGACGGCACCCCGGGGGATACGCTCCAGATCCCCGATACCCCTTGGGAGCCTGCCCAGATCGTAGCGTCGCACGAGAGTGAGGGTGGCGGAACGAGCATGAGTGTGAACAGCGTTCCCTTCTCTCCGACGGAGATGGCGGTTCTGAGCCCTGAAGGGTACTTCATCCACGCCATCAGCACCGAGTACGCCTTCACCCTTCTGAGGTCCCAGGGCCCCCTGCGCATCGAAAAGGCCTTCACGCCGGTGCAGGTCGCTTCCGGGGAGAGGGCCGAGGAGGAGGCGTTCGCCACCCGAAACATGCGCTACACCGACCCGAGCTGGCGGTGGAACGGGCCCGCCATACCCTCCGTGAAGCCCCCCTTCCGCTCCATCCACCCCGGGGAGGACGGGACCGTCTGGGTTCAGACGTCCCAGCCCGGGGTGAAGCGGGAGGATCCGGGCTACGATCCCACGGACCCCAGGGCCCTCCCGGACGAGTGGAAGGAGCCCGTGGCCTTCGATGTCTTTGACGAGGAGGGACGATACCTGGGTCCCGTGACCACCCCGGAGGGCTTCAGTACCTATCCTGAGCCCATCTTCACCAGGGAATGGGTCCTGGCCACGGTCCGGGACGCGTACGGCGTCCAGACCGTGGTGAAGTTCCGGGTCGATGGGGGGAGGCCGGACTCACCGGAGTAGCGCCCGGTCATCCTCGGGGACTGCCGTCGTCGCCCCCCCCGAACGCCTTTCACATGAAACGTCTTTGACCCCCCGGGCGGTGGCTACCCGCCTCCCCGCCCGGCTTGCGGCCCGCCGTCATGGTCCCCCTGGGGCCCGGGGTTCTGAAAACCCCCCTTGAGGCGACACCGCGATCAGGAGGAAGCAGACCGCGCTCAGCAGGTTCCATCCGGCGAACGAGACCAGGCCGGCCGGAGAGAAGACCCAGGCGAAGGACGATGGGTTCGCCAGGGTCAGGTCGGCAAGGTAGGCCGGGCGGTCCTGCAGGATCCGGGGGATGAAGCCGACGTGGATCGTGTAGTTCGTGAAGACGAGGGCTGCGTAGACACCCGTGAAGATGAGTACGGCGGAGGTTCGGAGCCGAAGCCCCGCACCCGAAGGGCCGCGAACGATTGGTGAGCATGCTCAAGGCGCGCTGTCAGGGGAGTCGGTCGCATGCGTATGCGGCGAGCTTCTCCCGGATGAGTTCTCTTGGAATTACTCCAGTCGCCACCCCTGCCTCGCGGAGGTTGTCGAGAGTGGCCTGTGCGTTCAGGCGTCCGTCGAAGTATTGAAACGTGATCAAGACTTCCTCTCCATCAGGCCCCGGAGCCGAGAACCCTCGCAGTCAGGCGAAGTGCGCCCCCGTCGGGGCGTGGTCAGAGCCAACCGGGCCGCAGGGCCAACGAGCTTCTGGCTACGGAAGAAGTACGATGAATCCGCGGCGAACGAGTTCCATGTGTCGGAATGTGCGAAGCTCTCTGAAGACCGCGGTTTCGCCTTCGACATCGTAGAGGAAGGTCGCGATGTCTTGACCGCGGCGGTAGTCGCCCCCGATGTCCTCCGGCGAGACCCTTCGTGACTCCCCGGGTGCAAGGACGCGTTCGTCTTCCTCCTCTACCTCGAACTCTGGACTGGGATCAATCAGGTACGACTCCTCAAGCTCCATGACGAACACAGCCATCGGGAGATCTCCCCGATTCATCAGCACGATGGAGTCCTCCTGCGGCTCGACCATATCGCAGGAGGCAAGCGCCAGCAGAAGTAGTGCAAACCAGATGGGTACAGCCGGGATGGACCGGAAGCCTCGCACGGTGTCGATCACTCCTCCCTCGGTCGAAGACGGACGAATCCTCTCAATAAGGAAACGAAGCAACCGCCCGAGATGTGACGCAAGGAGCCGATTCCCCACTCGATGCCAAGGACATCGACCTCGGGGATTCGATGGACGGGGGGGCCACATCACGTGGAATCGGTGGCCCGCTTCCCCCGGAATCGGTGGCCCTCATCCCGCGGAATACGCTCCACGAAGCGGTTCCCATCGATCTCGCCCACCAGAGTGGCCATCATGCGCTCGGATCGGAGTCTACCGTAGCGAAGATGCACTTCAGGTAAGCGCCTTCAGGGAAGCCGATGGGATGATCCAG
>Ga0068714_10006974_pt1 | contig 11229 bp, 12 predicted proteins | sample MTBNYHSulfiMetaG_FD_62988 | JGI IMG/M metagenome (GOLD analysis project Ga0068714, IMG submission 62988) | Enrichment culture microbial communities from rom New York Harbor, USA that are MTBE-degrading - MTBE-NYH (New York Harbor Sulfidogenic)... | ecosystem: Environmental > Aquatic > Marine >... | reverse complement strand
AACGAGCGCCCCGTAGACGAGCGAAACCCGTTTTAATAACCTTCCGGGCTTGCTGATTGTTAACCCTGACATTAATGGAGGCAAAATAAATGGTCGTTTCGAAAAGAATAGTACTGCACTTCCCCAAGCGGCTGGCAGACCAGCCTATAGTCTACAAGCTGGTTAAAAATTATAATCTTGAGTTCAATATCCTTAAAGCTTCCGTCTTCCCGGAAGAAGGCGGGTTACTGGTACTGGGAATAAGCGGGGAACAGCAAGACTATGATAACGGCATCAAATATCTGGCAGCGAGCGGAGTCAAAATCCAATCGCTCAGCCAGAATATCACCCGCAACGAAGATAGATGCACTCATTGCGGGGCTTGCGTAACCGTGTGCCCGGCCGGTGCCTTTGAAGTCAACCAGGCCAGCAGAGAAGTTGAATTTCACGACGAAAGATGTGTGGCCTGCGGACTATGTATCAAAGCCTGCCCGCCCCGGGCAATGGAGCAACATTTTTAACAGATGTACGAGCCAAGAACCTACCGTAGGTGGGTTAAAGATAAAGATTTAGTCCCTTTTAACATCGTGGTAAAAGAGACCGATTTACACATTCGTGCCTCCAGTAACCTGCGGAGAAAAGCCTATAAGTTAGTAATAAAGTACCGTGAAATATTAGAGAAATACATCGCCCAAAACCCGGTATTTCTCACCTCACTAAAACCACTGCCCGCCAACACCAATGCCCCGAACATCATAAAAGAGATGGCCGAAGCCAGCCAAAAAGCGGGGGTCGGCCCGATGGCTTCGGTAGCCGGTGCTATCGCTCAATTCGTTGGCAACGAATTATTACCCTTATCCCGAGAACTAATTATAGAAAACGGAGGTGATATTTTTCTAAGTAGCTCCAAGAATAGAGTAATCGCTATCTATGCCGGCCAATCACCCTTAAGCGGGGAAATCGGGCTGGAAATAAACGGCAAGGATACACCATTAGGTATCAGCACTTCTTCGGGAACCGTCGGACATTCACTCAGCTACGGTACCGCCGATGCGGTTACCGTAATATCGAAATCAGCCATTCTGGCCGATGCCGCCGCTACCGCCATAGGCAACCGAGTCACCCGGATAGCTGATATCCCCGATAGCATCGAATTCGCCAAAAGCATCGACGGGCTAACCGGAGTAATTATTATTAAAGAGGACCAGATAGGTCTCTGGGGAGACCTGGAAATCCGCCAAATATCTACTTAGAAAAGAAAAATGGTAAAAAGACGCGTAATGCTCGCTTTCCCGGAAGAGTTAAGTCCCGAACCGATTATAGACACCCTTGGTCAGCAGTTTAACATAGAGATGAACCTGAACCCGGCAGAACCGCCCGAAGAGGAAGACTGGCTGGTCATAGAACTAACTGGCCAAGCCGAGGATATCGAAGCCGGGCTGGCCTGGGCTATGTCCAAGGGAGTACGAGCAGATACGATCAGTATTGACTGATAGTCAATCTTCCGTCAACTGGCTACTTAAACTGCGTGATTGCAACCACTTTTGCTTCTGGCTGAGCCTCGTTTGCTCATCCGTAGGCTGGTAACTGGCCAAAAAATCGCGTCTAAAAGAGGCAAACGAGCCCGCCACTATGGCGTTTCTGGCCTTGGTGACCAAATCGTTCATAAAGGCCAGATTGTGAATAGTCGCCAGCCGGTAAGCCAAAAGCTCCCGGCAAGTAAAAAGATGATGCAAGTAAGCCACCGAGTAATTGCGGCAGGTATAACAACCACACCCCGGGTCAACGGGTTCGGCCATCTTTTTATAAGTACTGTTAGTAATATTGCGCCGGCCCTGCCAGGTAAAAAGGGCTCCGTTGCGGGCTACCCTTGTGGGTAAAGCACTATCAAAAACGTCAATCCCCAAAGCAATAGCATTAACAATATCATCCGGCGAGCCAACACCCATCAGGTAACGAGGCTTATCCCGGGGTAACAAAGCCGCCGTCTCCCCAACCACCGCCATGGTAACCTCTTTGGGTTCCCCTAGACTCACTCCCCCGATAGCATAACCGGCAAACTCCAAAGCAGCAAGATATTCCACCGACTGGCACCTCAACTCGGGGAAAAGCCCCCCCTGCACGATAGCATACAGCGCCTGGTCAGTACGTTTTTGAGCCCTGCGGCACCGTTCCGCCCAGCGGTGCGTCCTCAGCATCGCCTCCCGCACTTTTTCGAAGCTACCATCATGCGACGGGCATTCATCCAGCACCATGATAATATCGGCACCAAGCCCCTCCTGATACTGTATAGCCAGCTCTGGAGTAATAAAGTGTTGACTGCCATCAACATGAGAGCGGAAAGCAACCCCTTCGTCACTTATCTGGCATAAAGGCGCCAGGCTAAATATCTGGTAACCGCCACTATCAGTGAGTATCGCCTTAGCCCAACCCATAAATTTATGCAAACCACCCAACCCCTCGATGACAGGAATACCCGGCCTGAGATAAAGGTGATAAGTATTAGCCAGCAGCATCTTCAGCCCAATACCGGCCACTTCTTCCGCGGTCAGCGTTTTAACCGTCGCCTGGCTACCAACAGGGCAAAACACCGGCGTGGGCACTACCCCATGCGGTGTCACTAATTCGCCCGCCCGTTCACCACCACTGGCATCTTTCTGTAACAAACGAAAACTATTATTAAACATTAGTTAGCAAATACTGGGATAGATAATTAACACAACTTATGTCTCCGGGGTAATCTCGCCAGCTTTAGAAATAGCGTATTTCACCAGTGGCGGGGCGATTAGCTCATTTATAATGACCGAAGCCAGCACTCCGTTTAACATTATTAGGCCAAAGGTGGCAAATTCCCTCGCGCCCAGCAAAACCAAACCCAGAGCTACTCCTGCCTGCGGCAGCAATCCCAGCCCGATACATTTCCTCACTATCGGTGGCGAACCGGCCAGCGTCGCCCCGGCTTTGGCCCCGAAATATTTACCCAGACCCCGGCTGAAAAGTATCAGTACAGCCAATATACCAGCCTCTTTGATAACGCTCAAATCAAAGTGCAGCCCCGCCAGCACAAAGAACATGGCAAAAATCACGTCTTCTATTTCCTCAATCGCCAGAAACATATCATTGGTCTTAGCCACATTGGCTACTACAAAGCCCACCACCATATTAGCCAGTATCAGCGACATGTTAAGGTAATTGGCTATACCCACGCACAGCATAATCAGCCCAAAAACTATCACCAGCAGAAAACCGCGCCTCTTCACCAGCTTGGCCATATAAATCATAGCGAAGGCAAAAACTACCCCCAGGGCAATAGCCCCGAAAATATGTATCAGGGGAAGACCTATCATTTCATAAAAAGATACTATCCCGTCACCACTGACTAACGGGTGAGCGATGCCTAAAGCAATGGAAAAGGCAATAACAGCAATAGCATCGTCAAGTACCACTACCGCCAACAACGTGGTGGTCAAAGAACCCCTTGCCCTATATTCGTTAACTACGGCAATAGTCGCCGCTGGCGCCGTGGCACAACATATAGCCCCAACGACGAAAGCCATCGGGAAATAGGTATTAGTCATCGTGGCCCCAGCTACAGGCACTACCCACGGAATTAAGAACAAGAGAAACAGGGTAACAATAACCCAAGCGCCGAAACTCTCCAAAGGAGTTATCCAGGCAATATCTTTACCCAATTTACGCAAAGAGTCCAGGTGGAGGTTATTACCAATCAAGAAAGCGATTATTCCCAGAGCGATATCGGTAATTATGCCCAGCTCCTCTATGGTAGTCCCTGATATGATATTTAAAAGAGAAGGGCTCATCAGGATACCGATGACTATATATCCCGTAACTCTGGGGAATTTAAGCTTATTGGCCGCCAAACCAGCTAAAAATCCGAGTACGACTATTATGCCAATAGCTAATATAACATTGGTAACCATCAGTAATATCTATCCCCTGTAGTCAGACAACTTATTCTGCCAGCAAGTTTCAACGATGTGTGGCACTCACTGATTTAGCGTTTCATCAAGGTAAGCCTGCAAAATAAGGGCAGCAGCTACGGCATCATGCCGGTATTTTTCATTACCTTTAGCTCGTCCTGCTCTAACCAGACGTCTGGCCGCCACGGTGGTTAAGCGTTCGTCTCGGAACGATATTGGCACCGCAACACGCTCGGCTAATACTTGGGTAAATTCTTCAACCTTCTTCGTCTGTGTGCTGGCACTACCATTCATAGACAGTGGTAAGCCGACAATAACCTGTTTAACTTCATGCTGAACAACAAGGTCAACGATAGCTTCAATATCAGCGGTTTCATTATGACGATGGATAATAGTATGCGGACTGGCTAATATACCCCCAGGGTCGCTAAGAGCTACTCCTATACGTTTATCTCCAATATCAAGACCCAAGCTACGCATTACAATCTAACTCCACGGAATGAGGTATATCACTTACGGCAAATTTATGTTTTCTTTATTGGCTCTTTTAAACTGGGGTTAAAAGTTTAGTGGGGGCACCACCCCCAATATGTTATCTAGTCCCCACAAAAAATACTCGCGTAATACGAATATATATTATACGAATTTCTTGGCCTGAGCAAGGGCTTCATCAAGCTTGTCTTTATATTTGCCCCCCGCCTGACCCAGCCGGGCTTTGCCGCCGCCGCCACCACCGGTTACCTTAGCCACCTGTTTAACTATCTCGCCGGCATTATAGCCTTTATCTACCAGATCCGGCGTGACCGCCGCCAGAAAAACCGGTTTATCTTCATAGATTGAACCCAGTACAATCACCGCACTGCCCAAACGCTCCCTTATCAGGTCGCTCATCTCCCGGAGTATCTCCAGCCGGGAAGAGGCAACTTTAGCCACCAGCAACGTCACCCCGTCGACTACCTCAACCTTGCTCAACAATGACTCAGCCGTTATTTTAGCCAACTCTCTTTCCAGAGTTAACCTGTTATGACGCTCTTTGCCCAAATCGCTAAGTAAAGCGGGCAACTTGTCCGTAACCTCCTCAACAGCAACGTCGAGAGATTGGGCTACGCTCTCCAGAGCAGAAAGGCGCTCGGCGATATGCTTTTCCGCCCCCCGGCCGGTAACCGCCAAGATACGGCGCAACCCCGCCCCGATACTCATTTCCGAAACTATCTGAAACATACCAATCTCGCCGGTCGCCGTAACATGGGTACCGCCACATAATTCAGCACTGACCACCGGCTCGCCGATTTTCATCACCCGGACCACATCGCCATATTTCTCATCGAACAGGGCCATCGCCCCCTCCGCTATAGCTTCATCATAAGACAGCTCTACATCGTAAGCCTTTAGATTCTGGCGAATCATCTCGTTGACCTGGCGCTGAACTGCTGCCAGTTCTGCCGCAGTCATGGCGGCAAGGTGAGAAAAATCAAACCTGAACTGCTCCGGCGTAACCAGCGAGCCCCGCTGCTGGACATGCTCTCCCAGCACCTGACGCAAAGCTACCTGAAGCAAATGGGTAGCGGTATGGTTACGGGCAATATCCAGCCGCCGCTCAACGTCTACTGAGGCTACCACTTTTTCCTCCACCGCTAGGCTCCCCTCAACCATATGCCCCTGATGCACTACTCCAAACAGTATTCTAAGCGTATTCGTAACCAAAAATCGCCCTGATGGGCCGCGGATTTCGCCGGTATCACCTACCTGCCCGCCCATCTCAGCATAAAACGGAGTTTGCTCAAGAAGGATAGCCGCCTGCTGTCCCTCTGCTATACTCTCGGTTAGCGTACCGTCCCTCACAATACCAAACACAGTCGATTCACACGATAAACTTCCGTAACCAATAAACGGTGTTATCGCGAAACTATAATCTTTATGTAAACTAGAGGCATCGCTAAAAGCAAGCCCTTCTTTAACCCCTAGCCCAAATACTTGCGCCGCCCGTGCCCGCGCCCGCTGTTTTGCCATCTCCCGCTCAAAGCCCGCCAAATCTACTGTAAAACCACGCTCGGCAGCAATCTCACCGGTCAGCTCCACCGGGAAGCCGTAAGTATCGTATAAATTAAACACCTGCTGGCCGGATATTTCAGTTTCCTTATTGGCGGCGAGTTGCTCCATAATACCGGCCAGCAACTCCAGCCCCGTACCCAGTGTCTCGTTAAATCTGGTCTCCTCCGCCGCAATGACACGACTGATAAAGCCCTGGCGCCGGACTATTTCCGGATAAACACGCCCCATCTGCTTGATAGTAAACTCAGCCACTCCGGACAGGAAAGGCCCTTCCAAACCAAGTTTTCTACCAAAAAGCACCGCCCGCCGTAACAGCCGCCGCAGCACGTAACCCCGCCCCTCGTTACCGGGGAACACCCCATCAGCGATAAGGAAAGTAATTCCACGGCCATGCTCAGCTATTATCCGCAAGGCAGTATCAGTAGCAACGTCAGCACCGTATTCTTTACCGGTCATGCCAGACACAAATTCCAGCAGCGGGGCAAAAAGGTCAGTTTCATAGACATTGGTTTTACCCTGTACCACCGCCGCCGCTCTCTCCAAACCCATCCCCGTGTCAATATTAGGCTTGGGTAACAGGGTACGATTGCCGGCTTCGTCCTGATTGTACTGGGTAAAGACCAGATTCCATATCTCGGAAAAACGCCCACACCCGCAATTAGGGACACAGGAATCCTGCCCGCAACCGAACTCTGCCCCGAAATCGTAATGTATCTCGCTACACGGGCCACACGGCCCGGAATTACCCGCCGGCCCCCAGAAGTTGTCCTTTTCCCCGCACCTGACTATCCTAACCTCCGGGACACCGATTTCCCGCCAGATACCAAAGGCCTCATCATCGTCAAGGAAAACCGTCACCCATAACCGCTTTGTGTCAAGCTTGAGGTACTGAGTAACAAACTCCCACGCCCAGCTGATAGCTTCCCGCTTGAAATAATCACCGATGCTAAAATTGCCCAGCATCTCAAAAAAGGTGAGATGGGTAGCATCCCCCACCGATTCAATATCCGTGGTCCGAAAGCACTTCTGGCACGATGCCAATCGCGGCTTGGGCGGCACTTCTTTACCCAGAAAATATGGCTTGAACTGAACCATGCCCGCCGTGGTCAACAGCAAAGTAGGGTCGCCACGAGGTATCAACGAAGAACTGGGAATAATTTTGTGGCCTTTACTTTCAAAGAAGTTTAAAAATGCGGCGCGTATTTCATCACTAGTCATAATTACCTACGATTTTAGTTTAACGAGCAAAACCTGTCAATAAAAACAACAAAAACAACATTAATAAACTTGTTGTCAAGGAAACAGCTTAAATCAACTTGTCAAAAGTAAACAAAAAATAAATCGACAACAAGATTGTCAAGACGTCAAATGAGTAAAAAGAAAATATTTATTGGGCATAGTAACTTCAGACCAATTTCTGCTGGCGGGCAAATATAGCCGCCCCCAACACCCCAGAATCTTCTCCAAGTTCAGCCTTTACGATGCGTACCGCTCCAGCCGACAGAGGCATAGCCCTCCCGGCCACCAGCTGCCGGGCAGGTTCAAGTAGGAAATCCCCCATTTTAGACATACCACCGCCAACAACTATCATCTCCGGATTAAAGATATTGACCAGATTCACCAGGCCCACCCCCAGATAGGTAGCCGCTTTAGAAATTATATCCAGAGCCAAAGCATCTCCCTGCTGAGCTGCCATACCCACTTCCTTCGCCGTGATATTTGCCACCTTCCCTTCCACGATATCGGTTATAGAAGAACTTTCCCCACGGCTGACGCGCTCGATAGCCTCTTTAGCCACCGCCGTCCCCGAGGCTAATACCTCCAGGCAGCCGATATTGCCACAGCTACACCGGGGACCGTTAACATCAATAGTCATATGCCCTATTTCCCCGGCACTACCACAAGCCCCGGAATACAGCTTGCCATCTATTATTATGCCGCCGCCAATGCCCGTACTCACCGTAACGTAAATGAGATTATTTACTCCAACCCCGGCACCACACCCGTGTTCCCCCAGCGCCGCCGCATTGGCATCATTGATTAAAAAAGTGTCGATACCATATTTTCCCCTCAATATGTCTCGCAGAGGAACATCCCGCCAGCCGGGCAGGTTGGGAGATACGGTTATCAGGCCACGGGCCGAATCTATCGCCCCCGCCGCCGCCACGCTGATACCACCCAGTTGCGCCGGCAACGAACCGGTTTGCCCGAGCAAAGTATCAATACCAGCAAAAATACGGTTAATAACCGCCGTCCGCCCTTCATCGGCCAGCGTCAAGCGGTAATCTTTAGCCAGCACCCGATTATCGGCAGCAACCATAGCACTAATTATCTTGGTGCCACCTAAATCTATGGCCAGAACCGGTAATTCATGCCCTTCGGTTACCATCTTAGCAGTCATGAACCCACCTTTTGCGATAAGCACAACTCCGCAATCAAAATACTCATTGCCAGCTCACCGTTGTATTTGCCCGTTTTTATAGCCAGGTCTGTTTCTAAAAGCCTCCGGTATACTTCCTTAAGACGGTCAAAACTATAGCCACCGGCCTGCTCCAGGGTCTTACGCAAGGTATAATCAGAAGTCAAGCCCAGTCTCCGTTGAATATCCGGCTCATGTTCGCCCCGACTTCTCATCACTTTAGCCCGGACTATCAACCGCACCTGACGCGACAGCATAAACAGCAGGTAGGTCGGGCTGGCACCCCGCATCAGCAACTGCTGCAAGGTTCGTTCGGCTGTGCCGGTTTCCGCCCTGATAATGGCATCCACCATGGCAAAGACATTGTTTTCCGAGGCTGCGCTCACCACTTTATTAACATCTTCAACTTCAATACAGCGCCCTGCCGCAAACAAGACCAGCTTTTTCACTTCATTGGACATGGCCCACAGGTCACCACCCACCAAACCGCTCAAGAGATTTACCGCCGGCGGCGATATGCTACCTCCCTCCGCTGACACCTGCGCCTGCACCCATTGCCGTAACTCAGCGCCCCTGAGTAACGGAAAAGACCGTACCTGAGCATTAGCCGAAATTCCCTTCAGCAAGGGATTATTATTACCAGCCCTTTCATCTATCAAAACCAGTATCGTGCTCGGTGGAGTATTATTAATATAAACAGCAAACGACTCATCCTCATCCAGTTGATTTTCTTTACGTTTGCTTTTCCTGCCACGGGCAGATTTCCCTCTGGCCTCGAAGCGACTTAACAACCCTTCGATTATAACAATGCGCCGCTCCGCCAGAAGCGGGGCCGCCTCGCACACACTCCGCAACTGGTCAATAGTAACCTGCTGCCCATCAAGCCTCACGGTATTAGCCGATAAAAACGTATCCTCACCCGCTTGCTGCTTTATCCCGTCAAGAAAACGACTAACGGAATAATTATCCTGCCCCAGCAGTACATATAACAAACCAATGTCTCCTCAACTCAGCGCTGCCTCATTTTAGCACATCAAAGGCCGAGCCATCCTCATTTGCCAGCCGATATATTGAAGAGTGTTAAAGCACATAGTAGAATAAAAACATAGAGAACTATTTGTCTGACTGGCACAGCCTACAACGCCAGCGGGAGAGAGGGCATGGCAGAATATTCGAACGAGCTAAAGAAACTTGCCGACATCGCCACCGACATGGAGTTCCCCGGAGATTTAAGAACAAAAGCCATCGACCAGATTGGTAACATCGGCAGCCACGAAGCACTGCGTGTTTTATTAGACCTGGCCGCCAACGAAAGGCTCCTCCGTAAAGAGCGGGAACTCGCCCTTAAGTACGCCACGGCAATAGTGAAATCAAGCCCCTGATATACCACACAAAACAACCAGACCAGCATTTCTGACAGGGGAAGGGAGAGTAAAGCTCAACTAATGAGTGTGGATACCGGTATTATAGGGCTGGCTAAAAGCGGCAAAACAACCCTCTTTAATGGCTTAACCGATGGTAAAGCTGACGCGGCCGCTCATATTCAAAAGAGCCCCGCACTTCACTTGGGAACCGCCAAAGTCCCCGACCCACGCCTGCAAATGCTTGCCGACCTGCTACAACCCAAGAAAATAGTCCCCGCCGAAGCAAAATTTATTGACGTGAGCGCCTCGGTCAAAGACATGGTTCAAGAGAAAGGCATCAACGCACAACTGCTGGCTCAACTCAGCAACGCCGATGCCATTATCCACATCGTCCGTGCCTTTACCGACGAAAGCATACCGCATGTAGCCGGCAGCCTGGATATAGACCGGGATATCGCCACTATGGATTTAGAGCTGGCTTTTCACGACTTAAACGTCATTGAAAAAAGGCTGGAAAGGATAGATACATCTCTAAAAGGCGCCAAAGAGCCGGAACGCCAGAACCTCGCCCGGGAAAAGGAACTGCTGGCCAGAATAAAAAACAGCCTCGAAGCCGACATACCCATCCGCGAAATGGGGCTGACCGCCAACGAGTACAAAAACATCAACCAGTATCAATTTCTCACCGCCAAGCCACTGCTCATTGTGGTCAACATCGGCGAAGACCAGCTATCCCAAGCCTCCTCACTGGAGGCTGAACTAAACCGGCGCTACTCAAAGCCGGAATGCCGTGTTCTTGCCCTGTGCGGCAAACTGGAAATGGAACTCGGGCAACTGGACGCCGACGCTGCCAACGAATTCCGCGACGAATTCGGCATCACTGAATCCGGTTTGGAACGCACTATAAAGCTTTCTTACGAATTGCTGGGGTTATTAACTTTCTTCAGCATCGCCTCCGGTGAAGTTAAAGCCTGGTCTATTAAAAAGGGCACCAATGCCCTTAACGCCGCCGGCAAAATCCATACCGATATGGCCAGGGGCTTCATCAGAGCCGAGGTCATCAGCCACGATGACCTGATGAAATGCGGCACTTTAGCCGAAGCTCGCAAGAAAGGGCGGCTCCGCCTGGAAGGCAAAAACTACGAGGTTCAGGACGGCGACGTAATCACCTTTTTATTCAATGTCTAATCACTCAGCGCCCAACCTGTTTGACCAATACTTGACAAAAGATTCATGCCTCCATATAATCGTGGGTAACTGAATAAAGCAAAGGCTGAGAACGAGAGTAGTATGTCTCCAGCGAAGCTCAGAGAGCCGGGGTAGGTGCGAGCCGGTGCTGGCGCAGAGATTGAATGGACTCGGGAGCTGTAAACCGAAAGGGAATATCCCGAGTAGGCTTTAACGGAAAGGACCCCGTTATCGAAGTCCAGGGCATCGCCTTCGATGTGAAGAGCCGTGCCTGATTGAGATGGTT
>Ga0068714_10006973_pt1 | contig 11231 bp, 10 predicted proteins | sample MTBNYHSulfiMetaG_FD_62988 | JGI IMG/M metagenome (GOLD analysis project Ga0068714, IMG submission 62988) | Enrichment culture microbial communities from rom New York Harbor, USA that are MTBE-degrading - MTBE-NYH (New York Harbor Sulfidogenic)... | ecosystem: Environmental > Aquatic > Marine >... | reverse complement strand
GCGATTCTCTCTCTGGCCAGAGAGGAGATGATATGGTCGAGCATGAGATGGGTGTCCTCCACCGGCCCATACTCTTTGCTGGACAGGACGATGGCTTTATGGGCCATCCCTTTTAACTTTCCACCGCCGAACCCGACGAGCCCCACCGTCACCGCCCCCTGGTCTCTCGCGTACTCAATACCTCTCAGCACATTGGGCGAATTGCCCGAGGCGCTTATGCCGATGACCACGTCCCCTTTTTCCAAGTGCCCCATCAGCTGTTCGCTGAAAACGACCTGGTAGTCAAGGTCATTGGCCAGCGCAGTGATGGCAACCACGTTATCGGTCAGGCTGACCGCTCGAAGCCTTCTCTTTCCAGGCACCGCGGTGCCGATGCTCAGGTCGCGGGCAAAGTGCGAGGCCGTGGCGGCACTGCCCCCGTTGCCCATGATAAACACGCAGCGGTTATGCTGATAGGCATTGATAATTATGTCAACTATTTCCTTTATATCTGCCGGCGCGATTTCATCCAGGCTGGAACGGACCTTTTCGAAATAAGCAGCTATATGTCCTTGCGCGGAGTCCACGTATACCACCTCCGTCTATCTAAATCACGTAAATGATTTTGCTCCCCTCAGGCTCGAAGGAAAACTCAAGAGGCTGCAAATGGCGCAACGCTTCTTTCACCTTCTCCCGCTTTGGCTGCGGGCAATAGAGGAGCAAAAAGCCTCCCCCGCCCGCCCCCAGCACCTTGCCGCCCAGCGCACCGGCATCAAGTGCCTGCTGATAGCAGGCGTCTATTTTATCGCTGCTGATGCCACTGGCCAGCTGCTTTTTCAGCAGCCAGCCCCGGTGCAGCACTTCCCCCAGCACCTCCGGCGCCGCGTTGCCGTTCAAGCGCTCCTTCAGCTCCGTTGCCATATCGCGCAGTTGCTGAAGACAATTCATTTTGTTTTTCTGCTGAATATTGGCCCGCTGCTCCCTCAGGATGCTGCTGGCCTCCCGCACGTCTCCGGTATAGAGGAGAAGGAGGTTCTGGAGCAGTTCCTCTCTGTGCTGCGGCGACCACATAATGGGCTCGGTGTAGACGGTCTCATCCGGGTTGAACTGAAGATAGCGGAAGCCGCCGTAGGCAGCAATGTACTGGTCCTGCTTGCCGATTGGTTCACCCAGGACGTCTATTTCGATGCGGCAGGCTTCACGGGCCAGCTCTTCCGCCGGTTTGAGGACGCCCTGATAGGCATAAAGGGCGTTGAGCAGGCCCACGGTGAAGCTACCCGATGAACCCAGTCCCGCCCCGGCGTGCACGTCAGCCACCGAGGCAATCTCTATTCCCTCGGTGACACCTACCAGCTTCAGCGCTTCCCTGACGAGGGGGTGCCGGATTTCCTCCACGTCATCCACAATCTCGGTTTTCGCATAGTAGCTCACCCGGATGGCATCGGTGAAGCGCCGGTTGACGATGATGTACATATACCTGTTGATGGCCGTGCTTACCACTGCTCCCGGCTCATGCCGGTAGAAATCGCGAAAGTCGGTGCCGCCGCCGGCAAAGCTGATCCTGAAGGGAGTGCGAGTAATAATCATTTTTCTTTCTCCCGGATAAAGGCGGCAAAGGCCTGCCGCTGCTCCGGCGTCCCGATATCATAGAACCTCTGGCGGGTAACGAAGCCGGCCAGCTGTTTCTCTTTAATCAGGGCGGGATAAACGGCCCCTTCCAGAGAGACCCGTTGTTCTTCGCCGATAAGATCCAGCACCCCGCGCTCCAGTGCCACCACCCCGGCCTCCACGTAGTTCATCCGGGTATCCGTATGCCGCTTATCGTATCGGGTCACCATGAGGTCACCATCCAGCGCCACGTTATTCCTTACCCCCGTGTTCCTCTCATTATCGTAGACCACCATCAGTGCCTTGCGGCCACGTCTGAAATATTCCTTCTCCACTTCTCTGTAATCCAGGGGCAGGTAAGTATCACCGTTGATTACCCAGAAGTGCTGCCCCAGCAGAGGCTGAGCGTGCTTCAGCGCACCGCCGGTGCCCAGCAACTGTTCTCCTTCCTCGCTGTATTTTATGTCAATTCCGAGGCTTTGTCCACTGCGAAAATAGTCCTGTACCTGACAGCCAAGGTGGCCGATGCACAGCACGATATCCTTAATTCCCTGGGCGCGGAGAAGACGGAGCAGGTAAAAGAGGAAAGGCCTGCCTTCCACGGGCACCATAGACTTGGGCGTTTTCGTTGTCAATTCGCCCAGCCTTGTCCCCAGCCCCCCGGCCAGGATAACCGCCTGCATAGTCACCCCTATTCAGTCGCTCCTAACATTTCCCCGATTGCCCGGCGCACCGCATCCCTCGAAGTATGTTCCGGCTTCCAGCCCAGTGCCTCCATCCGCGAAGTATCGAGCCCTACCTGGGGAACGTCGCCGGGCCAGCCACGTTCCCCTCCGGTGTAGGTCAGCGTGACATTGGACAGTTCCATTGCCTCTATCACCATCCGGGCAATCTCATTCACGCTGACCGTATCAGCAGTGCTCAGATTATAGACGTTGACCTGATGGTCCGAATGCTGAAAAGCATACAGCATGCCGGCAACGCAGTCTCTCACATGGATATAGGGCTTATTCTGAGTGCCATCGCCCAGCACTTCCAGCCGGGCCTGATTGCGCTTCAGCTTGTGAATAAAGTCGAACATCACCCCGTGGGTCGCCCTGGCTCCCACCACGTTGGCAAAGCGGAAAATCCACGCCCGCATGCCGAAGAGGTGGCAGAAGGCGGTAACCAGGCCTTCGCTGGCCAGCTTGCTCGCCCCGTAGAGAGATATAGGCTGAAGCGGGCCGTAGTCCTCATCCACGCGCTTCCCCGACGCGTCTCCGTATACCGTGCTGCTGGAGGCGAAGACGATGTTTCGAATGCCATTCAGCCGCATCGCCGCCAGGACATTATGGGTGGCGATAGTCCCCTGCTTCAGGTCCAGTTCCGTATCGTCCGCGGCGTTTTTCACCTCCGGGTTCGCTGCCATATGAAACACGACATTGCTGCCCTTCATCGTCGCCCCCAGACGCTCCTGGTCCAGCAGGTCGGCCTCCACCAACCGGACTCGTTTGTCCAGATACGTTTCCAGGTACTCGCGTCGCCCGGAGCTCAAATTGTCATATGCGGCCACCTGGCCCCTCTCCACCAGGCTGTCCACCAGGTGGCTGCCGATGAAACCCGCACCGCCAGTCACAAAGAAGTTCATGAGCATCTTCCTCCGGTCCTCAGCAGACGACCGGTTTGCTTCATTATAGTCTTGAACTGTGGCATTAGGCAACGCCCGAATCGGCCGCAGACTGATTTAGTAACTCCCTCTCCATATGTTATACTTGATGCAATTCATAAGAAGCCGTGATATGTGGATTCAGAAATTAAAACCCCACCGCGACCTCCTGCTGGCGGTTGCGCTGGCCCTTATCTCCCTTCTTCTCGTCGCGACGGTCCCTTCCAGCACGCTGCGGATAGTTCTGGGGTTGCCTCTGGTGCTGTTCTATCCTGGCTATGTCCTCGCCCTGGCCGTTTTCCCGCAAAAGAGCTCTTTGCCCGGCATGGAGCGCCTGATAATGAGCCCGCCCTTCAGCATCCTGGCGGTGGTGTTTATCGCGCTGATTCTCAACGCCTCTCCCTGGGGCATCGCCTTGCTGCCCATGGTATTCGCCCTGGCCCTGTTCATTAGCGCCGTTACCGCGGTGGCCTGGTACCGCCGAAGACGACTGGATGAGAAGGAGCGATATAAACCTGACATCACTCTGGACCTCGCGTTCTGGCGCAATTACAGCCGCGTCGACCGAATCCTGACAGGCGTTCTCCTCGCCGTGATGGTAGCCGCAACAGGCACTCTGGTCTACTACCTGGCCACACCCAATGAAAAAGAACGGTTCACCGAGTTTTACGTCCTGGGACCGGAAGGCAAAATGATGGACTACCCGCTTGAACTGGCGGCTGAGGAAACCGCCACCGTAAGCCTGGTCATTGCCAATCAGGAACGGCAGCCAACCAGCTACCGGGTGGAGATGAAAATGGAGGGGGCGACCCGGCGGGAAATCGGCGCTGTTACGCTCGACCACGAGGAAGAATGGCAGCAGAAAGTACGTTTTACTCCCGCCAATTCAGGCAACCAAAGAGTGGAATTTTTACTCTATAAACAGAACCAGAGTGAGATATACCGGTCCGTGTACTTACTCATTGAGGTGAGGTAAGCAACTACGTTTTCTCTGGCGTTGCTTTCCCTGCCAGGTCAGCTTCTTTGATCCGCCTTACCAGAACGTTCAAGATTACCCCGGTAAAAACGCTCAGCATGCCAATGGTGATAAGCAGCATGGAGAGCAATGCCGTTCCCACGTGGAGCACCTGGGAGGCAAAGAGTATCCGGACCACCATCACCCCGGCCACAATCCCCAGGGTGATGAACCCGCTTCCCAGCAGCCCGAAAAAGAGCAGCGGCCTTCGTTCCGAAATCATGACCAGCACCCGGTTCAACACCCCGACGCCGTGCCTGACAGGGTTGAGGGTAGAGCCGTCCCCGGTGTAGATGGCGGAGACGGGCACTTCAATAATGCTGAGGCCCTTTCTCGCCGCCTCGGAGATGGTCTCTGCTGATATCGCCATCCCCTTTTCCCTGAGCTCCAGCACTTCTATGGCTTTTCTGGAAAAGGCGCGAAAACCGCATTCGGTATCTGAAAGTCCGCTTCTGGAAAGTACACGGGTGAAGTAAGCCAGTATCCCCTGCCCTATTTTACGGTGCGATGGAATCTCTTTCCGGTCAATGTTCCGGTAGCCCACGGCCAGGTCATGCCCGTTACGTATCGCCCCGGTCAACAGCGATATTTCTTCAGGGTCATGTTGCGCATCCGCATCCATGAGCACCAGCACATCGGGATTCCTCTTTTTTGCCTCGGCCAGTATGCTCTGAATGGTAGCCCCATAACCCCGGTTCTCCCCGTGTTTGATGACCGTGGCACCGGCAAGCTGTGCTACCGCGGCGGTGCGGTCAGTGCTGCCATCATCCACCACGAGCACTTCATCAGCATATTGCCTGGCCTGCAGGATTACACTGCCGATGTATTTCTCTTCATTATAGGCGGGCATCGCCGCCAGCACTCTCTGTTTGGTCGATTGGTCTTTGTCCATTTTCCAGACCGATTCTAAAAGCGATTTGCTGTGCCCGATTATACCACAAAGCAGCACCGTTTCCCATAGATGGGGAATTTTGATATCAGGAAAATAGAGCTTAAGCCAAAGAGGGAATACTGACCGAGGTGAATGTCCTTAATGATGATTGCGCTTCGCCGCCACCATCTTGGCAGCGAGTAGCCTCATCGTTTTCAGGCCATCTCTGAGAACGGAAAGGTGAGAAAAGCCACTGTCCCAATTGCAGCTGATGGGCACCTCAGCGATAACCAGGTGGTTTCTGGCCGCCTTGTATATCATTTCGGTCTCTATCTGGAAACCCCGAGAAACAAGCGCCATCTTGTGCCAGCCCTCCCGGGTTATGGCCCGCAGGCCGCTGGTGCAGTCGGTGATTTTAATCCACTTATGGCCATTGCCGTTAATGGATGGCCTTGAGTGGCCGTTGCTTCTAACAAGCCGGGTGCCGTGCAGCAGGGCTGATGTCAGGTGAGGTGCAGAGATGATTGCGGAAATAATGAAGGAGGCCAGTTTATTGCTGAGCCTCCTCGCATTTGGAGAGACGGCCACCTTCGACCCCGGAAGTGCCCGAGAGCCGATTACCATGTCTGCCCTGCGCTCCAGTATGGGTTCAATCAACGTGGGGATGTCCTGAGGCTCGTGAGCGCCATCGCCGTCCATGAAGAGAATAATATCCCCGCTGGCGCTGGCCACCCCGGACTGCATGGCAGCCCCCTTTCCCAGGCTTTTCGGATGGGAAATGACCAGTGAGCTGAACCCGGCTAAAACCTTTTCCGTTCCATCATGGGAACCATCGTTTACCACGATCAATTCATAGGGGTAACCATTAAGTGAGGCTTTGATTCGGGACAACAGCGTACCGATGAAATGTTCCTCATCTCTCACCGGCACGATAATGCTCAGCACGTGATGCCTTGATTCTGGAGTGTCCTCTTTGTCTTCCACGCCGTCTTTTCTTTCAAAAAGATTGCCCGTAGCGCTGAAGAATGAAAAGAGCTTTTTGAGCGGACAGGCCACTATTATAAATCTATTGCAGACAATTGTCAATGATTTGGACAAAAAGTTCTTTAACTATTAGTTCTACTTCTCCACATTGAGTTCTCTATAGTAACCTCACCCCCTTAATCCCCCTCTCCAAACAGCAAGGTGGAACGATTTTCACAAGCAAGTTTGTTTGAAGATGGGGAGAACTATTTGAGAGGGGGCTACGCCCCCTCTACTTATATTTCCCCTCTCCAGCCAGAAAGAGTTTGGCCAGCTACCGCGGCGCAGGCTGGAGAGGGGTCAGGGGTGAGGTAAGCATCAGCCAAATGCAAATAAAACCTATCAGACCCGTTATTTACAACGCCCGCTTTTTAGTTTAAAATAGCAGTGGTCTGGGGGCGGTTAGCTCAGTGGTGAGAGCGCCTGCTTCACACGCAGGAGGTCACAGGTTCAAGTCCTGTACCGCCCATGTGAATTGAACTGCTACTCTGCCGTATCAGACCTGAACCATTTAGCCAGTCGGTATGAAAATATGGCCTGGATAAAGGGGCGGAGCGCCAAGCTGACTGAATGTTGTTCACGTCCCGAATATGTGATAAGGTGATAGTGGAGAGGATTGGCGTAGGGCTGCATGAAGACGCTGATACTGGGCATCGGCAACCCTATACTGCGGGATGACGGCGTAGGACCCCGTATCATTCGGGAGCTTCAAGGTCAAGTCTCTGACCCTGATATCACCTTTGAGGAGACCAGTCTGGCCGGAATCAACTTGATGGAAATCCTGACTGGATTTGATTCTGTCATCGTTGTCGATGCTCTCCAGAGCGGTGGCAGACCCGGAGAGATACGCTGGCTGAAGCCTCAGGATTTCAAGAAGAACGAGACATTCCCATTGCAGCACGGCGTAGGCCTTTTGCAGGCGCTGGAATTGGGCAAAACCCTGGACCAGCCAATGCCTGAAGAAGTGGACATCCTGGCGATTGAAGCGGAAGACGTGTCGAGCTTCGGGGAAGGCCTGACCGCGGATGTGGAGAAAGCGGTGCCCGCGGCGGTGGCGCAAGTTCACCATGCCATCGAGCACCGTTGTATAAAAACAATTGCCGAGTAAGGTAAATCGCCCCCGCCTTCAATAAGGTGGGAAGGCGATTGCGAAGATAAAACTCTTTGAGGAGGTCGTCATGTGGAAAACCAGCGATAGCTGGGGAGCGCATGTGGAGGAAGCGGTAAAGCAGATGCTCCCCCCCTGTCAGGTCAAATGCCCCATCAATGAGGATATCCAGCGCACCAACGTGCTTATCTCTCTCCTCCCCGAAGATATCGAGTCGGCAAAAGAAGGCATTATCCAGATCGGCGATTATCTCTACGAGAAGAACCCCTTCTTCAATATCTGCGGCTATATCTGCGGCCTGTGCGAGCTGGAGTGCAACTACAAAAGCAAAGGCGGGGCCATCCGCAGAAGGCTGCTCAAGCGGTTCCTGTCCGACTATTACACTGACTATCTGAACGAAAAAGAAGAACTGACCATCTCCAGGGAACGTGAAAACGTGGCCATCATCGGGGGAGGCCCCGGCGGCCTTATGTGTGCTTACGTGCTGAGCAGGCGGGGCTACCGCACCACCATCTTTGAAGCGGGCAACCGCCTGGGCGGAGCGCTGTGGCTCATACCGGAATACCGCCTGCCCCGGGATGTGTTGAACACCACCCTGGAAAATCTTGTCAGGATTGCCGGCATAGACGTCAGGTACGGCACCAAGCTGGGCGAGGGCCGGCTCACCCTGCAGCGATTAAAGAACGACGGCTATAAGGCGGTATTCATCGCCAAGGGAACGCCCTATCCCAGAGAGCTCACCTTCAACGGCAGCAAGGTAGAGGGCCAGGACCTTTCCGGAGTGATGTACGGCCTGGACTTCCTCTACGAGGTGAGCCACGGCAACATCGAGCCAGACTACTTCAAGGATAAAAGAGTGGTGGTCATCGGCGGTGGCAACGTGGCCTTCGACGCCGCTAGGACGGCACGCCGATTGGGCGGCACGGTTACCATCGTCGCTCTGGAGAATGAGGACAAAAGCACCCGGGACGGCCTGCCCGCTGACGAGGACGAAATCAGAGGGGCCTGGGAGGAAGGCATCCGCACCGTCTGTTCCCGGGGCGTGCGCAAAGTCATCGGCGAGGGCGGCAAATTCAAGAAAATCGACTGCCCCAGGTGCACGGCGGTGTTCGACGAGGAGGGGAGATTCAACCCTCAGTTCGACTGCACCGACTGCACCGACGTCGAGGGCGATATCCTGATCATCACCATCGGGCAGGCGCCAGACAGGGCACTGCTGCAAAAAGAAGGCCTGCTGAATGAACAGGGAAGGCTGGCGGTGGACCAATTCACGCTGCAAAGCCTGCAGAACCCCTCGGTGTTCATCGGCGGTGACGTGCGGAGAATAGGTTTTATGGTGGAAGCTATGAAAGAGGGTATCGAGGCGGCCGAGTCCATCCACCGCTATCTGAGGGGCCTGGCGATGAGATGGGGAAGAAAGCGTGACTACGAGCCTTTCGACCTCCCCGATAGGGCCACTTACAAGACCCCGACCGACGTGGTGTGGATACCTCCGGAAAAGAGGCTCCATTTTCAACTTTTCGAACGTGGCCTCACCCTGAAGGAAGCCATTGAAGAGGCCAAGCGGTGCGCCACCTGCGGACCGTGCATCTCCTGTAAAGCCTGCATCTCCATCGGCTTTGAAAAGTCGCTGTATGCGGTGGAGGTCGATGAAGAGCGGTGCAGCGGCTGCGGCGCCTGCGTCTACGCCTGTAACTACGATGCCGCACGGCTGGTGGACCGGAAAGGGAAACTGGTCTCTGAAACAGATACCTTCCGATGCAAGTCCTGCGGCATGTGCGTGGCTGCCTGTCCCTCTGAGGCCAGGACTCTGGTGGACGATTCCACCTATGACCGAATTGAAAAGATGTACGCGTCACTATCGTAATACGGTGAGGAAGGGAGAAAATGAGCGATTTTGAGCCTAAAGTAGTATGTTTCTCCTGCAAGTTCAGCTGGGGCTATCTGGCAGATGAGGACGCCCTGGCCTCCCAGATAAAGAACTGGGTGCCCATCATCTGCAGCGGCAAGGTGGACGCCAAACACGTGGTGGAGGCGTTCAAGCACGGTGCCGATGGCGTCCTCATACTGGGCTGTCCCGAGGGCGACTGCCATTATCAGGACGGCAATCTGGAAGCCAGGAAGCGGATCTATCTTCTTCAGAAAACGCTCCAGTCCTACGGCATCGAGCCGGCGCGGGTGAGCATACAGCTATCCCGTGACCCGGAAGGAACTACCATTCCAGACTATATCAGGAAAATGAGTGAATCTATTAAGAAGCTGGGTCCGGTGAGGAGGACTGCCTCACCGGTGAAATAACCGGTAGATAGAGGATTGCTCAGTCACAAAAGGGGGGAAAGATGGCGGCAAAACCAAAGGTAGCCATTGCCTGGTTAGGAAGCTGCGGCGGCTGCGATGAGGCGGTTGTCGACCTGAACGAAGTCGTTCTCACCGTCGCCGATGCCACCGATATCATTTTCTGGCCGGTGGCTATGGACTTTAAGTATCACCACATCGAGTCAATGGGCGACGGCGAAATCGCCCTGAGCATCATCAACGGCCACGTGAGAAACTCGGAGCATGAGGAGGTGGCCAGGCTTTTCCGGAAGAAATCGCAGCTGGTGCTGGCCTTCGGCGCCTGCGCCTGCTTCGGCGGCACTCCGGGCATGGCCAATTTCAGAAGCAAAGAGGACATCTTCAACTGGGTCTACCGGGACGCGCCCACCGTGGTCAACCCGAAGGGCAATTACCCACAGCCGAAGTCGCAGGTAAACGGGAAGGAACTCACCCTCCCTGAATTCTATGAGCGGGTCTACGCGCTCAACCAGATAATCGATGTGGACTATTACCTGCCGGGATGCCCCCCGCCCCCCGACCTCATCGCCAACGCGGTGACCGCGGTCCTGGAGGGCAAGCTGCCGCCCAGGGGCTCCACGCTGGCGCCGCACAAAGCCCTTTGCGATTCCTGCAAGAGAAACGCTACCAAACCCACCAGGCTCGCCATCAAAGATATCAAGCGCATCCACGAGGTAGAGGCCAGCCCGGACACCTGTTTTCTCGCCCAGGGCATCCTCTGTATGGGCATCGCCACCCGCGACGGCTGCGGCCAGAGCTGTATCAATATCAACATGCCCTGCCGCGGGTGCTTCGGCCCGGTAGAAGGGGTGGAGGACGCCGGCGCCAAGTTCATTTCCGCACTGGCCGCCATTCTGGACGTGGAAACCGAGGAGGAAATGAAGCAGGTCGTTGACCAGCTCGTTGACCTCGCCGGATATACCTACCGTTTCTCACTGCCTGTTTCCATGCTGAAAGACATACGCAATACGAGATGAGGTGTATGAACAATGGCCAGAAGAGTTACCATTAACCCTATCACCAGGCTGGAAGGACACGGGAAAATAGAGATTTTCCTCGATAATAAAGGGGATGTGGAAGACGCCTACTGGCAGGTGGTGGAGCTGCGGGGATTCGAGCGGTTCTGCCTGGGCCGGCCGGTGGAAGAGATGCCCCGCATCACCCCCAACATCTGCGGCGTCTGCCCCACCCCCCACAACATGGCTGCCACCAAAGCGGTAGACGATGTGTATAGCGTGGAGCCGACGCCCGCCGCCAAGCTGGTGAGACAGCTCCACTACAATGCCTTCTACGTGGAAGACCACTATATTCACTTCTTCTTTCTCTCCGCCCCTGATTTCGTAGTAGGAGTAAACGCCGACCCCGCCGTCCGAAACATCCTCGGGCTTATCAAACAGGTCGGCATAGACATAGGCGGCAAAGTCATCGACATCCGCAAACGGTGCCGGGACATCATCCGCCTAGTGGGCAGCAAGCCACCGCACCCCGAAGGGGGCCTGCCGGGAGGGGTGCCGCGGGGAGTCACCGAGGAAGAAAGAAAGTGGATAAAGCAGACGGCGGACGACACCGTGGAGTTCGCCCAGTTCGCCATAAAACTGTTCAAAGACCTTGTGGTAGCCAATAAAAAACACCTGGACCTCGTCCTGAA
>Ga0068714_10006971_pt1 | contig 11231 bp, 10 predicted proteins | sample MTBNYHSulfiMetaG_FD_62988 | JGI IMG/M metagenome (GOLD analysis project Ga0068714, IMG submission 62988) | Enrichment culture microbial communities from rom New York Harbor, USA that are MTBE-degrading - MTBE-NYH (New York Harbor Sulfidogenic)... | ecosystem: Environmental > Aquatic > Marine >... | reverse complement strand
CCTTGAGGACGGCGGCTACTTCTTCGCCCGCATCCCGCCTTCAAGCGGCCTGGATACCTACTTTGCCGTTAAGAGCCTCTCCATCTTGGGGGTAAAGCCTGACCGCCCTGAGGACACGGCTAATTTCTTTCTCAATGACATTAAGAAAGGCGCTCTTGGCGGAATGACCTGTATCTTCCTGGCTGTGGAAGTTTTAAATGAGCTCGGACGGATGACCGATGAGTTCAAGGACTACGCTCAGCAACGGATAACTGCTCTCCAGAACGAAGCCGGAGGCTTCGGAGCCTATAAAGATATTGATGTGGAAGTGCCTTCAGAATTGCAGGACACTTACCGGGCCGTCAGAGTCCTTAAAATCATTGGGGCTGACTTTGATAGAAAGAGGGTTAATCGCTTTACTTTCAGTTTCCTGAGATCGGATGGAGGCTACGGAGCAAGGAGGCAATCAACGCTTGCATCGACATTCTTTGCCACCGAAATCCACAAGTTGCTCGGAGCGGACACGGGAAACCTCACCGCTACCAGGGACTACCTCCGAAAGAGAGAGGAAAACTGGCAGGTACAGTTTATTGAAGACGTGTACTGGTTGGTCATGGGACTGGCAAATTTGAATGAAACAACGAACGTGCCTGACAAGGTTATCAGATTCGTCATGATGTGTCAGCGGTCGAACGGCGGCTTTTCACGGGCTACGATTATGGGTATCCCCACGCTTGAGTACACATTCTATGCTCTTTCAATTTTGAAGCGAGTGGGAGCTTTATAGGGCGGTAATATACTTTATCCCCGAATAATAAAGAGCACACCGGCAACCAGCATTGTCCCTTCAATAATATAGGGGAAAATATTCTCCGGCACTTTGTTCAAAAGTCGCTTGCCCACATACGTTCCGAGTATCATTACTGCTCCGATAGCAACCCCAATCAGAAGCGTGTGTATTCCTATCAGAGAATAGCTGCCATATACCCCCAGCTTGGTGACGTGCATAATCACAGCAGTCATCGCTTCCGTTCCGATATAAGTGCCCTTGATAAGCCCGTAAGACAGGAAGAACGGAGCCGCGAATGGGCCTACCGTCCCCAGCACGGCTGACAGGATACCAGAGGCGGCACCCAAAGGAACGAAGCCCCGCAGGGTCAATCTCGCGCTCTTTCCCCAGTGAGTATGACGATATACTACCATCACAACTAGAAACACGCCGAGAAGTCTCACGAGAGCAGAAGCCGGTGTGGTGGCAAATATAATCCCTCCGACAACTGCCGCAGGCACCGCACCCAGGGTAAAACGCCACACAACCGGCCATTTCAACTCTCGCTTATTAAAGATAACCCGAGAAAGGTTCCCGATGAGTTGGGCAATAGTCAGGATGGGTATCGCATCCTGAATACCAACCGCCCACACCAGTACCGGCAGCATGATTACGGCGCCGCCGAAGCCGGCAACAGCAGCCAGAATAGAGGCTACCAATGCCGCAGCGATTACCGCAATAGCTATCAGCATCGGTAGATGTTATTGTCCTTTAAGTGCATACTATATTTTACCTGTAATAGCTAAAAAGATAAATTGAAATCAATCGGCATTTACTGGAAGCAGTGTGGTCTTCTGAAAAAGCCCCAAGCGGGGAGGATTTCCTCTTCTTTATTTCGCTGTCCTGGTGGATTACCCCAAATCGCTCTCGTGATTGTTGGTTCGGAGTGAAGTTAAACAATACCGAGAATAAGACCTAATATGCCGGCTGCACAAGTTCCTATTTCGTGACGCTTGATAACCTAACAACCTCTTCGCTCAAAGAGGTAAAAAGCCATGTGGTTGAATCCGTAGATACGGGCCCTCTTACCCGAGAGGCGTGAACCTTCCTTCGAGTTTTCTCATCACCTGAGGCATAGTCGTATACTCCATTTCATCCAGTGGCAGGCGGTGTGGCTCAAAGGGGCCGTGGCGGCGCATCATGTCTGCCATCAGGTTGGCCTCATGGCGGGCAAGGTTAAAAGACTTGTCGGCAAACATATCTCGCGGGCCTATCAGTCTGCCGTCACCTAATTGAAAACCACAGGCGATTACTCTTGGTGGCCCATCAAAGCGGGTAGGTGTACTGTCAGGAATGGATACAGGCATCAGCGGCCCCATATGTGAGCCCCGCATCCAACCTTCAACCAAGATGGGGTGGCTAAACGGCTCCAGCACTTCTCCCACAGCCGGAAATATTCCCTGAGAACGCACGATGCAGACCGGGTCATCTTTACCTACGTATCTGCCAGCAATCAAGGCCAGCTTCTGAGTTGAGGATACGGCAGCGATATCGCCGGTGTCACGGTGGTAAACTGCCTTGACGCAATATCTGGATGGAGCGCCAATCAGTACCAGCATGTCATAGATTTCCTCGGGTGAATTGAGGACAATCTTTTTACTTTCCTTTACATCATGCACTTCAAAAGAGTAACCATTATGCATGTTTTCCGCTATGACCAGACCGATGGTATTAAACGGGTCGGCAAACATCTTGTAAAGCGGCATATTCTAGGCACCGCTGGAAGTCTTGTCTGCCATGAAGATAATAACGGGTTCGGAAGCACGCTCCTCGAATTCCATTTCTGCCAGTCCGGGGCCTAACCCTTTGATATTCCCTGAAAAAGCGTCAGTCAATAAATCCTGCCCGGCACCATATAACCTCAACTTTTTGGCCACCTCCGTGCATTCTACGAAGGTATTCCAGCTTAATTCGTGGATTTCTTTGCTCTCTACGCCGTGCTGGTGAGTCATAATCAACTGTAAGTCGTCCCCGCACTTGGTCACATGATAATCAATCAGTAACCCCTGGTCTTTAGCTTTTGCCAGGCACTCTCTCGCCTTTTCTAGAACGTCAGGGTGGGATTCAGAATGACCAACGTAGCCCCCAACATCAGCCTTTATTGCACTCAGTGTGATTTTCATACCTTCCTCCTTGAATATTTTTCTTATACTTAACCCGGGTCAGTAAGAATCTGCCCGATTTCTGAGCGGCGAGGTTATTCCTAAGCTAGCTCTCACCCAAGTCTCTTGGGCGCTGCCCTGTTGGCTCTACCTCCACCTCTATAGCCTCTAACTCTTGCTCCAGGCTCTCCTTCAGGGCTTGTAAGCCGGGGCTGAGGTGTACAGGATAGACTTCCGGGTCCCGTATCGCCTTGTATTTCTCATCCACTCGGCTGAACTCTTCACAGAACTGCTCCCTGATTTCTCTCAGAGAAGGCAGCGGGTCCTTAATGCGACCACCTGCCATCACTGTCTTTAATAGCGGCTCAGCGCCTTTCATACGTTCGTCACACAATGCAATAACATCATGATGTAGGCGTCCGGCCTCAGTAAACCGGAACACCTGCTTGGCGTCGGGAAGGGAGACCTTGCCGGAGCTCAGCTTCATTATCGGGCGTTCACCGTAGCGAACCAGCTTGTAAGCCATATCAGTCCATGGTGCATCTCCCGATACTCCCATTCTGGTGCCAACGCCATAGGCGTCATAGGGGGCATTTTCCTGCAATAGCTCCTCGAGGTCGAACTCGTCTAGCCCGCCACTCCCCACAATTTGAACGTCGTGGAAGCCGGCCTCGTCCAGGATGCGACGCACCTCCCGGCCGAGGGTCAGCAGGTCACCAGAATCGATACGCACTCCCTGCAGGTGCTGGCCCTTGGCAGCCATCTCCCTGGCTACCTCGACTGCCTTGTGAGCTCCGGCGACGGCATCATAGGTCTCAATAAGCAGAATGGAACGCTCCGGGAAATTACTGGCGAAGGCACGGAAGGCATCAATCTCATGCTCATAGCTGCTGACGAAGGAGTGGGCCATAGTGCCCGAAAGAGGGATGCCATAGGTCACTCCCGCCAGGACATTGCTGGTGGCACTGAAGCCGGCCACGTAGCTTGCCCTGGCCACCTTCATCCCGGCATCAATACCCTGAGTGCGCCGCAGGGAGAAATCAACAACGCTGCGGCTACGTGCCGCATGAACGCAGCGGGTAGCCTTAGTGGCAATGAGGGTTTGCAGGTTTATCTGGTTGATAATGAACGTTTCCACGATTTGAGCTTCGATTATCGGAGCCGTTACTTCCAGCACTGGCTCGTTAACAAAGAAGAGACGCCCCTCGGGAATAGCCCGTACCTCTCCAATAAAACGCAATTCCTTGAGATAATCGAGGAAGTCATCCGAGAATATTTTGGTGCGGTGCAGCCAGTCTATCGCTTTGATGGTGAAGCGAAAATCTTCCAGGTAGCGCAGCACGTCCTCCAGTCCGCAGGAGACGAAGAACCCCCGGTTGGGCGGATATTTACGGATAAACAGGCTAAACGTTGCCGGTTCATTATGGTCTTCATGGAAATAGCTCTGGGCCATGGTAAGCTCGTAGAGGTCGGTCAGTAGTGCCATATCTTCAGATTGCATCATCATAGGTTGTGTTCCTCCTCCTGGGAGTCTATCTCTAAGGCAAGCTCCAGTAGTTGGTCTGCCAGCTCCCGGAGACGGCTAGCACTTTCCACTTCCTCGCGCCAGAGTAGAGGAATAGCTGACTCTCCCAGGTAAGCGCCTGAGAGCGCTCCTGCCATGCTGGCGATGGTATCGGTATCACCTCCCAGGCTGATAGCATAAAGAACAGCCTTGGAAAAAGAGTTAGGGTTCCGAAGAAAGGCGTAAAGGGCTGCCGGCACGGCCTCGTGAGCAGCGATACCGTTACCCATCTCTTTTGTCACCTCACCTAACGGCGCTCTCGGTAGCAGCGTTACCATCCTTTTTAGTTTTCTCCTGAATTCCGGGCTCGGCGCTACCCCCTCCAGAAGACGCAGGAGTGCCGCTGGGTTGAATGGCGTGCCGGGGTCCCACTGAACAAGGTAGGCAATGGCGCAGGCTTGCAGTATTGCACCTTCAATTCCGAGTTCATGGGAGTGAGTGATCAGGGCAGACTGCGCCGCAACGGAGACCACGCTCTGCGGATGTCGATAATAGACCAGGGCAGCTGGCGTAACGCGCATGGCAGCGCCATTTCCGAAGGAGCCAGTACCACCGAATAGGGTACTGCCCGCTTGGTCCCACGTTATCCCCTGAGCCAGGAGCCGAAACACCTGGGGCGGACCGGCACCATAGCCTCTCCATGGCTCCTGCCGGTAGTTCCGGGCAAAGGTCATTGCCATGTGCTCTCCATCAAACCCACGCCGCTCAAGAAGTGATTCAGCCATTCCCAGGGTCATATGAGTGTCGTCGGTATAACGTAATGGACCCGGTTCCGCCTCCAAACGCTCCAGGCCGGCGTGATTTACCATACCCATCCCTTCAAAGGGCGCCCCCAGAGCATCTCCTACCGCCACTCCAAGCATGGCGCCGCGAAACCTGTCTCTTAATCTCTCCTCTTCCATCATTTTCCGCTTGTCCTTCAGGTGAGCTCCCTGATAACACGTATGCCGTTTAGTGCCATGTGATAAAGGAACACCTGGTGAAAGAAATCACCCGTGTGAGCTAAGGAACCGGATTGTTCGGCTACTTCTTCCGGGATATCGAATGTATCCACAGCATTAGCCGGAACGATTACCTGGTAGTGATGGTAGTTCAGGGCGTTGGCCCGTAACCGCAGGTGCATCGCCAGATGGTAAACGCACAGGTCGGTGCAGTTCCCTACCACAATGGCCGTATCCACCTGCCGGTGTTCATCAAGCCAATTATCAAAACCGGTCCCCAGTGCCGGGTGCAGGGAGTTCTTTTGGATAATGGTAAAGATGTCTGAAAAGGGTAGAGACCGTAATTCCGGAATAGTTTCTGATTCCTGAGTGCCCTGGACGGCGTGTGGTGGGAAGGCCTCGAACTCAGGCGTCTGGGAATGGTGGGTATCCTGGAACAGAACGAAATTGCGGATGCCGTGTTCATAAGCTCTGTGGAACAAAGCCGCTACTGGTTGTGCTAACCTTCCCACGCGCTCTGAGGCAAGGTTACCTGTGGTCAGGAAGCCCGCTATCATGTCAGCCGAGAACACACCCGCCCGGGAAGGGCCAGGCACTGCTTCTTCTATGGCCAGCGGCTGCAACTGTTCGAACCACCGTGTAATGTATGATGGTATTTGCGTTACGGTAGTATTCATATACATACTTCCCATCAGCCTTATTCAGCCATTTCCAGGAATTCCACGTCCGGGTTCTCCTTCTGTGTGTACTCCAGGTCCCAAGCGGACGAGAAAAGGACAACCGGCCGTCCCCGCCGGTCACGACATCGCCGGTTGGAGCGCCGGGAAAGAGACATCTTGCTTAGAGCTTCGTTGTCAGCTCTCACCCACCTGGCACAGGTGAAAGGCAATCGGTCGACCCGCGCCTTAACGCCGTATTCGTCCTGCAGACGAGAAAGTACCACATCAAACTGCAACTCACCTACCGCTGCCAAGATTGGCTCCCGGCGATGGGCATCTTCAGCGTGGAACACCTGCACCGCCCCTTCCTCTTCCAGCTGCTTAAGTCCCTTGTGAAACTGCTTGTAACGGCTGATGTCAGTGTTAACCAGTACGCCAAAGTGCTCCGGAGGGAAACGCGGTATCCTGGCAAAAGGAACCAGTTCCCCGGTCGTCACGGTATCTCCAATAGTAAACAGACCGGGGCTGACCACACCGATAACATCGCCGGGGAAGGCTTCCTCAATAGGCTCCCGTTCCCGGGCGAAGAGCCGGAATGCCCGTGATAATCGGACATCCCGCTCCAGGCGGGGATGATAAACAGTCATGTCTTTCCTAAAATGGCCCGAGCAGACGCGGAGAAAGGCCATCCTGTCACGGTGACGCGGATCAATGTTGGCCTGTACCTTGAAGACAAAGCCGGAGAATACCTCACTGGTTGGATCTATTATACCCTGCTCTGTCTCTCGCGGGACAGGTGACGGCGCCATGTCAAGGATTGCAGCCAGGAAGGGTTCCACACCGAAGTTATTCAGGGCGCTGCCGAAAAACACCGGCGTCATCTCTCCGGAAAGGAAAAGAGCCCTGTCAAAGGCGCCGACCATCCCGTCTAGGAGCTCCACATCCTCGACAAGTCTCCGGCACGCCTGTTCTCCCAGAAGTTCCGGCAGCAGCGGGTCATCCAGGCCAGTCACCTCGACAGGCGCCCGATGTTGGCCATGAGCGGTACGCTGAAACCGGAGAATCTGCTTGCCCTGGAGGTCATATACCCCTTGAAAAGTGGGACCGTCACCAACGGGCCAGTTGACGGGCACAGCGGCGATACCGAGTATCCTCTCGACTTCGTCAAGTAGTTCCAGTGGGTCGCGCCCAGGATGGTCCATCTTGTTGATGAAGGTGAGAATGGGTATACCCCGCATACGGCACACCTTGAAGAGCTTTTCCGTCTGGGGTTCGACCCCCTTGGCGCTATCCAGTACCATAACAGCGCTATCCACCGCCATGAGAGTGCGATATGTATCCTCACTGAAATCTTGATGACCGGGGGTATCGAGCAGATTTATGCGGCATCCCCGGTATTCCATCTCCAGTGCGGTCGCCGATACGGAAATGCCTCTCTGCCTCTCCATAGTCATCCAGTCGGAAGCTGTATGTTGCAGGTTACCGCGCGTCCTTACGGCCCCGGCTAAATCAACAGCACCAGCGTAGAGCAAAAGTTTCTCCGTCAGCGTGGTCTTACCAGCATCCGGATGCGATATGATGGCGAAAGTGCGCCGCCGGGCTACTTCCCGGAGAAGTCCGTTCTCCTTATCTTGTTTGATTTCATTTGGAATTAAAGACACAAAAACTCCTAGCTTGACTCTGGGAACCTAGTGGAGTCAATGGGTAAAACGCGGCGATACAATGACTACCAGGGCATCGTCTGTCCCCGGGTTTTCCCACAGGTGCGGTACTTCAGAGCTAAAGCTTACCGTGTCACCTCGCCGCAGGACGTGGAAATCAGTCCCCAAGGTCAGAGAAACTTCTCCATCAAAAACAAGGGCAAACTCCTCGCCGGCGTGACTTGACGGCTGCTTGCCGCTGCGCCCGCCGGGAGCCAGGGTAATCATCACCGCCTCCAGGTGTCTGGCTGTGTCAGATGGCATCAAGGCCTCAATGCGTGCTCGCGACCATGAACTCGCCAGCTCTTGTCGGCTATCAGCGTGGGTAACATTTACCCCCGGTTGTGGCACTGTGAAAAACCCGGCGAGGGTTACATTCAGGACGGATGCGATACGCTCCAATGATGCGATAGAAGGGGAGACCAGCTCGTTTTCTACCTGGGAAATGAAGCTCGGAGAGAAGCCTGTCTTAGCTGCCAAACTTCGCACCGACATATTGAGGAACGTCCGGAGACTACGTACCCGTTCACCAACATGAATACGTTCCGAGTTTATTACCACACTGTTTAGGTTTATTTCCACAGTCTAAGTGTACAGTATTACTGAACAACAGTCAATTTTTGTTCCCATACCGTTCGACCATCCACCAGGAAACGAAAAGTGGCGGTCACAATTGTGACCGCCACTTGATTCTCTTTTTGCTCGCCCCTCACGCTCACTTACGGTTATCTTCGCCGCATTGAACCTCTCATTCTTGAGACTGGTTCCACACTCGTTACGAACTGGAGCGAGTTCCGCTCGCCCTGCCTGCTGGCAGGGCTTTTACTATCAACCTGCCAGACTCCGTAAAGCTTTTGAAGTCTCATAGCACCACCTCCCATTTTAGTGTTCGGTTGTACCAGTCGACTCTTATATAATTAAACCGCTGCCTCTTTATCTTGTCAACCCAGTCACGTGGTCGGACTGCTATTAGGTATTAACTGGTTAAAATTGCGCGCGTGGCAATTCAGCACATTATTTGGAGCACTTGCCCAGACAAGCTGGTCCAGACGGCAACTCGTTTCTTTCTATCGTTAGAGTGCGCGGGCCTGAGCAATCTCGCGGCTTCCCACTGGACGAACCTGATTATTAGATAGAGATACTACTACAAGGGTGGAACCGCCTAGAGTCATAAACTCAACTTCATACCCGCGGTTGTCATGCAATAGCACAACCGTTCCAACATCACCTTTCTTCAACCCATGCTCAGGTAAGTCAACGGTTAAGACGACATTATCAAGCTCTCTAATCATAATATGCCTCCTCCCAGAGGATATACCGTTACCAAGCGCGGCCGGTCATCCCCCTTCTCTATAAACCAAACGACTCGCACCGTTGGAGAACGACCATCCGGTGCTCTCAATGGACCCTCTACAATATAACGACGCCCAAACTCTGTATCTTCCACTCGCACTACCTCAGATTGTTCTGCATGCACCCGTAGAGCGGAGGACATAAGTTCCCAATCTTTAGCTCTGAACCCAAAACGTTTGAAGAATGAAGCCTTGTGTCGTCCATATGGGTGAGACGTAGATAAAAGATATCCCCTTAGCTTCATCTCAGGGATGATGGCTTTTTGCTGGTTAGGCAGCCTCATCCTTCCACTGTTACTCCTAGCTATAAATCTGATTTAATCTTAATTCTGCCTTGTCAAAAAGTCAATCTGTTGTTACTCTATCCCTGCGTATGTATCTGGCGTTGTGTTGAAAAGGAATTCACGCTTTCAATACATTAACTATTCTACAGGAAAGTTCAATCGCAGTCTTGCACCTCCTACCCATTGGTATGTTATGATATTGTGTGCCGGGGTGGTGAGGCACCAGCCCAAGTACCAGGTCAGAGATTGAAAAAGCCTGGGGCGTTAGGGCCTAGCACTAGTGGCTTAATAATCCCGTTCACGGGAGCGCCAATCTCATTGTGCAATACCCACTCCGGTGCCAGTTTCTGAGTCCCTCTACTTGAAGCCTCTGCTCTTGTCTGCTAAAATCGTCTCAGATGGTGGGGGCCAAGACTAACTGCTCAGACTGAATGCTAACTCAAAAGTTCTTAATACCGTACACTTAGCTCCACCATACTGAAAATCAAAATTGCCCGAAACTCACCGCCGGGGTTGTGATTCTATGCTTCTAACCAGGTCCACCGTATCCAGGAGGCTGGGCTCGCCTTTCAGAATATCCAGACTGATGAAGGTCTCCGTTCTCAGGATGTCCGGTATCGCAGATATCTCCTTTTCGATAAATCTGGAGAGTGCTTCCGGCGATTCGGTCATCACGATGGCCAGCAAATCATAGCGCCCGGTGACAAACGACACATAGCAGACGTGATGGTTATTCACCAGATGGTCGGCTACTTTTCTCAGTTCGTGAACTCTGACCTGAATTCCCATCATCGCCAGAAAACCGCAGCCCAGTTTGGGCAGGTTTGGCACGGCAACCACTTTCACCACCTTGTCGGCAATCAGGCGCCTGAGGCGTTTTCTTATCGTTCCTTCCGATACCCCCAGTTTACGGGCCAGGTCCACAAATACCGCCCTCCCGTCCTGCTGCAATTCCTCTATCAGGCGCTTATCCAGGCCATCGATCATGGCTTACCTCCCGTATCTTTTTTGTTTCCAGAGAAAAAAATCATAAAAACAGGAAGAAGTGCGTTTTCCGTCATCTACCGCCCGCGCCGGGACGGATTACATATCCAGAATATATTACTGAATCCGCCTTCTATTGCTGATATCAGTACGATGTACGAATTATACTAGACAATTCTCCTTGACACAATACGATTTACGCGAATTATAATGATAAGTAGATGAGAGGACTGTTATGTTAGAAGTAAAGTTGTTCACCAGGCAAGAAGTAGAGCGACTGCTCACCATGGAATCGGCCATTGCCGCCGTAGAGCGCGCCTTCGCACTCCAGGCAGAGGGAAAGGCAGTGATGCCCCCCAAAGTATATCTGGACGTGCCGGGCGGCATCGGGGACTTCAGGGCGATGCCGGGATACATCGATGAAATAGCCGGCATCAAATGGGTGAGTGTCTTTCCCGATAACGCCAGGAGAAACCTGCCCACGGTAATGGCGACCATTATACTGTCAGACCCGCAAACAGGTCGGCCGCTCGCCATTATGGACGGCACGTATATCACCGAGATCAGGACGGGAGCCGCCGGCGGCGTGGCTGCCAGATATCTGGCCAGGAAAGATTCTGCCACCGCAGGCCTGGTGGGGGCCGGCATTCAGGCAGAGGCCCAGCTCTTAGCCCTCAAGATAGTATTGCCTTCCCTGAACAGGGTCAAGGTCTTTGACATCAATGTCGAGGCAGCCAGGAACTACGCCGCCAGCATGGGCAAGCGGCTGGGCCTGAACATCGATATTGCCCGTACGGCTGAAGAGGCCGCCGATGCGGACATCGTGGTTACCACCAC
>Ga0068714_10006970_pt1 | contig 11232 bp, 6 predicted proteins | sample MTBNYHSulfiMetaG_FD_62988 | JGI IMG/M metagenome (GOLD analysis project Ga0068714, IMG submission 62988) | Enrichment culture microbial communities from rom New York Harbor, USA that are MTBE-degrading - MTBE-NYH (New York Harbor Sulfidogenic)... | ecosystem: Environmental > Aquatic > Marine >... | reverse complement strand
GAGATCCGCATCTTTTCCTTCTTTGATTTCTCCCTTTTGGTCTAATTTAAGGTGTTTGGCAATATTGGTAGAAGTTACCCGAATTGCCTCTTCTATCGATAATTGTTCTTCTTTTATAGTATCCACAAATTCTTTGTGTAAAGATGAGACTGAGGCAACCGTCATGCCAGTCAATTCTTTCTTTTCGTTCCATTTGGGTATACTTCCGTTTCCATCAGTACTCATGGTTATTCTTTCGATCGAAACGCCATTCTCAAGTAATCTTTTAACAGCTTTGCTTGGTTTTATTCTTTCAGTTGATTCATGCTCTAGAATAGCCCCGGTCGTTAAATCGACATATCCTCCCATTTTCCCAAACTTGATATCATTTTTCAGTGATTCTTCATCTCTCCCTAAATGAGTTGGGGCAAATTGTTCTATGGGTATATCGGTGTTTTTTATGATTTCAAATAAGTAGCTCAAACCTATTTTTTCACTCCCCATATGGATGTGAACGATACCTGCTTTCCCGGCCAGAATGCCGCCAGTTCTTGCTTCAGAAACCACTTTTATTAATTCATCTATCGTAGGATGGGAAGCCCGATGGTCCGACAAGGCTATTTTAACACCAATGACTTTATCAATTAACATAATGTCAGATAATATGCTATCGGTGAGGGTTGGTGAGGGATATTGATATGCTCCGGTATAGATCCAGGTACTGATTCCTTCTAATTCTAATGCCCTGGCCTTCATTAAGAGATCTTTTAAGGATCTGGCAAATCCATCGGTACCCAACAACCCAACGACAGAGGTGATACCTGCTTTTACAAATTCGCTAAATTGAACGGGAGAAGTTCGATACTGGGGTCCACCCTCTCCGCCGGCGCCATTAATATGAACATGTTGATCTATAAAGCCGGGAATGATGATGTTTTCAGAAGCATCGATGATTTTAATATTTTTGTCCATTATATTTAATGTTAAGGTTAAAATGTTTTGGTCAATAAAAAAGATAGTGCCATTGATGATCAATATATCTTTTTCCCCTTTATGCTCAGGGGCATAGAGGTCTCCCTTTTTTATTAATACAATACTCATCTAGTCTCCAATCTTTCATTATGTAGTTTTTTTTAATTTGCATATTTCTATTTTAAAAAAATCTCCAATATGATGCAAGTATTCCGGAATAAATACATAAAGAATTTAGAATAGAATTTTCAATTCACCTTCTAACATTTTAAAAACACTGCCCACTCAAATTTTTAATCAATAAGTTTTATGAATTTGATATTACTTATAATGAATAAACTATTGCAGCATAGGGTTTGATCGATTTTATACCCTATTACCGGCTAAATGAAAACATTCGTAGTACCTCAAAATAGTTTTCTGATTCAAAAACAACATTAGTGGAAGAAATTTGTTTCACACCGGGATAAAAAGATATTTTAAATGCTTTTGCATGATCTTTAAATGATAATTCCATTTTAAAATGTTTGGGTAAATCTATTTTACATTTATTGATATCTTCTCTTAATATCGATTCTACACTTTCTTTAATTTTTTTAATAGCCAACTGAGGATGAATACTAATCACCGAATTACCACTGCCTTTATTTACTGCTACAGTTCGTATTTTCTCATTAATAGTATTAACTTCTTTACAAAGCCCTTCATCTCCGCTAAGAAAAACTAAAGGAACACCAACGGTTGCAGCAGCATAACAATAAATTAAAAATTCACTGGCTACTTTTTCATTTAATTTAATATAATTATAAGTGGATGAACTCATCGTATGAGATAAGGGGTTGGCACTTGAACTACCACAAGAATGGTAACCAATAAAAATTAAGGCATCGAAAGATTCATCTAATTCCTGAACCATTGAAAATGGATGTCCACTCCATCCCCGAATCAATTTAATATTTTGGGGAAGTTCATCTGCTATAATATTCCTTCCGCTACCATGAGCATCTTTAATAAAAATATCCTCAGCTCCTCCATTTATTGCACCTTCACAGGCAGCCTTTACTTCCTCGGTCATTTGCTTGCTATATTTTTGATAATCAGGTTTTATTTTATTCGCTTCATCCCAATTGGCAATACCGGTAATTCCTTCAATATCCGCACTAATATATACTTTCATATAAATACTTCTCCTTTCATAAATACTAAGCTAAAGACCCCATCGGATCCCAAGGTTCCAATTCTATCGGAGTTTTTTCTAAGGCGGCCAGAAATTCCTCGGAAAGATATTTTTTATTCACGACGATCTGATACATGAATTGATCAAACCATTTATCGCTCATTACAAAAAATCCATCTTGGCCATTTTCTTTTCCCCAGCTATTTTCGACCTTCCATCTGTTCGGACTATTTTCCAAAATATTTACTCCCGTGAAAACCATGGCATGGGTAAGACAACTGTCTCCATAATTCAATCTATCCCCCTTGGATAAATTGAAGGAGGTATCTAAGGCTTCTTCATAATGATAAAGGTCTGAATCCAAAATCCCGGACTTTCTATCCAACATCTGACCTACATCACACCCAAACCAGACTGTTTCTCCGTCTTTTAGTTGGGACATGGCCAATTTTTTCAATTCTTCAATTTTGAGATTCAGATAAAGGACTTTCCTGCCATCTTTTACATTTCCCAGATATTTGATAGTGTAAGTTTTACCAAAAGGCTTATCCTCAGTAGGAGAGTTAATGATACTTATATAATCACTTACCTTTACTGAAGAATATTTCTCATAAAATTCCAAAGGAGTAAGGTTTCGATCTCGGTGAAAATTATTTTCTTTATCTCTATATTCAAAATCAAAAACTTTTGGTGGTTCTCCAAAAAAATGGCAAAGAAGAGCATAAAATTCCTTCATCATCCCTTCTTTCTTAACCTTTAATTCTCTTTCTCCCCTCTCTTTAAAATCTTCCCGTAAAACTTTAGCATATTCCCTTAGTTTTAAATTTAAAATCTGATTCATCAAAGAAGAATCACTACTATGATAAGATTCTGGCATTATATATTTAGGAATAATGCCATATTTCTCTACTAAATTTACAAACATATCCCATTGACCGCCATCAATCATAGCATTATTTAAAATCCACATGACCAGACGACTATTTACTGTTTCACTTCTTGTTTCAATGATAGACTCTAAAAAATAATTCGCCTTTTCAAATTTATCCCAAAACATGAGATAAGCCTGGGATAATTCAAATCCTTCTTTTTTGCCTAAATGTAAATTGAGTTTCCGGGCAATCGCATAGCGTAATTTATTTAAACCGGCAAACATCCAGCATCTTCCGGATTTTTTCTGATTGGTAATCTTGCCTGTTTTCATCTCCTCCGAAAAGGTATGCTGCATGTTAATGATTGAGTCTCGATTTAGCGCAATACTGTTAATCCCATTCTTAATAATTGCATCACTGATGATTTTCCTTCTTGAATTTTTAGAATAGCTTTCGCTGAAATCATTTAATAATTCCTTAGAAATGCCTTTGTCCTCCATCTTATTTCCCCCATTTATTTATAAAATAATTTGTATTTATTTCGAATCCTGTTAACAGTTTAGTCTAAAAAATAGATTTTGCCTAGAAATACTTTTACCATATGCCCTTATCTTAAAAATAGAAAAAAATTGACTAGCTAAATTAATTTTAATTGCTTGTTCGTTTAATGTCATTTTTCAATAATAAACTCCGTCAGTTTCTCTTCAATAACATTCTATTTCTAATCTGTTTATCTTTTTTTATTAAATATATATCCATCGGCTAACCAAACAGCTTATTCATAAATCCCACCATTAGACATAGAAACTATTCAAGACCAAGAATTCTTCTGTTTCTTTTTTCATTTGTGGTCATGGCTGCATAATCATCAAAGCTCTCTTTACGGGTTTCAATTAAATGAGATGCTATAAACTGAGCTCCTTCTCTTGCCCCTTGTTCTGCGTCTTTTAAAAAACATTCCCATTCCAAAACAGCCCACGATGAGTATCCCACTTCCGTAAGGGATGAAAATACTTTTTTAAAATCGATATCACCATCGCCAAGGCTTCTAAATCTGCCGGACCGTTCTTTCCAGTTCTGATATCCTCCATAAACACCAGACTTACCTGATAATCTTAACTCCGCATCTTTTACATGAAATGCTTTTATAAATTCACCATAAATAGGTATGAAACCAATGTAATCCAGATACTGAAGTACAAAATGGGAAGGGTCATAAAGTATTTTGACGCTTTTATGCTGGCCGGTTGCTTTATAAAATCTTTCAAAGGTCATACCATCATGAAGATCTTCTCCTGGATGAATTTCGTAAGCAAGATCTATCCCGTAATCTGATGCCGTATTGAGAACAGGTTCCCAAAGGGAAGCGAGAGCCTTGAATCCTTCCTCGACAATTCCTGCAGGCCTCTGCGGCCAGGGATAGATCAGATGCCATAACAATGCTCCGGAGAAAGTCGGCACTACTTTCAGGCCCAGATTGGCCGAAGCTTTGATGACTGCCTTCATTTTTTCAAACGCCCATGTCTGTCTATTTTTAGGATGATTTCTTAATGAAGGCTCCGTAAAAGCATCAAAAATTTCGTCATAAGCAGGGTGAACTGCTATTAGCTGGCCAAAAAGATGGGAGGCTAATTCAGTAATTTCAATACCGCCACATAAACCTCTGATTTCTTCACAGTAGGATATGGAAGACGCTGCTTTATCAATATCGATTAGTCTTTTATCCCATGCAGGTATCTGTATTCCCTTATATCCTAAAGACTTTGCCCATAACGAAATACTTTCCAGGCTGTTGAAAGGTGGGTTAGCATTAGAAAACTGGGCAAGAAATATAGCTGGGCCTTTGATTCCGCTCATAACTCTCCTCCTGATATTTATCTTTTAAAACGATTCCATTAACAGATATTTCATTAATAAATCTAGTGGGAGTCTATAATTGCCTTTTCTTATCCAAATCCAAGGATTGATCAAAATTATTCTGAACTATATCTCATTTCTTTGCATCTTCAACTATATCTTTACATGCCAGGATGGTTGCTCTATATAGCCTTGCTCCAAGCTTATTTACATCTTCAATCTTCCGATGGCACAGTCCTGACTAAATATAGAATCATCTAATATATCAATAAATATTAATATCTTATTTCTCTTTTACATATTTCCCCATCAATTCTTCTGCTTTCATTATTCCTTCTTTTGTTAGAAAAACTGATTTTGCACTTTTGTTTCCAGAAATAAAGCCTTCTTCCTTTAGTTCATCCAAAATTTCGAAAGGATAACCTTTCCAGCTTCTATGAATCTTTGCAGAACCAGCATCTTCCTGCCATGATGTAAGATAGATTAACAATAATGTCAATTCCTTTATGGTTCTTTCCATTTTTATAATCCTCCTTCATCTTCACTATTTTTTAGTTAAATCAGACTCCCTTTTAGATTCAATTTTTTTGTATATATGTCAAATGTGAAGACCTGACCCCTCAATTTTTATTAGAATCCCATTATTACCCCGCTAGCAATATTTTCAGAATGATCAGAGACGCGTTTCAGATCCATTAGTATTTCCAAGTATATAGGTCCCGCTTCCGGTTGGCACATTCCTTCTTTTAATCTTCTATAATGAGTTTTTCTTAATTTATCTTCCAGCTGATTAACCTCTTTTTCCAAAGATAGAGTTTTTTGAGCAATTTCCCGGCTATTCCTTTCCAGGGCTTCGATAGAACAGGAAAAGGAATCAATTACCTTTGAAAACATTATATTTAATTCTTTTTCTGCCAGATCAGAAAATTTTATTTTGTTTTTTAACTTAAATTCTGATATCTCGGCTAGATTGTTAGCATGATCTGCCGCTCTCTCGATATCGGTTACAGCATGAAGTAAGATGGCTAATTTTTGGGACTCTTCTTTGGAAATACCATGAGAAGATATTTTGGTTAAATAATCATCAAGGATATGATGGAGCTCATCCACGCTTGATTCTTCATTTTCTACCACCTTAATTAAATCCTGGTCTCCTGTAAACATTGCTTTCTGAGATTTTTCCAGCATACCTCTGGCTATTCCTGCCATCCGCAAAACTTCTTTTTTAGCCTGGGAAAGAGCCAAACCGGGAATATTCAAAATTCTATATTCCAGAAACTTGACTCCTCTTTCAATTTCCATTATCTGACCGGGGACAATCTTCTCCACCAAAATTCTTAAAAAACCAACCAGCGGTAAAATAGATATCACCACTAATACATTGAAAATAGTATGGGCATTGGCAATCTGACGACTTAAATCGCTACTGGTTAAGGCAATAATCCTGCTAAAAGAAAAAAGGAAAAAAGCTAAAACCAACACTCCCAGAGTATTTACCATGAAATGGGCAACTGCGAGACGCTTAGCGGATTTACAGGACTTTACAGAAGCAAGTAGACCGGTAACACAGGTACCTATATTAGCTCCCAAAATTAAGGCTATGGCAGCCGGTAAGGTTAATACGCCTTCCATACCCATGGCAATAACCAGGCCCGTAGTAGCTGAGCTGGATTGAATAACAGCAGTAAACAAGGCTCCGGCAAGAATGCCTAAAACGGGGATTTGGCTAAAACTGTCTATCATGTTCAGGAAAAAGGGAATTTCCTGAATAACCCTGGCTCCCTGAGACATGATCTGCATTCCCAAAAACAGGATTCCAAATCCAAGCATAATCTGTCCGATAACCTGAATATTTCTATTTTTAAAAAAGAAAAAAAGCAAACAGCCCAGGATAATAAAAGGAAAGTAATAAACGCCGATTTTAAAGGCTACGACCTGGGCAGTTATCGTGGTACCGATTTCCGCTCCCAGCATAACCCCTATCGCTTGCCCCAGATTCATCAAGCCGGCATTCAGAAAGCCAATTAGGGTGACTATAGTTATACTTGAGCTCTGGATAACAGAGGTAATAAAAGTTCCCAATCCAACCGCTTTAATCGGATTGCTGGTCAGTCTTTTTAAAATATCCTTAAGACTTTTGAAAAAAACTTTCTTAAATCCCTCGCTTAAGGTATATAAGCCATACAAAAATAAGGCCAGTCCACCTAAAAGATTAAAGACGACTACACTCATAACATTATCCCTGTTTTTTCTGAAAAATATCCCAAAGACATTACACTCTTTGTTAATCCTGATGTTATTTCTGAAACGAAAATAATTCTATTCATAATTGTTATGTCTCCTGGTATGTTATACTGTTTTTTTCTGTTATCTTTCTGGGGTCAGGTCTTCACATTTGACATTATTATATTTATATGTCAAATGTGAAGACCTGACCCCGAGATTTTTCATTTACCTTACTTTTCATCTTCATAATGTTTCTTCATCTCTTCATTAAAAGGTAAGCCAAGTATCTCATCTATAACCGCTTCTGCCTGTTCAAAAGATTTGGTCCTGGGATCTCTTATCAGAATTTCTTGAAGTATCCTTCTGTCACCAGAAATAAATGCTTCCAATGCCCACTCCATCCTCAGCATCCGAGGGGCAAGATACATATTTATTATCCTCTCAGGTATTGGTGGAGTAATTTCTTCCGGGTGAAGGCCTTTCTTATTTACCATGACTGGAACTTCTACCATAACATCTTCGGGAATACGTGGGATAATTGGTACCTTATTTGGAATATTTAATACCATTCTTTCTTGGTTATCATTCGTCAATGCATCTATAAATGGAACGTGTTGTTCTCCACTTTTGATTTCAGGGGGGAATTCTTGCAAAAGATCAACAGAGTTATCTAAGGTAAGTTTAAAAAGCTTATCCGTTGACGCCTTCAAGGTATTTTCCTGATGCCAGGCCCAGCCCAATTCAGAATCTGCTCCTCCCCAGGGCTCTCCATACCACTTTCTCTTTGTCTCCAGATTGTAATGGTATTTCCAGCTCCCGTTCCTTACAGTATCACCTATGGGCATCCTTCCATAAAATTTATACATATCAATTGCTGCCGGGCTCATCTGGTCATCAAAAGGGTTTTTGGGTTTCCATTTACTCGCCTCTTCTTCTATCCATTGGTTCAGGAGCGGATATGCATCCTTGCCTTTATTAAGAAAACGAGTAAGCCATATATTATGGTTAAATCCTGCAACCTGCCAGTCCACTTCTCCTATATTTAATCCCAAATATTTCACTAAAACTTCAACACCATAATGTCCGTGGCAGAAACCTACAACCTTAATGTTTGAATTTCTGGATATTAGGGATGTACCCTCAAAAACCGGATTGGCAGACTGAATAAGCCAGGCATTAGGACATATTTCTTCCATGTTTTGCGCTACCTCTAAAAAATATTTCAGTTGATTGTAATTGCTTAAGGTGCAATAATCAGAAACCATATTGAATTCCTGACTGTCTATTCCCCTTTGATAGCCATGCTTTTCTCCAGTTTTTCTGCTAGCATCCATCTGTTCATGACCACCTACCAGCGCTGTGTTAATGACAAAATCTGCGCCTTCGATAGCCTGTTTCATATCGTTTGTTTTTTCAAAATTCAAATCAGCCCCAAAAACAGCTGCATACCTCATTGCTAACATATGTACTGAATTTAGACGCTCTTCATCGATATCCATAATTGAAACTGAGCTTCCGGATAAAGCTTTTGTTTTACAAAGGTCTCCTACTAATCTCAAAGAAAAGAAAGCACTTCCTGCGCCTATGATACTTATTTTTATAGCTGACATTTACATTTCTCCATATAATTCATTGATATACCTTCATTTTTTTATTGTGACAATATATACAGCAGGGGATTTTTCTCCTCTTCACTGATATTGCAGGCATAATTTCTTACCAGGATTTTACATGCTAAAAAAAACAAAGCATAGTAAAAAATTTAACTCAATTGGCATTACAAATAAACAATAACCTGGTGAATAAAATGGGGAAGAAAACTATCCTAGCCTATTCAAATAACACTTCAAGAATAATCGTCTTTATCTCTTTTGGCTTAAGTGTTATTCTCACTCCGTCATCGTATAACAATTCCTTGTCATATCTTTCATCCAATCTACCGAGAAATATTTTACAGATATTAAATCCAAACTTAATTTTTTCAGTGATATCTTTCTCAGTAGGATTATAAACCCTAATTACCAATTTATCTTCACATTCATGCTTTTTAAAAGCACTGATTACTAAATACCCCCCTCCTGATTCCATAAAACTATATCTGTCTGGAAGATTTCCTTGTTGATTTTTTAATTGTTTCGTTAATACTTTTGTTTTATATTGTCTTGTCCTTTGGGGGATACGGGCATCATCCCAATTACCCTGATGAGGTATAAGAGCATAAAAAAAAGTGTGTTGGCCTAAACATTGTGCTTCTGGTGTTGGCAGTGAAGGACCTGCCCCTGCCTTTCTATACTCCAAATCATCCCGTGATAACCAACCTACGCTGCGAACCAAAGTTAACGCTATAGTATTATTTCCAGGTAATATCTCATATTCAGACAGTCCTCGATTTAGTAAAGAAATCCCATATTCCCCATCATTAATATCAATGAATCCCGAATTATGTGCAGTATTGTAAGTCTTCTCCTGGCAACCTTCACTATCATTTCTCTTGATAGAACGCTTCACCACATCAAAATGTCCTTCTGCATAAACATAATCAGTTTGTATTGCAACAGGAAACTCTACCCTTAAACGATGATCGCAAGCTCTATTATTAAATATAGTTTTAAATTCTATTCTCTGAATTTCGCTAAATAATTTTATTTCAGATTCAATAAAACACTCTACCTTCTTGTCTTTTCGAGATTTCCTGTCGGATTTCAATCCAATCGGCAACATTATTTTGCCAGATAATTTTAATATGATTTCAGAGGCACCCATACCCCGAATGCTAATATTATCCAATTGACTAAATATTATTTCATCATTTAAAGGGGGAGAATAAGTATACTCATCTCCTGCATCTCCCCCGTCTACAAATCGATTACAATTTATAAATTTTTTATTATTCAGCTTATCTATAATAGTTATTGAACCTTTATTCTCAGCAATTATGCGGTAATATTTATTTTCAATACACCTTCTCCCGGCCTTTATATCAGTATCAGGTTTTTTATCGGTTTTTGTATTATTAATTGCTTTAATAATGAAAGTTTTATAGCCACAGGAAGGAATACCTTTAGCTGTAAAAGAAATATCAGCATAATTTACTTGAGGAAATTCAGGGCCCTGAAAAGGATTAAAAATAGTTTTGTAATCTAAACCATGCCCTTTTAATTGATAGGGAATCTCTTTCCCTTCGGTAGTTAAGACCTTTACACTATTTAAATTAACCTCTTCAGGAAATTTAAGCCTTGTCTCTACATTCTCATCTATAGAATAAGACAGGGGATTAAAGACCACCAAAGCCAGTTCATCTTCCTCCAGATTATTAATCTTGATTTTTTTAGAGATATAATCTATATTTTGGTGAATCACCTCTTGAGCAATCTGTTTCGACCAATCAAAGCGAGTTATCATCTCTTTGTGCACCTGATCAATACTGCAGCCACAGATGCTATCATGAGGGTGATTTTTTAATAACCACTTCCAGCTGGTCCAGATTAGATTTTGAGGATAATCTCTTCTCAGCAACCAGGCCAGGGAAGCGGTTGGTTCAGCCCAATTTTCCAGTATATTTTCACACTTTTCATTGGCCTGTTTAATATACATCCTGGACGAATAGACACTTTGCAAAACCGGAGCACCTCTAGCTGACCTGAATTCACCGGTAACTTTATTAAGACCAGGCCTGGCTGTATCCTTGGCATAATCGATATACTCTTCCAAATTTCCTTGTTTTATCTCTATATCGTCGAAAAATTTATTTAACTCTTTTACCAAACGAGGAACAGTAGGTTGGGCCTCTAAATGGTCACCGCCATTTAATAATAACAATGCTTTTGAAGTTTCTCGAGACAATAAATCTTCAATTGCCTTTTGTATGAACTTATAAGCAGGTATAACCTCCTCAGGTAAACTACTGGCATTACCATAACCGACCATGGGTAAATGAACTGCAAAAAGCTCTGTTCCGTCAGGTCCTTGCCAGATAAACTCATTTCCCTGGCTCTGTTCATACTCTATACCACGCCAGAAAATGATATTATCAATTCCAAAACCTCTCAAAATTTGGGGCATCTGTGTTATATGGCCAAAAGGATCAGGTATATAACCAACCTTCATTACTCTACCAAATTCAGAGGCAATTTTATGACCTAAGAGCAA
>Ga0068714_10006968_pt1 | contig 11233 bp, 12 predicted proteins | sample MTBNYHSulfiMetaG_FD_62988 | JGI IMG/M metagenome (GOLD analysis project Ga0068714, IMG submission 62988) | Enrichment culture microbial communities from rom New York Harbor, USA that are MTBE-degrading - MTBE-NYH (New York Harbor Sulfidogenic)... | ecosystem: Environmental > Aquatic > Marine >... | reverse complement strand
AGGGTCTCCAGCTCCCCTGCGGACATGCCCAGTGAGCCGTCGCCGAAAAGCCCCACCGGACGGGCATCGGGTCTGGCCAGGTAAGCGCCGACCAGAGCCGGGATGGCGTAACCCAGCCCGCCGTAGGCACGGGGGATCAGGAAACGGGACCCTTTCCCCTTCAGGCGAAGGAAACGGGTGATGTAAGGCGTCGGCGTCCCCGCATCCGCGATGACCACGGCCGGTGAAGGCAGTCTTTGGTTCAGCGAATGAATGACCCGTTGAGGCTTGAGAGGCACAGCCTCGGACTCGAGCACGGTTTTGGCTTTGTCCCAGAACCTCGCCCGGTCCGTGTTGAGCGCTTGCACCCAGGCCGACGACGCCTTTCTCTCTCCGGGTCCCAGCAATTCCACCAGGTCCTCCAAAACCAGCCTCACGTCCCCTGCCAAACCGACGGTCCTCGGAAAATTGTTGGCCAGCATGACCGGATCCAGGTCGATCTGCAGCATCACCCTTTGCGGTCGGGGTGAGGGAAGGCTCCATTTCAGGGTTGAAACAGATCCGAGTTTGCAGCCGCAGTAAAGCAGCACATCGGCTTCATCGACGGCCCGGATCGCATGGGGGTGAAACCCGTTGTCGCCGATGACTCCCAGAGCCAGAGGGTGGTCATCGGGCATGATGCCCTGGCCCGAGATGGTGGTCACTGTGGGAGAAGCCAGCCTTTCGGCAACGCGTGACACGGCTTCGCCGGCCTGGGAATGGTTCGCCCCGCCGCCGGCCACGAGGACCGGCCTTCGAGCCTTCGTCAGCGCCTCGGCAAAGACCTCGAGAGTCTCCCGCGACCCCCGGGTTCGGTAGGCCGGATAGGCACGGCATTCCGGCTCCACCGGCATGTCCTCGGCGGCCTCTTTCACCGGGCCGAGCAGGGTGTCGGTCGGAAAGGCAAGGTGCACCGCACCGGGTCTTCCGGTCGTGGCAACCCTGAAGGCGCGCCGGATGGTTTCAGGGATTTTCGTCGAAAGCTTCAAGAAGCTCGACCACTTCGTGATCGACTCGAAGAGCTTGTGGTGATCCAGCTCGGTGATGGTGCCTTTTCCCTCCCCTGTGAGGGAAATGCCTGAGGTGAGGAGAATGACCGGGATGGACGAGGCGTTGGCTTCCGCGATTCCCGGCACGGAGTAGAGCGCGCCTGCCCCGGAAGGACACTCGCAGACCCCGGGCTTGTGGCTTAAGCGGGCATAGGCGTCGGCCATGAAGGTCGCAGACCGCTCGTCCCTTGCCAGAACGTGGGTGATCGCCGGCCCCCCCTCGTAGAGGGCTTCATACAGCGGCAGAGACGTGTCGCCCGGAACCCCAAACACATAGTTCACCCCGTAGTCGACAAGCATCCGGACCAGCGTCTGGGCTCCGTTCATCATCGCCATGTCACGCCTCTTCCTTGATCAGTCGGTAAACGGCCTTTTCGGATTCGCTGAGGGGTTCGTTTCGCTCGTACAGCTTGTGGAGCAAAAAATGATAAAAATCGTGCCGCAGGCTGTCGCGGCTTGCCGTGATGAACCATCGGTTTCGCGTCCAGTTGACGCTGTATCGGTCCTCGTAGTCGCCCTCCAAAACCCCTGTGAGCCCTTCGCTGCGATCGATGACAAGGTCGATGGCCCGTCCTCCGATGACATTGTGAAGCCCCTCGTATTCGGGATGAGTCACCTGGACGGCAAAGGAGGAGGGCGGAGGACCCAGAGACACGTAGCGGATGGCCACACCCCGGGTCTCCGCCCTGTGCAGTTCCTTGTCCAGAACCGCTCCATCCTCGGGAAAAAGCCGAAGATAGATCTCTTCCCGGGAGGTGATGATCATGTCCTGAGCCTTGGCCATGATCTGATCATACCCCTTGATCAGCCAAAGGTGCTCATGGTCCGCCTCATGGGTTAGGCGCTTCATTTGCTCCCTGAGGAGCGACACATTTGCTTCGAATTGCAGCCGGAGGCGCTTGATCAATTCCTCCGGGGGCAAGGGCACATATTTGCCGCTGCCCACCTGCCCGACCAGCCCTCTCGCCTCCAGATTGAGAAGGACATCGTATATCTTAGACCTCGCAACTCCTGAAAACTTGCTTAACTGGGAACCGTTGGCCGGATGGTGGGCGACAAGAGCCAGGTAGCACGCGATCTCATAGCGCGAAAACCCGAGATTCGTCAACTGCTCATGGATACGCATAGCCATAGCGTTGCTACCTTTTGGGTAGCACTTCTACCAGGGAGACATTCCGCTGTCAACCCTTTTGTTCGAGCGCGGTTTGTTGTGCCTCCCTTCCGTTTCGACGATTGATTCTCCGGCCCAACCATGGCAAGATGAGGCTCGGCTCCTGCGATATCCCGATTGCGACTCCGCGTCTCGCCCTGTGGAGGGAGCAAGGGAAAGCGATCTTCACAACTTTCAAGGAGGTTCCCCATGATTCGTGCGAAACTGTGGTTTCGTTGTGCGGCCATGCACGACCCGGTCACACCCGTCATCGTCCAACCGGCCGTCATCGGGTGGGAGGCGAAACATAGGCAAGTGGATCTCACGATCGAGAGGCCTTTCAACGGCGATGAACTGGTCATGAGGATGAAAGGATGGGTCACCAGCGACGTGAAGAAAGTCATCGAGGTCGTGAAGAAGCGCGGCTTTTTGAAGGTCCTTGACGATCGGGATCTTGTGGTGGAGCTGGAAACCCAGCAGGATTTCGACGCCCTCGCGCAAGACCTTTCGACCCATTTTCAGGATCAGGTCGATCTGGAAAAAAGATGACCGACGAATCGCTTCATTCCGACCGGATCCGGATCCCCATCGAGGGCGAACTGGACCTCCACACCTTCAGGCCCCGGGAGGCGGCATCGGTGGTGGATGAATACCTGAGGGCCTGCGTCGAAAAGGGCATCGACGAAGTGAGAATCATCCACGGAAAGGGCAAGGGCAAGCTGCTTCACACGGTTCACAGCCTGCTTCAAAAACACCCCATGGTCATGGACTTCGGCCTCGACACCGGACCGTCGGGGTGGGGAGCCACGGTTGTATCACTGAAGAAGAATACAGAATACAGGAGACAGAATACAGCCGCCTTCGTCGAAACCTGCGGCGAGCCAAGGAAGACAGAATGAAAAGGCCGGGTGGCTGACATTCAGGAAAAGATCGTTCCCCGTTGGACAGAATCCCCGGGAGTAGTTATTTTTCACGGAAAAGCGCAAAGGAGATGGAACATGGAAGACGTTTGCTACACGAGGGAGGCGGCACTGGAGAGGGCTATCGACATGGAGGCGAAGAGCTTTGACGGGTACAAGGACGCCTATTTCACGGCCAGGGACCGGGTGGCCAAAGACCTGCTGAAAGATCTCGCTCTGGACGAATTGAAGCACAAGTACACCCTGGAAAAAGCCTTCTTCGAGGACATGGTTCTCCTTCACGAGTCGGGCGCCAAGGAAGGCCCCAGCATGAAGCTCTCGCTCCTCTTCCAGGACAAGAGCCTGAATCCCAATGCCTCGGAGCAGGAAGTGATGATTTATGCCATTCACGAAGAAAAGCGGGCCCTCGACTTCTACAGGAACATGGCGGAACAGTGCGGAACCGCTCCCATGGCCGACATGTTCAAGCAGATGGCCGAGGACGAGGAAGGCCATCTGGCGAGGCTCGAAGAATTCTACGAAACGAGATTCATGAAAGACATGTAGGAGCCTCCCCTGCCGCGGGGATCCGGCGTGAAGGCTCGAAGGATCTGGAGGAAGGACGTATGGCCAGGATAGTGCGCATCGATGAAGAGGAGTGCATAGGCTGCGGCAACTGTGAAGACCTTTGTCCGGATATCTTCAAGCTCGACAAAGAGCGGGAAAAATCGGAGGTCATCAAGCCGGAGGGCGGGTCCGAAGCGTGCATCGAAGAGGCGATGGAAGCCTGCCCCGTTTCCTGCATTTACTGGGACTGAGACCTCCATGACCGTCCGCGGAAACCTTCCAAAAAAAGATGGACTTCGCGACCCGTTTGTGCGATCATAATGAACCTAATTACTTCTTTTTCCGCCATATTTTGTTGGCGGGCCAGAGGAGTGAGGGGGAGCTTCACCCTGAGACAAAGGGCCTCGAAATGAGAATCACGGCGGAGGTTGGAGGGGAACATGGAGGATCTCAGCAGGCGGAAATTCGAGAGGAGCAGCACCCTTAATCTGGTCGATTACGTCATTCTTGGAGAAGACGGCCGGCATCTGAGCCGCGGCATGGGCCGCACCAGGAACGTCAGCGAAGGCGGGCTCCTCCTCGAAACGCACCGCCCGCTGACGGAGGGGCAAGTTGTTCTCATCACGCTGGGGTTGAAGGACGACACGGTCCAGCTCAGAGGCAGGGTCATGCACCAGGAGGCCCCGTCCTCCCCTTCCGAGGAGACCCGATATTGCGCCGGGATAAAGTTCACCGCCGTGAACAAGCAGGGGATCGAGGTGCTCAAGAGGTATATCCTGGCTCTCATGAAATAGGCACCTCCCGTTCAAGCCGCTTTCCTCTCCCCCCTCGGCCTTCCGCCCTTCCCCGCTCCCTTTTCCGAATATTGACAGATCCCCACGGGCTCCCTATGTTTGAGGAAAATCCGTTCAACCCTTTAAGGGAGAAAGGGGACCTGTCATGTCGCTTATTACGATTTCAGGGGGCCTGGGTGTCGGGGCTGAGAAGGTCGCCAAGCGGGTGGCCGAGTCGGCCAAACTCGAGCTTTACGATGATCAGAGGCTCCTGCAGGAAGCCGGCAAGATGGGGATTCGGTCGGAGGACCTGAAAGGCTTCGACCAGAAAGTCCCCGGTTTTTTCGACGTCCTCCGGGGGCGCAGCCCTGAGCTGTATCTCGACGTGATGGAATCGGTTATCTATGGGGTGTCCCGTTCCGGGCAGGGGGTCATCATGGGGCACGGAAGCCCCTTCCTGCTCCGCGATTTCGGCTGCGCTTTTCACGTGCTGATTCACGCGTCGGAATCCTACCGCATCAGGGAGATCATGGATCGTCGGAAATTGAGCACCAAGGCCGCCGAAAAGATGATGAACAAGAGCGATCACGAACGCCGGGGCTTCCTGAAGTTCGCTTTTCACATGGAAGGCAATGATCCGTCCCTGTATGATCTCGTGATCAACACCGGGAAATTCGGGGTTGAAGGGGCTGCGAGTCTGATTCTCGATGCGACGAAGTCTCAGGCCATCCAGGAGTGCAGCCTCAACGCCCTCGAGTCCATGGAGCGCATGTCTCTGATGAAAAAGGTCGAAGCGGCCCTCCTGAAGCAGGAGTTCGGCTTCACCCAGTTTCACGTGGAGGTGCCTGAAAAAGGAACCGTCCAGATCTACGGGTATACGAGCACCGCGGACAACAAGAAACGGATGCTGGAAGCGGCCAAGAGTGTCGCAGGCGTGACCAGGGTCGTCGATGAGGTGGGTGTCCTTCCTCCGGGAGGTTATTGAGGCCCCGGACCGATCGGAACGGCTCCCTCTGCCCGCGCGCTTCCATGTGTTTGGAGGCAGGGGTGAGCTTTATTTTGGAAACACCCTGTGATATCACTTGTGTCCAGAGACAACCCATGATCCCGCGCCCCAACCGCAAAGCCGTCCTCTGCATTTCCTTTCTCATCTTTTTTCTGCTCCTCCCTCCGTCCGCCCTGAAGGCGGAAACGCCGATTCCGAAACCCTCGGGGCTCGTCAATGATTTTGCCGGCGTCCTCAGTCCGCCTTACGAGGCCCGGATTGGGAGGGTGACCGGCGAGCTTCTCAAGAAGACCGGAACCGCGGTCGTCGTCGTCACCATGACCGATCTCGGAGGCGCCGAATACAACGATTACGCCAACCGCCTTTACAGTGCATGGGGCATCGGCAAAAAGGGAGAGGACAAGGGAGTCCTCGTCTTTGTCGCCGTCAAAGAAAGAAAAATGAGGATCGAAACAGGGTACGGGGTGGAAGGGATCATCCCGGACGGTTTGGCGGGAGAGATCCGGGATCGGTACATGATCCCCCATCTGCGGAAAAACAATTTTGACGAAGGTCTGTTGAACGGAACCCTGGCCATCGCGCAGGTCATTGCCAAGGATGCCGGGGTCACTCTCACCGGCGAAACCCGACCTGCGGCGCCCCGCAAAGAAAGCCGGGTTCCTTTGTTTTTTCCTTTGCTCGTTTTCATCTTCCTCTTTTTCTTCGTGCTCTCACGAAGACGGCGGGGCTCCGGCCTTTTCTGGGGCCCCTTGATTCTTGGCGGTGGGGGCCGATCCTTTGGTAGATCGCGCAGCGGCTTTGGAGGCTTCAGCGGAGGGTTCGGCGGATTCGGCGGAGGGGCGAGCGGGGGCGGGGGAGCGGGAGGACGCTTCTGATGCGAGGGGAAACCAAGGCGAACCACCTACAAGATCTGCTCACCGAATTCACCGGAGATTACCGGAGGCTCTTCGGGAACGACCTCCTGAGCGTGATCCTTTTCGGAAGCGCGGCAGGGGAAGATTTCAGGCCCGGGAAATCGGACATCAACGTCATGATCGTTCTCTCCGAAACAGGGATCGACCGCATCGACCAAGCCTTCGGCGCCGTCGAAAAGTGGCGGAAGAAGAAGTTCGCCGTTCCCCTTTTCCTGACCGAGGCCTATGTCCACGCCTCCCTGGATGTGTTTCCTGTCGAATACCTGGACATGCGCGAAAACCACCGCCTTGTCTACGGAAAGAACATCCTGGAGGGCCTTTCATTTCAGCCCGAGGCCGTTCGGCTGCAGTGCGAGAGGGAGGTGAAGGGAAAACTCCTGCTCTTGAGAGAGGCGCTCATGGACTCGGCGGGAAAGGGAACGGCCTTGAAGGAAGTGATCGGGCGATCCATTCAGGCCTTCGTGGCCATATTCAGGGCCCTGCTCTTCCTGAAAGGTCAGGAAATTCCCCGTGAAAAGCGCGGCCTGCTCAGGGCCGGCTGTGAGGCCTTCGACCTGGATGCCGGGCTCTTCGAAAGGCTGCTCGACGTGAAAGAGGAACGGTTGCCTCCAAACGATGAAATCCCCACGCTGTACCGTGCCTACGTGAAAGAGGTACGAAAGCTCTCACAAAAGATCGACCATGCGGGAGGCTGATATGGCTAAAGCAAACAAGACTCTGCTCGTCGTACTGGGCATCATTGCGCTCATCATTCTCAGCGGCTTTTTTTACCTCAAGGGCACCTACAACAGTCTCGTGGGCATGGATGAATCGGTGAAGGCTGCCTGGGCTCAGGTGGAAAACCAGCTGCAGCGTCGCTACGACCTGATTCCGAACTACGTGGAGACGGTCAAGGGCTATGCCTCCCATGAAAGGGAAGTTTTTACCCGGGTCACGGAGGCGCGATCCAGAGCGGCGGGTGCCCCCGGCATCGGTGAAAAGATCGAGGCCAACAACGAACTCTCCTCAGCCCTGTCCCGGCTTCTGGTGGTCGTGGAGAACTATCCGGAGCTGAAAGCCAACACCAATTTCATCCGACTTCAGGATGAGCTCGCAGGCACGGAAAACCGCATCGCCGTCGAGCGCCGCCGCTACAATGAAACGGTCAAGACCTACAACATCCAAATCCGCCGGTTCCCCACGAACGTTTTTGCAGGGATGTTCGGCTTTGAAAAGGCGGTCTTTTTCGAAGTCCCCAAGGAAAGGCAGGAAGCTCCCAAAGTGAAGTTCTAGAAGGGAGGGATGTCGAGGGAGAGGGTTCGGGGTGATGGTGATGCTCGAGGGCCTATTTGTTATGAGCGCTGTTGATCAAGGCCGGGATCAGCTTCCACAGCTTGAAGGTGCTCCTGTATAGCTCGCCGTAGGTCTTTGTGCCGCCGATCACTTCCGTGTGGTATTTGCCCAGCGTGCTCCCGTGGGCCTTGATGATCCTGGCGCTCAAGGCGGACAATCGGTAGAGAATCCCGGCAAATCTTTGAGCACACTGAAGGTCTTCCAGCATCTCCTGCTTCAGCAGGCGGGAATACTCGGGAAGGCGGTGGTAGCCCGACTTGAGCGCGCCGAGGATCAATTCCGAGGCCAATCGGGATTCCTTGAGGGCATAAAAAATCCCCTCTCCGGTGATGGGGTCGGCGAAGCCCGCGGCATCTCCCACGAGCAACCCTTTTTCTGTGGCGAGGCGGTTGCTCCTGTCGGGGTGAAAGGGAATCAGGTGGGGCCTGAGAGAGCGGACGATTCCGCCCTGGTTCAACGCCTTGAGCGTCAGGTAGGAATAGAAATATTGCCTCAAGTGCTTGACGCTCCTGGACGTGGTGAGCACCCCGATGGACAGATGGTCTCTCTTCGGAAATACCCAGGCGTAGCCCTGCGGGACGACTCCGAAATCAAAGTGAGCCGCGTTCCTGAAAGCCTCGATCCCACGGGAATCCGGCGCATAGACCTCCCCTTGCAACGCCGTCATGGTCCTTTTCCGCACCTTCAATCCCAGCGCTCTCGCCACCCTGCTGTTCACGCCGTCCGCGCCCGCCACGAGCTTGCACCCGAACTCCCCCCGGGAAGTCTTGACGGTCAGGCGGCCGGCGGATCCGAGCAGGGACTTGAACACGACACCCTCCTCGATCCGTGCCCCCTTTTCCACCGCCTTCCTGACCAGCCATTCGTCAAAGCGGTCTCGCATGACCATGCTGACCACCGGCCTCGGTTCCGTCTCCACAAAAAGGGGGGCGTTTCTCAGGAAGGTTCGGATGGTGTAGGCTTCGTCCTCAACGACATCGGTCAGTTCAAAGGGAAGGGCGGCCACGGCTCTCCGGGTGAGACCGCCGGCACAGGGCTTGTAGCGGGGAAGGTGCTTTTTTTCGAGGATGAGAGCGTCCACGCCTTCCGCAGCGAGCAAATAGGCAAGGACGGCGCCCGCCGGTCCTGCGCCCACAATCACCACGTCGTATGTCTTGAGACCGGCCATTTTCCGGATGAGCGAAAAGGTTTCGCATCCTCGACCTGGAAGAAAATGCGAACAGGGTTCAGCCTCGAAGCCCTCAATATACACCGAAACGGCCGAACTTGGCAACAAACCCTTGCCTGCGTCCCGTTTTCAAGGCTTCAGGGCGGTTCGAATCTTTCGACCAGGTCGGAGACGGCTCCGGACTGTTGTTCCGGGATCGGGACAGGGTGATGCGTTTGGAGAATGCGGCGAAGTTTTTCGCCGGCCCGTTCCAGGAGGCTCTTGCTTCCCCCTTGTTTCCATCTGTCGTAGCCGGCCCGGCTGATCAGGGCGGGTCTCCACTGGACCTCGGAAAAATGCTTCATGGTGTGCCGGTGAGAAAGGAAATCACCCTTCGCACCGGCCTCCCCGACGACTTCCAACGCCAGCGTCTCATCGTCCACCTCCATCCCGCGGCGCACCCGGCGCATCATGCCGATCACTTCGTCGGAGAGGACGATCATCTCGAGGCTTCCGGTTCTGCCGAAATCGAGGTATCCCACGTCATGGTTGAGATTGGCTCCTGTCAGGCAGGACAGCATGGTGCACACCCCGGCCTCGAAGCTCGCTTGCTCGTCGGGGATTTGAGAATCACTCGTCCCCGCGTAACCCCAACTCGGGAGATTGTAGAAGTGGGTCATTTCCACGTAGGCCACGTAGCCGAGATAGTACTCGGGCGCGTTGTAGGAGCTTTGAGCCGTGGCCATGTCCATGACCGCGGGGCCCATACCCATGATATAGGGGCTTCCCCTTCTCTTCAGCTGGTGAATCACCAGACCGCTGAGACACTCGGCCAGGCCTTGGGCTACGTGACCCGGGATGGTGATCGGTGCCGTGGCCCCTGCCATGGGCGCCGGAGAGTAAACCACGGGAATACCTTTCTCGGCGCAGAACAGCAGTTTGTCCAGGCTGTCAAACGGGTGCTTCAAAGGACTCGTCGGCTCGGCATAGTGAATGAAGTAAGGCATGGCCTGAGCCTCCGCTTCGCTCCCTCGCAGGATCGCGGAAATCTCCCAGATCTTCGCGAGGTCGCCGCGCCCCTCGGCCGTGCAAACAATCGGCTTGGTCGAATTCCCGGCCATGGCCTGAAAACTCCACAGGTAGGCCTTTTTCGGGGGCACATCCGACGGGTGGGCAAAGGACATGATGAAATCGAGGTTTGGGAGTGCGTCGCACACCAGCGCCCCGCGGCTCACGTCTCGAAGAAGGCTCCGGTGCCGGCTGCGGCCGCCGGGATCGTGCGTGTAGAGGAGATCGGAACCGGTGCCGAAATAGGACCGGTCTGCACCCAGATCCATGGCGCGCTCCCCGCTTCGGTTGTACACGGGGATGTTTTCGGGGGCGCTCCGAAGGGCTCTTTCCACCATCCCCGAAGGGATTTTCACCCACCCCTCCGGATCCACCCGGCAACCCGCATGGCTCAACAGGGTTGAGGCTTCTTCGTGCATCACCTGAACGCCGACCTCGTCGAGAATCCTGAGCGCCGCGTGATGGATGCTTGCCTTTGCCTCCTCGGTCAGGAACCTGAGCGCCGGCCGCTGCAGCAATGAGTTCATCGGTCTCTCCCGTCTTTGACAGGCTGATCGGCCCTTTCGGGGCTTTTCAACCGGTCCGTCCATATTTTCATTGACCCCTTCGGGGTTTCTCGGTATGAGTTCTTGTTTATCCTCTCTTCATTTTTTGTTCCAGCGTAAAATTCAGGGGTTTGCACACCGAATCCCTGTGGCCGGAAGCAGCGGCCGCCAAGGCGGACTTCCGCAAAAGATCCACACAGTCTCCCGGGGTTTTTTTACTATGGCCCAACGAGTCGTCATCACAGGCATGGGAGCCATCACGCCCATCGGCATCGGCAAGGAGGCATTCTGGAAAAACCTGCTCGCAGGGGTTTCCGGCATTCGGCGAGTGAGTTTCCCGGGCATGGACATGGACCAGTACAAGACCCGGATCGCCGCGACCGTTGAGCATTTCGACCTTTCGGACTTCATTCCGGGAAGCAAGAAAACCAAGTATCTCGGACGCACGTCCCAGATGGCCATGGCAGCGACCAAGCTCGCGCTGGAAGACGCCAAGTTTGATCTGACCTTCGAGAAAAGGGGAGCCCGCATCGAAGGGCTCGATCCTTTCAAGATCGGCGTTGTTCTGGGCACGGCTTCAGGGAACCAGGACATCTTCGAAAACGGCCTCCAGGAATTCTTCGAGGACAAAGGACCCAGGAGGACGTCCCCCCACGCTTTGCCGTATCAACTCATCAGCAGCGTAGCGGCCACTTTGTCCATCACTTACAGCTGCCGGGGCATCAGCTACGTGATCCCCACTGCCTGCTCTTCCGCAGCCCAGGC
>Ga0068714_10006966_pt1 | contig 11236 bp, 10 predicted proteins | sample MTBNYHSulfiMetaG_FD_62988 | JGI IMG/M metagenome (GOLD analysis project Ga0068714, IMG submission 62988) | Enrichment culture microbial communities from rom New York Harbor, USA that are MTBE-degrading - MTBE-NYH (New York Harbor Sulfidogenic)... | ecosystem: Environmental > Aquatic > Marine >... | reverse complement strand
TACACATCGGACATTGTTGTTTTTGCTAATGTTGTAACTTATAACAGTGCCCAGGAATGCCATGTAAGAATAAAAGATGTTACAAGATCATCCTTTAAAATCAAGCTTGAAGAATGGGCTTACAGGGACGGAGTACACACAAATGAAACTGTTCACTACATGGTATTAAAGAATGGAACATTCAATATAGGTAAAGCTAATCCTGATTTAGCATTTGATTATACACTTAGTGTTGGAAAACAATCATCAACTGATAGGTATTGGAGAAATTGCACTATTTATACTTATCCCTATTTTACAGGTACTTGGAAAAATTCTGTTTTAATGTCAACTCTCCAGACATATGATGATTCTACACCGGTAATTGTACGAACTTGTCCGGTTATATATCCAACACATGGTGACTTTTGTAAACATAAGATGTTTGAAGAACAAGCAGGTAATCAAAATCATGATGATGAAACTGTTGGATTTTTCATACTGGGACCAAAAAATGGGCCAAAATCTACAATCGTTGATACATGCGGTAAGTTAAAGGTATCACAAAGCACCGGCAGATTACTAAGTGAAAGCGGTTCTGTAAAAAGATTAAAGGGTATGAGTCTTTTCTGGATAAACTGGCCTGAAGGTAAAAAATTTGCAAATGCAAGTGTGGTAAACTGGCTTGTTGATGACTGGAAAATCCAGATATTGAGAATACCTGTAGGCGGGGATCCATATAACCAGTACGGTGAACGAATTGATAATAGCGGATACAAATATAATGCAGCCGAACTGGATGCAATAATTGAGGAAGTAATTGAAACATGTATTTATAAAGGTATATATGTAATACTTGACTGGCATGAACATGATGCCATACAGACTAAAAGTCTAGCAAAAGAATTCTTTAAAAAATATGCAAAAAAATATAAGAATTACGATAATGTTCTTTTTGAGGTATGGAATGAACCTTCAATAGATCAAAACCACTTTATGAACAGAAATGCATTGTACTATGATACCAGAGATGATGATAATTATGTTAGTCCATTTATACTATATAATTGGTCTGATGATGTAAAACCATACAATGAGGAACTAGTTAATGTTATTAGAGGTGAAGGTAATACAAATATAATAATATGCGGCACACCTTATTTTTCATCACATATTACAGAGCCATATCATGATAAAATTGATGACGATAACGTAATGTATTCTTTCCATTTTTATGCAAAATCTCATAACAAAGATATGAGTACTTCACATGTTAGTGACTTTAAATATGCATGCAAAAATTCATTACCGGTATTCGTAACAGAATGGGGAACAACCTATGAAGATGGCGGGCAACCTAATGAAGCTCCATATTATTCAAAATATGCAGAAAAATACGGCGGTACCGGCATGGAAATTGATGAAGCTCAATCAAAGGCATGGATGAGTCTTTTAAAAGAAAATTATATAAGCTGGTGTAACTGGTCTGTAACCGATAAAAAAGAAGGTTCAGCAATATTAAGATATAATAAAAATGTAAGCGATATAGGCGGATGGTTAACATCAGATCTGACTGAAAGCGGTACATTAATTAGAAGTATGATTAGATCAACATCTTATTAATAGAATAAAATTTAATTGGGACTGTCTAAAAAAGACAGTCCTTTTTAAAAAAACAGACCAAGCTCTGTCTTTAAATGAAGACAGAGCTTCAATTAACTAAAAAAACAAAAAATAACAGGATATAAAAAATGTTAAAAAAATTATTATCAGGTTTATTTGTACTGTTTATGATAACGGGATGTACAATGGAACCGGCATCTGACAGCGAACAAACAGATAACAAACAAATAACGGAAGAAAAATCTAATGAAGAGCTTATAAACCAGCCGGAGATGAATAAAGCAACCAAACCAAGCGGACTCGAATATGCAGATATTTCAACAGTCTGGAAAACTTTCAGTAGTAACAGTACTATCACACTGCCATTGATCCCGGAAGGATATTATAATTTTATGATTAATTGGGGTGACGGTACTGCTACTGTGATTGTCAGCTCTTATAGCGATCCGGATAAGGCACATAAATATGCAAAAGCAGGAGAATATACAGTAAACATCGCCGGTTCTGTATATGGATGGGATTTTTCATATAACACTGTATCCAGGAAAAATATCATAAAAGTTATAAGAATGAAAAATCTGAGATTAGCAAATTCCGGTGAATACTTTTTCGGCTGTGAAAACCTGACGGAAGTAGACTGTACTGACCTCGATCTTACAGGTGTAACAAATATGTCTTACGCATTTGACGATTGTCATGCCCTTACATCTGTAACCAATCTTGACACATCAAATATTACAAACATGAGAAACATGTTTCATCATGCTGAAAAATTTAATACAAACATCGGGAACTGGAATGTGTCCAAAGTTACCGATATGCAGCATATGTTTGACGGGGCAAAAATGTTCGATAGGAATTTGAATAACTGGAATGTATCCAAGGTTACAAACATGAATGGTATGTTCGAGAATGCAGCAAGATACAATCATCCCATGTATAAGTGGAATGTATCCAATGTAAAACAGATGCGGTACATGTTTCACAATGCAGAAACATTTAATTATGACATAGGCAGCTGGGATGTCTCTAGTGTTACCAGGATGGATTATATGTTCTGCAATGCAAAAGCATTCAATCAAAATATAGGTAATTGGGTTGTATCAAATGTTACTAATATGAGTCATATGTTTGATGGTGCTGATCATTTCAATCAAAATATCGGCGGCTGGAATGTATCAAATGTTAGGAATATAAGTTATATGTTTTGCGGGGCAGAAGTATTCAATCGAAATATCGGTGGCTGGAATGTATCAAAGGTTACTGATATGAGTTATATGTTTAATGACGCTATATATTTCAATCAAAATATCGGCGGCTGGAATGTATCAAATGTTACTAATATGAGTCATATGTTTTATCATGATCCAAATTTCAATCAAAATATCGGAAGCTGGAATGTATCTAAGGTTACTGATATGAGTTATATGTTTTATTACGCATCTGATTTCATTCAAAATATCGGAAGCTGGAATGTATCAAATGTTACTAACATGAAATATATGTTTGGTTACACTTATGATTTCAATCAAAATATCGGAAGCTGGAATGTATCTAAAGTTACCGATATGAGCCACATGTTTGAATGTGCTTTTAAATTCAATCAGGACATTGGCAGATGGAATGTATCTAAGGTTACTGATATGAGTTATATGTTTAATGGCGCTTCAGTATTCAATAAAGATATTGGAAACTGGAATGTGTCAAATGTTACAAATATGTACTGTATGTTTGAGAATGCTTTTGAGTTTAATCAAAATCTTGGTAATTGGGATATTAGAAAGGTTATTAATATGGAATTTATGTTAACTCATACTAATCTTTCAACAACAAATTATGATAATACTCTTATAGGCTGGGGAGCACAGGAGGTAAAGAAAAATGTTCTATTCTACGCTAGTGCGTATTACAGTTCTGATGCAGCTAAAAAAGCAAGAAGTAGATTAATTAATACCTATGGTTGGAATATATCCGATCGTGGAGATGCAACTCCATAATTAAAATATTTATTATATATAATAAAGGCTCTGTCTTTAAATGAAGACAGAGCTTCAATTAAATAAAAAAATAAAAAATAACAGGAGATAAAAAATGTTAAAAAAATTATTATCAGGTTTATTTGTACTGTTTATGATAACCGGATGTACAATGGAACCGGCATCTGACAGCAAACAAACAGATAACAAACAAATAATGGAAGAAAAATCTAATACAGAAGAAACATTAAATGGTATCAGCAAGATTATAGCACAACCAGTAAATTATATCTATGGAACATCCGGAAATGATAGTATAAACGGTTCAATTTATGGTGACGGAATCTATGCATATGAAGGTGATGATACAGTTAGCGGGCGTACAGGTGATGATTGGATATATGGCGGTGATGGAGTTGACAGATTATTTGGTGCTGAAGGTAGTGATATTATATATGGTGATGATGGTGATGACCTATTAGAAGGGAATGACGGAGATGATGCTTTATGGGGCGGTTCTGGTAATGATATCATATATGGAGACTCTAATAACAACTTGTATCACGGCAATGATGTCCTAATTGGGAATGAAGGTAATGACACCTTATACGGTGAGGATGGTGATGATTATCTTATGGGCTGCACCGGCTCCAATATATTATATGGCGGTCCAGGAGATGATAGAATGGTACAAGGAAACGGGGATAGCACCAGTATTACAAATAAATATTATGGAGGATCAGGTAATGATTTAATACAGGTTGGATCCAGTACTAATGATAAAGTTTATCCTCAAAGTGGTGATGATACTATATTAATTTCACCGATTTGTGGCACAAATACCAGAATTTATCTAACAAGCGGAAATGATACAGTTATATTAAAGATACGTCAGCAAGATTTTGATCTTAATTTAGATGGTCGTGCTTATTTAGAACCAAATAACATATCAGGCAATAAATATATTCAAATAAATAATGCCGGCATGGCTTATACAATAAGATATGTATATTATGATTCTGATAATAAAACAAACTTCTATATAAAAGTAAATGGAAAACGAATTTATACAATAACAATAAAAGGTTATACATCAGATCCTGCTACTCATTGGATAAATTTCATGTAAAACAAATCAGTAATTTTTTCTTAATAGTCCATCTGTACCCCGGCGACAGAGCTTCAATTTAATAAAAAAAACTAAGAGAATAAAAATCATATTAAGTTGTTTATATGTAATATAAACAACTTAATATATGAAAAAAAATATATAAAAAATTAAAAAAGGATTTAATTATGAAAAAAAAATTGAATATTTTACTTATTTTTATCTTAATTTCATTATTTATTTTCAGCTGTTCTATGGATCAGGTAAATCCCGATTCAGAAAAAAGTGTTTCGAGTGAAGAACAAGCAAAGATATCTGATGATAGTACAAAAGCTGTAACTAAATATGAAATTAATGAAACAACATTACTAAGAATAATCCATACTTACTACCAGGATTACATCGAGGTATCTTCATTAAATAAATTGCAGGTTATTACACAGCATGCAGTTGCACGTGATGCTAAAATTACTCTAAACGGTAAAATAGCAGATCTTTATGACCTGCAAAAAGGTGATTTTCTTACAATTTATTATATAGCAGACAAGAAAAAAACTGCAAAAATAATAAATGCAAAACGAGTTATTTTTTAATAATAACTAATAAAGCAATATTATATCTAAAAAAAGAGTGACTGTTTTATTCAGGCACTCTTTTTTATTCACTTAACTCATTATATAGTCAATACAAATACAATTTTTAAAATAATTTCAATCTTAAAAATAATCAAAAAATGATATAATATATTCCAATATTATAAGGAGCCGGATTATGAAACCCCAGATTATAAAAAAAGAAAAACTCATACTAGCAGGATTAAGTTTTTACGGTGATCCGTTTAAATCAAGCGATTGCTGGACGGATGAAAATGAAATCGGCAGACTCTGGAGCCGGTTTTTAAATTATATAAAAAAAAATAAAAACAGATTTAAAGATTTCAAAAAAATTGACTGTATGTATGAAGTGCATTTACAGGATGAAGAAATGTTTAAAAAAGGAGAACATGAGGTATTTGTGGGTGCAGCAATAAAATCTATTGATGATGTTCCATATGATCTTTTGGTTAAAATATTCCCGCCTTCATTATATGCTGTTTTTACACTTAAGGGTGAGATGATTACATCCGACTGGTCAAGTTTAGTTTACAATAATTGGCTGCCTGAGACTGATTATAAAAATAACGGATCTTATATTTTTCAGGTTTATGATGAAAAATTTAAAGGCATGGATAAAATTGAAGAATCTATGCTGGATATATATGTACCGGTAATAAATAATAAAGGATAAATGAGGCAATAATGCATTCTATAGAATCAATATATAAAGCGGTAAAATTTATAGATGATAATCTTAAAGAAGAAATAACAGTTGGAGATATAGCTGATGCTGTTTATTACTCACTTTATCATTTTTGCAGGATGTTTAATAATATAATAAATCATACTCCATATGATTATCTAATAAGAAGGAGGCTGTCCGAGTCGGCATTAGAATTATTAACTACAAATAAAAAAGTAATTGATATAGCTTTTGACTATAAATTTAACAGCCATGAAAGCTTTTCAAGAGCCTTTAAAAAGATGTTTTTAATCCAGCCTACTCAATTTAGGAAAAAAGGAATAACGGATAATAGATTATTAATGCCTTCATTAACACTGGATTACCTAAAATACATTAATAAAAATAAATACATTAAGCCTTTTATACTAGAAAAAGAATTTAATTTAATGGGATTTGTGAATTATATTAATAATATAGATGATGCAGGCTCAATGAAAAAAATATGGCAAATATTGAATAATGAATTAAATAATATTAATTATAAAGTAAAAGATCCTGATTATTACAGTCTTATAATAAACAATGATAATAATCAAGGGTTTTTTTATATGGCAGGTATTAATACAATAAATATAAACTTAAATAATATTAAATTATTTTCCAAATATATCCCGTTAACCAAATATCTTTGTTTTATTCATAACGGATCACTGAACGACAAAAAACATTCATTAAATTATATCTATCATACATGGATACCTAAATCAAATATAAGCATTGACTATAATTATATAATATTTGATATGACTAAAAATATAATAAATCATGAGAATAAAATGGAAATTTATGTTCCTATTAATAATCAGCACTAATTATTATATTAAAAAGGTAAGTATGGAGATCTTTTAAAGGATCGACTATTGAGAAACAAGCCAATCCTCAGCAGCCTGCAATGTATCACCAAAAAAAATATCTTTATTAAACCCGCTTAACATTTTTGCAGCAATTTTTACAAAATTACTTCCATTAATTATTGCAGTATATTGCTTTCTGTTTTTTGTTGCCTTTCTTAACTCGTAAAATCCGATCCTTGTAACTTCATTAACCGCAACATTCTTTGTATCATATATTGTTAATAATGGTTCAGAGTTTGATAAAAAATAATCAGATATTTCCTTATTTAAGTTTTCAAAAATTTCAATCACATCATCATTTTCTGCATCCGTAAAATCAGCAAATAGTTTTTTTTATCTTTATAATCAATACATTTTACTCTATCCATATTTATATATCCTTAATAAATTATTAAAATAATTATAATAAATTTTTATGTAATGTAAATATTAATAATAAAAATTATACAGGTTTTTTCAAATCACATGGTACACCACTCATACATAATCCGCAGGCAGCTATTTCTTTACCGTAAATTTCAATAGCCTTATGCTTGTTAACAACCATTTCATGGTCAAAACATCTTTCGATAATATGCTCACCCGGTATTATTGCATTCACAGGACACCTGTCAATACATTTAGTACATGACTTATTATTAAAATACAGACAGTTAAAATAAGGATTCATGCTTATCTGCGGATAATGATTGAAATTATAATCCGTAACAATACTTAATAAACGATGAGTACAGCCTCTATCAGTAATTAAAGCCCCATGAAGTCCGAATGACCCAAGCCCGCAGGCGAATGCTATATGCCTCAATGACCAATTTGCAGTCGGTACTTTTGTATTTTTTTTAACGGAATATAATTCACTTTTTTCAGGAATCAATATCTTATTATCGTTAAATATACTTTTTATATACAAGATAAAAGGATCCAATATTAAATCAAATTTATGCCTTAATTCATACCATGAAAAGGAAGGATGTGTAACTTCAGCTGCATTATCATTAACAATATCATTACTGTAATGAAAGGCAAATGTTATAACAGATATTTCAATATCATTATAATTGCTGTATTTATTTTTAAAAATATCAAGTGGAGTTAAATGTTTATCTATTATTTGAGTTATTTTTTTAAAAACAGGATGTGATCCTGTTTGAGTCCCTGCACTTATATATGAGAATAATCTTTTGCCGTTTTTATCAAAAAAATTTTTTTCTTTATTATCATTTAAAAATAGATTGACCTTCTCTTCAAGTGTCTTTATATCCATATATCAATTTATCCTATTATTTATAATCTTTTAGTTGATCTATGTAATTTTTCAGACTATCAAGATAATAATTATCATCATATAAATTGTATATAACAATTTCTTTATTTATGACATATGTCGCATTATTATTAATTATATAATAATTTGATGTTTTTTTAGCATTCTCAACATCAAAAGCTTGCGGATAATCCCACTCATCCACTTCTATATAAATCAAATTGTCATCTGCTAAATAATATTTTTCATTAACCTTGCCCATCTCACCAAAAATCCAGACATCAATATATATCAAATTATCATTATTATCATAATAAGAGTTGATTACTCCCCCTTCAGATGAGAATCCCTCAAGCTCTGTTTCCTTTTTACTGTATGAATCATTTTGGGTATTAATATTTTTTAAAAACCGTATTATTTTATTTTTAATTTTATTTTGTTCCATCTTAGATAATGAAAACAGATCAATTGTAAATAATAAGAATGCCATAAATATAATAAAAAACCTTTTCATACTGTTCTCCAATATAAAAATATTAAGCTGATTATAAAAAAAATAAATTAATAAAAAAAGAAAAATAAATTTATTTTTTTTTATTATCATAACATATTGATTCTGATAAAAAGAATAATTATAATTATATATAATAAAAAATATTTAAGGAGAATAATTATTAAAAAAATATTATTATTTTTAATGCTTTTTTTAATCAAAGGATTAATATATGCAGATGAAATTGAATCCAGGTTAAAAAGTATAAAACTGCCCAAAGGTTTTAAAATACAAATATTTGCAAAAAATATTGAAACAGCAAGAGAGGTATCTGTTAGTCCGTCCGGTACGGTTTTTGTCGGAACAAAAAACGGTAAAGTATATGCCCTTAAAGATACAAATGATGATTATAAAGCAGATAAAGTTTATGTTATAGCAGATGGTTTGGATATGCCTGTCGGAGTTGTTTTTTATAATGGTGATCTATATGTATCAGAGATAGGGAGAATAATAAAATTTAATGATATAGAAAAAAAATTAGGTAATCCTCCGTCCCCCATAATTATCAATGACACATTCCCAAAGGACAAATGGCACGGATGGAAATTCATAAAAATAGGTACTGATAAAAAAATTTATGTTCCTGTCGGGGCTCCATGCAATGTTTGTTTAAAAGATGATGTCCGTTATGCAACAATCATGAGAATGAACCTGGACGGCACAAAACTGGAAATCTTTGCTCAAGGCATCAGAAACACAGTCGGATTTGACTGGCATCCATTAACAGGAGAATTATGGTTCACGGATAACGGAAGAGACAGGATGGGCGATAATATCCCGCCGGATGAATTAAATCTTGCTCCAAAAAAAGGTATGCATTTTGGATTCCCATACATACACGGCAATAATATTTTAGATCCTGATTTCGGTAAATTAAAAAATATTAACAAATTTGTTAAACCCATAATTGAGTTAGGCCCCCATGTTGCAGCACTTGGTATGAGATTTTATACAGGCAATATGTTTCCTGTTGAATATAAAAATCAAATATTCATTGCAGAACACGGTTCATGGAACAGGACTGTACCAATCGGATACAGGATAACACTTGTCAAAGTTGAAAACAACAAAGCATTGAGTTATGATATATTTGCAGAAGGCTGGCTTGACAAAAACGGTAAGGCATGGGGCAGACCTGTCGATATAGAGTTACTTCCCGATGGTTCGATATTGGTCAGCGATGACAAAGCAAATGTTATTTACAGAATTTATTATGAAAATTAATAAAATAATCTTTTAAAACAAGTATCCTTTTTTCTAATTTATTCAGTAATAAACACCATATTATTGATCATGCTATTTTGTTTCCTCTGTTTCCATCAGCGTATAAATTATTTATATTTCTTTTTAGCATTTACATAACATTAAGACAGATATTAAAGCCGTCATATCATCTGGAAGATATTCTATTACATCAACTACTTTTATAATATCCGAGACAAAACATTCTGATTTAAAATACAATAAATCAAAATTTAGCAATCTAAATTTTTTATTTAATAATATTTTTTACTTTATTTTATTAAATAATCTTTCAGGACTGATTTTTGATAAATTACATTCCCTCATCTGCCATGTGAATTTTTGTGTCTCAATAATCTCATCAAGTTTAAATATTTTTGCAAAATTTTCATATACCTTTAAATTATTATAATTTTTATTAATATATTTAAAAATGCATTTAATAAAACAATTAGCCTCATCCCATTTATTTTGAAAAACATTAATATCTCTTAATCTTCTATCATTTTTATGATCCAATTCATTAAATTCATGCTTTAAAAATGAATAAATTAAACCGTAATATTCATTACTGTTATTCATACCTCCATTATAATAATCCAATAATTTAATAAATGAATAATAATCATTTTTACTATATTTAATGTCAGGATTTGATATGTTATTTTCATTTGACACCATAATAATTTACTCCTTTTATTTATTTAGATAATTAATATTAATAACTTATTGGATTTTTGTCGTCCGTGCCGATCCAGAGAGACGAATTTTTATTAATTTTTAATAAATACAAAGTAATATTGTTAGATCTTTTTAAAATGTTATTAAATTGACAAGATAATTAATTTAATTATTATATAATGAGAATAATTTTAGCCTTTTAAAACACCTAAAGGCCTCAATTTTACAACAGGCTCGATAAGATCCAATTGTGCATGAATAACTTCATCTATATCCTTATATGCTAACGGGGATTCTCCTAAATCAAATAAATTTTTATTTGATTTATTTCCTTTTCTTAACTTTTTCCATCTGTCAAAGACCACACCTTCCATTGCCTTATCACAATCATGTATATTTAAATTCCTGCAAACCTGCATTCTCCCCATCCTGTGGCCGGCGCCATGAGAGCATGACATAAATGAGTCCGGATTACCCAACCCTTTCACTATATAAGACGGCGCACCCATACTGCCGGGTATTATACCCATCTCGCCTTTTTTAGCAGATGTAGCGCCTTTCCTGTGAACCCAGACATTTTTATTAAAATGATTCTCCAATGCAGCATAATTGTGA
>Ga0068714_10006962_pt1 | contig 11240 bp, 11 predicted proteins | sample MTBNYHSulfiMetaG_FD_62988 | JGI IMG/M metagenome (GOLD analysis project Ga0068714, IMG submission 62988) | Enrichment culture microbial communities from rom New York Harbor, USA that are MTBE-degrading - MTBE-NYH (New York Harbor Sulfidogenic)... | ecosystem: Environmental > Aquatic > Marine >... | reverse complement strand
GCCTCTCCGTGCGATAGCGCGTGGTGGCTCGCCGACTCGAGCGCGTGGCCGACCGTGTGCCCGAGGTTGAGCACCGCCCGTGGTCCCGTTTCGAGCGGATCGGCCTCGATAATGCTGATCTTGACCCGCATCGCTCGTTTGATCCGCATCGTTCCGGCCTCCCCGCTCCACGCACGGCGACCCGTCGGTCCGGCTTCGAGGTCCTCGAACAGCTCGGGGTCTCCGATGATCCCGTGCTTGATCGTCTCGGCCACCCCGCAGCGCAGCTCCTCCTCCGGAAGGCTGTTGAGGACCTGCGGGTCGACGAGCACGAGGGCTGGCTGCTTGAAGGCACCGACGAGGTTCTTGCCTCGCGACAGGTTGACGCCCGTCTTCCCTCCGATGCTCGCGTCGACCATCGCCAGAAGGGTGGTCGGGACCTGGACGAAACGGACGCCCCGCAGATACGTTGCCGCCGAGAACCCGGCCATGTCGCCGGTCAATCCCCCGCCCAGGGACAGGACGGTGTCTTCTCGGCCCAATCCGGCATCGAGGAAGCGCTCGTACAGTGACTCGATCGTTGAAAGGCACTTGTGTTGCTCGCCGCCCGGAAGGCAGCGAAGGCACGGCCGGAATCCCGCCGCTCGCAGGGACCGTTCAGCTGGTGCGCTCCAGAGGGGAGCGACCACGGGGTCGCACACGAGGGCGACGCGGCTGCCGCAGGCGGCACCGGCCGTGCGCAGCGCATCGCCGATGTGAGCGAGCAGGCCAGTGCCGATGTGGATCGTGTACCCGCCATCGGGAGATCGGACGGTCAATGCTACGGCGGTTGCCAGCTCGATGATGCGTGCGGCCGCTTGATCCACCGAGAGGTCCGTGGTGTCGAGATGCCAGGGGATGGAGGCGTAGGCGTCGCGCCGGGCCCGCATGAGTCCTTGGATCCCGGAGCCCTCGTCTCCCTCGGCCAGCGGCCGGGTCGACGTGCCATCTGCGGTCAAGCGACGCCGGATCTCCTCTACGGCGCATGTGAGGCAGACAAGGGTTCCGGTCGACGCCACCCGGTCCCGGTTGCGACGATCGACGAGCGTTCCCCCGCCCGTCGCGACAACCAGGCCCTGGTCCATGCTTACCTCCTGGCACAGCGTGGCCTCCATCCGGCGGAAGGCGGCTTCGCCGTCTTCGGAGAAGATTCGTGCGATCGGCTTTCCGGCACGCTGCTCGATCTCGGTATCCGTGTCGAGGAACCGCCTTCCGAGCTGTCGCGCAACCTCGGCACCGATCGCCGATTTTCCCGTGGCCATGAATCCCGTGAGGACGAGATTGCGATCATCCATGCTGTCTCCAACTCACCCAGTGCGCCTTCATCTCACCGAGGCTGTCCCCACCTAGCTTGTCGCGGAGCGCCTCGGCGAGCGTCCAGGCGACCATCGACTCTCCCACAATGGCTGCGGACGGCACGGCGCACACGTCGGAGCGCTGGTAGGCAGTCCGCGCTGGCAGGTGAGTCGAGAGGTCGATCGATTCTTGAGGGGTTCGTGTGGTCGGGATCGGCTTCATCGCGGCGCGGAGGACGATCGGCTCCGCGTTCGACATCCCGCCCTCCAGCCCGCCGGCGCGGGACGTCGGGCGGAAGACATGCCCGGACTCGTCCCACCGAAACGCATCGTGGACCTGGGTTCCACGCCGGGCCGCGTTGCGCCAGGCCGGGCCGATCTCGACGCCTTTCACTCCGGGGATCGAGACGAGCGCTGCCGCGAGGCGCGCGTCCAGCCGGCGATCCCACTGAACGTGGCTCCCCAGGCCGATGGGGACGCCCATCGCGGTGACCGAGAAGACACCGCCCAGCGAGTCGCCAGCGTCGCGCGCCGCGTCGATCTCCGCGACCATCCGCTGTTCCGCCTCCGGATCGGGGCACCGGACCGGACTTCCGTCGGCTCGAGCGGCAAGCGTGGTCCAAGGCTGATCCGGAAGGTCGGCTTCGATGCTTCCGATGGCGGTGACCAGGCTGCCCAGGGTGATATCGAACTCCCCGAGCAGGCACTTCGCGATCGCTCCGACCGCAACACGGGCCGCCGTCTCGCGGGCGCTTGCCCGTTCGAGCACCGGCCGCGTGTCACTCAATCCGTACTTCCTCAGTCCCGCGTAATCCGCGTGGCCGGGACGGGGCACGGTGACCGCCGGAAGCCCCCTGCTTCGGAGCGCTTCCCAGTTGGCCCAGTCGCGATTCTCGATCTGCAGGACCACGGGAGCCCCTATGCTCCTCCCGTCAAGCACGCCGCCCAGGATGCGGACGCGATCAGCTTCGATCGCCATCCGACCCCCGCGGCCGTGGCCATGCTGGCGCCGTGCCAGCTCGGCATCGATGGCGTCGGGGTCCACCGGCAGCCCAGCCGGGAGACCATCGATGATCGCGGTCAGACAAGGACCATGAGACTCGCCGCCGGTCAGGAAGCGCACGGAGATCGCCCTCCCAGGGCGGCGAGGCAGGCCGCGCGCATGACGTCCTTGGGAGCCGTTCTCCCGGTCCAAAGATGAAACGCCAGCGCCGCTTGGGCGACGAGCATCTCCAGCCCGCTCACGGTTGGCGCTCCCGCGGCCTGCTGCACGAGGCGGGTCGACTCGGGGGTATAGACGAGGTCGAACACGGCCGTGCCGCGCGGGAACGCCTGGTCGTCCGGCCAGACGGACTCGTCGACGTGCGGCCACATCCCCACGGGCGTTGCGTGAACGAGGAGCGCCGCGCCTCGCGTCGCTTCCACGAGCCGCCCCGGTCTCAGCGTCGCCGGGTGGACGGATCCTGCTTCCCGGGAAAAGGCTGCAGCGACCGCTTCGGCTCGACGCGGATTCCGGCTGAACAAGCTGACCTCCGCGACTCCCATCTGGAGCAGGCCGGCGACGGCTGCCCGGCCTCCACCGCCCGCTCCGACGACCACCGTCCGCTCTCCGGCGATGTCGATGCCTGCATCCTGCACGGCGCTCACGAAGCCCGGGACGTCCGTGTTGTGCCCGATGACTCGAGGCGGATCCTGTGTTCGATGAACGAGCAGCGTGTTGACTGCTCCGATGCGTGCCGCATCCCCGGCGAGGGTGTGCACGTGATCCACGATTGCTTCCTTGTAGGGCACGGTGACGTTGACACCGGCGAACCCGAGTGCCGACAGACCGGACACGGCGTTGGCGAGGCGGTCCGGATCCACGCGAAGCGGGACATATCGCCAGTTGAGGCCCAGTGCGGCGAACGCGGCGTTGTGCATGGCGGGCGACAGGCTGTGCGCCACGGGATTCCCGATGAGGCCCACGAGTCGGGTCGATCCATCGATCATCGCGCGCCTCCCAAGCAACGCATCTGCTCGAAGAACCCCGGGTACGAGTCGGCAGCCGCGCTTGCGTCCTCGAGTATGACCGGTCCATCGGCGATCAGCCCGGCCACCGTCAGGGCCATCGCGAGGCGGTGGTCTCCATGGCTGTCGACCCGGCCGCCGTGAAGCTGGGACGGGCCCTCGATCGCGAAGCCGTCCGCGCAGGACTCGATCCTCGCGCCCAACGCACGCAGTTCGATCGACAGCGCCTCGATCCGATCCGACTCCTTCACGCGAAGCTCTGCCGCGTCCCGCACAACGGTCGTTCCGCACGCTTGGGTGGCGGCAACGGCCAGGACGGGGAATTCATCGATCATCCGCACCACCGTCTGACCCGAGATCTCTGTCGCGCGAAGCGCGGCCCATCGGACATGCAGATCGGCAACGGGCTCGCCGGTCTCGGCACGCTCGTTCGCCCGTTGGATGTCCGCGCCCATCTCGTTGAGAACGTCGAGAAGCCCGGCGCGGGTCGGGTTCACGCCGATGCCCGGCAGGGCGAGATCCGAGCCCGGCAGGAGCGTCGCCGCGACGATCGGAAACGCGGCGGACGAAAGGTCGCCGGGCACTTGGAGTCTCAGCGGGGTGAGAGACTGCCCCGGATGAACGGTCACCTCGAGACCGTCCGTTTCGATTGTGGCCCCCATTGCTGCGAGCAGCCGCTCGGTATGATCGCGGGCCGGGCCCGGCTGGCGGACGATCGTTGCCCCGCTGGCTGTGAGTCCGGCGAGCACGAGCGCACTCTTCACCTGCGCGCTCGCAACGGGGAGCGTGTAGTCGATGCCCCGCAGTTGGCGGCCGCGGATTCGCAGTGGGGCACGGCCCTCGGTGTCCGTGATATCGGCGCCCATCCGACGGAGCGGCTCCACCACCCGGCGCATCGGGCGGCGCCGCAGCTGTGTGTCGCCGGAGAGGATGGTGTCGAAGGATCGCCCGGCCAGGATTCCGGCGAGCAGCCGCATCGTTGTGCCCGATCGGCAGCAGTCCAGAGGTCCCTTGACAGGCTGAAGGCCGTCGAGGCCGCAGCCGTGAACCGTGGCTGCGCTCCCATCGAGGGACAGGTTGATCCCCAAGCCCCGGAGGCACCCGATGGTGGCTTTCACATCGCCGGTCGTGAGGGCGCCGGCGATCCGGCTCTCCCCGTCGGCAAGAGCGGCCAGCAGAAACGCGCGATGAGAGATCGACTTGTCGCCGGGGATCTGGAGCGTGTCCTTGACTGGAGATCGGGAGGGATGGATCGTCCGCGTCACGGGAACATCCTCCTGCGCTCCTTACGACTCGCCCTGAGTGAAGCGCGCAAAGGCGCCTCGCTGGCGTCGCCCGTCAGGCCGACCAATTCATCGAAGACGGTTCGAAACGCGGAGGCTGCTTCCAGCACAGCCTTCCGATTCGTGAGCAGGATGTCGAGCATCATCGTCACATCGCTTCCAGCGACGCGGGTGGTGTCTCGAAACCCGCTTGCCACGATCTCCCAAGCCGCCGGATCCCTCGATGTGGTGGCGTCCGCGGTAAGGATCAAGGCGCAGGCAAGGAGGTAGGGGAGATGGCTCAGCGTGGCGGCCAGACGGTCCTGACGGATCGGATCCAGAATCAGGGGTCGAGCACCGACCGCCGCAACGATCGAACGGCCGAGATTTATGGCCTCGGCCGGGGTCCGGGCGAGTGGGGTCAGGATGAAGGTGCGATCATGGTACAGCGTGGGGTCTGCCGCCTCGATCCCGGAGGACTCCTTTCCACACATCGGGTGGCCCCCGAGAGGGTGTATGTAGGGAGGCAGCTGCGCCATCGCGGCCACGATCTCTGCCTTTGTGCTGCCGAGGTCCATGAGGAGGCAGCCCTCTGAGAGAAGCGAGGGAATCCTCTCGAGCTGGCGGATGATCGTTCGCACCGGGGTCGCGAGGATCACGACATCCGCCCGCGGGAGAACCAGCTTCTCATCTGTCGTCCCATGGTCGACCAAGTGGAGACGCTCGGCCCGGGCAGCCGTCTCGGGCCGACGCGCAACGCCGATGACAGAGCGGCAGCTGCCGTGCAACGCCCCGGCGAGGGATCCTCCCATCAGACCGAGACCGACCACGGCGACGGTGCACTCCCGGAGAGGCTTCACAAGCGCCTCCCCACGGCTGCGGCCACAGCACCGAGCGACCTTGCGAGTGCGTCGAACCGCTCCGGCTTCAGTGACTGCGCCCCGTCGGACACTGCCTGTTCGGGATGCGGATGCACCTCGATGATGAGTCCGTCCGCGCCGGCTGCGATCGCGGCTCGGGACACCGCCTCGACCAGTTCCCACTTGCCGGTGCCGTGGCTCGGATCGACGATCACGGGGAGATGCGTCAGCTCCTTGAGGAGTGGAACTGCGTTGATGTCGAGCGTGTTGCGGGTATAGGGCTCGAAGGTCCGGATTCCCCGTTCGCACAGGATGACTTGCTCATTCCCGTGAGACAGAATGTATTCCGCCGCCATCAGTAGCTCTTCGATCGTCGACATCATGCCGCGCTTGAGGAGGACCGGCCGGTGGGCTCGGCCGGCCGCGTGAAGCAGCGCGAAGTTCTGCATATTGCGCGCCCCGATCTGGATCACGTCGGCATGGCTCGTGACCAGCGGAACAAGCTCCGGATCCATCGCCTCCGTGACGACAGGTAGGCCCGTCTCTGCCCGGACTTGGTCCAAGATGCGCAGCCCCTCCTCGCCCAGCCCCTGGAAGCTGTACGGTGACGTTCGGGGCTTGTAGGCGCCACCGCGGAGCATCCGAGCCCCCGAGGCTCCGACGGCGTGTGCGATCTCCCTCATCCCCTCAAGAGTCTCCACTGCGCAGGGTCCTGCGATGAGGATCACCTCGGTCCCACCGAAGATCACGTCGCCGATCTGTACGAGGGTGTTCTGCGGATGGAAGTCACGGCTCGCCCGCTTGAACGGCTTGAGGATCGGCATCGCCTTCTCGACGCCGTCCAGTTGTTCGATCCGCTCCCGATCCACCGGCCGGCCGTTTCCGATGATGCCGACCACTGTCCGTTCCTCGCCCTGCGAGACGTGCGCCTGACAACCCATCCCTTCGATTCGAGCGATGACCTGCGAGAGCTGAGCCGGCGTTGAGTCCTTCTTCATGATGACGATCATCGGCCGCCCCCTTCACTGTCGTCCCTCGTGCCTTGGCCTGAGTCTCTCAAAGGCATGGTGGCTGCGGGATACGAACCGAGCATCTTGACGAACGACGAGCGGCGCAGAAGCGCCATCATCGCGGCCTCGCACTGCGGGTCCTGGCAGTGCCCCTCGAAGTCGAGGTAGAAGATGTACTGCCACGGTTTGCTCAGGCGCGGGCGTGACTCGATCTTTGAGAGGCTGATTCGCCGCCGGGCGAATTCCCCTAGACACTCGTATAGCGCTCCGGGACGATGCGGTGTCGTGAACACGAGCGATGTCTTGCTCCGCTGCGCACGTGGCGGATCCTCGAGCGCGAGGACAAAGAAGCGTGTGTAGTTGAAGGGGAAATCCTCGATCCCCCGGTCGATCACCTCGATCCCGGCGAGGCTGGCCGCCCATTCGCCGGCGATCGCGGCCACTCCCTGCTCCGGCCGAGCGGCCAGGTCGTGGGCTGCTCTTGCGGTATCCTCTGCCGGTTCTGCCGTGAATCCGTGGCGGGCCAGGTAGCGCTGGCACTGCGCGAGTGCTTGAGGATGGGATCGAACGGACACGATTTCGGACAAGGAGGTGCCGGCCGGCGCGAGCAACATGTGGTGGACCCGAAGCATCACCTCGGCGTGGATCCGCAGGTCGTGCTCGACGAGCAGGTCGTACGCCTCGTTGACCGAGCCCGCAACTGAGTTCTCCACTGGAAGCATCCCGTAATCGGCGCCGCGATCTTCCACGGCGTGGAATATCTCGGCGAAGCTCCTGCATGGGATCGTGTCGGCTTCGGTCCCGAAGAACTGCCGGATCGCTTCTTCGGAATACGCACCGGCAATTCCCTGGAATGCGACGCGCGTCATCGAACCACCTCCTCCGTCCAATCCGGCCGGAGTCCGCGCGCATCCCGGAGGTAGACGTGCTGAACGGGCCGGTCGGTCCTTGCGAATATGAGAACCCGCACGCATCGCGGCAGGCTCCCCGCAACGTTCATCTCCTGCGTGCACAGGAGCGGGACTTGTTGCCAGCCGGCTTCGCGCGCTGCCTGAGCCGGGTAGGCCGCGTCGAGATCGGGGGTGGCGGTGAAGATGGCACCCACCACGTCCTGCATTCGAAGGGCATTTGCGGCAGCAATCCGTTCGATTAACTCCCTTGTGGCGCTCAGCAAGGCTTCGGGGCGATTCGCCTCGACGGTTGTCGCGCCGCGGATCCCTTGACAGGGTCGCGGATTGTCCGGTACTCCCTCATGCTCCATCATCGATCGCCATCCCTTCCTGCTGCAGGTGGAAAAGAAAAAGACCACAGGCATCGCCTGTAGTCCTCTTCGACCTCCCGTCTTGAGCCAGCTGTTCGCTAGATCATAGCCGGGAAGCCGTGCCTGAAGTAATAGTAGGTAAAGCTGAGGGTGGCCGACGCACAGACGCTCAAGTGGCAACCCTCGAAGATGCACATGATGAGCCAGTATAGGAGTGGCGTACCGACGTGTCAAGAGAGCGGCCTGGAAACACCGCGCCGTTTGCGAAGCGGGGGCATTGGGAGGTGGCCGTTCGAGGGACAGCTCATGTGCAGTTGGAGCCACAGCCGTCGTTTGGAGTTGGCGGAGCTGGCGCGGATCCTTAGGATGCCGCCCACGGGCACCGAAACCAGCCAGAGACGACGAGCGTTCCACGGTGAGGGCCGGGTGACTCCGCCGTGCAGAGCGAACAACGTCCGGTCGCCTGGACAAGTGGATGGAAGGTGGTGCGAAGGAGCGACAACCGGATGACAGAAACCGCCGGATGGCTAGCGTACCGGACGGTGGGCATCTCCTGGTGCGCGATCAGGGCGAAGGACATCGAGAGCATCACCTCGCTGATGCGTGCTTGCCTTGCCGCCGATGGAGGACTGCCGCTCGCTGCGGAGGAGGGATTCGTCTGCGAACGCTTTCTGACGCGCCCGAACGGCAGTGCGATCGGCGGATTCGACGTCTACGGGCGGATGGTCGCCGCTGCAGCGCCATCAAGGATCGAAACGCCGAAGGCGTACATGGCGTCGGCTGTTGGTGCGGTCCATCCCGAGGCTCGCGGCCGCGGGATCGGCACGGCTCTCTTCGAATGGATCGAGGCCGAAGCGCTCCGGCTCCTGGCGGATGCCCCCCTGGGCGACAGCGTATCTTGGACGTGTCGACGGAGTCCCCTACGGACGGAGCCGCGCGGCTCTTCGCCGACCACGGGTTTGAGGTGCGCTTCGTTGAAGCCGTCATGCCGCTCGAGCTCTCTCGGGCCGGTGTTACGAATTCACTTCCCGAGGGCGTCACACTCCAGGTCTGGACACCGGCACTTGCCGGCCGGTTCTTCGCGGCCTACGCGGCGGCGTTCGCCGATCGTCCGGGGTTCCCCGGCTGGGATGAAGCGAGATGGATCGGCTGGGGGACCGGGGACGACGACTTCTCCCCTGGCGCTTCCTTCGTCGCCCTGGCGGGCGATGAACCGGTCGGGTTCATCGTCTGCGCGCGGGAGTGGATCACCCAGGTCGGCGTGCACCCCGCGTGGCGGAGGCGCGGCATCGGATCGGCGCTCACCCTCGGGGCGCTTCGTGCGCTTCGCAACGCCGGTGAAGGGCAGGCGATGCTCGACGTGAACGCGGACAACCCCGGCGCGATCGCGCTCTACGAGCAACTCGGCTCCGAGGTGCTTGGGACGAGGACGAGACCTACTGGGCCGCCGACGAGACGTGGACAGCCCTGCAAGACGCCCCGCTGCACATGCGCTACGAGCAGGTGTCGGTCTGCGCCGGCGTCTTCGTCATCGTCCCGGCTGCCTGACTCGGGCCCCGGATCCTCACGATGTGCGCCGAAGCGATGGAACGTGCCTGCTCTTGGGCGCACCGCTTCGGGCAAGTCATGTCCCTTCGCCACGAAGAACACGGAGATCACGAAGAGACCACAAGAAGACAGGCTTCGAGACTCGGGTGGCGGCTCATGATGCAGGCAGCTCTCGACGGATGAAGCGATCGCAGCCCTCATCGGAAAAGCACTTCGTACTCTTCGCGGTGATGATGCCAGCGCACAGCCGGCGCACGGTGCACGCGCCTCACGTAGGATTTTCCTTTTCTGAACCCATGTCTGGCAAACCGACTCGCATCTCCGCTTGACAAATTGCGCCGGAGCTGTATCATGCAGAGTACTTTGCAGCGCAGAGTACTTCGCAGAGGAGCGCAATGGAGAACTTGAGCCTCAGAGGATTGGAAAGCAGAACCTGGCGGGCGAACCAACGCGACGGCCTCTTTGATCTCTTCTTTGCCGTTCTCTTCCTCGGGCTCGGGATGGCAGCGCTCACAGACTGGCTCGGTGCGGCGGATGGTTTGCCACTCCTCGTGGGCGCAGGGATCCAGTCGACAGGCGTCCTGCTCTTCTGGCTCGGACGGCGGTGGATCACCGTCCCGCGGGTCGGACGGGTGCGGTTCGCCGCGCCGCGGCGACGGCGAATTCGCACGACGCGGATCGTGCTTACGGCCTGTGTCGCCGTAACTGCTGGGTTGGTGGCGCTGACGGCGCTCGGCGGGTTGTCCGGTCGGACGGTCTCGCGGCTCACCGTGTCAGCGATCGCGGCGCTCCTGGTCTTCGTGCCGATCGCGGCGATCGCCTATTTCCAGGACTTCCCGCGCATGCTCGTTTATGCGGCGCTGTTCGCTGCCGGGGAAGTCGGAGGAACGCTCCTCGAAGGCGTGAACGGCCTGCCGGCCCCCCGCACGGTCGCCTTCGGCGTTGTGGCGCTGGTGAGCGGAGCGATCGGGACGGTGATTCTTGCACGGTTCCTGCGCCTGCCGCAGCCGCTGGCGCAGGAGGGCCCCGATGATGCCTAGGGCGACGCTCGAGGCCGTGGAACGGGCCGCCTGGCTGCGCCTCTTCGAGGACGGCATCTGGGATATCGCCCTCGGTCTCCTGCTTTTCGGCTTCGGCCTGTCGGTCCTGACCGGGATGACGGCGGTCGTGGCGGGCGGAATCGCGGCCGGGCTGGTGGCTGTCGGTGAGATCAAGCGACGGGTCGCGGAGCCACGCATCGGACGGGTCCGTTTCAAGGCGCGACGCAGGCGGCAACTGGGAGGCGTGTCGTGGCTTCTCGCTTTGCTGTCCTTGACTGGCGTTCTTGTGTTCCTGTTCCTCCTCTGGACGACGCGCGGGAGCGCTCCACCGTGGGCGATTGCGATTCGCGATCACTTCCTGATCGTGATCGGGCTCATTTGGGGTGGCGCCGCCGCGTTCGGCGGCTGGTGGCTCGGCGTACGCCGGTTTGCCGTTTACGGCGCGATGATTGCAGCGGCCCTCATCGCGGCGGATCTCGGCGGCGGGCTCTCGTTCGCTACGGCCCTCTTGGCGTGTGGGGGAGCGATCGCGTTCTCTGGCACCACTCTCCTTCTCCGGTTCTTGCGGCGCTACCCGCGGCGATCGGCGGGCGACGACGATGCCTGAGACGGGTGAACCGCTACGGATCGAAATCGACCGTATCATCCACGAGCCGGCGCGCTTGCTCCTGGTCGCCCACCTCTACGTGATCGAGAGTGCTGACTACGTCTTCTTGATGCAGAGCACGGGCCTGACCTGGGGCAACCTGTCGTCTCACCTGTCGAAGCTCGAGGAGGCCGGCTACGTGGCGCTCGAGAAGGACTTCGTCGATCGCAAGCCACACACGATGGTCACTCTGACCGATGCCGGGAGGGCCGCGTTCGACGCGTACCGTCGGCAGATGAAGCAGCTGTTCGAGGATCTCCCTTGAGTGAGAGGGGGTGAATCATGGATTCGGC
>Ga0068714_10006961_pt1 | contig 11242 bp, 13 predicted proteins | sample MTBNYHSulfiMetaG_FD_62988 | JGI IMG/M metagenome (GOLD analysis project Ga0068714, IMG submission 62988) | Enrichment culture microbial communities from rom New York Harbor, USA that are MTBE-degrading - MTBE-NYH (New York Harbor Sulfidogenic)... | ecosystem: Environmental > Aquatic > Marine >... | reverse complement strand
GGGGCGAGGTGACCATCCGGGCTTTGGTGGTTAACTCTCTCAGAATGCGGCCTGACCGCATTATTGTAGGCGAGATCCGTGACGAAGCAGCCCTGGATATGCTGCAGGCAATGAATACCGGTCACGACGGCTCGATGACTACGGCCCACTCCAACAGTCCGCGCGATTCGCTCTCCCGTATTGAAACGATGACCATGATGGCGGGCATGGACCTACCGGTACGCGCCATCCGTGAGCAGGTTAGCTCAGCCATCGATCTGGTTGTTCATCAGGAGCGTATGCGAGATGGTACGCGCAAGGTGGTCAATATCACCGAAGTGAGCGGCATGGAAGGGGAGGTGATCACCATGACGGATATCTTTGTCTTCGAGCAAACCGGCTATGAGGAAGGTAAAATCGTGGGGCGGTTGCGACCAACGGGGCTGCGCCCGAAGTTCATGGATAAGATTGAAGCCTCCGGCATCCATCTACCGGCATCGATCTTTGGGATCGGGGAGCGGAGAAGGTATTAGAGGTAGACTATGCAAATTTTACTGATCTCAGGAATTGGCTTTGCCATGGTCATCTTGGTCATTGGTGTGCTCATCACCGTGCGTGAAGAGCGCTCGCTGGTCGAAGACCGGTTGGGTAAATATCTGAAAGAAGAGCAGGAGCGGCGGGGACAGCCCAAGAGGCGAACCCTGGGCGTGAGCGAGTGGGCCAATACGCGCATCGAAAAGTTCTCCTGGGGTTCCGGGATTTCCAAAGAGCTGGCACGGGCGGATATCAAGCTCAAGGTGGGAGAATTCCTGGCTATAGCAGTGGGCGTTGCCCTGTTGGTCACGGCCGTTGCATTTATCATTAGCCAGGGCTCTTATATTTTTGCGCTGGTTGGATTTATTTTTGGCGCCATGCTGCCCCGCATCTATGTCAATATGCAGAAGGGCAAGCGCCTGGTGCGCTTCAATAACCAGTTAGCCGATATGCTCAACCTAATGGTGAACGGCTTGCGGGCGGGTTACTCGACGATGCAGGCCATGGAAGCAGTCTCCAAGGAGCTACCTGCACCCATCTCGGAGGAGTTCCGGCGGGTAGTGCAAGAGATGCAGCTGGGTGTGACCATGGAGCAAGCGCTGGATAATCTGTTGCGGCGCATCCCCAGTCTTGACTTAGACCTGGTCATCACTGCCATGAATGTGCAGCGCGAGGTGGGTGGTAATCTAGCTGAGATCCTGTCGACTATCTCCCACACCATTCGCGAGCGGGTGCGGGTGAAGGGCGAGATCCGTGTGCTGACCGCCCAGCAGGTTTATTCAGGACGATTGCTTTCGCTTATGCCAGTAATAATACTTATTGCCATGTATTTATTAAATCGTGAATATGTGGAGCTGTTTTGGGTTGGCGATACTCAGCTCATTGGCTATATTGCACTAGGTCTGGCGGCAATCCTTATCGTCGCGGGTTACTTTACCATGAACCGCATTGCGAATATTGAGATATAAACTGTAGTTTGTTTGGAGACAGTGATTATGACCTTTATCTGGATTATCCTTGGCTTGTTATTGGTTGGGGCAGTTGTCCTCGTCATCATCGGCCTGCGTTACGACGACGAGGAGGACCCCCTTCAGAAGCGCCTGGCCGAGTTTGTGGAGAGTGGCAAGCCGGTATCGTTAGAGGAAGTAGAGCTATCGCAGCCATTTACTGAGCGCATCATCTTCCCAGCGGCGCGCAAGCTGGGCGAGCTGGTCACCAAGTTTACCCCGCAGAATACACTACAGGCTACCGCCATCAAGCTGGAGCGGGCAGGCAACCCGGCTGGCCTTGACTCGAACTCCTTCTTCACCTTCAGGCTGGTCGGTTTGTCACTGGGCGTACTTTTGTATTATATGGCCTCAGTTTCTCCAGAAGGCAGTTTTTTGTACGGGCGTGGTTTACTTGTGGGTGCCGTCGGTGCGCTTTTAGGTTTTCAGATCCCCAATATTTTACTCAGCACCCGCATTACTCGCCGACAGAAGGAAATCCGCAAGGCCATGCCGGATGCGCTGGACCTACTGACCATCTGCGTGGAAGCTGGACTTGGCTTTGATGCAGCCATGCAGAAGGTGTACGAGAAATGGGATAACGAGCTGGCACGCGCCTTTGGTCGGGTTATACGCGAGATCCAATTGGGCAAGCTGCGTCGGGAGGCGCTGCGCGATATGGCCAACCGCATGGGGGTGGAGGAGATGACTAGTTTTGTGGCGGCGGTGGTGCAAAGCGAGCAATTGGGCGTGAGCATGGCGCACGTGTTACGTATCCAATCGGACCAGATGCGCATCCGGCGCCGCCAGTTGGCGGAGGAAGAGGCCCATAAGGCGCCCATTAAGATGCTGATCCCGATGGGACTGCTGATCTTCCCCTCTATCTGTATTGTGTTAATGACACCCGCTATTCTGATTATCCTGCGATCAGGCTTCGGCCAATAAGCTCATTAATCTAAACATCATTCAATAGAGATGTTGAATATTGGATGATGGTGTCTTTTAGGAGGGACTGATGCCCGTCGCTCCGCCTCCAGCATACCGCCTGTACCGCAGCCTGTGGTGTGGGCTGGACTGGTTGTACCCGCCGCTTTGTGCGGGTTGTGGAAAGGCAGGAGCGCGTTGGTGTGATAATTGCCAGGCCAGCGTGCAATTACTGACGGGGGAGATCTGTTCTATCTGTGGAATTGCTGGCAATAGCCCGGGACCTTGTATCCAATGCAAAGCTTTCCCACCCCATTTTAGCCAATTACGTTCCTGGGCTATCTATGAAGATCCGCTACGCCAGGCCTTGCACCGCTTGAAATACAAAAAAGACCTAGCACTGGGAGAGACCTTATCGCGACCGTTGATTGAGCTGTACCCGAAGCTTGGATGGCAGATCAATTTGGTATTGCCGGTGCCTCTAGGGGTTGCCCGTTTGGCCCAGCGTGGATATAATCAGTCTGCCCTGCTGGCTCGACCGCTGGCATTGGCGCTGCGTATCCCCTCCCGTCCAAGCGGGTTGCGGCGAGCGAGGGAAACCCGCTCGCAAGTCGAGCTTTCTGCCCAAGGACGCCGCCAGAATGTGCAGGGGGCGTTTCAGGCTGATCGACAGGTTGTAGCCGGAAAGCGCGTACTGGTGGTAGATGATATTGCAACCAGTTGTGCTACACTGGACGCCTGTGCTTCGGCATTACTGGAGGCCGAGGCAGCCCAGGTTTTCTGTCTGACTCTGGCGCGGGCCGGACTGAGTACACATAGAGGGGAACGTTGAGGATAGAGCGCGAGGAAAGTCGTCTGTATATTACTTTCCTCGCTAACACAATTGAAAATCAACTGGATGGCTGGAGTAAACCTTCCGACCGACCAACCGGATAGCAGCCAAATCTAATTTGGACACTCTAACTCGGAGGATAAAATGACAGTCAATATAGAAGTTTACGGAAGAAACATGGAGGTGACCGACCGCATTCAGAAATACGTTGACAAGAAGGTCTCCAAGCTAGACCGTTACCTCAACGAGATCGAGGATGCACGGGTTGATCTGGCTTATATCAAATCCGCCCGTAGCGCCAATGACCGGCAGGTGGCGCAAATTACTGTTCGAGGTAAAGGCTTCATCCTGCGGGCTGAGGAGCGCGCCGATGACATCTTTGCTGCTTTGGATATCGCTCTCGAAAAGCTGCAACGCCAGATGCAACGCTATAAAGGCAAGCGCGCTCGCAACCGCGGCGATGGGCGTAGTGCAGCGGAGGTCTCAGGCGAATTGGCAGCCCAAGCGGTTGAGATGGAAGAGGGAGCACCCGTAATAGCTCGCCGCAAGCGATTTATGGTGACCCCCATGGATGAAATGGAAGCACTCGAGCAAATGACGCTTTTAGGGCACGAGAACTTCTTTGTATTCTACAACGTGAACACAAACGCTTTCAATATCCTCTACCGCCGCCGGGATGGACAGTATGGCCTGATCGAGCCAGAAGTAGGTTGAGGTTTATTCAAGATGAAAACCGAAAAACGAACACTCCACGAGCTGGCTGAGGGCTTTACTACGAATGAGATCGACCAAGAAAAAATCCGCGAGGCAGTCCAGGATATGCTAGCGGCTTTCGGAGAGAACCCGCAACGTGAGGGGTTGATACGCACGCCTGACCGGGTGGCGCGCATGTACGAGGAGCTGCTGGCTGGTTATCGGATTGATCCGGAGGAAATGATCAACGAAGCCTGCTTTAACGTAACCTACGACGAGATGGTGGTGGTCCGGGATATCGAATTTTACAGCCTGTGTGAGCACCATATGTTACCCTTCCTTGGGCGCGCTCATGTGGCCTACCTGCCCAAAGGGCGTGTGATCGGGCTGTCCAAAATCCCTCGCATAGTAGATATGTACGCCCGCCGACTGCAAGTGCAGGAGCGGATGACACGCCAGATAGCCGATTTTCTGCACGGCTTGCTCGAGCCTCATGGAGTGGCGGTGGTGGTGGAAGCCCTACACCTATGCTCGATGATGCGAGGGGTGAAGAAGCATGGCGCGCGCATGACGACTTCTGCCATGCACGGTGCTTTCCGCAGCAGCCTGGCTACGCGTCAGGAGTTCCTGGATAATATCTCGCGAGGATCGGAACCGTTACAATTCTAAGCAAGTTTGGAATAGAATAATAATCAGATAGATAGTTTGGGTGCTGGTTGCGCTCAAACTATCTTTTTATTTGGGTATTTCTTATCTGAAGATGTCTCCGGAGGGGAGTTCTGGGCGGAGAGTCAAGGGCGTGTGGGCGTACAGACGCTGGGCGATTTGAGCAAGGGTCTCGCCGGTCTCAGGATGTTGTAGGTTGGGTAGCAACTCAGCCAATGGGACAGCCACGAAGGCATCGGTCCAGACATGGGGGTCTAGTATACATTCATCGTAGACCAGAATATCCAGATCGATGGTGCGGGGTGCATTTTTGTTAGCGGTGCGAACCCTGCCCAACTCCTGCTCGATCCGGCGCAACACAAGAGTTTTTAGCAGTTCTGGGGGTAGCTGGGTGCGGATGGCGGCAGCTGTGTTCAGAAAGTTTGGACCGTGCGAACCAACCGCGGGACTCTCCCAGGTCTTTGCCACTTCTTCAACGTACACATGTTCAGCCAGTTTCTGCAATGCATATATCAGGTTCTCAGGCGGTTTGATATTTGAGCCCAATCCGATGTATGCCCGGCGGTGAGGGCGCGTAGATGGGCGACCCAGACCTCTCCCGGGCTTACTCCAGCAGGGGTGCGTTTTATCCGTCTCGCGAGCGTTCAATCTCCACCCCCACGGAGCTTGCAAAGCGCACTGCGCCAGGTTTTTCAACCCGTACACGCACCTTTAGCACGTTGGGATGTTCCAGGCACAGGTAGGCAATATCTGCTGCCAGAGCTTCGACGGTGAAGCGTTTGGCGCTCTCGGCATGCGCCAGAGCTTGCTTGGCTATATTGCGGTAGTTTACTGTGTCATGGATGTTGTCACTAGCGCCGGCGGTCTTAAGGTCAGTGAACAAGATGATATTAATTAAAATCTCCTGTGGTTTCTCGCGTTCAGATTCATTGACGCCAATAATACCGCGAGCGATGAGGTCTTTAATTAGAATTTGGTCCACGTTGACTCCTTATGTAATGAGACTGGGCAGTCATACCAGGTGACGACCGCCATCGATGTGCAAGATCTCTCCGGTAATATAGGTTGGCCCATTGAGCAGGAACAGCAAAGCTTGGCAGACTTCATCAAGCTCAGCCCAGCGCCCGGCTGGCACTGGCTTAATTATTCTATCTGTATCGCCGCCTGTGCTGGGTGGCAGGATGGCACCTAAAGCCAGTCCATTGACAGTGATGCGCGGCGCTAAAGCCACAGCCAAGGAGCGGGTTAACGCGGCTAGGCCGGCTTTACTGATGGTATAAGGAAAATGGTCGGCTCCCGGACGCAGAGCGCGCCAATCCAGTAAATTTACGATTCGGCCAATCTGACCGGGCGCTAGGGTCTCGGCGAAGGCTTGGCTGAGCAAGAATGGCGCGGTGAGGTTGATAGCCAGGTGATGCTGCCAATCATCCAGTGTTGTGTCTGATAGGTGAAGATGCTCAAAGATGGCGGCGTTGTTCACCAGAGCGTAGAGTGGTCCGAAGGCGAGCGCCTGTTTGACAAGAGAAGGCACCAACTCCAGGTTTCGAAGATCGACTTGCAGGATATGAGCCTTTCCACCAGCTTGAAGAATATCAGCGCTGGTTTGTTCAGCTTCGGAGGGCGAGCTGCCATGATGCAGGATGACAGTGCCGCCCTGGCTGGCTACCGCCAGCGCCAAAGCTCGCCCGATTCGCCGGGCTGCCCCAGTAATAAGGATGTGCTTGCCTGCTAGGTTCATTATTTTCTCCCGGTCCGGCTGGGTCGCTGAGGCAAGCTGGCGCTAATGGATTTTATCCTTACAGCCCCTCAGCGAATGGAGGTCATGCCCGTCCACATTAATTAATTGCTTGCCTGCGCCGTTGGATCAGCCACAGACAGGCTGCTAGTATAAGCCAGGCAGTTAACTGTGCCACTCGCCACCCATTGGGCAATAGCAGGCTGTCACCGCGGAATGCCTCTAAGAACAAGCGCGCGCTAGCGCTGAGGGCAAGGTAAACCAGGAAGACCATTCCTGAGAGTCGATTTCCCGAATAGCGCTGTCTGAGGAGGACAATGACTAAGATTCCCAGTGCTGCTAAGGCTTCGTATACCTGGCTGGGATGGCGCTGGGTGCCCCACAACTCGATAGCCCACGGTACCTGGGTTGGTGCGCCGAAGGCATTTCCGGAGGCCAGGTTAGATGCGCTCACCGCGATAGCTACAATAGCAAGACCTGGCGTTAGAGCATCCAAAGTGGACCATAAGAGTAATTTCTTACGGCTGCCGTAAAGAAGGGCTGCCACAAGGCCCGTTAATATTGCCCCCCAAGGGTCGAACAAGCTCGGGCTGAGCGAGAAAACGCTGCGCGGGCTGGCAGCGAAGGCAGAGGGGTATAACAGCACATAGAATAAACGCCCGCCGACCAGCCCGGAAAGCAGGGTGATCAGGGTCATGTTGGATAAATGCGAGGGTGCTACCTCAGAACGGTGGGCACCCCTTTCTGCTAACCAAAGCCCAACCCAGATGCCAACCAACAGGATTAAACCGGGGGTCTGCAACGCCAGAGGGCCAATCTGTAGAATGGGTAGCATCAGGGTGCCTCCTGTAATAGATTCTCTACCCGCACTTGTAGCAGCGCCGGTGACATCGGACCGCCCACCACCACCTCTTGGATGATGCCCTCGCGGTCAATGAAGAAAGAGGTTGGTAGAGCGCGCATCTGGTAAAGACGGGCAGTATCCCCGCTTTTGTCCATCAGAATGGGGAAAGTCAACCCGTATTCATCTACGAATGTTTCCAAAGAGGCTGGGCTATCCTGGTATGTGGCGTTAATCGCCAGGATCACAAAGCCCAGGTCTTGGTAAGCTTCATATGTAGCCTGCAGGTCAGGCATCTCAGACCGGCAGGGAGGGCACCAGGTGGCCCACAAGTTGATCAAGACCGGCTGCCCGCGCAGATCAGATAGGGTGACTGTCTCCCCAGACAGGGTTGGCAGGCTGAAGTCTGGTGCCTGAAAGCCCTGACGGGGTGCGGGGATGCGACCGCTAGTGGCATCGCCGTTCGGTGCAGCGCTAACCCAGATCCAGCCGGCACCTATCAATAGGATCAGCAGTGAAAATAGGCTCCAGCGGAGAGAGGATGAAGACATGAATTAAGTGTAAGGTGTTCATTGAGGTGTGTCAAGGTGGGAGGTAGCAGTCACCAGGGTGCGCGGACAGGGGTGAATCGAGGCCAGTTGTCCTGGTTATCTAATTGACAAATGAGATAATAATAGTATAATATACCCATCCCCCCAGGGGAGGGGGATCGAAATTTAGAAGAACGGTTCAGAGATCTGGATGGAACGATGAAACACGAAGACGCTCGACGGCGTTTGAAGACAGTGGAAGGACATCTGCGCGGTATTCAACGTATGGTGGAGGAAGAAGCCTATTGCATGGACATTATCCAGCAGATCCAGGCTGTCCAAGGCGCGTTGAACAAAGTCAGCAACCAGATCTTGGAGGAGCATTTACACTCCTGTGTGATCACCGCCATTCGCGGTGAAGATGCTGGCGAGAGGGAACGGGTCTTGAAAGAGATCAGCGGCCTATTCGTCGCAAACAATAAGATTTAAGTGAATTTCAACCTAATCAACCCAAATACTTGAGGAGGATTTTATCCAATGGCAACAACAGTAACATATAACATTCCCAATATTTCCTGTGGTCACTGCGTTCACACCATCAAAAGTGAACTCTCTGAGTTAGCGGGGGTCTTGACCGTAGATGCGGATCAGGTCACCAAGAAAGCCACCATCACTTTTGAGACCCCAGCAACAGAGGATGGAATCAAAGCTCTCTTGGCAGAGATCAACTATCCGGCTGCTTGAAAATATATATTATGTCTAATCCCTTAACGGTGATCCATGGCAGATAAGAAACAGATCACCCTCCCAGTCACAGGCATGACCTGTGCCAATTGCGTGGCGACCATTGAGCGTAATCTGAAGAAAGAAGCGGGGATCACCCAAGCAATGGTCAATCTGTCGTCAGAGCGGGCTACGGTTGAGTTCGATCCGGCGCTGACGGGCATGCAAACGATGATCGCGCGCATACGCCGGGCCGGCTACGATGTGGCAACTGGAGAAGCTGATCTTATTGTGCAGCGTATGAGTGACGACAATGACGCTCGCCGCCTGCAAAACGCACTGGCAAAGGTGGAAGGCGTGCTGGAAGCTACCGCCAGCTTTGCCTCCAATCGAGCCCGCATCAGGTATATCCCAACTGTGGTTAGCCAGGCTGAGCTTCGCCAAGTTGTAGCCAGGGAAGGTTTCGAAGCGGTAGAGATGGGCGGAGATGTGGATGATGCGGAACGAAAAGCGCGCCAAGCCGAGATCAGCCAGCAGCGGCATTTTCTGCTCACAGGGCTGCTTTTCACTGTGCCCCTTTTCTTAATCGCCATGTCGCGCGATCTGGGCTTGCTACCGATGGATTGGGCACACGCGGCCTGGATGGATTGGGTAATGTTCGCTTTGGCTACGCCGGTCCAGTTCTATGTCGGCTGGCAGTATTATGTGGGTGCTTTCAAAGCCCTTCGCAATGGTTCAGCTAATATGGATGTGCTTATTGCCATGGGCTCTTCTGCGGCATATTTCTATTCGATCCCGGTCATGTTCGGACTGATCCCTGGTCATGTATATTTCGAGACAGCAGCCGTCATCATCACCCTGATCAAGCTAGGCAAGTTCCTGGAGGCGCGTGCGAAAGGGCATACCAGTGAAGCTATAAAGAAGTTAATGGGCTTGCGAGCGAAATCTGCTCGTGTGGTGCGCGCTGGAGAAGAATTGGATGTGCCCATCGACGCAGTGCGGGTTGGAGACCTGGTGATTGTCAAGCTAGGAGAGAAGATACCGGTGGACGGCTTGGTTGTGGAAGGTCGCTCAACGATAGATGAGTCTATGTTGACGGGTGAGTCACTGCCGGTGGAGAAGCGCCCTGGAGACCCCGTCATTGGGGCTACTCTCAATAAGATGGGGATGTTAAAATTCGAGGCCACCAAAGTCGGCAAGGAAACCGCCTTGGCCCAGATTATTCGCCTCGTGGAGGAAGCGCAAGGCAGCAAGGCGCCCATCCAGAAATTAGCTGATAGGGTTTCGGCAATCTTCGTCCCGGCTGTGGTGGGGGCAGCTGCGCTGACCTTCATAATCTGGTACTTTTTCATACCACTGGCCCCGACAGCGGAAGTGAACCTGTTCACGCGCGCCCTGATCAACACCATCGCGGTATTGGTGATCGCCTGCCCATGCGCATTAGGGCTTGCCACACCGACGGCGGTGATGGTGGGAACAGGCAAAGGGGCTGAAACGGGCATCTTGCTGCGCTCGGGTGAGGCATTAGAAATGGCTGGGAAGGTTACGACCGTGGTGCTGGACAAGACCGGCACAATCACGCGCGGCCAACCTGCCGTCACGGATATCGTATTAGTAAAAAGTCTGGAAAGCGACGCTACTTCAGAGAGAGATATGACGGATGCAACCGCAGATTTTCCGAGGCTGAATGGTTATCTATCTGAGGATGAGTTGTTGCGGTTAGCTGCCTCTGTTGAGAAGGGAAGTGAGCATCCCCTTGGGGAGGCTATCTTGGCAGAGGCAAATGAGCGCGGGTTACAGCTAGTACAGCCGCAGGCCTTTATAGCCGAGGCAGGTCATGGAGTGAAAGCTGAGGTTGATGGTCATCAGGTGGTGGTTGGCAACCTGCGTCTGATGAACGAACGTGGCCTGCCATTAAATAGCTTGGAAGGCGAGGTTGAGCGCCTGCAGCAGGAAGCCAAAACCGCTATTCTGGTGGCACTGGATAACAATGTGCGCGGTGTGATTGCTGTAGCCGACACCGTCAAAGAAGGCTCGCCTGAAGCCATAGCTGAGTTGAAAGAGATGGGACTGCGGGTGGTCATGATCACTGGTGATAACCACCAGACGGGTGTAGCTATTGCTCGCCAGGTGGGTATTGATGAAGTGCTGGCCGATGTACTACCGGGTGGCAAGGCCGATGAGGTTAAAAAGATGCAGGAGGGAGGGGAGGTGATTGCTATGGTTGGCGATGGTATCAATGACGCGCCTGCCTTGGCTCAAGCAGACGTTGGCATCGCCATCGGTACAGGTACGGACGTGGCTATGGCTGCCGCCCCGGTTACTTTGATCAGCGGCGATCTTAGAGGAGTAGCCCGTTCTATCGCCCTATCTCGCCGTACGCTGCACACCATCAAGCAGAATCTGTTTTGGGCATTCTTTTACAACATCATCCTGATCCCGGCTGCAGCCGCTGGGTTACTTAACCCGATGCTGGCGGCAGGAGCAATGGCCTTCAGCAGTGTCTTCGTAGTCAGTAACAGCCTCAGGTTACGCAGATTTCAGTTGCGTTGATGATTTATCATTCACCAAACCAGCGTCCTGCGGCGAAGTATTCTGCAGGACGTTGGTTATTATCCTACTAAAGAGCGATTACGGAAGTATGCATCCCGCAACAATTTGCATGCTTGGGTAGGAAACCTACCAGGTTTCGTTTGGTGAGTCGGGGGTGATGATTTGTCCGCTTTCGAGGTCGAATTCTCCAACTTGGATCTCCAAGCCAGAATCCACATCAACTACATGCACGCGTGGATTCAACGG
>Ga0068714_10006956_pt1 | contig 11252 bp, 13 predicted proteins | sample MTBNYHSulfiMetaG_FD_62988 | JGI IMG/M metagenome (GOLD analysis project Ga0068714, IMG submission 62988) | Enrichment culture microbial communities from rom New York Harbor, USA that are MTBE-degrading - MTBE-NYH (New York Harbor Sulfidogenic)... | ecosystem: Environmental > Aquatic > Marine >... | reverse complement strand
ACTAGTGCAAATTTTCTTATGAAACACTTCATTTCGATCAAGGAGCTTTCTAAATGGAAAAAATGTTAACTCGCGAGCATGTTTTTTACGCTTTCTCCCCTGACCTGCAGCCTGCCTTGCGGGTTGCCCAAGGCAAAGAATTCTTCTTAGAGACGCACGACTGCTTTTCTGGTCAATTGAAAAGCGAAGCGGATTTATTGGATACGCTGGATTGGGACCGTATCAACCCAGCCACTGGTCCAGTTTATATTGAGGATGTGCAGCCTGGCGATGTGCTGCGCGTGGATATCCTCAAGCTTAAAGTTATCAACCAATCCACCATGGTGACTATGCCACAGGAAGGCGCACTTGGAGACCGGATAACTGAAATGGAAACGGCGGTCCTGAAATATCGCGGGGATCAGGTAGTTTTCCGCGACAAGATCGTGATTCCCATGGCGCCTATGGTCGGCGTAATCGGTGTGGCGCCCGCACAGGGCAAGATCCCCAACGGCGAACCCGGTGCGCACGGCGGCAACATGGACTGCACCCTCATCTCCGAAGGTGTCAGCGTTTATTTCACCGCCAGCGTGCCCGGCGCATTGTTCGGCTGCGGTGACTTCCACGCGGTCATGGGAGATGGCGAGATCGTGATCTGCGGTGCGGAATCTCCCGGCGAAATCCTACTGAAAGCACAGGTGGTGCCCACTCTGCGCGGCCTGCCCACTCCATTCATTGAAACACCCGACCTGCTGTCAGCGGTCGCTTCCGCCAGCACACTGGATCAAGCAGGCAGCGATGCAATCCACAACATGGCAGATTTCCTCACCAACTTTGCCAGCCTGCCCATTAATGACGCGGGCATGCTCATGAGCCTGGTTGGGCAGCTCAAGGTCTGCCAGGTAGTTGACCCGCAAAAAACCGCCCGTTTTGAGTTTCCCCAGTGGGTACTGAAGGAGTATGGTTTTCAGTTGCCGCATTAGATCAGGTCGTTTATATTTATCTTTTACTTTTTCAAACGAAGTAATGCTTTGATGTTTGCATTTAATAAAAGTTTTGTTGCATTAATCAATTGAATAAATTACGACGATGACCTTCCAGTAATAACTGACTTATTTTTCTCTTCCATTCACTCGATTAATAATTTATCTTCTCGAATGGAAGAATGTACTATTGAGATTCTAGTATTCTGTTTATTGCTTGAGCAACACCATCTTGATCATTGGATGAAACCAACCATTTTGAAACTTCCTGGATATAATGTGTCGCATTCTCCACTGAAACGCTCAGACTTGAAAACCCCAACATTCCCAAATCATTCTCAGCATTCCCAATTGCTGCTACCTGAGCAGGCGAAATACGAGCCAATCCGCAAGCATAAGCTAACGCCACTTCTTTGGTTGCTCCCTTGTGCATGATTTCAATATATTTGCCTGCCTGATAGGAAAGATTTATTTGCGGCATTTCATTTCGCAATTCTCTTAATATCCGTTCTAATTTTCCAGAATTTCCTGAATTAATTTGCACCTTGTTTGGGGTTAATGGACCTTCTTTAATCAAATCCTCCACAATCGTTGGACGTTTGATTCGAGTTTCACGCGCCATGATTTCTTCAAATTCACTCTTTTCTATGAAAGAATCCATGCCTTTGTAAAGGAAAAAGTTTAGGTCGTGCTTTCTAACCTTACTAATAATCTGCTTTGTATCCTGGAAATTTAAAGCGATGTCAACTAATACGTTTTGATTTCTTGTCTCAATCAATAATGCACCATTACATGCAATGAAATAGCCGGTTATTCCCAACATATTGATTATTGGGAAAATCGCAAAGGGGGGACGACCAGATGCAAGAACAATTTTTAGCCCAGATTCTTGCGCATTCTTTATTGCAAGAGAATTCGTAGAACTTAGTTCTTTTTCGTTGTTTAAGAGGGTACCATCCAAGTCAATTGCGATTAATTTAATTTTTTGATGCAAATCTTTCATTCAAAATGAAATTGTCCCTTTGAGAGAAAAACATCTGTTTGGTTTGCTTTCTCTATTGCTGGTTAAAATTCTTTAAAAAATTCACAGGAAAACAACTTATACGACGAATTTTGGCGAACTTATTTCTTTAAAACTATCCTCGTTTCTTTATAATATCGACTTGCATTTTAATGAAGAATTAAAATTCCTATCTCAGTTCATTTTCTTTCATTTCAACTGAATAACGTCCAACTCAGGAAAGAAAAAACTTAATCTGACCTCATCTTCCAAGTACTCTTAATATGTTTTCGTGCATAATCAGATCTCGCTGATGGAAATCGGAAGTAGCCTTTTCAACAGCGGCAATGGATAATTCAAAGCGCCCCCAGGGAGCATCTGTCCCCATTAAGATTTTTTCAGGCCCGACCCCTTTGATCGCTTCACGGATTGCATTAGGCGACACTGTAGCCGTATCAAGGTAAATATTCTTATTTCGTTTAGCTGCCCTTATGGCTGCCCCTAATGCTCTGTCAACGCCCATATGAGCAATGATGAGATTGACTCTTGGATGCCTTTTTGCCATGATCTCAAATTTCCCCGGCATCGTAAATAGGTCATCCTTTCCATGCGCAATAATTGGTATTTTTCTATGGGCAGCTACTTCAAATAATGGATCAAGGATCTCCGTTCTATCCATCGAATATCCATGACGAGTGGGGTTCAATTTCAATCCTTGAAGCCCGTGTTGAGTTGTAAGTCGGCTCAAGTCTTCCACTGCGCGATAATCCCAAGGATTTAACAGGGCGAAACCGATAATGCGGTTTGGATATTTCGAAGCAATGTCCGCAACATACATGTTATCTAGAGGTTCTTCGCATTGGTAAAAAGCGACAGCTTTATCCACTCCAGCCTTGTCCATCCATTGGATCATTTCTTCGCCAGAAAAATATGCTCCGATACGATAACCAATGTGATTGTGACAATCAACAATCATTTTTTCCTCTCACAATTCGTATTAGTCACTGAAATAAAAAATGTTACTCCAGGCTTCTCAGCAGCTTTAAAATATTTTCACCCAGGATCTTTTTAAGCTCAGATTCATCGCTGGTCGCCATAGATATCCGTTCTAAAGCAAAAGAAATTTCTTCTTTTGGTGTATCTGAGCCAAAAATAATTTTTTCGCATCCAGCTCTTTGAATTGCTAATTGAACTGGACGCACATATACTCCCGATGTTTCCAAATATACATTCTTTACACGAGAAGCAATATTTATTGCCGAATTTGTCTCATACATATACCCCATATGAGCCATAATAAAAGCAATATCAGGGAACGTGTTTGCCATTTCTTCAAAGTGGTTTGGAACCGATGCAACATCAGCAGCACCATAAGACAATACACACAACTGATATGTTGTGCATAATTCAAAGATTGGATCAAGAAGAGAGTGGTCATCAAACATGAATCCATGTTTGATTGGATGAAGCTTTAAGCCCCTCATTCCATACTCTTCCACGAATTGCCTTATTTCAGATTCTGCCGTTTCACTCCAGGGATTTACCGTAACAAAACCAATCAGCCTGTCTGGATGCTTTTTCACAGATTTCGCAATATATTGATTGTCTATGGATTCCATCATAGAAAAAACAACCGCTCTGTCAATTTTTGCTTGATCCATCTCGTGTAAAAGGTCATCAACCATGAAGGTTAATCCTTTTCTTGTCCCGATGTGATTGTGCGCATCAACTATCATTATTTTTCCTATTTTTTTAATTTTTAAAACTTAAAAATCCTATTCATATTTTCACCTAAAATCATTGCTCGCTCCACTTCGTCAGTTGTGGAACGCTTGATGATTTCGATGTGTTGTGACATTGATCCAAAAGGAGCATCACTTCCCAATACTACTTTTTCTGGCCCAGCTTTTTCAATTGCTTGTTTCACGACAGGCTCAAAAGCTATCGCAGTGTTTAGATAAACATTTGGATTTCTCTTTGCTATCCGAAATGCGTCATCAGCCATTAAAGGAATACCAATATGAGCCAATACAAAAACAACTTTAGGAAAAGTTCTCGCCATTTCTTCCCATTTTGCAGGAAGCGAGAAAAGATCCGACATGGCATGCCCAACAACCATTTTGTCATATTCTTCGCAAATTTTTAGGTAAGGATCAATAAGGCTATGCCTATCTGTAGAGTAACCGAACCGCAATCCATTCATCTTAAGACCATAAAAATGGTAATCTCTAAAACAGCGCTCTAATTCTTCTTCACCATCCATTGACCATGGATTGATTACTGCGAAACCAAGGATACGATCGGGATATTTTTGTTGTGATTCAGCAATATATTCATTATCAATATGCTCAAGTTGCGAGCAAGTCATTATTTTATCTACACCTGCTTCATCCATTAATTCAATGAGTTCCTCTACAGTCGATTTTTCTCCTTTTCTCTCTCCAATATGACTTAGCATATCTATAATCATGACTTTGTCTCCTTGCAATCACTTGTTAATTCGAAAAATCTTGGCTGCATTTTCCCCAAAAATCATATCGCGATGTTTCGGTTCTAGAATCGCCTCTTTTACTTTTTGGATTTCAGTTTCAAATGCTCCAAAATCAGGTGTTCCCGTGCCAAAGAGTATTTGCTCAACAGGAACGGTTTTTTCAGCCTTTTTGATGTTTGAGTACATTGATCCGGTTATATCCAGGAAGACATTCTTGTTCCGCTTCGCAATACTCATAGCAGAAGAAGCTTCATAGGTATAGCCCATATGACCCATAATTATTGGAACATCAGGAAAATTTTCCGCAACCTCCTGAAACAGAATCGGGGACGAAAAAACTTCAGCCGCCCCATAAGCCCAAACCGGAAAACCTGCTTGTCGACATGCTTCGAATAATGGGGCAAGTAAATCTAATTCATTAATCGCAAACCCATGTCGGATTGGATCCAAATGCAAACCTCGGAACCCTTGATCAAATCCTTTTTTCAAATCGTCAATTGATGAATCGCTCCAGGGATTAACTGTGAAAAGGCCAATAAAACGATCGGGGAATTTTACGATCGCATTAAAGACCGAATCGTTATCCATCACAGGTGCAAAACAATAGATAACGGATTTGTCGATTTTTGCATCATCCATAGCTGAGATCAAACTAATTGCAGTGATCTCTGGTTTTATTTTTCGTTTTCCGATCATATTGTTGATATCAATAATCATTTTTTTACCTCTCTCCCAAATCCACTCTTGATGATTTTATTGATCACATCTCTTTCTGCAGTACTTACCATCAGCAAATCCATGGCGTGAACAACTAAAATATTGAATGGAATTTCAACCCCCTTCGCTTGTGGTGTCAATAATTTCTCAAATTGGATTTTGTGGGCTTCTATCAAGTATTCTTCTGCTTTTTCGATCTTTTCTTCGCAAAGTTTTAGATCTCCTTTCGTAAAAGCCTCAATCGCTTCATATACCATCGCACGACCTTCACCCGTAAAGGAGATCATTTTCATACAGATCTTTTCAAGTTCTTCTAAGGCAATACTTTCCACAATAGCCATTTTTTTTTCCAATATTCAGTTTTTTAGTATCTTTGTGAACCGTTTTTATTCGCGATCACTTTTCTCACCCATCAACCAACCCATTAGAGTAGTTGAAATCACTATTTGCGGAATAGTAGCTAACCGATCTGGCATATCCGGATGTTTAATAACAAAAACCTGTTTTTTATCTATATTTACCTGTGAGCTTGTTAATAGAACAACTTTTGCGTCATTTGAAACAAAGTTATTTAATGCTTTTGCATCAACGCTATCATCTCGGTAAACAGGTGCGTGAATAATCCCAACGTAACCAGGGGCGATACTCTTATTCCATCCATGTACATAATCTGCAGTGGAACTCGCAGTGGATACGATTTTTGGACCCTCGCGATAGGTTAATCCAGCTTGGAGAGCTGATCCATATGATGGGCCATCCCCCATGAGGTCAATGCTATTAATTGGTTGTACAAAATTATTTAATTCAGGCATATGCTTTTCTATGGACTTCAAATATTGATCAGCCCAATCAGCAAGTTGATAAATCTTTTCAATGGTTGAATCCTTCGGATCTTCTACAAGCATGGATGCGAAAAGATTTAAAACCGCTAAAGTACAAACATAACTTTTATTAGTAATTTGGGTTTCAAGGCCTGCTTTCAACCACACATTATGATGCGATTGTTGTGCTAATTGACTATCTTCCTTGTTAACAAAAGCAATAACTGAAGTGATTTTCTTGGCTTTTTCCACAAGCTCAAGAACTTCCAGTGATTTTCCAGATTGAGAAATCGTAACTAATAAAGTATCAGGAGTTATCAAACCCATTTGGTGCCTGGATAGTTCAAATGAGTTTACAACTGAACAAGGGATATCATTTTGAAGAAGATAGCCAACCACAGAGAAAGCGGCATAATAGGAGCTTCCCATACCAGACAGAACAATCTTTCGAAATTTATTTTTTTTATATAAGCTTATGATTTTATTCAAAGGATTATCAGTATTCTGTGTATAATAATTTAAGCATTCCTTCAATACCTCACCCTGATGTAAAGCTTCAACCAAATATGAGTTCATGGTCTGTTCTCCTTAACTTTCCAAATTAATGTTTTCCATTAAGATTCAGATTTTCCAATAGGTATTCTAGAACCACATCACCTTTGACCAATCCATATTCCTGAAAACCTACCTGAATTACAGGAATCTCCAAATTGAGGCTAGCAATATAACTTTCCACCTCTGGTTTCTGACCTCTTACCTGAGGAGCTACTAATACAGCAGAAATATCCTCGTAGGATATTTCTTTATATGTCATGCTTGGAATTGCTGAAATATCCATTGATAAACCCTTCTTCGCTGCAGCTTCAGAGATTCTGGAACACAAAAGACTTGAAGACATCCCTGCAGCACAAACCATAATGACTTTTAATTGTTTTTCCATTTTTTCCTCATGATTCATTTATATTTTTCATGAAATTTGATTTGTGGGGTGAAAACACACCCCACAAATCATAATGCTTTTTGTTCGTAATGCGCAGGTTAATATTTCTTCAATTATGCTTTGACAACATTTTCTTCTTCTACCAATCTGCGTTCCCAAGTTTTTGCAAAAGGATACCAAATCGCCGACACAATAATGAGCATCACTAATTGTGCAATGACTGTACGCCAATCGCCGCCTGTCGATAGATAAGCATTGAAAAACATTGGTGTTGTCCAAGGTGTTTGAATATAAGGGGCCGTTACCAAACCCAATTTGATTAACACAAATCCATAGCACATGCCAAACAGGGTTGAACCAAAGACGAAAGGCATGAACATGATCGGATTCAAAATTAACGGTGCACCAAAATTTACGGGTTCATTGATATTGAAGATGCCAGGTCCAAATGCCACATGTGCAACTTCGCGAAGTCGAACTGATTTTGAGCGCCACCACATGAGAATGAGCGGCATTGTGATTGCAACTCCACTGGGCATTCCATAGATGAACACGAATGGCTCGGTGAAGGCTTTAGTTGGAACACCTCCCGCACTCACAGCCGCAGCATTTTCCGCAATGTTCGCCAACAAGAACGGATACAGAACTCCCCAAACGGTTAGAGATCCACCATGGATTCCTACAAACCATAGCAGACACAGTATTAATCCAGCTAGGAAGACACCCAAGAATGTGTCCGAAAGGACTAGCAGTGGGCTTACGATTTTATTGAGCAGATCAACCAGATTAAATCCGATCACATTCCTCAACAACCAGAAGAATGCAAAAAGGATGAGCATCGGGAACAGTGACGAAAAACTTGCACCAATATTTTCCGGAACACCTGCGGGCATTTTTATTACCAAACCTTTATCCCGCATGAAGCGCAGTACTTCTGCAACAATAATCGCAACGACGATTGCTGTGAACATTCCTGATGCGCCTAAATAACCAGTAGAAATCGTACCAGTCTCTAAATCAACAGGAGCAGCGGTAATGAGAAAACTGATCATGGTAATGATGGATACAATTACCACTTCGAGTTTGTACATCCTTCCAAGTTCAGCTCCGATGCTGACCGACAAGACCAGTGTCATTAACCCAAAAGTCATGGAAAAGAGGCTCATCAACGCGGGTGAGAATGGTGCCATGGCATCTGCCCAAGCCTTGACGGGTAAGTTAGCCAGAATCAACGGTATTGATCCCACGATAATTATTGGGATGATTCGGATCAATCCAGCGCGAATTGCCACAAAATGACGTTGATTTCCCATTTTCAGCAAGGGGGGAGATACTTTTTCTTCTACCCATTTGGAAATTTTTTCCATGAATTTTTCAAAACCGCCACTAGTTTTGCTTTCATTTTTAGACATGATATTCTCCTTTTTTATTCATAAAATGTTATTCGGAATGACAATCAATCGACCATAAGGACTCCTTTCTTTTTTGAATTCGTGATTTTTCGATATTCCTTGACAATAAAAAAAATGAAAAGTAATATTGATTTATTATTTTAATATGTTATCATATTGTTATATCAAGTATAAAAGAAAAAAATAAAAAGTCAAGCATTAATTTGGAAAAAGAAAATGAAAAATCAATACTTAGATGAAATATTGGAACAACCGGATGTAATCTATAAGGTTTCTGAGCGGTACCCCAGCACGGATTCGTTTTTGTCATCTCTTAATGCAAGAATCGTAAGTGGTGAAATCAATCACATCATTCTGACAGGTATGGGGGCATCTTTAGCTAGCTGTTATCCGTTGTGGTTATCTTTATCAATGCTTGGCATACCCGCAACCATGTGGGAAACTTCGGAATTGATTTATTATGGATACAATATTTTATCCCCTAAGACACTTGTGATTGTTGTCTCGCAATCGGGTGAAAGTGTTGAAATCCGGCAACTGGCAGACCTTCGAAAATCGATCGGTTATTTGGTAGCGATCACGAATAATGTCAGAAGTACGATTGGCAAAAAGGCAGATGCGAATATTGAATTGCACGCCGGTAAGGAAGAGACCGTGTCCACAAAGACATACACAGCCTCTTTAGCTGCTTTACACCTTCTGGGGGAACAATTGTTCTGCGGCGATCTAAATAAACAAAAAACAAAATTACATGATCTGGCCAATATATTAAGAGAGAACATCCTACTGTTGCGCGAGAAGGTTGACGAAATGGCATCTTTCTTCGGCAAGACAGAACAACTAGCCATTATGGGTAGAGGCTTCAGTATTGCATCCGTCCAATCCTCCTCTTTGATATTAAAAGAAGCAAGCAAAATTTTTACATTCGGTTTATCCTCTGGTCAATTTCGACATGGTCCCCGAGAAATAATCAAGCCTGGTTTAAAGGCCATTCTGTTTACTGGCTGTAAATCTACACAACAAATTAATCAAAAGTTGGTAGGCGAACTTAGTGATAAATCAAGTTTGGTCGCAGTAATTTCACAGTTTTCTTGGAATCCAAACAACAAAAATGTATTTGTATTAAAGATCCCCGCTGCCCAAGACAACCTATTGCCAATTCTAGAGATCGTCCCGGTGCAATTCTTGACCATACCGCTCGCAGAGTTTTTAGGGTACAAAGCTGGAGTTTTCTTAAACAGTGCAAAGGTCACATTATCAGAGTGATGGAATTTTTTTACTTTATCAAGATTAAATGATATATTAATATAAAAATCTTGAGAATGTATTAATGAGAAAAAGACCAAATAACATTGATGCTGATATTTATTTAAATCACAACAGTTTCACCCCTCTTTATGTTCAAATATTTGAAATCTTAAGAAATAGAATTGAGAACGGAGAATTCAAACCCGGTCAACAACTGCCCTCTGAACACGAATTGATCAAACAATACCGCGTGAGCAGGATTACTGTAACAGCAGCTCTTCAAAAATTAGTGCATGCCGGGCTTGCATACCGTTTGCGCGGAAAGGGAACTTTCGTATCGCGACCAAAGATTATGGGGATCTCCAGTATCGGCAGTTTTTCAAGTGAAATACGCCAGCGGGGTCTTATTCCCAATTCGCGTTTGATCTCAACAGATCTGTTGACGATTGATGAAGAAATCGCCCAAAAATTGGAGATATCGTCAGATGAAAAATGCTATAAAATCGCTCGCATCAGATATGCCAATGATGAACCGGTGGCATTTGAAACAGCCTATCTACCTTATAAATTGTTTCCTGACATTGACTCCGAGAATCTTGAAAAGGATTCGCTCTATGAAATTATGGAAAAGAAATATGGTTTTCTGCCATCCTGGGTTGATAGTACTTTTGAGGCTGTCACAATAGATGATATTAGCGGCAAGTATTTAGAGTTGGAGCGGGGAGCACCAATCCTATCTGTTCGGCGTGTTACCCGCGACCCTAATTATGTTCCTTTAGAATGGGTGCATTCCCTTTATCGTGGAGATCGTTTCTGTTTCTCCATCGGATCAGTTCCGGTCCCAGATTAGAGAATTTAGAAGCATTGGGGTGATTAAGCTTCTTTTTTCATCTGCACCAATCTCTAAATTAATACCTGCCGTACTCGTCATCAATACGAACAATATCTTCAATTTCAGGGGTTGACACTTCGATAATTTTCATCTCCTCCAACGCTCTTTCGCGATGGATTTCAAAAGGCTGATGTTCTAAGATATCACCCTCTTGAATTTTAAATACCCTGCGTTCCTCTCCAGGTTTTTGTATTGTATATTCGGCACTCCCTTTTTCAATGTAAAGCGTCTCGATTTTTTTCTTATGATACTGCAGGCTTACAGATGCACCCTTGTTTATATATAATATCCTGCAAATGTAATGTTCATTCGATGCAATCCATACTTCTTTGCCCCATGGCTTTTCTACAATTTTTGCATTCATAAATTTTTTTTAATCCTTTCATGATCGGATAGTGTTACCAATCAATTATGAATATCGATACATATTATTTTATCCGCACTCAAAAAATTTAAAAAAATAAACAGACAAAAAATATTTATGGGATAAAGAAATTCATATAATTCATTTTAGCAATCCTTATGAAAAACCCTTCATTCAAAGAAAAGAATTAATAAAAATAACTCTTTCCCGATTTAACAATGCTTGCATCGAAATGCATCAATTTTTCCCTATGCTATAATTTCTAAATTCATTCGCAAGAATTGATTTTTTTCCATCATTCGGATTTAAATGGAAATTCAAAAGAGAACTTCAGATATTTCTGTCTCTATCTCCCCAAGCATTTCATGACGCTCAACTCACCCACATTCCTGTTCATTTTCCTCC
>Ga0068714_10006955_pt1 | contig 11253 bp, 8 predicted proteins | sample MTBNYHSulfiMetaG_FD_62988 | JGI IMG/M metagenome (GOLD analysis project Ga0068714, IMG submission 62988) | Enrichment culture microbial communities from rom New York Harbor, USA that are MTBE-degrading - MTBE-NYH (New York Harbor Sulfidogenic)... | ecosystem: Environmental > Aquatic > Marine >... | reverse complement strand
CGGGACCAAGGCCATGCCACAGATCGGACATTTGCCCGGCTTGTCGCGCACAATCTGCGGATGCATCGAGCAGTACCACTTCTGTGCGGTAGGCTCGGAGCGTGCCCCCGTCATCGCTGCCTCCGTTTGCGAGGCCGGTGAAGCCACATACCCAAGAAGGAAACCGACCGCGATCAGGGTCAGCACACCAACCGCCCACACCCCCGACCGGATTGTCCGCCGAATCGATGCCATTCGGTCCACCTTTCTGAATCAACACCAATGTCTACCTTCATCGTGGGATTTGTGTTCGCGGTATTCCCCTTTCCCACCCACAGGAACGCGTCTAATCCCCTCAGTCGGACAACTCGGTTCCCACCAGCATTTCCAGTTCCGCCAGCCGCTGGTGCTGATTTGCCCGGGCTCGCTCGCATTCGAGGCGGAATCTCAGCAGCGTCCGCTCGGCGTCGAGCAGGCTGAGAAAATCGACCGTACCAGCCGCGTATGCGGTCTCGGAGGCCCCCACCAACTCCTGGGCCTTTGGGACCAGCACTTGCTCGTAGAGGCGCAGCTTCCGGCCGCTGTCCTCGAGATCGTAGAGAACGCCTTGGGCCTGCGACAGAAGCTCGTTCTCGAAATCCTGCTTGTGATGCAGCGCCCGACGCGACTGCGCCCTTGCCTGCAATTCGGCCGCACCGTAGCTCTTGCGCCAGATTGGCAGATTCAGGCTGAACATCAGAATCACAGGGTCCTTGCCGCTGTCGCGCACGCCCGACATCATCGCGTCATCCGTAACGATCCAATCGACGCCCACGCCGAGATCGGGATAGAACCTTTTTTTCGCCAGCTCGATCCGGTTTCGAGCGACCTCCACGTCAAAATCCATCGCCTGCAACTGGGGATTCTGCTTTCTCAGTGCCGCCAGCATCGTGGGCTGGTCCACCTGAACCACCTCGTACGTCTCCGGCGTGGGCCAGGATAGCGGTTCGGCGCTTGGCCGGTTCAGCATCGCGTTGAGCCGAGCGACGATCGGCTCCCGCATCTGCTCGAGGGCGATGAGCTTGTCCTCCAAAGTCGCCAATTCGACCTGGGCACGAATGACGTCGGGATGACCGGCGGTGGCCGCCGTGTACCTGGCGCGGGCCACCTCCTCAAAGTGCCGTACCAGATCGAGATTCTCTCGGGCGATCTCAATGGCGCTTCGGAGATAGACGTACTCGTGGAATGCATCCTTGACGTCGTAGAACAACCCGAGCTTCTTCGCTTCATAGCGTTTGTAAGCGGCCTGGGCAGCCGCAGAGGTCGCATCGGCACGGGCCTCAATCGTGCCAAACCAGGGGAAGACCTGCGTGATGCCAAGTCGATGCTTCTGTGGACCGACCCGAGTCTCGACCTCCTCAATGAAATAGCCGTAGGTGAAGCGCGGATCGGGCAACGCCTTGGCCTGGGGCACCGCCTCCAGGGCCGCCTTCCACTCTTCAAACGCCGCTTTCAGACCCGCGTTGTTCCGCGCCGCAGATTGTAGATACTCCTGCAAAGTCTGCGGAACGTTGGGATCGGCCACCTCGCCGGCCGCCCGTGCCGAAGAGACAGTCACTACAATGAGGAATACTGCCACCATCCCTGTCGGCTTCGCTGTCACGCATTCCCTCACTTTCAGAGCAATCGTACCCTGACTGGAGGCGATCAAGCGTAGTCGGGCTCGTTGCCTGCCTTCCACTTGATGTTGCACCCCATGCTCGGTTTCTGTTTCTCGGGAACTGGTGCGCCTTCGAGGATCGCATCCAACGCGGCACACAAGTCGGACCCGGTGGTCGGCACACCGTTGCCCGGCCGACTGTCATCCATCTGGCCGCGGTAGAGCAGCTCGCGTTTCTCGTCGAAGACGAAGAAGTCCGGCGTGCAGGCAGCGCGATAGGCCTTGGCGACCTCCTGCGTCGCGTCGTACAGATAGGGGAAGGTGAAACCCTTCTGCTCGGCGAATTCTGCCATCATCTGGGGCCGGTCGTCGGGGTAGGTCGCAACGTCGTTGGAGTTGATCCCGACGAAGGCGACCCCTCGGTCCTGATAGTCCTTCGCGAGATCGACGAAATCATCGATCACGTGCTTGACGTAGGGGCAGTGGTTGCACATGAACACCACCACTAGCGCCTCGGCGTCGTGGAAATCGGAAAGGGACACTCTCCTGCCCTGGGCATCGGGCAGGCGGAAATCGGGCGCCTTCGTGCTCAACGGCAGCATCGTGGAAGCGGTCGCGGACATATTGAGCCTCCTTGACAGTCAATCAAAGGTCAACTATCCGTATCTATATGCCGCCGCCGAAGGATTGTTCGGTCTTTCTCGCCTGTCTCTACGGGGCAATTCGCAGGGCAATCTTGCCAAACTGCCGGCCCGCTTCCATCTTCGCCATGGCCTGGCGCACTTCATCCAGCGTGAAGACCTCGTCGATGACGGGCCGAAGCCGGTTGACGGTCACTGCCCGCAGCATCTGCCGGAAGTCCTCGTCCGAGCCCATCGTCGATCCGAGAATCGTCAACTGGTTCCAGTAGAGGGCCTGGAGATTTGTCTCGGCCTTCGGGCCCGTGGTGATGCCGCACGTAACGATCCGCCCGCCCTGCCGGACACACGCGAAATCCAGCGGCCACGTGGCGGCGCCGACGCTGTCAACCGCGACATCGACGCCGCGCCCGCCCGTAATCTCCCTGACGCGTGTGGCGACATCCTGGTTGCGGTAGTGGATCGTGTGATCGGCGCCAAGCTCACGAGCCCGGGCGAGTTTCTCGTCGGAGGACGAAGTGACAACCACCTCCGCACCGATCAACTTGGCAAACTGCATCGCGCACAGGGCCGCGCCGCCCCCGATGCCGTGGATCAGAACGCTCTCACCCGGTCGAACTTGGGCTCGCGTCATCAGCATGCGCCAAGCCGTGACGGAGGCCAGGGACAGCGCGCCGGCCTCCTCGGCAGACAGATGCGCTGGCTTGGGCCATAGACTGCGGGCGGGGACCACCACACGCTCGGCAAACGTGCCGGGCCGGCTGAGTCCCATGATCCCGAACGATAGACACTCGCTCTGCTGGCCTCGGGCGCAGAATTCGCAACGCCCGCAGCTCAGGGCAGGGTTCACAATGACTTCGTCGTCGACCTTGATGCCCTCGACACCACTGCCCAGTTCCTCGACGAGGCCCACCGCATCCGACCCGAGGACGCGCGGTGTATCGCTCAGCGATGTCCCCGGCCGGCCCTTGCGAACCCAGATGTCCAGGTGGTTCAAGCCGGCACAGGTTACTCTCAGCACGACCTCCCCAGGACCAGGCGCGGGCTCGGGGACATCCTCCACGCGCACAACGTCCAACTCACCATTCTCGTGGATGACCGCTGCCTTCATGGAAGAATCCTTGAGAAAAGATGCCTACTTCGCCTTCACGTCGTAACAGAACAGGACGTCCGCATGCCGTAGATAGAGCCTGCCGTCGGAGATCACTGGATACGGCCAGGCCGTCCCTGTCGCCGTGGGTCGCTGCGGAAGCTTGAACGAGCCTCTGAGATTGTACTTCTCGGGCGTAGCCTCGATCAGAACCGCCGTGCCGTCCTCATACAGGAAGTACAGGCAGCGGTCCGCGTACAGGACGCATCCCGACCCCCTGCCGAGCTGGTCGGCATGCCATGAGACCATCCCCGTCTTCATCTCCAGGCACGTGGGCTCGCCCTTGTTGTGATTGTGACCGCCATAGATGTAGTCGCCAACCTTAACGAAACCGCCGTGGTGATTCTGAAACGTGTCCTTGTCGAGCCAATAGACTTCCTCGGCCTTGACGCCGCTGCCGTCGGGCACCAGCTTCAGCAGCGCCGACCCGGTCTGGTAAGCAGTCGAGGCGAAAACATAGTCTCCGTCGATCACGGGCGTTGGGATATTGGCGACGCGGTTGGCGACGCGGTTGTAGCCCCACAGGAATTTGCCCGAGTCCGCAGCAATGCTGATCAGGCCTTCGTTGGTCAACTGCACGTATTGCTTCACGCCCGCGCCGTGGCTAACCACAATAGAGGAATAGCCTGCTTCATTCTTGCCGTTGGGGCCGATGTCAGGCATCGAAGTCTTCCAGATCACGCGGCCCGTCGCTTTGTCGAGGGCCGCGATCGCCGCGCTATGGCCGCCGGGCGTGCACAGCAACCTGTCGCCGTCGATCAGGGGCGACTCGCTGAACTTCCACTGGGGATTGCTCGCACCGCCCAGGTCGCCGAGCAGATTCTTCGACCAGACCAGCTTGCCGTCGTCGAGACGCAGACAGACCACATCGCCTTCGGTGCCGATGGCGTAGACGAAACCACCGTCCAGCGTCGGCGTGCAGCGGGGTCCATCCTGGTGCGACGGGCCGATCCTCGTCGCCCAGAGTTGATTCCGTGCAGCCAGATCGTAGGCGTAGACGTATTGGGCCTTCTCGCCGGCAACCTGACGGTCTCCCATCGAGTACAACTTGCCGTCGAGAATGGCAACCGTCGAGTACCCGGCCCCCATTCCGGCCAGTTCCCACAGCAGCGTGGGGCCGCCCTCGGGCCACTGCTGGAGCAGTCCGGTCTCGCGACACACACCATCGCGATTTGGACCGCGCCACTGCGGCCAGTCGTCCGCCCAGCCGACCGCGCCAAACACCAACACAAGAAGACAAATCCCAGCGAAGAAGGACTGCTTTTCCGTCATCGACATGTCGAACCCCCAAAAGGATTCCCTGCTCTGCTTTCACTCGACATCAGTTACCGCCGCCCACGTTCACACAGACCAGATCACCGGCGGCGTTGCGAGCGTAGATGCGCCCCTTGGCCAACACCGGAACGGTCCAGCACTTGCCTTCGAGAATCTCGGCCGAAGCCAGCTCTTTGTATCCATCGGGCGTCGCTTCCGCGATCACCAGCTTGCCTCTCTCGCCCAGGACGATCAGCTTGCCGTCGGCCAGCATGAGCGAACCGGTGCCCAGGCCGCCCTGGGCCCACTTGATCTGACCGGTCTCGAGATCGAGACAGGTGAGCTTGCCGCTGCCTCCGACCTGGCCGTCGAAGCCGTAGACGTACCCCTTCCACAAGACCGAGCAGTTGCACTGATTCCTCATGTTTTTGTTGCTGTAGATTTCCGTGACCTTGTCGTCGCCGAGCTTCAGCAGGGCGCAGCCCCTGTTGTACCCCGACGAGATGAAGATACGGTCACCGGCAATGATCGGATCGGCTGAATTGATGTCGTAGCTCGTTTTCCATTCAAAACGCCAGAGGATCTTGCCCGTCGCGGCCTCCAGGCCGAACAGGTGCTGGCAACCGAACAGCGCGACGCATTTCTTGCCCCCGAAGGTATAGGGCACAGGCGTCGCGTAACCGCCGGCGTCCTTGCCATTGTGCCAGGCCACGCGGCCGTCGGCCTTGTTCAGCGCCACCCCGGCACTACCGGCGTTCAAAATCACCAGATCGTCCACGATCACGGGCGAGCTGGAGAAATACCACGTCAGCTCCTTGACGCCGGGATCGTCGCGGAGCTTCTTGTGCCAGACGACCTGCCCGGTCTCGGCGCGAAGGCGCAGGACATCGCCGTTCTTGCTGAAGACGTAGACGGAATCGCCCTCCACGGTCGGCGTGGCCGACGGACCACCCTCATGGTTCTTGTCGAGCCGAGGACACGGATACGACTGCTTCCACTTCTCGTGGCCGGTAGCGGCGTCGAGACAATAGAGCACGTCCCGGCTGTCGACGTTGCCCATGGCGTAGACGCATCCGTCGCGGACCGCCATTGACGCGAAGCCCCACCCGAGAGATGTCTTCCATTCCACCGCCGAACCTTCCGGCAGGACCGCTCGCCAGCCGGTTTCGTTCGAGATCCCATCGTAGTTGGGACCACGATAGTTGGGCCAGTCCGCGGCGAGGACCGAACCGGAAACAACCAGCGAAATGGCGACCGCTCGACAGAAACTACTCCACGGCAGATTTTGGTAGGCATCGTGCGTTTGCGACCTCATAATGACTCTCCTTAACAGATGGCACATTGGACGAGGACACTTGTATTATACGACCACGAAACGTTAAGTTCGCGTGACCTGCATTGTATACACGTCCGCTCCGTAACCGGGCCTCGCACTATCGGCCCGTCACCCGGAACAAAGACGCGTACACCAGAAGGAGACCACCGATGACAACTATGACTCGCCGAGACTTTGTGAAAGACTCCATCGCCACCGGCGTCACAGTAGCCGGCACCACCTCCGTACTCAGCGGAGCCGAAACGCCATCGCGTGACGGCGCCCTCAAGATCGTCGGCATCTCCTGCAGCCCCCGGCAGGGTCAGACGACCGCCACTTCGTTGAAAGTCTGCCTCGAAGCAGCCGGAAACGTCAGCCCGAGAATCGAAACCGAGCTGATCGAGCTGGCCGGACTGAAGATCAACGGCAGTCTGGCCGCCGGCATCCCGCTCGAGCCCGGCGAGAAAGACGATTTCCCGTCGCTGATCCCCAGGCTCACCGACCCGAACGTCCGCGGTATCATCATCGGCACCCCCGTTTACTTCGGCAACATGAGCGCGCTGTGCAAGGCCTTCCTCGATCGCTGCATCGCGTTCTACCAGAACGACCTGGCGCTGAGCAACAAGGTCGGCGGTGTCCTGGCCGTCGGCGGCACCCGCAACGGTGGCCAGGAAGCGACCGTCCAGTCGGTCCAGGTGTCGCTGTTCTGCCAGGAGATGATCGTCGTGGGCAACGGCCGGCCACACTCCCGCTTCGGCGCCACGCTCTGGAGCGGCATCGAAGGAGGCGTCACGAAGGACGAATACGGCATGACGACCGCCCAGAACCTCGGTCGTCGCGTGGCCGAGACGGTCCTGCGGATGCAGTCCTGACACAGTAAGCATACAGATGGTACCCTCCAGAGAGTAACCGATGGAGCGCCTCCGCTCATGCGGACGGAGGCTTTTTGCCGTCCTTGAAGGCCAGCGCGCCGGTGGGACAGGCGGCGACGCATCGCTCGGCTGCCACACGCAATCCGTCCGCAAGCGTTCCGTCGAACGGGACCGCCACGCGGACGTCGAACCCGCGACCGACGAACGTCAGGCCCAACGCCTCGCCGGCCTCGGAGGCGATCTGAATGCAGATGCCGCAGTCGATGCACTTGCCCGGCTCGTAGATTACGTCGGGATGTTGTGCCCGCTGGACGAAGAGCCGCCGGTCCGCCTTGTACCGGTTCTGCCGGGCGACGTAGGCTTGCGCATACTGCCTCAAGAGGCACGCATCGGGCTTGCGGCAATCACAGCGAAGGCAGCGGAGCGATTCGGCGCGCGCCTCGTCCACACTGAACGTGCTGGCAATCCCGAACGGCTTGGTTCGCGGCTCCGAACTGGCCGACTGCAAGAAGATGGGCATCTCGGATTCCGCGAGCTTGCCCATGCGGCTATTGAACCGCTTCTCGGGGCCGACCACCTCCTGCCCGGTGAGGTATTGGGCGATCGATCGCGCCGCCTCCTTTCCGTCGGCGACCGCACGCACGGCCATTCGCCGCCGGCGAACCGCATCGCCCCCGGCGAACACGCCCGGCAGGTCGGTCGCGTACGTGGCACCGTCCACCCTGATCTTGTCGGCCGCCGCGAACTGGAGCGTTTCGGCGTCGCCTTCCTTCAATTCGCCAACGGCAACGAACACGGCGTCGAACTGCTTGCGCACCTCCTCCATCGAGACGGCCTTGCCGACGCGGATGCCAAGCCGGAATCGCACGCCAAGCTTCTCGATCCGCGCGACCTCCGCCTTCAGAATGTCGTGAGGCAGTTCGCTCTCGGATACGCCGTACCGCAGCATCCCGCCGGGCTCATCGTGTTCGTCCACGACCACGCATTCAAAGCCTTCTTGCTGCAGGTAGTACGCCGCCGCGAGACCGGCGGGCCCGGCGCCGATGATCGCTACACGCTTGCCCTTGGGCGCAGCGCACTTCGGCGTATAGGGTTCGTCGCTGCTGAGGTCGACGTCGGCCACGTGCCGCTTGAGCAGGCAGATCGAAACCGCCTCGTCGTGTTGCGCCCGTCGGCAGACGTTTTCACACGGCGCCGGACAGATGCGTCCCAGCACCGCCGGCAGCGCGATGTCCCGTTTCACGGTCGCGATAGCGTCGGACAATCGACCGGCGGCGATCTGCCGAATCATCTGCGGGATATCCATATGAGCCGGACAGCCCATCACGCAGGGCCCGACGCAATCACCCACGTGATCGCTGAGCAACAGCTCCAGCGCCGATCTCCTGGCATCCAATACCTCCTCGGAGGCATTCTCCACTTGCATCCCGTCGCGCACAGGCGTGCCGCAGGCGGGCACCAGCCCGTTGCCGCCGACCACCTTCACTACGCAGACCATGCAACTGGTCGTCGCCTCGTGGCCCCGCAGGTGACACATGGTGGGAATCTCGATCCCGAGCTTACGGGCGGCATCGAGAATCGTCGCGCCGGCATCCACCTCCACTTCACGACCGTCTATCGTAATCCTGGGCATGGTTATTCGACTCGGACCGCGTCGGCCGGGCAGACGCTCTTGCAGGTCCCGCACCGAACGCATTTGTTGGGATCGATTTCGTGCTTCTCGTAGGGTCTCATCTCGATCGCGCCGGTCGGACAGTGCTGGGCGCAGATCGTGCAGCCGATGCAGTCGTCGGTGATCGAGTACTCAATGAGGGCTTTGCACTTGCCGGCCGGACAACGCTTCTGAATGTGGGCCTCGTACTCCTCGCGGAAATACCGCAGGGTTGACAACACCGGGTTGGGCGCCGTCCTGCCGAGACCGCAGAGACTGCCCTTCTTGATCATCTCCGCCAGGTGCTGAAGCTCATCCAGATCGTCGGCCTTGCCCTGTCCGGCGCAGAGCCGGTCGAGGATGTCGAGCATCCGGCGCGTGCCGATTCGGCAGAAGGTGCATTTGCCGCACGACTGGTTCTGGGTGAATTGCAGGAAGTACCGCGCGATATCGACCATGCAGTCGGTCTCGTCCAGCACGACCAGACCACCCGAGCCCATCATCGCCCCGGCGGCGGTCAGCGACTCGTAATCGACCGAGAGGTTGTCCGAGCCGACGGGAATGCACCCGCCCGAAGGACCGCCCACTTGCACCGCCTTGAACTTGAGGCCGCCGGCGACCCCGCCTCCGATCTCATCGACGATCTGCCGGATCGAGATGCCCATCGGCACTTCGATCAGACCGCCGCGTGCGACCTTGCCCGCCAATGCGAAGACCTTGGTGCCCTTGCTCTTGTCTGTGCCGATGGCGGCGTAGGCGTCGGCGCCGTTGCGCAGGATCCAGGACACCGCCGCATAGGTTTCGACGTTGTTGATCAGCGTGGGTCGGGACCACAGTCCCTTCACCGCCGGGTACGGGGGACGCAGCTTGGGCATGCCGCGACGGCCCTCGATGCTCGCCATCAGAGCGGTCTCTTCGCCGCACACGAACGCACCGGCGCCCGCGACGATCTTCAGGCGCAGCGAGAAGTCGCTGCCCATGATATTGTCGCCGAGGAAACCATGCTCGGCGCACTTTTCGATAGCCTCGCTGACCCGCCTGATCGCCAGCGGGTATTCCGCGCGGATGTAGAGATACCCTTCCTTCGCGCCGACGCAGCGCGCCGCAATCGCCATCCCTTCGAGAATCCGGTACGGATAGGACTCCATCAGCATCCGGTCCATGAACGCGCCGGGGTCACCTTCATCGCCGTTGCAGACGACGTACTTGATGTCCGAATCCTGGGCGCGGACCGCCGACCACTTCAGGTGCGTCGGGAAGCCGGCGCCGCCCCGGCCCCGCAGGCCGCTCTTCTCAATCTGGGCAATCACGTCCTCCGGCCCGAACTCGCGAAGGCTTTTCTCCAGCGCCTTGAATCCGCCGTGGGCCAGGTATTCGTCGAGATCGGTCGGGTCGATGTGCCCGCAGTGCTCGGTGGCGATGTGAATCTGATGACCGAGAAAGTCCGACACCGCCCGGTCGCGAACATGGATCGAATAGCGCGTCACCGGTTCGGAGTTCTCGTCGGTCAGCAGACGGTCGAGCACCCCAGAGACTTTCGTCCGCATCTTCCGGACCGGACCGCGCGCGCCGAAGTGCCTCAGGACGATGGCCTTGGCGTCCTCGGGCTGGACCCTCGCGTAGAGAGACGATTCGCCGTTCGGCAGGACCACCTCCAGCAGAGGCGTCTGATGGCACATGCCCACACAACCGACGCGTTTGACGGGCACTTTGACGCCCGTCTCGGCCAGGGCCCTATCGAGCGCCTCGTTGAGCCTGCCACTGCCGCGAGCAACGCAGCAGGAACCGAGCCCCACGCGCACCTCGCCGACGGCGCCGGCCTTCCACTTGCGCCGGCGCTTCCTGTGATGAGCGGTCTTGGCTTCGGTGTGCTTGAGAAAGTCGTTCAGCACCTTGGGGACCGTCTCTCGCGTCAGATGGCCGTATGTCACGTCGTCGATTTGCACCGCCGGAGCCAGCGTACAACAGCCCAGGCACGCGATCTTCTCGACGGTGAACAGCTTCTGCGCATCGGTGTCGTCACCCTCGGGAATACTCAGATAGCGAAGGAACTCATCGTACACCTGGTCAGCGCCTTTGACGTGACAGGCGGTGCCCACACAGACGTGAATGATGTGCTTGCCCGCTGGCCGGTGGCGGAACTGATCGTAGAAGGTCGAGACGCCGGTGATCGTCGCTGGCGTGATCTGCGTCAATTCGCAGACCCGTTGCAGCGCCTCCGCCGGGAGATAGCCGTAGTGCGTCTGAAGGGCCTGGAGAATCTCCAGCACCTTCTCGGCGCCCGTGCCGACGCGCTCGACGGTTTGATCGACAAATTTCAGATCCAGTTCTTCCATAGTCGCTCGATCAGTCTGCTTTCCCGACGGTGGTCGGTCCGCCGATGCACCACAGATTCTCCAGCCCGCGGATGTAGATGCGCCCATCCACAAAGGCCGGCGAGGCGTGACACTTTTCCCCCAGCTCGCACTTCGCCAGTTCCTTGTATTCGGGTCCCACCTGGCCGATGTACATGACCCCGTCAGCACTCAGAAGATAGATCTTGTCGCCCACGATGCTCGGCGAGGCCATGAAGTTGTCCCGCAGGTCGTGCTCATACAGCTTCTTGCCCTCGGCAGTGCTGCAACACATCAGCAGTCCCGATCCGTCCAGCAGGTAGACATACTGGTCGTTGCCGACGGGACTGCAAATGTCCGGACCTCCTTCGTCCATCGTCCAGGCGACGTGGGTCTTGCTGACGTCGCCTTGCCCGGTGGGT